>Ga0081539_10004096_pt1 | contig 16637 bp, 13 predicted proteins | sample TabmetS4T2R2_FD_71023 | JGI IMG/M metagenome (GOLD analysis project Ga0081539, IMG submission 71023) | Tabebuia heterophylla rhizosphere microbial communities from the University of Puerto Rico - S4T2R2 | ecosystem: Host-associated > Plants > Roots > Rhizosphere ...
CCGACCACATTTTCGATAATATGGCGGCGCGCCAGGGCGTGCGCGGGCGGGCTGTTGGCGCCATCGTTGCCGATGAGCTGCACACCAATTTTGACGGTGCGCAGGAGCGGATCGTCCAGGGAGCGCACAGCCGGGCCGCCATCGAGCCGATACACGAAGACATACGTGGAGCGATAATACGGATTGGTCGTGAGTACGGCATCAAGCCGCTTCGGCACGCCCAGCACTAGATCGCACGTGGCGGCCTGCAGCGTATGACGGATAAAGCCACGGCGCTGCGCCCACCAGGTGTAGGTCAGCGTCGCGTTGAGGTCGTGGGCAATCAGCTCCGCCAGCTTGTTCTCGAAGCCCTCGAGGCGCTCGTTTGAAAACGGCAGGTTATTCGGGTCAGCACAGACCCGCAGTTGTCGCTGCGGCAGACGCTGTGCCTCGCTCCCAGACGCCATAACTACTAAGAGCAACAGACAGAGCCCGCGGATACATGTGCACCTTTCAGGGGAGCGCAAAGACATAGAGCATGCCTCCCTTGGTCGTATGGGCCGGCAGGTCGGTCATGGCATTGACAAATCCCAGGGCCGCTGTGCCGTCTCGGGGATCGAGCCCGCCGGCCACAATGGCGCCAGACCAGCCCCCGACACCGGACAGCACGGCGACGTATTGCTTGCCATCCGGGCCACGGTAGGTGATCGGCTGCCCGATAATGCCCGAGCCAGTTTTGAACCGCCACAGTTCCTCACCGGTGTGTGCATGTACCGCCTTGAACCACCCCTCCATGGTGCCGTAGAAGACGATTCCACCAGCCGTGGCCAGGGCGCCACTCCAGACGGGAAAGTTTTCGTGCAGGCTCCACACCTGTTTGGCGGTCACGGGATCCCAGGCGGTAAAGGCACCGCGGTGTCCCCCGGGGCCGGCGTACATCTTCACATTCGTACCCACGAAGGGCGTGCCGGCAATATAACTGACCTCGACTTCTTCCCAATCCATGCAGAGGTTATTGTGCGGAATGTAGAGAAAGCCGGTCTGCGGCGAGAAGGCCGAGGGCTGCCAATCTTTGGCGCCTGGCGCTGCCGGACAAATATCACGGATGACCTTGCCGATCTCGGGCTTCTTGTCTTCCGCATACATGAGCCGGCCGCTCTTCAGGTCCACGCCCTTCGTGGACGTGATGTGGACATAGGGTGTGGCCGACAAGACTTCCCCGGTGGCGCGGTCGAGGACATACAGATAGCCGTTGCGCTCAGGGCGTACGAGCACTGTGCGTATCTGGCCATTCACTGGCATGTCGAGCAACAGATTTTCGTTGATGCCGTCATAGTCGTGCAGGTCATGCGGGCTCCACTGGTAAAACCAGCGGGCCTCGCCGTTGTCAGGATTGCGTGCAAAAATACCGCATGTCCATTTGTTGTCACCTGGACGCTGATCAGCGTTCCAGGGACCGGGATTGGCCGTACCGTGGTAGATGAGATTCAGCTCCGGATCATAGGAAATCCAGCCCCACATCGTGCCACCGCCCGTCTGCCAGGCGTCAGGTGGCCAGGTGGACACCCCCAGATCTTTCCCCTGATCCTGAGGATAAAAAGGTTTAAAGTGTGGGCCAATGAGCACATCCGTATCCGGTCCAGTGCTGTAGGCTTTCCAGGCAATCTGGCCGTTATCGGTCGAGAGAGCCGTCAGCCAGCCCCGTACACCCATCTCACCGCCGCTATTGCCCACCAGCACCTTATCCTTCACGACCAGCGGCGCCATCGTGATCGTTTCGCCCTTATTGATATCGCCCAGTTTGGTTTTCCAGATCTCCTTGCCAGTCTGCGCGTCCACGGCAACCGTGTGTCCATCCAGCGTGTTAAAGAAGATTTTGCCATTGGCATAAGCCGCCCCACGGTTGACATGATCACAGCAGGCAACTCCCTGGGCCGCGGCGGCCGGCTTGGGCTCATACTTCCACTTTACTGAGGCCCCAGGCTGGGTGAGATCAAGCGCATAGAGATAGTTGGGGTAAGGGGTAACAATGTACATGGTGTTGTCTACGACCAGCGGGGCAGCCTCATGGCCCTGGGTCACCCCCGTAGAAAAGGTGAAGGCGACGTGCAGATTTTTGATGTTCTCTGGGGTGATTTGGTCAAGTGCACTGTAGCGAAGATTCGCGTAGTCTTTGGGAGCCATGCGCCACTGGCCATCGTCGGACGCGACTGACGATGGGATTTTGACCTGGGGCAGCTCCTGCGCCTCAGCGATCTCCCCCTGATGGACCCAGAGCAGAGACCAGAGCGGTAGACTATACAGCATGACGAGAAGAAGTCGCTTCCAAGGGACGCAGGTCTCAAGATGAGAACGTATCATACTGCTTTCTCTCGCGATGATGTCTCGAATGTATCTTGTATCAATGCAGAGGAAACATCACGACTTAAGGCAGTCAAAACAATACTGCTCTTCTACGCAGGTAAAGAAGGCAAATTTCGTGCCATGCGGGGGAAAGGCAATATGGCTGCTCTTACTTTAGTATTCCTGGAGTATCCGGGTGTATCGCTGACAGCGTATCCTCTATGCAGAGCATGACATCTCTCAAATTGACACACGGATAGGCAGGCCCCTTTCGATATGAGAGCTAGGCACCTGACCCACGCCCCATGCCCTACAGACGTACGGGCGGTGGCGGCGGCGGCCGTGTCGGATCGGGGATAGGCTCTGGAGGCGGCTGCGGTGGTTCGGGTGGTCTGGGGGGCGGCTCCGGTGGGAGCGGTGGTTCGGGTGGCCTGGGCGGTGGCTCTAGTAGGCAAGACGTTGGTAGTGTTGGCACAGGAACCGCAGCATAGGTATCACTAGTCAGAGCGCTGAGCATCATAAACTCCTTCCTCTGTTAGCCCTGATGGCCGGCGGCGGACAGGCGCCGGTTCAGGTCGTAGGCAGCACTAATCAGGGCCAGGTGAGTGAAGGCCTGGGGGAAGTTTCCCAGGTGTTCGCCACGCAGACCGAGTTCCTCAGCGTACAGGCCAAGGTGATTGGCGTACCCGAGAGCCTTCTCGAAAAAGAAACGGGCTTTTTCCAGGTCACCGGACCGCGCCAGGCACTCCACATACCAAAAAGAACACATGGAAAACGTGCCTTCCTGCCCCAGAAGCCCGTCATAGAAAGCATTACCCGTCTTATAGCGATACACCAGCGAGTCGCTCACAAGCGCTTCCTCGATAGCCCGCAATGTCGAGAGCCAACGTGGATCTATCGGGCTGATAAAGCGCATCAACGGCATGAGCAAAGTGGCGGCATCCAAAGTCTGGGCATCTTTATATTGCACAAAGGTCTGCCGTTGCTCATCCCAGAAGTGGGTAAAGATGTCATGATAGATCTGGTCGCGGGTGCGACCCCACTGCTCTGTGGGAGCGGGGAACGAGCGCTTAGACGCCAGGCGGAGGCCACGATCGAGTGCGACCCAGCACATGACTCGGGAATGGAGAAACTCATGCTGGCCACCGCGTGTCTCCCAGATGCCATAGTCCTTGCACTGCCAATGATCACAGACCCAATTCAACAGACGCGTCAGATCCATCCACAGATCATGGGAGATGGGTTCGCCGTATTTGTTATAGAGATAGACCGCGTCCATTAACTCGCCATAAATATCGAGCTGGAGCTGGTTGGCGGCACCGTTGCCAATGCGCACGGGCGCAGACTTCTGGTAGCCCTCCAGGTGGGGGAGGAACTCCTCGGTAAGGATATGGCGTCCGTCGATACCGTAGAGCACCTGCAGTGATCCATCTGGTTCCAGCTTGCTGCAGCACGCCTCGATCCAGCGCATAAACGCGCCGGCTTCGTCGGTGTAGCCAAGGCGAATTAAGGCATACAGGGTAAACGAGGCATCTCGTATCCAGGTATAGCGGTAGTCCCAGTTACGCTCACCACCGATGTGCTCGGGCAGGCCGAAGGTCGGCGCTGCGACCAGTGAACCATAGGGTTGTGAAACAAGGAGCTTGAGCGTCAGCGCCGCACGGTTGACCATTTCCCGCCAGCGACCCTGGTAAGTCGAGCGCCCAATCCAGCGCCGCCAGAAATTGACGGTATCCTTGAAGCAGCGCGAGACATAGTCTGGTGCTGTCGCCGGTGAAGATTTCCCAGGGAGCGCCCACTCCAGGACAAACTCCGCGTGCTCATCAGGCCGCAGGGTAAACTCGGCGATGGCATCGCCGTTATGGATACGGAGTGGTACCGAACTATGCAAACGCAGGCCAGTACGATCGTTGCCCTCGGAGGAAAAAAGCACGGTCTCCCCTTGCTGCTCGACCCGATGCGAGGCTCGCCCATAGTCAAAGCGCGGCGCGCACAGCATGCGAAAACAGAGTTCACCGCGCACTGTTTTGACGCGGCGTACCAGGTTGTGAGCCTGCTCCACCTCTTCCACCGGCATGAAGTCCGAGACCTCTGCCACCCCCTCAGGCGCCAGGAAGCGGGTCAGGAGGATGTTCGAATCCGGTAGATAGAGCTGTTTCTGACGTGCGTCCGCGAGCTGGGGCGCAATCTGAAACCGCCCGCCTTTGGCGTGGTCCAGGAGGGCAGCGAAAACGGTCGGCGAGTCAAAGTGGGGAAAGGCAAAAAAGTCGATTGAGCCATCCATGCCTACTAAGGCCACAGTATAGAGATCCCCGATGACCCCATAGTTTTCGATAGGTTGATACCCTCTGGATGGCACTTCGACCATGGAGTTGCTCCCTAGTCTCGCCTATGCCTGCAGCCCCTGCACCCAGGACTCAACCGGGGGCAGAGCAAAGCCACAACACGGGCAGGCATACGTCCCAGCGGGGGATACAGGGCCGGCACACTGCGGGCAGGATATCGCCAACCGTACATCACAATGGGTACACAACTGCCAATGCGGGGCGATGTCGTGCTGGCACTCTCGACACTCGTGGACGAACTGACAAAATACTGCAAGCCACTGCATCAGTGACAATGTGTCACTGCTAGAGCTTAATGTTTTGTTTCGTTGGCTTCCCTGGTTCATCCCCTCTCTCCTCTTGTGCCATGCCGCAGTGCCAGTAATGTATTAGAAAAACAGCAACTTCTATGCCAATACAGGTGTAACCCTCAAGCCTCAGTCACATTGGAGCATAGCGAGAGCCTAGAGATCGCTCCCCTTCAGGAGGCTCTGTGAGCGGACAAGACGAGAGATTAACGGCACAGTAGTAGCGTCGCACGCTGCATCTCAAGGTGAGAAACGCCCTCTCACTTTGAGAGGCAAGCCGGCTGTGGTCACGGCTCAGCACAACCAGCTTAAGGACTGAACATGAGGCCTAAGCCAAGCACTCTATGCTCTGGTATAGAACTTGCACTTTCATGTACGCGGTTATAGGAAGCCATACGCAAGGTTATCTATAGTGCAGCAAGGAGTAGGAAGCAGGAATACTTGCTTCTCGCTCCCTGCTTCCTACAGGGCACATGGGCAGCAAAGGAGGAGCCCCGTGGGACAACGCTGGAGACAGGGACAACGCACGCTCCTGGCAGTCGCTGGGCTGGGATGGCTCGCCTACAAGGTGCTGCAGTGGGGGCGTCAGGAGAACCTGTGTGGCCAGGTAGTGCTGATTACCGGGGGCTCACGAGGACTTGGTCTGGCGCTGGCACGCGAGTTTGCGCGGGTGGGATGTCGGTTGGTCCTCGCCGCCCGTGATGCACAAGAATTGGTGCACGCTCAGCAGGACTTGACGCAACGCGGCGCCGAGGTCCTGACGGTACCCTGTGATGTGACTGACCAGGAGCAGGTCCGCTCTGTAGTAGATCAAGCCACACAGCGCTTTGGACGCGTTGATATTGTGGTCAACAATGCTGGCATTATCCAGGTGGGTCCCATGTCTACGACGACCGTGGAGGATTTTGCAAGTGCCCTGGACGTGATGTTCTGGGGCGCGCTTTATCCCACGCTGGCGGTGCTGCCCCAAATGCGGGCGCGACGCAGTGGGCACATAGTGAATATTACCTCCATTGGCGGCATGGTAGGTGTACCCCACCTGTTACCATATACATGTGCCAAGTTCGCCACCGTCGGCCTGTCAGAGGGCCTACGGGCCGAACTTGGCCAGGAAGGGATTCACGTGACGACCGTGGTGCCTGGGCTGATGCGCACCGGCTCCTATGTGCAGGCGCGCTTCCAGGGGCAACAAGAACGCGAGTTTACCTGGTTCGCTCTGAGCTCTACGCTGCCGCTAATTACCATCAGTGCGGAGCGGGCTGCGCGGCAGATTGTGCAGGCGACCCAGCGCGGTGCAGCCGAGTGCATCCTCAGCCTACCAGCCAACATACTAGGGCGCATGCATGGATTATGCCCAGGAACCACGGCCAACCTGCTCAGTCTGGTGAATCGCTTTCTCCCCGGAGCAGAGGCAGCGCCGGCCACGAGCGCGTCGGGGATGGAGGTGCAGCAGCGCCTCCGCTCGCGACTCCTGCACGTCTTGACGAGCTTGGGTCGGACGGCTGGCCACCGCTTGCATCAGTATACGCACGCGAGGGCTATGCCGGCGCTCTCTCCCCCAGCGCAGCGACACCAGCCCTGAGCCGCGTCTACTGCAGCATTCAGCACGACTAGCCTGAGGTCATGCCCAATGGCCAATCGCGCCAATGTAAGAGACCTCCCCCACGTCGTGATTATCGGAGGTGGATTTGGCGGACTCTATGCGGCCCGTGCCCTGAAGCGCGCCCCGGTGCGACTCACCCTCATCGACCGCCGCAATCATCACCTGTTTCAGCCCCTCTTGTACGAGGTAGCAACCGCGGCGCTTGACGCCAGTGACATTGCTTACCCCATCCGTGCCGTGTTGCGCCGGCAGCACAACGCCCGGGTCATTCTCGCGACCGTGACCGCCATTGACACGCAAGGCAAAAAAGTCATCCTGGCTGACGGTGACATATTCTATGATTACTTGATCGTCGCGACCGGGGCGACGCACTCATATTTTGGGCATGACGACTGGGCACAGCATGCACCAGGGCTAAAGAGCATCGAAGATGCCCTCGAAATTCGCCGGCGCGTGCTCCTGGCATACGAGGCCGCAGAGCGCGAACCGGACCCAGAGCGGCGCCGTGCCTGGCTGACGTTTGTGGTTGTCGGCGGGGGGCCAACGGGCGTAGAACTCGCCGGGGCCCTGGCAGAGATAGCCAGGTACGCTATGGCCAAGGACTTTCGCACCATTGACCCGACTCAGGCACGCATTATCCTGCTTGAAGGTGGCGAGCGTGTCTTACCCTCGTACGTTCCCACACTGTCCGCTAAGGCGCAAGCACTCTTGGAGTCCCTGGGTGTTGAAGTCCACACGAAGACCATGGTCACTGCAGTCGACGAGTATGGAGTAGGCATGGGCGATGCCTACATTGTCACACGCACGGTCCTATGGGCTGCTGGGGTTGCCGCTTCGCCCTTGGCGCGCAGCCTGGGTGCTCCGCTTGACCGGGCCGGTCGCGTCAAGGTGCAGGACGATCTGACCATCCCTGGACATGCCGAGGTTTTTGTCGTCGGGGACCTGGCGGCAGCCATGTCCAACGGCAAACCCGTACCTGGCGTCGCGCCCGCTGCCATTCAGGGCGGGCGCCATGCGGCGCACTGCATCCGGCGCGCCTTGGCAGACCAACCCTACACGCCATTTCACTACAGGGACAAGGGCTCCCTGGCAACCATCGGGCGTGCTGCGGCTGTGGCGGATTTTGGCTGGCTCAAGCTCTCTGGGTTCCTCGCCTGGCTCGCATGGATGTCCGTGCACCTCTTCTTCCTGGTCGGATTTCGTAACCGTGTACTTGTAATGCTCTCATGGGTGTGGTCCTACATGACCTTTCAACGCGGGGCACGCCTCATCACCGGGGATCCAGGGCAACTCCTGGCCCGACCCCAGACGCCCCTTGCCCAGGCTAGAGACGACACCGCTACAGCCTCTGTACCTAGCCCGCATGACTCGCACGCGCATGAGGCCACGCACCGGCAGGCATGAGGCAGACGAGCGGATCGGCTGTAGATACGGGGTCGCCGTCACCGGGTTCATACACCTTCCAATAAACGCCGCCGCATGTCATCAGCTATACGATCAATGACGCTATGCAACGATGGAGTATCGGCATATTTGTGATGGTACTCCTCGCACATGCGCTCAATAGCCGGGATCCCACCCACGGCCCGCTGAAACTCATCCTCGATACGATCTTCGATCGTCGGCTGCCGTCTCGCTTTTTCTGCTGACTCTGCCATCGAGTGTATGTCCTCCTGCTGAAGATGGCGTGGGACTAATGCGGTATAACACGTGCGGCCTGTGGCCCCTTATTGCCAGTTTCAATGTCCAGGTCTACGACCATCCCCACCACCAGTTTTTCGAAGGGGATGCCTTGCACAGCGTGGGCATGAAAGTACACTTCACGGCGCGCGTCGGTCTCAATGAACCCGTAACCGCGATCGACAAACAGGCGCACAATACGTCCCCGCGGACGCGGGCCGGGTTCCTTCACGACCCCACGGCGCTGGATACGGTAGTCCTGCACTTCCCGCCCTATAGCATCCAGCACCGCATACACGGCGTCATCGAGTGTCTCAGCAGTTTTGCTGGCACTCAGCGTCTTGCCAGCCAGAGACAGGATGATGCGTGCCTCATCGGCTCCCTGTATGTGGTGGGTAGCTTTATTGAGCACCATCCGGGCGTGCAGAATGTCATCGTGTGGTGTGTTGAGTTCTTCGAAACGCTCAGTAATCCAGTCGTGCAGTGCGGGCTGGATGTCAGTATGCTGCCCTTCAATATATATCTGCATACAGCTTGCCTTTCACGCGAAATGAAACGCAGTTCACCACGTTATCCTCCAGGATAGCTAGACATGGAATAGTGCAACCTTTATGCCAGCAAAGACGGTCGGTGCTTGTGCATGCAAGAGTACTCGTATAGCTCGGCGGCAATATGTATCGAGTTCTTGCCGCCGAAGCGCGTGGAAAAACAACGCATTCCCCCGCGCCAAGCTGGTGCGGCATGTGCGGTACACAGTACTAAGCGAGGGTGTTAGACGCTTACAAACGAAACTCAGCGATCGAGAGGGGCACAAAACCAGACGCGTTGGGCCACCAGCCCTACCACTGGCCCAGGACATTACAGGCGGCCATGGTGAAGGCGAGCCGGGCGTAGCAATACTCCCAGGCTCGGTGCATGACTTTTTTGAAGTGGCAGCTTAAGGTCAGCCTCGACAAGACCGTCTCCACGAGGAGGCGGTCCTCCCACTCCCCCCGTCGACCCAATTTAAGATGAGCGGGCTCCCCTGCAGCTGCATGGCAGGCGGTATCACGCAGGACAATCATGCGCTCCTCAAATTGCCGCATGAGCCGCTGAAACGTGTTATCCGGCACATGCGCAGCGGATGTTTGGGATGTCGTGCAAGTAGTGCTCGACCTGAGAGCATAAGGCGATGATACAATCCACAGTCGTCAAGAGCTTCCCCGTGCACGGTAGAGAGTGACGTTCCCTACCAGCTTGGAGGATGTGCATGACCGCTACAATACAGCCGCGGCCGGGGCCCCTGGGACACCGTCTGGTGCGCGCACCGTCTGTGACCGGGGCACTGGATGTGGTCCCAGTTCTTGGGCATCCTTCCCTATGGACAGGGCCTATGGACGGGGCGGCCGCCTGGAAGGAACGCGCATGGACACAGGGTACGAGGACACAGCACGGCGCCCGGCGCTGCCGTGGTGGCAGACGGGTGTCCTGTACGAATGCTATCTGCGCTCGTTTCAGGATAGCAACGGCGACGGGGTCGGCGACCTCGCCGGCCTCCGGCGGCGCCTGCCGTACCTGGCCTGGCTGGGCGTCGATGCCCTCTGGCTGCCGCCGTTTTACCCCTCGCCGCAGGCAGATTTCGGGTACGATATTACCGATTGGACCGCCGTCGACCCGCGCTTCGGCACCCTGGAGGCGTTCGACGCGCTTGTGGCGGACGCGCACCGCCTGGGCCTCCGGATCGTCCTGGATATCGTGCCCAATCACACGTCGGACCAGCACCCCTGGTTCCAGGCCTCCCGGTCCTCCCGGACCCACCCCCAGCGGAACTGGTATCTCTGGTGCGACGCCAAGCCCGACGGGTCGCCCCCGAATAACTGGCTGAGCGCGTTCGGGGGCAGCGCCTGGGCGTGGGACGCGCCCACCCAGCAGTACTACTACCACGCCTTCCTGCCGCAGCAACCGGATCTCAACTGGCGCCATCCCGCCATGGCGCAGGCCTTCTTCGCCGCGATGCGCTTTTGGCTCGACCGCGGCGTGGATGGCTTCCGGGTCGACGTCATGTGGCATCTCCTGAAGGACGCGCAGTATCGCGACAATCCCCCCAATCCGCACTATGATCCGCGGACGATGCCCTCCAATGACATGCAGCTCGCGCTCTATAACACCGATCACCCGGACGTGCACCACCTGGTGGCCCGCATGCGCGCCCTCCTCAACGCCTACGGGGAGGACTGCCTGCTCATCGGGGAGATGTACTTCGGGGACGACCGGCTGATGCGGTACTACGGCGCGCACGGGGCGGGCGCCCAGATGCCCCACAACCAGATGCTCATCCTCACGCCGTGGGACCCGCAGGCCATCGGCGCTTACATCCGCCGCTACGAGGCGATGCTGCCCGCGTTCGCCTGGCCCAACTGGGTGCTCGGGAACCATGACAAACCCCGCATCGCGACCCGCGTGGGCCGCCCGGCCCAGGCACGCCTCGCCATGATGCTGCTCCTGACGCTACGGGGCACTCCGACCCTCTACTACGGGGATGAACTCGGGTTGCCCAACGTGCCGATCCCGCCCGCACAAATCCAGGATCCCTTTGCACAGCGGGATCCCGGGCGGGGGCAGGGCCGAGATCCGCAGCGCACGCCGATGTTATGGGACCACACGCCACAGGCCGGCTTCACGACGGCCGCCCGGCCCTGGCTCCCGCTGCACGCCGACTGGCCGCAGCGGACTATGGAGGCGCAACGGCAGGAGCCCACCTCCATGCTGCACCTGACGCGCCGCCTCCTGCACCTCCGCCGCGCCGACCCCGCGCTGCAGGCGGGCGCCTGGACTCCCATCGCCACCCAGGGCCCGCTGCTGGCTTACACGCGGGAGCAGGGCGAGCGCCGCTGCCTGATTGTCCTCAACTTCGCCCCGGAGCCGCAGGAACTGGTCCTGCCTGCCGCCCTGCGCCGCAGGCCGCGGCGATGCCTCCTCTCCACGTGGATGGACCGCGCGCCTGTGGCCGAGGGCGGACCTCGCCTCACCGTGCGTAGCGACGAAGGCGTGCTCCTCCGGCTGCGCTGACCGGCGGCCTGCAGCACACCCCGCGCGCGACGGCGCCCCGGCGTGGGCACACCACGCCGGCGGCCGAGCGGGCGGCGTCTGGCCGGCGCCGCCCACGCCGTGCGCGCTCCTGGTGTGGCCCTGCCCCCGCGCGGCCGTGGCGCACCGCGGGACAGGGGCGTGGCGTCCTGGGACAGCCGCAGGCCGGCCTGTGCCGGCACGCCACGGGAGGCCCTGGGGCGCCTCCCCAGGCCACGTCGTGTCGCACGAGGGGAGCAGACCGAGGGGCAGAGACCGACGCGCAGGGTGGACGGGCCCCCCCGGCTGGGAAGTGGTCTGTCCTGGAGGGGTGCACTGCACGTGGGCAGCCCGGGCCATGGATTTGTCGCAAATTTTGCTCAGGAGGTCATGAAGGGGCAGTGGCCCTGGTCTGTGGAGGGGATTACACGGCCAGGGAATAGAATTGTTCAGCCGCAGTGGGACTCTCTGCTCCGGCCTCTACCCTCAGCTGCTTTTTCTTAATCATGTGCATGAGTTCGATACCAACCAGAGTATGTTGGGCTGCCTCAAATGATTTGAACCCCAACATCGGCCGTGTGACCCGCTTCACCCCTCGGTGATCCTGTTCGACAATATTACTAAGGTATTTCACCTGGCGGCTGATGATCGCCGTGCTCTCTGTTGTAACTGCGAATCGCTGCCGCATGGGCCGCACTGCCATCGATCGTGAGCTTCTCCGGCCTGCCGTGCCGCTAGATCGCCTGTTGCAGCAAGCGCAGCGCTGCCGCCTCGTCCCGGGGCTCTGTGAGGAGAAAGTCCCTGGTCTGCCCCGGCTTAGCCACAGCGCGATAGAGATAGGCCCACTGGCCTGTGACCTGGATGGACGTCGCGTCCATGCGTCAGTTGAGCCATACCGACCGCTTGCGCCGGTGCAACGCCGCTGCCCACAAGGGACTGTATTGCACGGCTCAACGCTGAAGGGGCGCATGGTCGACCGGCATGCGGCGTGCCGGCATGCGCTCTTCGCCATGCCGGTCGCTCCAGGGAGAGGCCACGTACCACCGCACGCCCATGCGAATCATAGCCTACGGAAAATGGGCTCCCGTGAAACTCATCGCCAGCGTCGTGCTCCCGCTCTGGGCACCGTAGATTAGCGGGAGAGACCATCGCACAAATCGTCTCAAAGGCAAATTTGCGACAAAGCCGCTACCCTTTTCTCGTGGTCCTGGTCCGTGTCTGTGCTGCCCTCTTGGGATGAGTCGTTGTCTCAACTGCCGCAATGCGAGCGGCCGAAACCGCCTCATCGAGCGCCACGCATGTGTTACAGTCAGCTTGCACCGTACCTTGTTCACCATGAGCGTCGGCATAGTGTGTGCTTTGCGCGTCTAGGATCCTGTCGAGCGTATTTTGTGTGAGAATATCGAAGGGGGGCAAAATGCCGCTCCTTTCCTTCGGCAGCAGCTTCGTCAAGGCTCCCGCCAAAAATCGCATGTATTCTTCCGGAACGCCCAATGGTTGAGCACCTCTCTGGCCTCTCATTCTGAGAAGAGGTTTCTCAAAAGGCTCTTATTGGATTCCGGAGGTCTTACACACCACGTAAAGGACTTAAGTGTTTGATATTAAACAACTTTTTCCAAGGATGCCGCATCAGTCAAGACCCTCGGGGAAAGCCTGTAAAAACGATCTATTATGTCAAAACTGACCCATTACGACCCTGGAATCCAACATGAGCCATGCGGCAACCGCTTCCAGACATGGCGGGAAATCACCGGCACAGCAAGGGGGCGTAAGGGATGAGTGCGTTGCTTTCCCACGACCTCTATACCTTGTGATCGTCTCACGGTGAGTAATTTGACAATGCCATCCTATGTTCTGGTTGCAGGATTAATTTTAAAAAAAGCACTAGCCACAGGGCTTGGTATTCTTGATATTCCTGCACAGTCAGCTTGCCGTCTTTATCCGTATCGAACTGCGCCAGCCGGTCACGGTGCACCCGATCAACTTCAGCCAAGGGCAGCTTGCCATCGCTGTGGCTGTCAAAGCTGTCCAGAAAGCGCTCGCTGTGCCTCTGCCAACCATGACGGTCATGGTGTTCATTCAGACCAAACCGCTCATGACGAGTCGAGTGGCCGTACTCGCCACCGCGCCCCCCGGGTCCGCGACGATTGGCGAAATTGGTTCCCGCAAGCGTCATACCACCCACGAGAGTGGCCATGGAGGCGGCAATGATCACTTTTGTTTGTGTCTTCATGATACAGTCTCCTTCGTTACTGGATGTTCGTACCATATGCATTTATTAAACCCCATAATTGTCCCAAAAGTTTGTCATAACCTTGGAAAAGTGTCGCAGATTGTCCCAAAAGTTTGTCATAGCCTTGGGCAAAGTGTCGCAACATGTCGTCCGGTGCGTGCTGTGATAAAATTTGTTACAACTTTATTTGCAGCAAACGGGCGCACAAAGCGCCATGCTCGTGATACCTTAATGCTCGGAAAATTGCTATGGAAGCACAGCCACACCTGCTGGTGGTCGACGACCAAGGCGAGCTACGAGATTCGCTCAACGCCTATTTCTGCAAACACGGCTACCGGGTCAGCACCGCACACAATGCCGCGGCAGCGCGCCAGGTGTTGACGACCGGTGCCATCGATCTAGTCGTGCTCGACATCATGATGCCTGGAGAGGATGGGCTATCGCTGTGCCGCTTCCTGCGCGAGACCACCGGCGTGCCGATCATTCTACTGACGGCCATGACTGAGGACACTGACCGAGTGGTAGGGCTGGAGGTGGGCGCAGACGACTATGTGACCAAGCCGTTCAATCCGCGCGAGCTGCTGGCGCGGGTCAAAGCGGTGCTGCGTCGCACCCATGTCCTACCCCTGCTGCAGCAGCCGTTGGCGAGCAGCACCCTACGCTTTGATGGCTGGACATTGGACGTGCGGCAGCGCGCGCTGATCGGCGAGGACGGGAATGCGGTACCGCTGCACACCGCTGAGTTTCTGCTGCTCAGCGCCTTTCTGAACCATCCGCACATGGTCCTGAGCCGTGACCAACTACTTGACCTGACGCGCGGGCGCGACGCAGCAGTGTTCGATCGCAGTATCGACAACCAAATTAGTCGTCTGCGCAAGAAAATCGAGGCTGATCCCAAACGGCCGACGCTTATTAAAACCCATTGGGGTGGCGGCTACAGCTTTACAGCTGAGGTGAAGCGATGATGCCAACCTTCTGGCCTAGGCATGGCCGGTGTCTACGTTGACGAGTCGGCGCAGGTAGGCAGAATCGGCACGACCAGCCGTTCCGCGCCGGCAGCCGCCTGCCCTCGGCATCCTACAGCGCGCCCAGCGCCCCTAGTCCGTTAAAACGCCTGCAGCGCCTGGTGCACCGCCCGCCGCACCTCCGCCGTCCGGAAGGGCTTGCTCAGGCGAGCCACGCCAGCTGTTTCCAGAAACTCTCGCGCCTCCGAACTCAGTGTATCGCCGGTGAGAAAGATCACGCGCCGCCGTAGCTGCGGGTAGCACGCCTCTAGCTCACGGTAAAGCCCCGCCCCATCCAGCTCGGGCATCCGCAGATCGCACAGGATCAGGTCATAGGTCCGTTCCTGCAGCTTGTCAAGGGCCAAGCGCCCATTGGCGGCGGTGTCCACGACGTAGCCGCTGCGGCGCAGCAGATGGGCGAGCGCACTCGCGATCCTCGGCTCATCATCGACCACCAGAATCGCCTTCGCCTGCGCTAGGGCGGGCGCCAGCACCGCCGCCGGGGCTGCGGGCTCAGCTATCGGCTCGTCCCCCACCGGCAGCTCGATCCGAAAGACTGTGCCTTGACCTGGTTGGCTCTGCACATGGATGGTGCCCTCGTGCCCCTCGACAATCCCTCGGCACAATGGCAGCCCCAACCCGGTGCCAACCCCGAGCGGCTTCGTCGTGAAGAAGGGCTCAAAGATGCGGTCCTGGAGCTCGGGCCGAATGCCCGGCCCCGTGTCGGCCACCTCCAACACGATATGCGTCCGCGCCGCGTCCGTACAGGTGGTGAACGTCAGCCGGCGAGGATAAGGCACTTCCCGCAGGGCTTGATGGGCATTGGTGACGAGGTTGATCACCACCTGGTGCAGCTGGTGGTGATCGGCCGCGCACATGGGAAGATCAGGAGCAAGCTGCAGCGCCACCTCGATGGTGTCCACCTGCAGTGCATAGGTCAGCAACTCCACCGCCTCCTGCACCACGTGGTTGAGGTCCACCCACTGCCGCTCTGGGGGATGCTGGCGTGCCAACGTGAGAAAATTGCGCACAATGCGTGCACAGCGCTCGGCCGACTGCGTGATGGCCTGGGTCTGCTCCGCCATGGGCCCCTGCTGGATCTCCTCCCACAACAGCTCCGCCTGCACCATCACGATGGAGAGCGGATTCTGCAGCTCATGGGCCACGCTGGCCAGTAGGGAGCCCATGGCGGCGAGCTTTTCATGCTGGAACAAGATCTCCTGCTGGTGCCGCAGTTGGGCTTCCGCCTGTTGGCGCTCGGCCATCTCCCAGCGCAGGCGTTCATTCGCCTGCGTCAGCTCGGCCGTGCGTTCACGCACCCGCTGTTCGAGTTCGTCACGTGCGCGGCGCAGTGCCTCCTCCGTATGGCGCAGGTCGCCCATGATGTGGATCATCGCTTTGCGGCTATTCTCGAGGCGCTGGTTGGAATGATGCACATCCTGCAGGATGTGCAAGAGGGCGCGCCGTGCATTGTCCAGCCGTTCCGTCTGGCGGGCGAGCCGACGGCGGTCCTGCTCGTAGTCTACTAGGATATGGAGCATGGCCTTGCGCTGGTCGGCTAGTCGCTTATTGGTGTCGTGCAGGTCGCTCATGATATGACGGAGACGTGCGTTTTCCTCCAGGAGCGCGCTAACATCCAGCCCTTCTGGAGCAGAGTCCTGCTCTACACGTCGCGGTTGTGTGGTGACCATTCAGACCGCTCCCTCTTACCCCTCAGCTGCTCCAATTTTTGGCGTAGGCTCTCCGACTCCTTCTCAAGAGCGATCATCTTCAGCTCGCGTAGGAGAAGCCTTCTCGCCACTGGGCATACCCCTCGGCTGCGCTCCCGGGGCGGCGTTGAAGGCTCAGCAGCGCGTCCCCGTGCCGGCCAGCGCCACCCACAGCGTGCCAGCGTCTCATGGGTGTGCCCGTGCGTTGCCGGTCCCCCCACCGGTGGCAACCGTGGAAGGTCCTCACAGAGAGTATACCGTGATGGTGAAAGCTCAGTCGCAAATTTGGGCTTTGTCGCGAATTTGCCTTTGAGACGATTTGTGCGATGGTCTCTCCCGCTAATCTACGGTGCCCAGAGCGGGAGCACGACGCTGGCGATGAGTTTCACGGGAGCCCATTTTCCGTAGG
>Ga0081539_10004097_pt1 | contig 16636 bp, 16 predicted proteins | sample TabmetS4T2R2_FD_71023 | JGI IMG/M metagenome (GOLD analysis project Ga0081539, IMG submission 71023) | Tabebuia heterophylla rhizosphere microbial communities from the University of Puerto Rico - S4T2R2 | ecosystem: Host-associated > Plants > Roots > Rhizosphere ...
CGCCGCCGAAGGCCATGCCGTCATAGTCGCGCAACGGCTCGTCGTGGTTCCCGGGGACGTAGATGACGCGGGTGCCCTTGCGCGCCTTCCGGAGCAGCTTCTGCACCACGTCGTTGTGGCTCTGGGCCCAGTACCAGGCCTTCTTCAGGCGCCAGCAATCGATGATATCGCCGACCAGATAGATGTTGTCGGCCTCATTGTATTTCAGGAAATCCAGCAGGAACTCCGCCTTGCAGCCGCGCGTCCCGAGATGGAGATCGGAAATGAAGATGCTGCGGTACTGGCGAAGCTGAAGCGTGCTGGGCTGTGCGTTCATCAAAACCTGCGCGACTCGGAGTGAAAGCTCCGGACGGCGCGAGAGATATCCTCAGATGGGTGACGCGGCGATGACAGCGGCCTGACCGACCCACCGTATTCACACGATTGTCATGCGGCTTTCAGCGGGATGTCACGATCACCGGTTCAAGCGCACATCATGCGCCGGCGAGCGTCATGCCGTCGATGCGCAGGGTCGGCGCGTTGATGCCGTAGCGGAACTCGAGATCGTCGGCGAGGGTGATGGCCTTGAACATGTCCTTCAGGTTCCCGGCGATGGTGACCTCGGAGACCGGATAGGCGAGCTCGCCATTCTCGATCCAGAAGCCGGCGGCGCCGCGGCTGTAATCGCCGGTGACGCCGTTGACGCCGGAGCCGATCAGGTCGGTGACGTAGAAACCCTGCTTGATGTCCGATATCAGCTCCTTCGGCGTCGCGCGGCCCGCCTCCATATGCAGGTTGTAGGCGCCCGGCGACGGCGAGGACGACACGCCGCGATGGGCGTGGCCGGTCGTGGTCATGCCGAGCTCGCGCGCGGTGGCGCAATCGAGCAGCCACGAGGTCAGGACGCCGCCATCGATGATGGCGAGTTTTTTCACTTTCACGCCTTCGGCGTCGAAGGCCTGCGAACGCAGCCCGCGCACGCGCAAGGGATCGTCGATGATGCGGATATCGTCGGCGAACAGCTTTTGGCCGAGCTTGCTCTTCAGGAAGGACGTCTTGCGCGCCACCGAAGCGCCATTGATGGCGCCGACCAGATGACCGACCAGCGAACCCGCGACGCGCGGGTCGTAGACCACCGGCACCTTGCAGGTTTCGACCTTGCGCGGATTGGTGCGGGCTACCGCACGCTCGCCGGCCTTGCGGCCGACGCTCGCGGGCGAAGCGAGATCGCTCGCATGCAGCGCCGAGGTGTAATCGTAATCGCGCTCCATGGAGGTACCTTCGCCCGAGATCGCGGTGGCCGAGATGCCCTGGCTGGAGCGCAGGTAAGAGCCGTGGAAGCCGGTCGAGGTCACCAGCACCATGCCGCCGATGCCGGCGGAGGCCGACGCGCCGCCGGATTTTGTCACGCCCTTCACGGCGAGGCCCGCGGCCTCCGCCTCTTGGGCGCGACGCTCGAGCTCTGAAGTGGCGGGAATGTTCGGATCGAGCAGATCGAGCTCGGGGAAATCGCGCGCGAGTTCGCTTGGATCGGCCAGCCCGACATATTTGTCTTCCGGCGCGACGCGCGCCATCGCCACGGCGCGCTCGGCGAGCTTTGCGATGCCGTCGCCATGGATGTCGTTGGTGGAGACCACGGCCTGACGACGGCCGACCAGCACGCGCAGGCCAACGTCGTCGCCTTCGGAGCGCTCGGATTCCTCGACGCGGCCGTCGCGCACTTCGACGCCCTGCGAGACGCCGCGCACCGCAACCGCATCCGCCGCATCGGCGCCGGCGCGTTTGGCAGCCTCGACCAGGGCTTGCGCGAGCGCCGACAATGCCGATTGATCGAACAGGCCGCCCGCAGCGACGTCACGCGAAAGCTTTGAAACAACCGATGGTGAAGAGATCACGAACGAAATTCCCGGGATTTGAGGCAACGCGGGAGCGGGCCCGAAGGTTTCCAGATGTGCCTGATTCACAGGGACTTCAAGCATTTTGCGCCGGCAAAAGCCATCAATTTCGGCTGTTTGTGCAAGGTCTCGTCAATCATGCGAACCAAGGTGTTGTCAATCATGCGCCCAGAAGGACGGCCATTGAGGCGCGATTAACCAGCCTTTTTAAGCGGATTGGCCGCGCGCTGTGGCAAGCTCCCACGCATCGACCGGGAACATAATTCCGGCGGGGAGTGACAAAGCCGTGAGGCGTCAAACACAAACAAGCGGGATCAATCCCGCCGGGTCGAGCCGCTTGCGGCTCGACCCTCTTTCCCTTCCGCTTCGCTTCGATGCGCGGGACGTCCGCGCCGATGGCGGCGTGCGGCAGGTCGAAATTCATCGCGAACGTGTCGTGCTGCGCCGGCGAGTTGCCGGCATGCGGATGGCCGTCAATGTTCGCGTCTCGGATTTTCTCGGCGTTGGGCTTCGCGGCGTCGACGGCGACGCGCAGATGCTGGCGCTGATCCACCGCGATCCCTCGCTGACCATTCCGCTCGCCATCTCCGCCGATCGCGCCGAACTCGACGCGGCCTCCGCGATGTGGAGCGAGATTTTTGGCCTGCCGCAGCTGCCGGAAGAAAAGCGCCGCGAGCCGGCCTCGCGCCGCCGCCGCCGCAACATCATCTTCCGGCGCCGTCCGCGCTTCCTGGTGCGCCGCCGCGCCGGCGATACCGCGCGCGAGCTGTCGGTTCACCACGGCGAGCGCGAGATCATCGCGCGGAATTGAAATCCGGTAGAACTGCCGTAGGGTAGGCAAAGCCAGCGGGTCGCGCGAACGCGCGCCCGATGACAGGCTCCGCGTGCCCACCTTTGCGAGCACGCCTGTGAAGGTGGGCACGGCGCAAGTGCGCCTTTGCCCACCCTACATTCAGCCAATCCACCCTACGGCTCACGCGGCGCGCAACACCGCGTCGGCCAACAGTCCCGCAAACAGCAAGAGGCCGGCGTCGCGGTTCGACTTGAAGATTTTCAGGCACAGCGCGGAATTGCCGAGCTCGAGGCGATTGATCTGCCAGACCAGATGGGCGGCAAACAAGCCCAGCCCAAGCCACGCCGGCCAGCGCACCGAGCCAAGCCACAACGCGATCGCGATCAGCACCACGGCCAGTCCGTAGAACGCAACCAGCGCAGGCTTTGTGCGTTCGCCGAACAGCAGCGCCGTGGACTTGATGCCGATCAGCGCGTCGTCCTCGGCGTCCTGATGCGCATAGATGGTGTCGTAGCCGATCACCCAGGCGATCGCGCCGGCATAGAGCACGAGCGCGATCGTGTCGAGGCGGGAAAACTCGGCGGCAAAGCCCATCAGCGCGCCCCAGGAAAAGGCGAGCCCCAGCACCACCTGCGGCCACCAGGTGATGCGCTTCATGAAGGGGTAGATCGCAACGATCAGGAGCGAGGCGATGCCGGTCAGAATCGCAAAGCGGTTGAACTGCAACAGCACGACAAGCCCGACCAGCGCCTGCGCCACAAGGAAGACGAGCGCCTGCGTGACGCTGACCTGTCCTGCCGGGATCGGCCGCGAGCGCGTGCGCTCGACTCTCGCATCGAGATCGCGGTCGGTGATGTCGTTCCAGGTGCAGCCGGCGCCGCGCATGACGAAGGCGCCGATGAAGAACAGCACGATCGTCAGCGGCAGCGATCTGATGTGGCCGGAGATCCCCGCGGCAAGCGCGGCCGACCACCAGCACGGCATCAACAATAGCCACGAGCCGATCGGGCGATCGAAGCGCGAGAGACGAAGATAAGGCCGCGACCAGGCCGGCGCGCGGGTATCGACCCAGTTGCCGGTGGAGTCGGCAACGCGGGCGCTGGCCTCGCTCATCGCGCCAGCACGTTGCCGTTCAGCGTGTCGAAGGTAGAGCCGCCCTTTTTGCTGGATACCGCTTCAGGGGCCTGGATCGAGCCGAGCGCCTCGGAGAGGCTGGGGGCGGCAGCGGCCTTCTGCTGCACCATCTGCTGGGCGACGGTGCAGACTTTTTCGCGCAGCGCCTCGGTGTTCTTGTGGCCGGCCTTGAGCTGGTCGCTGATCTGCGGCGGGATCCCGCATTTCTGCGCATTGGCCTCGACATATTTGATCATCTTGGTTTCAGCCTGACCGAAGGCGGCGATCAGCTTGCAGGCCTCGTCCGGCGGCGCTTTGCGCTCGCTTGCCGCCTTGATCATCTTGCCCCGCTTCTCGGCGTCCTCGCGCAGCGGGATAAATCCCTTCATGCAGGCCTCCGACGGGCCCGAGGTCGGGCCCTGCGGCGGACCGCCGAAACCGGCGCCCTGCATCGGCGCGGCGCCCTGCGACGGGAACGGGCTCGGCGCGGCTTGCGCGCCACCCGCCGGCGGGAACGGCGAGGCCTGCGGGCGCGCGGCGGCGGGCGCGCCGTTGACCGGCGGAAACGGCGAAGCATTGGCCGGCGGCGCCGACGACTGGTTCGGCAGCGGGGCCGGGAACGCGCCCTGCGCGCCGGCTTGCCCGGCCTGGAGGGCGATGACGGCGACTGCAAGCGGCGCAATCAGGCGACGGATGATCAAGGGTGTCTCTCCGGCAAGGTCCAAGGGCAAAGATCCAAGGGGCCCCAACGTCTTCCGATCAAAACGATTCCGAGTGAATGCTTTTTACGATTCTGGGCCGCCCTTAACAACCCATGGATTAGGGCAACAGCGCGGCACTGAGCCGCAATATTTGCTCCGGAATCCCATTCTTTCAGCTAAAAGCGGCCCCGGTTTGGAAACATTAACGAATGCCCCAGCTCGATTTCCGAAGCCAGCGCCTGTATGTCGACGCGCCTCTCGCCGCGGGCGCCAGCGTCGCCCTCGACCGCGACCAGACCAATTATCTCGGCAATGTGCTGCGGCTTGGCAGCGGTGCATCCATCCTTGCCTTCAACGGCCGCGACGGCGAATGGCAGGCGGAAATCGTCGGGCGCAAGCGGCCGGAGACGCTCACCATCGTCAAGCAGACGCGGCCGCAGGATCATCTTGGCGATATCACCTACGTGTTCGCGCTCTTGAAGCATGCGCGGCTCGACTACGTCGTGCAAAAGGCGGTGGAGATGGGTGCCGCAAAGCTGCAGCCGGTGACCACGCGCTTCACGCAAGGGTCGCGCGTCAACATCGAGCGGATGAGCGCCAATGTGATCGAGGCCGCCGAGCAATGCGGCATCCTCAGCCTGGCCGCGGTGGCAGCCCCCATTGCGCTGGAGCGTTTCTTGAGCGAGCGCGATGCCGGGCGGCTCTTGGTGTTTTGCGACGAGGCTGCCGAGATCGCCGATCCCCTTGCCGCGCTGAGGGCCGCCAAGGGTGACGGGAAAGGCATCGACGTGCTGATCGGACCCGAGGGCGGCTTTGCCGAGGAGGAGCGCGCCGCCCTGCTCGGCCAGCCCCGCACGTTGCGGCTTTGCCTGGGGCCACGGATCCTGCGGGCGGACACCGCTGGCGTAGCAGCGCTGGCGCTGGTACAGGCCGCGCTCGGCGACTGGGCCGGGCCTGGTTAACGGCCCGCAAAGCACCCCCCATTAAGCCCTTTGCCCGTTCCCTGTCGTCACCCCGGCCGGGCCGTGCTAAGGGCTCGGCGGCAAACCCCGTTTGGAACCGTTAACCCCCTGTTGGAAACCGTCTTTCCGGCGATCTGGACCAGTCCGATGAACGTCACCGCGCCCCTCTCCGCCGCCTGGGCGGACAACCTGCTGCAATCCTTTGCGCAGGCCGGCTACGTCCATTCCGAGCCGGCCATCCTGCAGCCGGCCGACCCGTTCCTGGACCTCTCCGGCGAGGACATCCGCAAGAGCCTGTACCTGACGACGGATGCGACCGGCGAGGAGTTGTGCCTGCGGCCCGACCTCACCATCCCGGTGGCGCGGGACTATCTCGCCTCGCCCCGGGCGGGCCAGCCCGCGGGCTTCTCCTATCTCGGCCCGGTGTTCCGCTATCGCAGCGGCCGCAAGAGCGAGTTCTTGCAGGCCGGTATCGAATCCTTCGGCCGGCAGGACCGCCCGGCGGCGGATGCCGAAATGCTGGCGCTGGCGCTGCAGGCGGCCGGCGCATTCGGCGTGAGCGACGTCGAAATCCGCACCGGCGACGTCGCGCTGTTCAACGCGCTGATCGATGCGCTCGATCTCTTCCCGGTGTGGCGCCGCCGCCTGATCAAGGATTTCAACCGCAACATCAGCCTCACCGACGACATCGAGCGGCTGACGCTGAAGACCGCACCCGGCCGCAACGAATATGAGGGCGTGCTGGCTGCGCTCGCCGGCTCCGACCGCAAGGCGGCGCTGGCGCTGGTCACCGATTTGATGTCGATTGCCGGCACCACCAATATCGGCGGCCGCACCGTCGCCGAGATCGCCGACCGCTTCCTCGAACAGGCGACGCTGAAGGCCGGCGCGCTGCCGCGCGATGCCATCGGCATCATCAAGCGCTTTCTTGCGATTGGCGGCGAGCCGGATGGCGCGGTCAAGCAATTGCGCGCGCTGGCCGCCGACGCCCAGCTCAACATCTCCGCGGCGATCGACCAGTTCGAAAGCCGCGTCGGCTTGATGGCCAAGCGCGGCATCGACACCAGGAAGATCCGCTTCTCGACCGCGTTCGGCCGCGGGCTCGATTACTACACCGGCTTCGAGTTCGAACTGCACCACAAGGGCAACGGCGCCGAGCCGCTCGTCGCAGGCGGCCGCTACGACGGCCTGATGACGCAGCTCGGCGCGCGCGAGCCGATCCCTGCCGTGGGCTTCTCGATCTGGGTCGATGCGCTGGTCAAGGCCGGCAAGAACGGGGGCAAGACATGAGCGTCCCGTTCGTTCTCGCCGTTCCCTCCAAGGGGCGGCTGCAGGAAAACGCCGAAGCGTTCTTCATCCGCGCGGGCCTGTCGCTGGCGAAACCCGGCGGCGCGCGCGATTATCGCGGCACCATTGCCGGCCTCGACAATGTCGAGATCGCCTATCTGTCCGCAAGCGAGATCGCGGCCAACCTGGCGCGCGGCGCGGTGCATCTCGGCGTCACCGGCGAGGACCTGGTGCGTGAGAGCATTCCCGACGCCGACAAGCGCGTGCTGCTGATCGAAGGCCTCGGCTTCGGCCATGCCAATGTCGTGGTCGCCGTGCCGCAAGCCTGGATCGACGTGCGCACCATGGCCGATCTCGACGACGTCACCACAGGCTTTCGCGCCCAGCACGACCGCCGCATGCGGGTGGCGACCAAATATATCAACCTGACGCGCAGCTTCTTTGCCGCGCACGACATCGTCGACTACCGCATCGTCGAAAGCGCCGGCGCCACCGAAGGCGCGCCCGCCACCGGCGCGGCCGAGATGATCGTCGACATCACCACGACCGGCGCGACGCTTGCGGCGAATAATCTGAAGGTGCTCGACGACGGCGTGATCCTGAAGAGCCAGGCCAACCTCGTCGCCTCGCGCGAGGCCGACTGGAATCAGGCCACGCGCGAGACCGCGCGCGTCATCCTCGACCACATCGCCGCCCGCGCGCGCGCCAGCAAGTACCGCGAGGTGCGCACGCGCTTTGCAGGCTGCAACGACAGACTGCTGACCGAGGCGCATAACCGCTTTGGCGTCGTGGCGCCGTTCGGCGGGCCGACCTCCTCGGGCATGCTGACGCTGCACTGCCCGCCGGCGCAGCTCTATGCGCTCGGGAGCTTCCTGCGCGACCATGGGGCCGATACGGTCTCGATTGCGTCGCTGGATTATGTGCTGGACCGCCAGAATCCGCTGTTTGACCGGCTGAAAGCCTTCCTCGGCCGCTAAGCGGGGTTACATTGTTCATCGTAGGGACAGCTTGCGGCCGGTACCGTATGCTGTTTTGCTACTGTGCAGGAACCTGATCGATGAAGCTCGGAAGTGATGTCTCCGGACTGTCCACCACTGCGGCCAATGCTGCGGTGCAAGGGCTGTCGATCGTCGTCCCCGTCTATAACGAGGCGGCGGGGCTTGGCGCCCTGCATGAGCGCCTCGCGGGCCTTGCGCGCGGCCTGCAGAAGCGCTGGCAGCTTGGCTGCGAAGTGATCTATGTCGACGACGGCAGCCAGGACGAGACGCTGAAGGTCGCGCGCAGCCTGCCGCCTGACGCGCTCGACGTGCAGGTGGTGTCGCTGTCGCGCAATTTCGGCAAGGAGGCCGCATTGGTCGCCGGCCTCGACCATGCCCGCCGCGGCGCGGTGCTGTTCATGGACGGCGATGGCCAGCATCCGCCGTCCTTGATCGAGCGCCTGGTCGGCCACTGGATCGATGACGGCTATGACGTCGTCTATACCGCGAAGGCGCATCGCGACAACGAATCGTTCCTGCGCCGCCTCGCCGGACGCAGCTTCTATGCGCTGATCAACTGGGGCGCGCGGCAGAAAATCCCGGAAGACGCCGGCGATTTCCGCCTGCTGTCGCCGCGTGCTGCCGCCGCGCTTCGGCAACTGCCCGAGCGCAACCGCTTCTTCAAGGGGCTCGCGAGTTGGATCGGCTTTCGCCAGATCCGCGTCGACTATGAGCCGGCGCCGCGCGCGCATGGCGTCACCACGTTCAGCGCGGGCAAGCTGATCGGCCTGTCGATCGAAGGACTGACCTCGTTCTCGGTGGCGCCGCTGCGCTTCGCCAGCCTGCTCGGCCTTCTGCTCGCGACCATGGCGTTCCTGTTTGGCCTGTCGATCCTCTGGGAAGTCTTCACCACCGGCAAGCAGGTGCCCGGCTATCCCTCGCTGGTGGTCGGCCTGATGACCATCGGCGGCGTGCAGCTGATCATGATCGGCGTGCTCGGCGAATATATCGGCAAGATCCTGAGCGAGCTGAAGGCGCGACCGATCTATTTCGTCGCCGAGCACAGCGAGAAGCGCGCCGACGGCAAGGCGAGCGAGAGCGAGCCCGAGCGGACCGCCGCCGAATGAACGAGACACCGTCGCGCCGCATCTGGGTGTGCGCCGACGATTACGGGATCAGCCCCGGCGTCAACCGCGCCATCTGCGACCTGATCAAGCGTGGCCGCCTCAACGCGACATCGGTGATGGTGGTCGGCACTGCGATCGGGCGCGACGAGGTCGCGGCACTTCAGGATGCCGTCGCCGAACGCATCGCGTCGGGCAACCGCTGCGAGATCGGCCTGCACGTGACGCTGACCGCGCCGTTCCGCCCGCTCACCATGCATTTCAAGCCGGTCGATGGCGGCCTGTTCCTGCCCCTTCCCAGGATGCTGCAGCGTGGCTTCGTGCGCCGGCTCGATCGTGAAATCATCGGCTCGGAAATCGCCACCCAATTTGCCGCCTTCCGCGATCTGTTCGGCCGCGCGCCCGCCTTCGCCGACGGCCACCAGCACGCCCAGCTGTTTCCGGTGGTGCGCGACGCGTTTCTCGCGGCGACCGCCGAACACGCGCCCGGCGCCTGGGTTCGTCAGGGCGGCAGCAGCCGGCCGCTTTTGAAGCGAATCAATTCGCCCAAGGCGCTGCTGCTGGACGCGCTGAGCCGCCAGTTCCGCAAGCGTGCCGCGCGCGCCAACATCAGCTTCAACACCGCCTTTGCTGGCGCCTATGATTTCGTGCGCATGCCCGATTTCGCCGTCCTCATGCAGCAGTTCCTGCACGGCCTGCCCGATGGCGCGCTGGTGATGTGCCACCCCGGTTTTGTCGACGAAACGCTGGAAAGCCTCGATCCGCTGACCGATCAGCGCGAGCGGGAACACACGTTCTTGGCCAGCGAGCGGTTTCCGCCGCTGCTCGCCGCGAACAAGGTGACGCTCGAGTGACATCCGAAAGAGCGCAACTTCCTCGCCTCTCACCGTGATCGCGGAGGCAGCCCCTCACCCTGACCCTCTAAGAGCGAGCTTCGCTCGTCTCGACCCCGCAAAGGGCGGGGAGAGGGAAATGAGAGAGCGCGGTCATTTTGTCGCTTACTGAAATTTAATGCTGTGGTTCCCCCTACTGGCGTCGAAAAGCACCCCTACATCTTGTGCGCTTCGGCCCCCGAAGCGGAGGAGATTCGCCATGACACCGCAGGAACGCCAACTGATCGACGATCTGTTCGACCGGCTCTCGAAGCTGGAGAATTCGCCGCGTGATCGCGAAGCCGAAGCCGCAATCATGGAGGGCCTGCGCCGCGCGCCGAACGCGACTTACGCATTGGTGCAGACGGTGCTGGTGCAGGACGAGGCGCTCAAGCGCGCCAATGCCCGCATCCAGGAGTTGGAAGGCGCTGGCGCCGAGCAGCAGCAATCCGGCGGCTTCCTCGATTCCATGCGCGACAAGATTTTCGGTCAATCGCAAGGTCAGCCGCCGCGCGGCTCGGTGCCGGAGTCCGGCAACCGCCCGGTCTGGAACACCGGACAGACATTGCCGCCCGGCTATGGCCAGGCGCCCGGTTACGGCCAGCCCCCATCCTATGGCCAGCCATATGGCGCGCCGCCGCCGATGCCCGGTAGCGGTGGCGGCGGCTCGTTCCTCGGTACGGCCGCGGCGGCAGCCGCCGGCGTTGTCGGCGGCTCGCTGCTGCTCTCCAGCATCAGAGGCATGATGGGCGGCGGCCATCACCAGAGCTTTGGCGATACCGCGGGCCATAGCGGCGGCATCGAGGATCGCAGGCCGTGGGGCGACCAGGCCGGCAGCGATCTCGCAAAGGACGCCGGGATCAACGACATCGGTTCGTCCGGCCGCGGCGACCGCGACTACGGCTCGCGCCAGGGCATGTTCGACGAAGCCTCGAACGAGCACTATGACGACGAAAACGACATCGACCACGACTCCGATGGTTTTGATGGCGACGGCGATGGTGACAGCGATTACGCGTAAGCGTTGCGTGCGCGCTGGTTGCGTAGCGTAAAACGAAACGGCCGCCCGATCGGGCGGCCGTTTTCCCATGGCGAAGAGTTTGGGCTCGCAGCCCGCGACGCAGCGCGCTCTCAGAAATTGCGTTGGACGCGGACGTTCAAGCTGACAGCCGCGCTCGCGCATGCAACGTGACTCCACCATTCAAGTCGGATTAGTCTTGCCCCTGTGATACGTTCGCAACAGGTGCAACTCGTTCTGATTGGGGGACAATGCGATGAAGCGCCGCGATTTTCTGCTCGCCGCCATGATTTTTCCATCTGCAGTGCGACGTGCCGCGGCACAGCAACCTCAGGTGAAGAAGCGCATTGCTATCTTAAACGCGTCGCTGACGAACGAAGCTGCCAAGCGCGATCCGCTGGCCCGTGTGTTTGAGGCCGAGCTGAGGCGGGCCGGTGTCATCGAAGGAGAGAATGTCACCATCGATCGCTTTTCCGCGGAGGGACACACCGACCGTTATGAAGCCGTCGCGCGCGAGGTCGTCGCTACCAACCCGGACCTGATCGTGACGGGCGGCACGCCGATGACGCTCAAACTCAAGGCGGCAACGAGCACGATTCCAATCGTGACCATGACGGGAGACCCCATTCGCTTTGGCGTTGTCTCCAGCCTGGCGCGGCCCGGTGGCAACATCACGGGTGTCAGTGTCGACGCGGGTGTCGAGGTCTGGGGCAAGCGTCTCGAGCTGCTGAGCCAGGCAGTCCCCGGCCTCAAGCGTGTTGCATTCGTTTCGACGCCAGCCGGCTGGAAAGGTCCCGGCGGGCGCGCCACTGAGGCTGCCGCGCCGGCGCTGGACCTTTCGTTGACATCGGTGCTTTTGAACAATCCGTTCACCGAGGCCGAGTATCGGCGCGTGTTGGGGTCGGTACAAAGAGATCAGTTCGACGGAGTGTTGATGTCGGATGAGAATGAGCACGTGCCTCATCGCAAGCTGATCGCCCAGCTTGTCCAGCAAAACCGGCTTCCTGCCATGTATAACTACCGCGATCAGGCGGAAGCCGGCGGCCTGATGTCGTACTCCTACGATATCAAGGCAGCCCTTCGCAGGAGTGCCCAGCAGGTCGCTGACATCCTCTTGCGCGGGACCAATCCTGCGGAGATGCCGTATTTCCAGGAGAAGAGTTTTGAGCTGACCATCAACCTGAAGTCGGCCAAAGAGCTCGGGATCGAGGTGCCGGCGACGCTCGTTGCCGGCGCGGCGACCGTGATCGAATGAACCGGCGAGATTTCATCGTGACGCTCTCAGGCGCCGCCCTGTGGTCGCGCGCGGCGGACGCACAACAAGGGTCACCGATTGTAGCTGTTCTGAGCGTCGGCGGCGCCGAGGCGGAAACAAGGGCTTTCTTTGCACCCACCTGGGCCCGGCTGGCCGAGATGGGATTTGTCGAGGGACGTAATCTCACGATCGAGCTTCGCGGGGCCAACTACCAGCAGGAGCGACTGGTTGGACTGGCCAAGGAACTCGTTGAGCGTCAGGTCGCCGCCATCATCACGAGCGGTGGACCACCAACCGTGGCTGCCAAAGCAGTCACTAACTCAGTCCCGATCGTTTTCAGAACCGGCTTTGACCCGGTAGCAAGCGGATATGTCGATAGCCTGAACCGGCCGGGCGGTAACGTGACGGGCGTTTTCATCCTCAATCCGGAATTGATCTCGAAGCGACTGGAGGTCCTTCACGAGTTGGTGCCATCGGCGAAGAGGATTGCGTTCTTTTACACCCAGACCGGCGACGCAAACGAAAGTCGATATAAGGAGCTTCAGCAACTGGTCGAGCCTTTTGGCGTCAACCTGATCTTTCTCAGCGCGAGCCGCGTTGACGAGCTCGAACAGATTTTCGCGAAGGCTGAAGGCGAAGGTGCGGGCGCAATTCTTGTCAATGATCACCCTGTGTTTGCCGCTGAAGGTGGCAAGCTAATTGCCAGTCTGGCGGCGCGCCACAAGATACCTACGATGTATCCCAGCCGCCTCTACATCGGCGCTGGAGGCCTGATCAGCTACGGATCGGACAGCAAGGAAGTCAATCGCCAGCTTGGCGATCTGGTGGGTCGCGTGCTGAAGGGTGAAAGACCGGAAAACCTGCCAGTGCAGCAAGTCACAAAACTTGAGCTTGTCATCAACGCCAAGGTTGCAAAGTCGCTTGGTCTTGCGTTTCCGACGCCCTTGCTCGGTCTCGCCGAGGTGATCGACTGAAACGTGCGCCCCGCCGCGGGCGTGAGGCAAACGGCCGCCGATCGGGCGGCCGTCAAATAATGGGTCGTGCGGACGCCGCGCGGTTCTTACTTCTTTTTTTGTCTTTCCATCACGGTGGGAGCCGCAATCTTGTCTCTCAATTCGGTGCAGGTCTTGCGAACTTCCGCCACCACGAACGAACAGTTCTCGATGTGATCGAACACGCGCTTGGCCTCGGTGCGATACCGTGCCGCGACTTCCTTCAGTTCATCCGTGACGGCGAGCGCTTCTGCCGTTACTTTCTCGCATTGCCTGACGCGTTCGACCAGATCGGCACCCATCGCTTCGATCTCTTTGGCCGCAGCTTCATATTCACGGACCACGGCTTCCGCTGACAGCTTGCCGATTTCCGTGGCTCCATCGCGGTGCTCGACATACCCGGGCATCGTGGCCGGAGAACGGACTGCCGGAGGATTTGGGGCGCGCGGCTCGTTCAAAGCCGGTTTGCTGCGCACCTCGGCCTGAATCCCCTGCTCAATGTCGGTCAAAAACTGTCCCACTGTTTGCTGAACCATGTCAGGTTCCTCTCTAAAATGTTGAGGAAACAAAATCGCATAGTTCAATTCTCGCTTTGCCGAGAGTTAAGCAACAGCTCCGGATAGTTAAGTTTACTTGTTTAGATTAATGACGACGACGCAGGTTAATTCTGGAACCGAAGCAGGTTTCTGCGCCCTGCGCGGCGCACAATTGCTTTGGACGTAACGCAAAACGGCCGCCCGATCGGGCGGCCGTTTTCGTTTCAGGTGCCAAGAAATCACATTACCACGACCCTTGTCCCCACGCCGACGCGGCCGTAGAGGTCGATCACGTCCTCGTTGCGCATGCGGATGCAGCCCGAGGAGACATTGGTGCCGATGGTCCAGGGCTCGTTGGAGCCGTGGATGCGGTAGAGCGAGGAGCCGAGGTACATCGCGCGCGCGCCGAGCGGATTTTCCGGACCGCCTTCCATGTGCCGTGGCAGATCGGGGCGGCGCGCCAGCATTTCCGGCGGCGGCGTCCAGGCCGGCCATTCCTTTTTCGCCGAGATCGTCTTGGTGCCCGACCAGGTGAAGCCCGGCCGTCCTACACCGACGCCGTAGCGCAGCGCCTTGCCGTCGCCCTGCACGAGATAAAGAAACTTGTTCGGCGTATCGATCACGATGGTGCCGGCGCTTTCCCTGCCGGAATACTCCACCACCTGCCTGTTGTATTTGGGATCGAAGCGCTGGCTCGGATCGGCCGCGTCCTGCCGATACATGCCTTGCGGATCCCCCGGCATGCGCCGCCCGTCAAATCCGACATCCGGCTGCTGTTGATACATCTGCTCGTAGCGGCCGCTGCGCGGCGCATCGCCGAACAGGAATTCGATGAAGCCGCCGCCCATGTTGGAGGCCATGCGCACGGGTGGTGCGGACTGCGCTGCGGCTGGATGGATGGACGCGCAAAGGATCGAGGCGCTCGCCAGGAGCGCGGATGCGAATTTTCTGGACATCGACGTACTCTGTACTGTTCGTCATGCGGCGCGCGGGACACGCGTCGTTCACACGCGATTCACTACAAATGAAAACCTAATCGGTTTGGTAAACGGAATCGGCGTTTCGATTCACCATGCCGGCCACGCGGTGGGGTTTTGCCGGTTAACCTTATTTTTCAGTGAATGCGCGCGCCTCATGGTTAATCGCCCGTTTGCACGTCCGTCGTTTCCCGCGTGATCGCTGTTCCTGGCGTGAACCTCGCGTTAAATCGCATCTGTTTACAAAGGTGGCGGAGTTTTGGGGTGGGAAGAACAACATGTCGGTCAATCGCAAACGTTTTCGTGTCGAACAAGCCATTCTCGGTGATGCGCCAATGATGATGCCTGCAGCCGCCGAAGTCGATGTCGGCCCGATGCACCGCGAGATCATGGCCGAGCTGCGCGCCATCCGCGCCATGATGGCGGCACCCGCCCGCTCCTCCGCGGAAACGGCGGTGGACGCAACCAACCATGCGCTGGCGGAAACCCAGGCGCTGCTCGAAACCTACCGCGCGCAGATCGTGCAATGCGAGAAGCTCAAGGTCGAGCTCGACCTGATCCATGACGCCATCAACCGCACCAAGCGCGAAATCGCGGTGCTGCATGGCAAGAGTTTTCAGGGCGACGAAATGGCCAAGGTCAATGGCGAGCTCGGCGCCGTGGTCGGCGGCACCGAACAGGCCACCCAGCAGATCCTGGAAGCGGCCGAGTCGATCGACAATGCCGCCAGCGCGCTGTCGAAGAACACCTCGCTCGACCAGCAGAAGATTCTCTCCGAGGAGATCCAGGAGCGCGTGGTCTCGATCTTCGAGGCCTGCAACTTCCAGGACCTCACCGGCCAGCGCATCTCCAAGGTGATGACAACGATGAAGTTCATCGAGCAGCACATCAACGAGATGATGAACATCTGGGGCGGCGTCGACGCCATCAAGGCGCATGCGCCGCCGATCGTCGACACCCGCGAGGGCGACGCCAAGCTGCTCAACGGCCCGAAACTCGACGGCGACATCGGCCACGCCTCGCAGGACGACATCGACGCGATGTTCAATTGAGCGACGCGCTGACGCAGACAAACAAAAACGCCGGCCCGAGGGCCGGCTTTTTTCATTGTCCGTCGGTCGGCCTCACGCCCTCGGCGCGCAGCGGACGTAGACCATGTTGCCGTAGCGGGTGCCGGCGTCCTTGTCGACAAAGCGGGTGATCATCACGCGGCCGTCGAAGGAGACGATTTCGCGGTCCTGCTCGCCGGGCGTGGGTCCGGACGGGCCGATATAGTTCTTGCCGCTCGGCGAGCCCTTGAGCCGCAATTCCTGCGGCGTGGCCTGGTCGGCCAGATGCATGATGACGCCGCCGCTGGAGCCCGCGGTGATCGTGTAGGGCTGCTTGCACTGCGAGCGCGCCATCGCCTCGGTGCGGGTGCGGTCCTTGGGGTCCTGGTAGGAGGCAAGACCCCAGCGGCCGACGATCTCGTCGGAACGGATGGTCGCCGGCATTTCCGGCGCGACGCCCGGCTCCGGCGCCGCGCTCGGGGACGACGAGCCGCCGAACATGCTGCTGAAGCTCGTGGTCTCGCAGCCGGCCAGCACAACCGACAGCATCGAAATGATGGCAAGGCTCGCAACCGGCCGCGCGTTACCTGACCTGATCATGGGCATCCCCCGAACTAATCCATGGCCGCTCCCGTCCCGCAGCCAAGCGCAAAACACCAACGGGGGCAATGACCTCGGACAAATTACGCCGATTCCCCCGACATAGTTTCCGGAACACCATCCTATAATGGTCTCACCAAGGCCTTAACCACCTTGCTTGACACGGCCTTCACCACGCCATATCTCGGCGCCCACATTAGCACTCAAATAGCGCGATTGCTAAGCGTGCCGGCCGGCCCCGTCACCCCGGGCGCTTCCCAAAGGCCTGCATTAACGCCGGTTCCGATGAACCGGAGCTGAAACCGAAGGCTTGAGGGAGCGTCATGGCCAAATCCAAATTCCGTCCGCTGCACGACCGCGTCGTGGTCAAGCGCATCGATGCCGAAGAGAAGACCAAGGGCGGCATCCTCATCCCGGACACCGCCAAGGAAAAGCCCTCGCAGGGCGAAGTGGTCGCCATCGGCCCCGGCGGCCGCGACGAGTCCGGCAAGCTGATCCCGATCGAC
>Ga0081539_10004098_pt1 | contig 16635 bp, 16 predicted proteins | sample TabmetS4T2R2_FD_71023 | JGI IMG/M metagenome (GOLD analysis project Ga0081539, IMG submission 71023) | Tabebuia heterophylla rhizosphere microbial communities from the University of Puerto Rico - S4T2R2 | ecosystem: Host-associated > Plants > Roots > Rhizosphere ...
GGGCTACATCGACGCGCGCGACCTGGCCCAGGCGATTCGCCGGGGACTGGAGGCGCCGATCAGCGGCTCCGAGATCTGCATCATCGCCGCGGCCGACACGGTCATGACCCGGCCAAGCGCCGACCTGATGGCCGAGGTCTACCCGGATGTGCCGATGCGGCGTGCCGTGGCCGGTCGAGAAACGCTGCTGTCGATCGATCGCGCGCGCGAGCTCCTCGGCTTCGAGCCCGAGCATCGCTGGCAGGACGAACTTTCCGCGAGCTGATTGCCGCGATTCTCAGGACGCGTTAAGAAACTCGCTCGAAGATCGGCACAACGGGAGCGCGTGCCCCCGATCCGACACGAACGACCGACATCAACCCGTGAGGGAGCCGCTCGATGACCAATCCGACCCAGCCGACGCAACCCGAACTGGCCGAGGCCTCGGCCGACCCGACGACCCCCACTCCGCACGCGCCGCCCGACGGCGCCTCGTTTGCTCGGACGATCCGCGCTCCGCGCTTCTGGCGGGTCGCCGTGGTCGGTGTGGCCGGCCTCGTGCTGCTGGTGAGCGCAGCCCTGGCGTTCGGGGCCTCGCCGTCGCCTTCGAACGGGACGAACCAGGCGCCCTCGACCGGCGGGGTGCCCGCCGACGATGGCTGGCTGCCAGGTCCGGGGATCCTGGATCAGGCCGGTCCGCTCACCCTCAATCCGGGCAAGGGCTTCGATCGCGGCTTCAGGTTCGGGCGGTTCGGCGGGGTGACGATCACCGCGATCGACGGCTCGAACCTGTCGCTCAAGACGGAGGATGGCTGGACCCGGACGATCACCGTCACGAGCTCGACGAAGATCACGCGCGCCGGCCAGACGATCGCCCTGTCCGACCTGAAGGTCGGCGACACGATCGGCTTCAGCCAGACACGTAAGGACGACGGCTCCTACACGATCGACGCGATCGCTGTGCTCGTGCCGAAGGTCGGTGGCGAGGTCACGGCGGTTTCGTCGAACGGCTTCACGCTCAAGGCCCGTGACGGCACGAGCTGGACGATCACGACGAATGGCTCGACCGCCTACAAGCTCGGCTCCGCCAACGGCTCGAAGTCGGACGTCAAGGTCGGTGTCGATGTCGTCGCCGCCGGCGAGAAGGGCTCGTCGGACTCAAGCCTGACGGCTGAGACGGTCTACGTCCGTGTACCTGTCGTCTTCGGCGAGGTGACGGCGAAGACCGGCAGCACGATCACGATCAAGCGTGCTGACGGTACGACCCAGACGATCCATGTCGGGAGCGGTACGACCTACAAGGTTCGCGGGGTCGACAACGCCAGCCTGTCCGACGTCAGCGTCGGCATGACGATCATCGTCCAGGGCACACAGCGGTCGGACGGCTCGCTCGACGCCTCGGCCGTCGCAGCGGGTCTCGATCGGGGTCTCAGGGGCTTCGGCCCGAAGTTCGGCCTCCCCTTCGACCGGAACGGCAACGGCAACCGCAACCCGAACGGCCAGAACGCCAACCCGAGCGCCTCACCGGACGGCTCCGCGACGCAGAGCTGACCCTTTCGAACTCCCCAAAACGGAACCGGCGGCACGCGTGGGGGCAGCCGCCGGTTCGGTCACTCCGGGCTGGGTGCCCGCGATGATGCGCTCGGAGTCTGCGCTGGGCCAGGCTTCGGTGCACACCAGGTGTGCCAAACGACCGCTTGAGGCTGCCGCAAGACGCGTTGTACGGCGCCAGGCGTCGCAAATCGACCGGCGAACCCCTTGGCGTGCTCGGATTGCACGCCCCATGTGCACGATGACCGGAAACGAGTCCCGGCTCGGCACCGCTTCGGTCGTTTGGCACGCTACGCGTGCATGCGGCCGGTTCGTGTCGGACGCTTTCCGCCAGCGCCGCACAGGCCCGTCAGGCGCGGGCGCCGGATCCCCAACGCCGGAGCTCGGTAGCGATGTCCAGCGGGGCGACCGTGGCGTGCTTCTCGAACTCGCCCCATGCGTCGCGCGGGACGCGCCACATGATCTCGAATTCGTTGCCGTCGGGATCGTTACCGTAGAGCGACTTCGAGACGCCGTGATCGCTCGCACCCCCGAGCGCCCCGGCCGCACTGAGTGCCGTGGACGCCTGGGCGAGGTCCTCGATCGTGGGCACCTCCCACGCGAGGTGGTAGAGACCGACCGATCCGCGAGGCGGCCTCGACGCCGCCTCACCGACCGAGAACAGACCGAGGTCATGGTGGTTGTCGGAGCCCGTCGCGCGCATGAAGACCGCTCGGCCCCCGAATTCACTCGATACGACCTCGAAGCCGAAGACCCGGCCGTAGAACTCGGCCGCGCGCTCCGCGTCGCGGACGTAGAGAACCGCGTGGTTCAGCCTCGCGACGCGGATCGCGGCATCACTCCCCTGCTCCATCAGTTCGTCGGTCCGACCAGCTTCCAGCCGGTCTGCCACGACCACTTGTTGTTCATGTTGAGGCTGATGTTCAGCCAGGCGAGACCCTCGAGCACGCGGGCCATCGCCAGCGGTCCGACGTCCACAGGTCGGAAGCCGATCGACTTCACGAGGTCGAGGACACGCTGCTTAGCGGTCGGATCGTCGCCGGCCACGTAGCCGTCGAGCGGTACGCCGTCGACGATCGGGTCGGCCTGGTTCGAGGCAAAGACCGTGTTGAACGCCTTGACGACGTGCGCCTTGGGCAGCTGAGCCTGGAGCGACTCGGCGGCTGACCTGTCGTCACCCGACGGGTCGGGAACAGGATGGTTGGTCACGTCGATGACCGGCTTGCCGGCAACGACGTCGGAAAGCTCGCCGGCGACGGCACTTAGAGCCGTGACGGGCACGGCCAGGACCACGATGTCCGCGCCCGCGGACGCCTGCCGCGTCGACGGAGCCGCAACCGCGCCGGTCTGCTCGGCGAGCTCCGTGGCATGCTCCGGATGCTTGGCGGCGATCGTGACCTCGTGGCCGGCGCGACGTGCCGACGTCGCAAGCGCGCGGCCGACATTGCCCGCCCCGATGATGGTGACCTTCATTGAGAACGCTCCTTGTGCCTTCCTGCTGCCTTGACAGTTTGGTAGAGACCAAACAGTATTGTCAGTAGCAATCTGCCACAAGATATCGTGCGCTGTCAATCCTTGTTTGTAGAGGGCAAACATTTCCGATGCCTGGAACACCATCGTCAAAGGCTGGATCGCCTGTCCCGGAGCGTGTCCGGCCGTGTGTCGGACCGCAGGTCAGGCGACTCCGGCAGGAACGCGAGCTGACCCTCGCCCAGGTTTCGCGGCGAACGGGCCTGAACGTCGGCTACCTCAGCCAGATCGAGAATGACAAGGCGTCCCCGTCGCTCGAGACGTTGGCCGCGATCGGCACGGCGCTGAACGTCCCGATCACTTGGTTCCTCCTCGACTCGGCGCCGGCCCCGCAGGTCGTCCGCGCATCCGAGCGTCGGTCCTGGCGTGGGCCGGGTGGCGGCCTGATCAGCGAGGTCGATGGCGGCTTCTCGCGGGATGTCAGGATCGTCGTCGCGTCGAGCAAGCCCGGATTCAGGACCGGCCTCCACGCCCACTCCGGGGACGAGCATCACATCGTCCTTTCGGGGCGATTCCGGCTCACGCAGGGCGAGCACTCGGTCGAGCTGGGCCCGGGCGACTACCTCCTCTGGGATGCCACGGTGCCGCACGATTCGGAGACACTCGGACCCGACAACGCCGAGTTGCTGATCATCACCCATCGGACCCATGGCGCGGAGACGGCCCGACCGCTCGATTGACGCCCGGCTCGGGTTGTTGACGGAATTCCGAGGCGTCCGCTAGGATTTGATCCCGGCCTGGTCAGGCTGGCTTGTCACCCGTCATCAGGCTGCCTTGACAGCCCCACGCGTGACATTCGATGCCGGAGGAAGCATTGGTCCCAGCGTTCCTGCTCATGCTCCGCGAAGGCCTCGAGGCCGCACTGATCGTCGGCATCCTGGCCGCCTACCTCGTGCGGATCGGCAGGCGGGATGCCCTGCCCAAGGTGTGGGCCGGGGTCGTTGCCGCTCTCGTCCTTTCCGTCGCCGTCGGGATCATCGTCGTCGTCACGATCGGCGATCTGCCTGGCGAGATCCAGGACACGGCCGAGGGAGTTGCCGGCCTCCTCGCCGTCGCGGTCCTGACCTGGATGCTCTTCTGGATGCGACGCCAGGGTCGCGCACTCAAGGGAGAGCTCGAGCACAACGTCGACGTCGCCCTGACGACCGGCTCGACCGCGGCACTCGTCGGTCTGGCCTTCGTCGCCGTTGTCCGCGAGGGCATCGAAACCGTGCTGTTCTTCATCGCCGTGATCTCATCGGCGGGCACCGGGCTGCCGGTCTTCGGCGGCGCCCTCGTCGGCCTGGCGATCGCGATCGGGATCGGCGTCGCGATCTTCGCCTACGGCGTCCGGATCAACCTGCGGCGCTTCTTCACGGTGACCGGCACGGTCCTCATCTTCGTCGCCGCCGGTCTGGTCGCCTTCTCGATCCACGAGTTCGGCGAGGCAGGCGTCATCCCCAACTCCGGGGTCGCATTCAACTTCGGCGGCATCCTGTCCGAGACCGATCCGCTGGGTTCGCTGCTGGCCGGACTGTTCGGCTATCGAGCCAAGCCCACCCCGCTCGAGGTCGTCGGCTACCTCGCCTACCTCGTCCCGGTGCTGACGGTCTTCGTCCTCGACGGGCGCGTGCCCTTCCGCCGCCAGCCCGCTCCCGCCTGAAGCCCACAGACGAGGTGATCTCCATGCTTCGACGCGCGCGTCTGCCCCTGGCGTCGGTTCTCATCGGCGGCGTCCTCGCCGCCTGCTCGTCGGGGTCGGGAACCCCCGGACCGTCGAGCGGCGTGGGCGGCTCGGGTCAGGTCGTCAACGTCCAGACGAGCGAGTTCCGGTTCGACCCCTCCTCTATCACCCTTCCCGCGGGCAAGGTGACGTTCCATGTCCGGAACGTCGGCTCCGCGGAGCACGAGTTCGAGATCTTCAAGGGCGAGGAGGCCGTCGACGAGATCGAGGGCCTCGTGCCCGGCCTCGAGAAGGACCTGACGGTCGACCTCCCCGCCGGCACCTATTCGATCGAGTGCCGCCTGCCCGGCCACCTCGAGCAGGGCATGAAGGCGACGCTGACCGTCACCCCGTAGCCGTTCCCGACAGCCTGACGCCCCAGAGCGAGCGCCGACGACCCATCAGCGGACGATAGATGGTTCATACGTCAGCGCCCGCGACGTTAGCTTGGCCGTAGCCATCCGTCGGTCCGATGCGGGCCCCGAACACGCTCAAATGTCACGCGCCGCTGGCATTAGCCTTCGATCGCCCGCCTGGATCATCGTCCAACTGGATCCCGGGCTCGGCACGCGTGGATAGCGTCACCCGGAGTGACGTCTGAAAACAAATGGCCCGTCCCTGCGCCACTCCGGGCCGCAACGGCGGCGGCCGCAACGGCGGCCGCCGCGAGGGTCACGCGACCGGCGCCCTGATACATCAGCTGACGGGCGCCTCGGCCGCGACAGCCCAGCCTGGATCAGGAACGCCGAACTTCGAGAGCAGGTAGTCACGCGAGGCTTCGACCGCCTTTCGCGGACCGTCGAGCGAGGCCGCCAGGCGGAAGTCCTCCTTGAGGATCTGGCCGTCGACGAGGACCGTCTTCACGTTCGACACATCGGCGGCGCAGACGACGGCGCCGACCGGATCGATGATCGGCGCGACATTGACGGCCGACCCGTCGATGATCACGACGTCCGCCTTCTTGCCCGGCGTCAGCGAGCCGGTTCGGTCGGCGAGGCCTGCGACCTCGGCACCGCCCAGCGTCGCCCACGAGAGGACCTGGCGGGACGTGATGAGATCGGGGGTCGCCTGGAGTCCGTCGAGATCGGCGTCCCAGGCTTCCTGGTGCTTGCGGCCCCGCTCCGAGCCGAAGATCGAGCGCATCTGGGTGAACTGGTCCGCCGGCGCGGTCGTCGCGACATCGGACGACAGCCCAATCGGCAACCCGTACTGGGTCGCGGTCCAGCCCGGCGCCCAGCCGTGGCCCATCTGGACCTCGATCTGCGGCGCGAACGAGACGTTGCCTCCCGAGTCGCGGGCGAGGGCCCATTCCTCATCGGTGAAGTGCGAGGCATGGACGTAGGTCGTATTCGGATACAGGAGGTCCATGTCGCGCAGGCCCGTGATCTGCATCTTCGTGTAGCCGAAACGGTCCATCGCGACGTGGACCGTGATGTTCAGGCCAAGCTCCTTGGCCAGCTCCCAGTCGTGCTTGACGACCTCGGGCTTGCAGAAATTCGGGCCACGCGTGGCGAGGGCCATCGTGATCAGCCCGTCGTCCGAGTTGAAATACTGCTTCCGGATCCGGCGTGCATCCGGCCCGTCGGAGGTCAGGACGCTGCCGGTGTAATCGGGTCCGAACCACCAGTCCTGGAGCGACGTGTTGCCGAAGCCGTAGGCGAACACCGAGCGCAGCTTCGACTCCTCGAGACCCTGGATCGCGGCGTCGGCGTGAGCCGGCGTATTCATGATGTGCGACCAGTCGACGAGGGTCGTGATGCCGGCGTTGATGCACTCGAGCGAACCCCACAGGTTGGCTGCGTAGACGTCCTCCGGCCGGTAGTGGGGGGCGAACTTGTCGAGGATCGAGCCGAAGTACGTGATGAGCGCGTAGTCCGGCGCGCATGTCCGGATCGACGTCTCCCACGTGTGGCGGTGGGTGTCGATGAAGCCCGGGATGACGACGTCGCCGGCGGCATCGATGACCCGCGCGCCGTCCCCACTCAAGCCGTGACCCACCTCCGCGATCCGGTCGCCGTCGATCAGCACATCCGCGCCGATCAGCTCGCCGAGCTGCGGATCCTGGGTCAGGACGTATCCACCTCTGATGAGCATCCGGTCGCCCATGGTCATCGCCTCCCGATCAGAACGATTGACTCCTCGCCGATACCCCCGGTTTAGGCCATACCCGTCCTCCTGCGTCGCAGGTGTTCGGCCAGCGCGGCGAAATCGCGATTGCCACCGAGGGCGGCGGCGGTCGCATCGAGCTGCTCGAGGTTGACTTGAGCCTGGGTCATGTCGGCCCCGACCCGACGCGCCAATTCGAGGATGAGACCGAGGTCCTTGCGAGCCAGGTCGACGGAGAAGCCGACCGGCGTGTGGTCGGGATCGACAAAGGCGTCGCGCTTGTAGCCGACGAATGGCGAGGCAAACGTCGATTCGGCGAAGACGTCGTAGGCGACGGCTCGATCGACGCCGGCCTTCTCGGCGAGGACGAGCGCCTCCGCGAGGGCGCCGCCAAGGGCAAAGACGACGTCGTTCACGGCGAGCTTGATGGTCGCGCCGGTACCGAGCGGCCCAAGGTGAAAGATCCGCCGGCTCATCGCCTCGAAGACGGGTCTCGCGCGCTGGAGGTCTCCGACCTCGCCACCGACCATGATCGTCAGGGTCCCGGCTTCGACGAGCGGCACGCTGCCCGATACGGGCGCGTCGAGGATGCCTGCTCCCCTGCTCCGCACATCAGCCTCGAGGCTCCGGATGGTGTCGGGCAGGACAGTGCTCATATCGACCGCGACGGTGGGTGCGGTGAGGCCGTCGAGGATCCCGTTCGGTTGACGATAGAGGTCTATGACAGCGTCCTCGTCGGCGACCATCGTGATGAGGACGTCGGCGGCGGCAGCTGCCTCGGCAGGTGTCGGTGCGGTCTCTGCATTGATCGCGCTCGCGAGCTGCTTGGCGCGGGACGCCGTGCGGTTGAAGACGATGACTTGCGCGCCCTGTCCGGCGAGACGGGTTGCCATCGCCGAACCCATCCGCCCTGCTCCAAGGATGGCAACCCTCGTCTCGGTCAAGGGACGCGTGCCTGCGTCGGCAATCGGGGCCGACTCAGCGGGACTCATCGAGGCTCCGATGGACGGTCTCCACGATCCGATCGACCGACGGGATCGCGAGGTCTTCGAGGGTCGCCGCGGCAGGCAGCGGGATGTGCGGCGTCGTGATCCGGACGAGCGGCGCGTCGAGCGACCAGAAGCCCTCGTCGGCGACGATCGACACGATCTCAGCGCCCCAGCCACAGAGCCGTGGGTTCTCTTCGACCGTGAAGAGGCGAGACGTCTTCTCGACTGAGGCCAGAATCGCGCCGACGTCGAGCGGCACGAGCGAGCGGAGATCGATGACCTCCGCCGAGATGCCATGGTCTGCCTGGAGTCGCTCAGCGGCCTCGAGCGCTCTCGGGACCATCGCAGCGAGCGCGACGATGGTGCAGTCGGTCCCCTCGCGGAGGACTCGAGCGCGGCCAAGCTCTTCGACGACCTCGCCGTCGGGGACCTCGCCCTTGATCGCGAGGAGACCCTTGTGCTCGCAGACGATCACCGGATCGGGATCGCGGATCGCCGCGGCCATGAGGCCCATCATGTCGGCCGGTGTCGATGGGGCGACGACCTTTAGGCCGGGGATCGCCATCGCCCAGTTCTCGATGCTCTGGCTGTGCTGGGCGCCGAACCGCAATCCGCCGCCGTTGGCCGTGTTGATGACGAGTGGCAGCGAAACCTGGCCGTCGGTCATGTAGCGAGTCTTGGCGATCTGGTTGGCGACCATGTCCCAGGCGACGGCGAAGAAGTCACTGAACATGAGCTCGCCGATCGGTCGCAGGCCGGTCATTGCGGCACCCATGACCGCGCCGATGATCGCCTGCTCGCTGATCGGCGTGTCCTTGACGCGCTGCGGTCCGAAACGATCGAGGAGTCCCTCGGTCGTCTTGAAGACGCCACCCGCTGCACCGACGTCCTCGCCGATGAACACGACGCTTTCGTCGCGCTCCATTTCCTGGGCGATCCCCATGGACACGGCTTGCCTGTAGGTAACCTCAGCCATGAGTGGTCACTCGCTCTCCGAGGTCCGAGGGGGAGCTCCTGCGACCCCATCGGCCCGAGGACTCCGCCACGACGAGCCCCCATTCGCCCAGACCTGGGTCTCCAAGACCGCCTCCGATGGCTCGGGTGCCGCTCGGGCGAACGCCTCCGCCTCCGCGATTTCGCCACGGACCTCCTCGTCGATCTGATCGAGCTGCGTGTCGTCGACGCCGAGCTCGACGAGCCGGGACCGGAAGCGCGGGATCGGATCGCGCGCGAGCCACGCCTTGACCTCGTCCTCGGGCCGGTACTTGCCGGGGTCGGCCCGCGAGTGACCGCCGTGGCGATAGGTCATCGCCTCGATGAGCGACGGCCCATCCCCGCGGCGGGCCTTCTCGATGGCCCGTGTCGCCGCCTCGTGGACCGCTTCCGCGTCGTTCCCGTCGATGACGATCGATTCGAGGCCGTAGGCCGGCGCGCGATCGGCCGCCGGATGCTCCACGGCGGTCACCGCGCCGATCGCCGTGTACTCCATGTACTGGTTGTTCTCGCAGACAAAGACGATCGGCGCCTTCCAGACGACGGCCATGTTCAACGCCTCGTGGAAGGCGCCGATGTTCGTCGTGCCGTCACCGAAGAAGCAGACCGCGACCTGATTGCTCTTGCGGTACTGGGCGGACCAGGCGGCGCCGAGAGCGATCGGCAGGTGGGCGCCGACGATCGCGTAGGAGCCCATCATGTGGTGCTCGACCGAGCTGATGTGCATCGAGCCGCCCTTGCCGCCCATGAGCCCACTCGCGCGCCCGAACAGTTCCGCGAGTAGCGGACCCATCGCGGCGCCGCGCGACAGCGCGTGGTTGTGACCGCGGTACGTGGCAAACGTGTAGTCGTCGTCCCGCATCGCCGCGGCAAAGCCGGCGGCAACGGCTTCCTGGCCGACGCCAAGATGCGTCGTGCCCCGGACGAGACCCTCGAAGAAGAGTTCCTGGGCCCGCTGCTCGAACAGACGGCACGCGGTCATCGTCCGGTAGATCCGTAGCCCGACCTCGTTGTCGAGCCCGGTGTCGCTGGCTGGACGCGTCTTCGTCGCCATCGATCGTGTGCGCGTCAGTACGGGTTCGCGACGAACAGTTCCTGGGACGGGAAGCGGGTGATGATCTGCGGCCCGTCGGCTGTCACGACGACCTCCTCCTCGATCCTCGCCGCGGAATAGCCGTCCTTTGCAGGGCAATACGTCTCGAGCGCGATGACCATGCCCTCCTTGATCTCGACCGGATGCTCGAGCGAGTTGAGGCGGCTGATGATCGGCCGCTCGTGGAGGAACAAGCCGACGCTGTGGCCGAATTGGAGGCCGAAACACTCCATTTCGCTCTCGAAGCCGAACTCCTCGGCCTTCGGCCAGACCTTCGCGACCTGGTCCGTGCCGACACCGGGCCGCATGAGCTCGATCGAGGCGTCGATCCACTCGCGGGCCTTCTCGTAGGCGTCGCGCTGGGCGTCGCTCGCGGTCCCGACGACGAACGTCCGGTAATAGCAGGTCTTGTAGCCGACGTAGGTCTGGATGATGTCGAAGAAAGCCTGATCGCCGGGCCGGATGAGGCGGTCGCTGAAGACGTGTGGATGCGGGCTGCAGCGCTCGCCGGAGACCGCGTTGATGTTGTCGACGTGCTCGGAGCCCATGTCGAAGAGGGCTTTCGTCACGTTCGCGACGAGCTGGCTCTCCTTGATCCCAGGCTTGAGCTGCTCGGCGATGAGCTGATACGCGCCATCGACCATCGCGCAGGCCGTGTTCAGGAGCGTGATCTCGTCCTGCGACTTGACCTCGCGCGCATTGAGCATGACCTGCTGGGCATCGAGCACGCTGATGCCCTCGGCCTGGAGGGCAGCCAGCATGGGCGGCTCGACAATGTCGACCCCGAGCGGCATGTCGGCGACGCCTTCGGATTTGAGAATGTCCGCGAGTTCGCGCGCGGCACCAGTGAAGAGGCCGGCCTCGGGCGCAACAGCGCCGCGCAGACCGATCATCCCGCCCCGAATGTTCTCGGGCGGCAGCCACGGACAGTTCAGCCGGTGATGCTTGGCGGCGGAGCCGAAGTCCCAGAGGTGTGGTTCGCCACCCCGTGTCAGAAGGGCAAAGCGGGTCATCTTGTCGCGCGCCCACTCGCCGATGTGGGTGCTCGTGACGTAGCGGATGTTGTTGAAGTCGAACAGGAGCATCGCCCCGAGATCGGAGGCGGCCAACGCGGCCTTTGCCCTCGCGAGCCGATACGTCCGAAGACGGTCGGGGTTGACGCGCTCCTCCCAGTCGACGGTCATCGAGCCCGGCGAGGCGATCCGGATGGGCGCGGCTCCGTCCCGTCGGTCCAGTGACGCAAGCGATGACGCGGGCTCGCGAGGGGTGACGGCGGGAGCAGTCATCGGTCGCAACCTCCGAGCTGGTGCTCCGGCGAGCGATGGTCTCGGGTCGGATGAGTGCCAGTCGCGGACGTCGGTCGCTGTGCAGTCAGTATGGCGCAGGTCGCCAGGTCATTCAACACTGCTGCACAGCGATATGGACGGGTTACCATCGCTGGTGTGGCACGGGCAACAGGCAATGGACGGACGCCCGAGTACGCGGACATGGGCGACCGGCTCAGGGAGGCACGTCAGGCGCGCGGCCTGAGCCTGCGCGCCCTCGCCGAGCGCCTCGGCGTCTCGCCGAGCCTCATCTCCCAGGTCGAGACAGGACGGGCGCGACCCTCGGTCAGCACCCTGTACGCGATCGCGACCAGCCTCGGCATCTCACTCGACGAGCTCCTCTTCATCGACGCGCGGCGCCCGTCGCAGCGGTCCTCCGGAGGCTCGGACGCCCAAGCTGAGAACGTGCTCGAGACCGGCCTGCCGTCTGATCCGGTCCAGCGTGCGAGCACGCGCAAGCACATTCGGCTCGCTTCCGGCGTGGTCTGGGAGCGGCTGACGACCGCCTCGATCCCGAACGTCGATTTCCTGTATGTCACCTACGAGGTCGGCGGCGCGTCGAGCCCCGAGCACGAGTTCCAGCGTCACGCCGGACAGGAATGGGGCTATGTCCTCGAGGGCCGACTGGGGGTCACGATCGGCTTCGACGACTACGAGCTCGGGCCGGGCGACGCGATCGCGTTCGACTCGACGACGCCCCATCGGCTCTTCAACAAGGGCCCCGTGCCGGTCCACGGGATCTGGTTCGTCCAGGGTCGGCGACCGATCGACCTGCACCGCTCGATCATCGAATCGACGGACCCGGAGCCCGCGCCGCGCTGACCCGCGGTCTAGCGGGCCATCCCGCGCTTGACCGGTGTACATCAGCACTGCACACTCGATGATCTCGTTATCACGCACTGGAGGCCTACCCGGGCGTGGTCCACTCCGTCGGCCATGTCGACTGGTCGTTCACCTCACAACCTCTTCCGGACAGCCCGACGATGCATCGCCTCGCCCGGCAGGTCATCGTCGGTCCGGGGCAGGGTGCGGTCCACACCGAGCTCGCGGTTGGCTCGCTGGCGCCAGGTGGCTGGCTGCAGCGCCATTTCCACTCCTTCGAGGAGGCGCTCTACGTCCTCGCCGGCGAGCTGCTGATCGAGCACGACGGGCGCGTCCACCGCTTTGTCCAGGGCGACTATTCGCTGATGCCCATCGGTCTGTGGCACGCGCTCGCCAATGGCGGCCGAGAGGAAGTGCGCTGGCTATCGGTCAATACGCCACAGCGGCTGAGCCCCGATGCCGGCCGCAAGGACACGTTCTTCGCCCGGGAGCCGTTCGATCTCGAGGCCTTCGCAGCCCGGGCTGAGCGGCCCGCATTCGGCCACCCGACGACCCGACTCGTTGGCCACTACGACGGCACGGCTCCCCAGGCGGAGGCGCTCCGCGTGACGGATCCGGCCCGGGCACGCAAGCCGGCCGGCATGGACACCGCGATCCTCGCCTACAGCGGCATCTCGGTGAAGATGCTCGTCGATCGTGTCTTCGGTGCGGACCTGCTGACGATGTTCACCGTCGATTACGAGGTTGGCGGCTCGGCCCAGCAGCACGATCACCCGTTCGAGGAGACGTACTTCTTCCTCGCGGGGGAGGTCGAGGCCGAGCTGGACGGCGAGACATGCACGCTCTACGCGGGCGACGTCGTCTTCGCCGGTGTCGGCAGCGTCCATGGCTTCTACAACACCGGGACGGAGCGCGTGCGCTGGATTGAAACGCAGGCACCACAGCCCCCGGCGCGTCACGCGTACCGCTGGCGCGACACGTGGAAGAAGCTCGAGGACGAAGGAGCCTGAGATGCCGGAGGAAGGAGCGGTCGTCGTCGTCGGTGGGACGCGCGCGATCGGTTTCGAGATCGCGCGTCACTACGTGGAGGCCGGGCACGAGGTGGTCCTCACCGGTCAGACACCGGCCAACGTCGAAGCCGCAGTCGCCAAGCTCGGCGGTCACGCCACCGGCCTGACCTTCGATCTTTCGCACCCCGAGACGATCGCCCCCGCGCTGGCAGGCGTCGGGAGGGTGCGGTACCTCGTCCTGGTGGCGATCGATCGCGACCAGAACAACATCCGGGAGTACGACCCTGTGCGCGCCACTCGCCTCAATGTCCTGAAGCTGGTCGGCTACGCGGAGGTCGTCCACGCCCTCATCGACGGACTGGACGAGGACTCCTCGATCGTGCTGTTCGGAGGTCAGGCGCGGTTCGTCCCCTACCCCGGCTCGACGACGGTCACGACTGTGAACGGCGGAATCGAGGGCCTGACCCGATCGCTCGTCTTCGAGCTGAAGCCGATCCGGGTGAACTGCATCCATCCGGGCATCGTTGGGGACAGCCCCTATTGGGTGGATCGACAGGCGGCACTCGACGCGACGCGCGGCCGGACGCCGACGGGCCGGCTCGTCACGATGGCCGACATCGTGGCGGCGACGGCGTTCCTGTTGGAGAGTCCGGCGCTCAACGGCGTCGAGTTGCGCGTCGACGGCGGACTGCACGCCACCTGAGCTTCAGCCGAGGCGGTTGGCAACGATCTTCGGCGCGGAGAGACCCTGGCTCGTGACCGCGTAGAGCACCGCGATCCCCAGGTAGAGCAGCAGCGAGACGATTGGCCACACGAGAGCGACCAGTGTGGCGACCGCGTAGACGGGCAGGCCGATCGTGCCCCGCTTCCATTCGGCCCGAGCGTAGGCGGTGTCGTAGCCGGCTTCGAGAAGATCGGGGCGGTCGGCCAGATGGCGCCAGATGAAGCCCCACGGCACGGCCATGAGCGTCGCGCAGGCGCCATAGACGAACGTCGCGACCGTGGCATCCACGCCGCCGCGCTGGAGATACGCGGCCATAAGCGACGTCGGGAACGGGAGTGTCGCCACCCCAAGCAGGAGCATCAGGTTGAGCCAATGGAGGCGGGCGTCGAACCGGGCGATTCGGTCGACGAGCGTGCGGTGATTGAGCCAGATGATCCCGATCGTCAGGAACGCGGCGAGATACGCGACATACGACGGCCAGCGAGTGAGGAGCGCGTTGAGGAGCTGACCATCCTCGCCGGGCTCGGGCACCTTGAGGTCGAGGACGAGGAGCGTGATCGCGATCGCCATGACGCCATCGCTGAACGCCTCCACACGGCCAGTGGGTGAGAGTCGCGTTTCTGTCTCGATGGGCTGAGTAGTGGCGGCAGCCGGACCCTCGCGGAGCGCGCTCATCGGCGCATTGTATGGGCGCCGATCTGGCGCCGAATTCGCGCCCTACCGCTCAAATCACACGCAGATACGAATGCTCATGCTGTTACGGGCGGCCGGAAGCGTCGTATGCGGTTCATGAGGCCCAGACCATGCGTGGAAAGACCCGAGGGCGGCAATCTGGAGTCGGCAGCGACGTCCAACTTGACGTTAACCGCACCGGGGTTCGTAACTGCGACAAACCCCGTCAAGGGCAAGGTCAGAGCTTGACCCGCTGCGGTGGTCGTCGCGCGTGGCGGTCGCGCGCCACTCGCTCCCTGGCAGCGCCAGCTTCAGGACCGATCGGCGGCCCAGATGTGGCGGTTGACGACGTTCTCGAGGCGCTCCTGGCGACCCGACACCGGCTTCGGGTCGATCTCGCCCGCGATGACCCGGCTGGCGAGAACCTCGAGCGCGCCGCTGCCGGTGTGGACGAGCTTGCCGAGCTCGCCATTCCAACCCGCGTAGCGCTCCTCGCGGAGACGCTCGAGCTCACCGTCCTCGATCATCGCCGCGGCCACGAGCAGTGCCCGGGCCAGCGTGTCAATGCCGCCGATGTGGGCGTGGAATAGATCGTCACGGGCGAGACTCTGTCGGCGAAGCTTCGTGTCGAAGTTGAAGCCACCGGTCGTGAAGCCACCGGCGCGCACGATCTCGTACAGCGCCAGCGCCAGCTCGTCGACCGAGTTCGGGAACTGGTCGGTGTCCCATTGGTTCTGGTAATCGCCGCGGTTGATGTCAATGCTGCCAAAGATCCCGTGGGCAAGTGCGGTGGCGACCTCGTGATGGAACGAGTGGCCGGCGAGCGTGGCGTGATTGACCTCGATGTTGACGCTGTATTCCTTCGCCAGGTCGTAACGCTCGAGGAAGCCGAGGACGGTCGCGACGTCGTAGTCGTACTGGTGCTTCGTCGGCTCCTGGGGCTTTGGTTCGATGAGGAGCGTGCCCTTGAAGCCGATGCGGTGCTTGTGCTCGGCGACCAGGCTCAGGAATCGGGCGAGCTGTTGTTCCTCGCGGCGGAGGTCGGTGTTGAGGAGCGTCTCGTAGCCCTCGCGGCCGCCCCACAGGACATAGTTCTCCCCGTGGAGCCGATTCGTGACCTCGAGCATCGACTTGACCTGGGTCGCGGCGACCGCGAAGACCTCCGGATCGGGATTGGTCGCCGCACCCGCTGCGTAGCGCTGATGCGAGAAGAGGTTCGCCGTGCCCCAGAGCAGCTTGCGGCCGGTGCGAGCCATGTGGCCATCGATCTCGTCGACGACGGCATCGAGGATTCGTTGGGTCTCGGCAAAGGTCGCGCCTTCGGGTGCGACGTCCCGATCGTGGAAGCAGAAATACGGGGCGCCGAGCTTCTCGAGGAACTCGAATGCCGCATCGAGCTTCGCCCTCGCAGCCGTGACCGCCTCAAGGCGCGGATCCAGCCATGGCCGATCGAATGTCCCGACACCGAAGACGTCCGAACCCGGCCAGTTGAACGAATGCCACAGGCAGACCGCGATCCGGAGCTGGTCCTCCATTCGCTTGCCGAGGACGACCCGGTCGGGCTCGTAGACCTTGAACGCCAACGGGTCTGTTGACTGGAGGCCCCCGAACGGGACCGGCCCGGGGATGGCGCTAAAGAAGGACTCCGGCACAGTTCTCCCTCTGTCAGCTCTGCCTTAGGTAGCGACGCCGATCTGGGCGAGCTCTGTCTCGCTGACCTCGCCGGGCTTCTTTCCGAGGATGATCATCCCGAGAATCTCGTCGGTCGTGACATCGTCTTTGCGGACCGTATCCACGATCTGGCCGTGGTACATGACGCTGATCCGATCGGACAGGTCGAAAACGTCGTGGATATCGTGGCTGATCAGGAAGATCCCGATGCCCTCGTTCTTGAGCTGGCGGATCAGGTCGCGGACCTGGGCTGTTTCCGCGGGACCGAGAGCGGCCGTCGGCTCGTCCATGATGAGGACCTTGGCGTTGAAATGGACGGCGCGCGCGATCGCGACCGCCTGGCGCTGGCCGCCCGACAATGATCGGACCGCCGAAGTGAAGTTCCTGAAGTTCGGATTGAGCCGCCGCATGACCTTGCGCGTCGCGTCTTCCATTGCCGAATCGTCGAGCTGGCCCAGTGCGGTCGTC
>Ga0081539_10004099_pt1 | contig 16630 bp, 15 predicted proteins | sample TabmetS4T2R2_FD_71023 | JGI IMG/M metagenome (GOLD analysis project Ga0081539, IMG submission 71023) | Tabebuia heterophylla rhizosphere microbial communities from the University of Puerto Rico - S4T2R2 | ecosystem: Host-associated > Plants > Roots > Rhizosphere ...
GCCGGTGACGAGGACGCGGCTCATGGCTGCGGAACGGTAACGGGGAGGCCGTGGGCTCGGGCTGCGGTGATGAGGCGCTGGTCGTACACGAAGAAGGCGCCGAGGTGGTCTTCGAGCGAGAGGGCCGTGGCGACGTGCACGGCGTCGAGGGAGCGCAAGTGTGGATCCGGCAGCGTTGCAGCGGCCTCGCGGATCGCTGCGCCGACGTCAACGATCTGGACGCTACGAAGGCGCTTGCGCACCGCGGCCTCGAGGTCTGGCGCGCGACGACGCAGGGCGCGTACCGCCTCGACCTCGAGCAACGCGGATGAAGCGAGTTGCCACGCCTCGGTCGCTGCGAGCAACGCCTGAGACTCGCGCTCGGGCACGATGAGCTTGACGAACGCGGACGCGTCGACATAGGCGAGACTTGCGTCCACTTAGATGATGTCCTCGCGCAGCTCGTCCAGGATCTCGCTCGTTGACGGACCCGGCGGTATTGGCCGGCTCAGCAGCTCGCGCGAAAGCGCGACCCCCTCCTCCCTCGACATCGTCGCGCGGATCACGTCCCCGCGCTCATCCAGATAGCGGTCGAGCTCGGGGTCGATGTCGCCCCGTGCCTCCTCGATCACGGTTCGGGCGCCGCGGAGGACGAGCTCCCGGGCGAGCGTCGCCTCGGGCTTCGACGGGCCCAGCACCCGCGCCGCCGCCGCGAGCGCGCGGTCGACCTCGGGGTCGCGGGTGAGCGCGATGCGCCGGTGCTTCGTGGGCATGCGGACGAGTGTAACACCGAGGTGTCGCACCGCTCACCGCACCTTCACCCTCACCGCGTGCGAGCTCCCGGTCGCGTACGGGTAGTCGTCGCCCGCCCGGACCCGCGCGCGCATGAGGTACGTCGCAGGCCCGCCGCGGTGGAACGTGTAGCGCGTGGCGAAGCGGCCCGTGCGCGACGCGCGGATGGTGCGGAAGGTGATCCACGGCTCGCCCGGGCTGCGCGCCTGGAGCTCGACGACCTTGCCCTTCGCCGGCAACGGACGGCCGACCAGGCGACCGCTGAGCCGCACCGTCCTCCCACGCGCGGCGGTTCGCGGGCGCACCCGGAGCCGAACGCCCGCCCTGACCGACAGCCGGAGCGTGCCCTCGGCGACCGAGACTGTGTCGTTGGCGTGGCTGCGGTAGCGAAGCACCAGCGTCCGCGACGAGGCGTTGGCCGGCAGGACCAGCGCGAAGCGCCCGTCGCGCCGCGTGCGCGCGCCGCCGTCGGCGCGCAGCGCGCCGGCGCGACCATCGACCGCCGCCAGCAGCTCGACCCGGGCGCCGCGGATGCCGGCCCCCGCGCCCGTGACGAGCCGGCCGCGGATGACGTTGCGCCGCCCGTATGGCGCGGTCAGCGACCGCCGCCCGGTCCGCGCCCAGCGAACGGCCAAACGCGCGTCGTCGGAGGCGTTCTCGCCGTTGGCTGCTCCGCGCTGCGCCGGATCGCTCCCCGGGCCGATGCGCCGGGCCGTCGGCACGACCGTCTTGCGCGCCGCATAGACCGTCCGCGCGTTGCCCGCGGCGTCGGTCACGCGGAGCGTGACATCGTGCTCGCCGGCCGGCAGCGCGTTGGAGTTCACCGGCACGAGCGCGTCGACCGCGGTCGGGCACGGCTGCGGGAAGACGAAGACGCGGGCGCCGCCGGTCGTGTCGACGCAGCGCCCGCCGCGCTCGTCGATCGTCCTGGTCAGCGAGGCCGCGCCGTCCACCGAAAGCACCGCCTGATACACGCCGCCGCCGTCGTCGCTCGCCGGGAACGCGAAGACGTGCGTGCCCTCCCACCGCGACGACGCGACCGCGCTCCCCGTGACCGCCCCGGCCTCAGGCGGCGATTCGTCGCTCAGCGTGACCTCCGACCGCACGACCTGGATCCACGCGTGGACCGCGCCCGCCGCGCACTCACCGGCGGCGCCGTCGCACGACGCGGTCGCCTGGATCCACGGCTCGTGCAGCCCGTGCTGGTGCACCCATGTGGGAGCGACCCCGCCCATCCCGAAGTCCGACGCCAGGTACCCGGCGCCGGGCGCCTGGATGACCGTGCTCCCGCGGTTCTGGCCGTTCCACGGCCGCGCATAGGCGGAGTACAGGAGGTCCGCGCCCTCGATCAGCGTGTGCGGGGGCGGCACGAAGCGCCACCACACCTGGCTGCCCAGCGGACGGCTCGTCGTCCCGCTGACCGCGGCCTGCATCCCATGCGCGGCGTCGTCGCAGAGTCCACCGCATCGAGTCCCAGCCCGCCCGTGCTGCCCGGCTGCCACCCGCCGCCGGCATCGTCGAGCGCCACGCGAGCGCCCGCGCGGTCCTTGCACGACAGCACGGCGTAGGTCCCCGCCGACGCGGGCGCCGCCACGATTCCGAGCACGGCGACCGCCGCCACGATCAGCTTCCTGCCGAAGTTCGCCATCACTGGCCTCCCTAGGCCGAGGATGACGCGAACTCGGCCCCCACGGGCCCGAGACGTGTCAGACGGCGGACCCGGCCACCAGCTCGGCCGGCCGCGCGAAGACCTGCTGGGTGCCGAAGCAGTCCCACGGATCGGCCAGCACGGCGTCGCCCCTGGCGCTGTCGGCGATCGCCCGCAGCACCGATGGCCGGCGGAACTCGCTGTGGTTCGTCGCGATGACGACCGCGTCGGCGTCGAGGATCGCGTCCTCGAAGCTCTGGGTCGGCGTCGGCACGTGGGGGTCGTGGACGGCCACGTCGGCCAGCTCGCGTTCGAGCAGCCGGATGAGCTTGTGCGACAGGGAGTCGCGCTCGTCGTCGGTGTCGGCCTTGAACGCCAGCCCGAGCACGGCGACCTTGCGCCCGTTCAGCGACCCCAGCCGCGTCTTGAGCCCGTCGACGATGAACAGCGGGATCGACTCGTTGACGCGCGAGACCGCCAGCAGCATCCCCGGCGCCGGCGAGCGCTCCTCGGAGAAGGTGAAGTCCTTGCGCAGGCAGGTGCCGGCGGTGAAGCCCGGCAGCGGCATCCCGCCGCGCGGGTAGTCGCGGTTGATGAGGTCGATCACCTCGAAGACGTTCGCCCCGTACTGCTCGCACTCCATCATCAGCCGGTTCGGCAGGGCGAACATCGTGTAGCGCAGGATGTTGGTCCAGATCTTGGCCAGCTCGGCCTCGACCGGGCTCGTCTGCACGATCGGCGCGCCCAGGACCTCGAAGAGCTCCCCGGCGGCCGCGCCGGCCGCCTCGCCGACGCCGCCGACGATGCACGGCAGCGTGCCGATCTCCTCGAAGAACCGCCCCGCCGCGATCCGCTCGGGCACGTGCGCCACGAAGACGCCGACCTCGGGGCCCCGGTGCTTCTCCACGTATCCGGCGACGAACTCGGTCGTCCGCGGCGCGATCGTCGAGCGCAGCACCAGCAGGTGCCCGGGCCGCAGTACCGGCAGCAGGTCGTCGAGCACCGAGCGGATGTCGCGCATGTCGATCTCGATGTGCGAGAACGACGGCGTCCCCAGCGTGAGGATGATCGCGTCGGCCTGCGCCGCATCGGCCGCGCGGTCCGACCAGTCGATGTCGACCCGGCGCAGGATCTCCTCCGCGCCCGGCTCCTCGAACGGCATCCGCCGCGACCGCACCGCCTCCAGGCGTTCCGGATCGGTCTCGATCCCGATCGTCCGCAGTCCGCGATCGGCGAAGGCGAGCGCCAGCGGCAGCCCGACCCGGCCGCAGCCGATGATCGCGACGTCGTAGCTCATCCGCGCCGCGTCCGGTGGCGCAGCCACTGGCGCAGGAAGCCGACCACGAAGCGGGGGTTGTAGCGCAGGTAGCGTCGCCACAGGCGCCGCGGCTCCTGGGCCAGGCGGTAGGCCCACTCCAGGCCCATCCGCTGCATCCATCCCGGCGCCTGCGGTACGAGGCCCGCGTGAAAGTCGAACGCGGCGCCGACGCCCACGAGCACCGGCGGATCGAGCCGCCCGCGCATGCTCGCCATCCACTTCTCCTGCTTGGGCACGCCGATCCCCACCCACACGACGTCCGCGCCGGAGCCGTTGATCTTCTCGACCACCGCCTCCTCCTCGCCCGGCGTCAGCGGCCGGAACGGGGGCACGTGGCCGCCGACGATGTTCAGGCCGGGATGCCGCGCGCGAAGGTTGAGCTCGAGCCGCATGAGCGCGTCCTCGTTGCGTCCGCCGTAGAGGAAGATCCGCGCGCCGGTCAGCGCGGCGCGCTGGCAGTAGCGGTCCATGAGGTCCGGGCCGTAGACGCGGTGGGGCAGCTCGTGGCCGAGCGCGTTCATCGCCCATACGAGCGGCTGCCCATCGGGGACCGTGAGGCTCGAGCCGAGGACGGCGGCGCGCAGCTCCTCGTCCTCCTGGCAGGCCATGACGGTGTGCACCGCCGCCACGCAGATGTAGCCGCGGCCGCCGGCCGCGACCGTCGCGTCGATCCAGTCGATCGTGCACTCGTAGTCGGTGAGGGCGAGCGGCACGCCGAGCACGTCGACCGAAGGCGGCGCCACGGGCGCCGCCGCCGTGCTGGGTGATGGCGTCGGGATCTGGGCCGGCATCGAGCGACCAACGAGGGTACGACACGAACGAACGCGCCAGGCGGGCTGAGGTTACGCAGTAGCCTCCCGCCGCGTGTCGCGACGGCGCGCGCTCATCACCGGAGTCACCGGCCAGGACGGGTGGTACCTGACCGAGCTGCTGCTGGCCCGCGACTACGAGGTCGTCGGCGTCGTCCGCAACGGCGGCGAGCCCGTGCCGCCCGGCGTCTCGACGGTCACCGCCGATCTGCTCGACCCGCCGGCGCTGCGCGCAGCGGTCCAGGCCGCCCAGCCACACGAGCTCTACCACCTCGCCGCGCCGACCTTCGTGCCCGACTCCTGGGAGGACCCGACCGAGACGCTGGCGGCGATCGCCGGCGCCACCGCGACCCTGCTGGCCGCCGTGCGCGCGACCGACGAGCGCACCCGCGTCTGGGTCTCGACGTCCAGCGAGATCTTCGGCGACGCGGGCGAGTCGCCCCAGCACGAGCGCAGCCCGATGCGCCCGCGCTCGCCCTACGGCGTGGCCAAGCTCGCCGCGCACGGGATCGTCGGCACGATGCGCGAGCGCTTCGGGCTCTTCGCCTGCTCGGGCATCACGTACAACCACGAGTCGCCGCGGCGCCCGGAGCAGTTCCTCACGCGCAAGGTCACGCGCGGCGCCGCGGCGATCAAGCTCGGCCGCGAGCGCGAGCTGGTCCTCGGCGACCTCGACGCGGTCCGCGACTGGTCGCACGCGGCCGACGTGATGCGCGCCGCCTCGCTGGCGCTCGGAGCTGGCGAGCCCGGCGACTACGTGGTGGCGTCGGGCGTCGGGCGGCCGGTGCGCGCTTTCGTTGCGGCAGCGTTCGCGGCGGTCGGCCTGGACTGGGAGCAGCACGTCCGCGTCGACCCGGCGCTCGTCCGCGGGCCCGAGCCCGTCGCGCTCGTCGGCGATCCGTCGCGGGCGCGGGCGCGCCTGGGCTGGGAGCCCGAGCGCTCCTTCGACGACCTGGTCGCCGAGATGGTCGAGGCCGACCTGGCCGCCCTGACCTAGCGCGCCACCGCCGGCTGGCGGGCGAGCAGCTGCAGGTCGGCGCGCGTCATGAGGCGGATGAGCTCCTCGAAGTTCGTGCGCGGCTCCCAGCCGAGGATGCGCTGGGCCTTGGAGTAGTCGCCGATGAGGTGGTCGACCTCGGCGGGCCGCACGAGCGCCGGGTCGGTCTCCACGTACTGCTGCCAGTCGCCGAGCCCCGCCTCGTCGAAGGCGACCTCGACGCACTCGCGCACCGAGTGGTCCTCGTTGGTGGCGATGACGAAGTCCTCGGCCTCGTCCTGCTGGAGCATGAGCCACATCGCCTCGACGTAGTCCTTCGCGTAGCCCCAGTCGCGCCGCGCGTCGAGGTTGCCGAGCTCGAGCTTGTCGCGCACGCCGTGCTTGATCGCGGCGGCGTGCCAGGTGATCTTGCGCGTCACGAACTCCAGGCCGCGCCGCTCGGACTCGTGGTTGAAGAGGATCCCGCTGACCGCGAACAGGTCATAGGACTCGCGGTAGTTGACCGTGATGAAGTGGCCGTAGGCCTTCGCCACGCCGTAGGGCGAACGGGGGTAGAACGGCGTGGCCTCGGTCTGCGGGACCTCGCGCACCTTGCCGAACATCTCCGAGCTCGACGCCTGGTAGAAGCGCGCCCGGGGGCAGACCTCGCGCATCGCCTCGAGCATCCGGGTGACGCCGGTGCCGGTGAACTCCGCGGTCAGGGTCGGCTGGATCCACGAGACCGCCACGAAGCTCATCGCCGCCAGGTTGTAGATCTCGTCGGGCTGCGACGCGCGCAGCGCGTCGACGAGCGAGCGCTGGTCGAGCAGGTCGCCCTGGTGCAGCGTGATCCGCTCGCGGATGTGCTCGATCCGGTCGAACTTCTCGGTCGAGGCGCGGCGGACCATGCCGTGGACGTCGTAGCCCTTCTCGAGCAGGAGCTCGGCGAGGTACGACCCGTCCTGGCCGGTGATCCCGGTGATGAGAGCGGACTTGGAGGCCATGGCGGCAGCAGGCTAGCGGACGCTCAGCGCGGCGCCCGGGCGACGAGCTCGACGTTCGTCGCCAGCGCGTTGAGGCCGGGAACGGCGGCGAGTGCCCGGTTGAGCTGCCAGATGCGCCTGGACGCGCGCTCGGCCGCGCGACCCGAGATGCTCAGCGGCAGCATGTTCGCCCGGCGCAGCTCGACGACCTCGTAGCCGTGGCGCTCGAGCAGCTCGCGCGCGAGCTTCGGCGTGTAGAGGCGATCGTTCTCGAGGCGCCCGTGGTAGTAGAGCCCCGCCGCCTTGGCGATGCGCTCGAGATACGAATGGCGGTTGGGGAGCTTGTAGACGTAGAGCGTCCCCCCAGGCTCGAGCACCCGGGCGAGCTCGTCGAGCGACGCGTCGGGGTCGACGACGTGCTCGAGCACGCCGCAGCTCAGCGCGGCATCGAAGCTCGCGTCGCCGTAGGGAAGCGCGCGCTCGTCGCCCCAGACGAGTGCGGTGTGCGGCGGGAAGTGCTCGAGCGGGCGGCGCGTCGGCTCGGCCACCTCGGGGTTGACGTCGTAGGCCTCGACGTCGACGCCGCGCCGCGACAGCAGATCGGTCATCTGCCCCCAGCCGCAGCCCCAATCCAGGACACGCCGCGGCCGGTCCGCCGCGATGCGATCGGCGATGGCCACGTACTCGCGCATCTGCGGCCCCGAGCGCAGATTGATGTCGATCCCCCGCGGGTTGACGTCCTCGCTGAAGACCTCGTCGGCGACCCAGCCGCGGCTCACGACGACGGCTCCGCTTCGCGTCGGCGCAGCGCGAGGTGCATGACGTTGTCCTTGGCCAGCTGCGTCAGCTGGCCCGGGCGCATCGCGCGCGCCCCGATGACGACCAGGCCCGGCCCGAACGCGCGTCCGAGGCCGACCCCGGTGGGCAGGATCCGCCGCGAGGCGTCGGAGGCCTCGCGCACGCCGCTCTTCGTCCAGATGCCGCGCTCGACGACGTCGAGGTCGAGGCCGGCGAGCAGCCGCTGATCGACCGTCTGCTCGTCGTAGTGGCGATAGAAGAACAGCGGCGTGCCGGTGTAGCGCTGCCCGTACAGGTCGTGGCTGACGAACTCCTCGGCGTACTGCTCGCGATACGGGAAGGTCAGCGCCGCGATCCCGCCGGGCCGAAGGACGCGCGCGATCTCGCGCATCATCGCCCCGTCGGTCTCGTAGGGCAGGTGCTCGATGACAGACACCGAGAAGACGGCGTCGAAGGACGCGTCGTCATAGGGGAGCGCGGTCGCGTCGGCGATCTCGAGCGACAGCCGGCCGAAGCGCCTGCCGCGCGGATCGGCGTGCGCGACCAGTTCGCTCCAGGACTGGATCTCGTCGACCCACACGTCGGTGGCCACGACCTCGGCGCTCGTGTGCTCGGCCAGCCAGCAGGCCAGCAGCTTCGGGCTGGAGATGTCGAGGATCCGGGCCGGTCCGGCGGCGACCATCTGGCGCCCTGCCCAGGGCAGCTCGTGAACGCGATCGATGTCCAGAGGCATCCACAGGCGCCAGAGCGCCTGGCGCGGCGAGCGCCGCAGGCCGCGGACGCCGAGCGACAGCGACGTCCGCACGAGGTCGGCGGCCGAAGGTGGGGTCGGCAAGGCGCGCAGCTTGCCACAACGTACGCTGTCGCCTCCATGCGGCGCTCAGAACCCGCCGATCCCGGCGCGCCGCTCGACGTGCTGGACACCGCCGAGGCGGGCCATACCGCGGTCCGCGGCGGAGCGCTGCGCGTCGCGGGCTACTGCGTCGGCGTCGTCTTCAGCCTCGTCTCCGCCGGCCTGCTGCTGCGCCATCTCGGAGTGACCGACAGCGGGCGCTACTACGTGGTCGCCTCGCTCGCCGCGCTGGCGAGCCAGTTCACGGAGGCCGGGCTGACCGCGATCGGCATGCGCGAATGGAGCGTGCGCTCCGATGCGCAGCGCCGGCGCTTCCTCGCCGACCTCCTGGGCCTGCGGATCCTCCTCACCCTCGCGGCGATCGGCGGGGCCACCGCGTTCGCCGCCATCGCCGGCTACACGGCCACGATGGTCGCCGGCACCGCCATCGTCGGGGTGTCGCTCCTGCTGCTGCAGATCCAGCTGACCTACGCAGTGCCGCTCATGGCCGGGCTTCGGCTCGGGTGGGTGACGCTCGCCGAGCTGATGCGCCAGGCGGGAACGGTGGCGCTGGTCGTCCTGCTCGTCGCGCTCGGCGCCTCGCTGCTGCCGTTCTACGCGGCGACGATCCCGCCCGTCTTCCTCGCTCTCGGGCTGACGATGGCCCTGGTGCGCGGGCGGATGTCGTTCGTCCCCTCCTTCCACCTCGGGCGCTGGCGGGAGGTGCTGCGCGAGACGCTGCCCTTCGCCCTTGCCACCGCGGTCGCCGCGGTCTACCTGCGGGTGGCGATCATCATCGTCTCGCTCATCTCCTCCGACGAGCAGCTCGGCTACTTCAGCGTCTCGTTTCGCGTCGTCGAGGTGCTCGTCCTCGTGCCCCAGCTCGTCGTCAGCGCGGGCTTCCCGATCTTCGCGCGCGCCGCCCAGGACGACCACGACCGCCTCGGCTACGGCCTCGGGCGGATGTTCGAGATCTGCCTGGCGCTGGGGCTCGCGCTCGCGTTGGCCCTGGCCGCGGCGGCGCCGTTCCTCATCCGCCTCATCGCGGGCGACGAGTTCGCACCGGCGGCGCCCGTCCTGCGCATCCAGGGCCTCACGCTCGTCGCCGCGTTCACGACGGCGGTCTGGTCCTACGCCCTGCTCAGCCTTCGCCGCCACCGCCTGATCCTGCTCGTCAACCTCGGCGCGCTGGCGCTGAGCATCGTGCTGACCGTGGTGCTGGCGAGCGCGGACGGCGCGCGCGGCGCCGCCATCGCCACCACGGTCGCTGAAGCGGTGCTGACGGTGTGCCTCTACGTTGCGCTGCGGCGCTCGGCGCCCACCGTGCACCCGCGGATGGAGCACGCGCTGCGCGTGGTCCTCGCCGCGGCGGTCGCGGCGGCGACGATCCTCATCCCCGGTCTGGGCGACGCCGCGCACCTCGTCCTCGCGCTCGGCGTGTACGCCGCCGCGCTCGTGCTCTTCCGCGGGCTTCCGCCGGAGGTCTACGCCGCCGCGCGCGGGCGCCGGGCGACCACGTAGACGTTGCGCCTGACGATCGGAAGCCAGGCGAGCGCGGCGAGGACCCGCGGGCGCCGGTGGCGCCGCGTCCTGCGCGAGACGATCGAGGTGCCCGGCATGACCGACTCGTAGCCCACGCGCTCGACGTCGAAGCCGCCGTCGCGGAAGAGGAGCCTGAACGCCTTGCGCGAGAACGGACGGCGGTGCGTGTAGTCGTCCCAGACCCAGCGCTGGGCGTCCGGCGACGACGCGAAGACCAGGCCACCCGGGCGCAGGACGCGCCGCACTTCGGCCACGAGCGCCACCGGGTCGGCGACGTGCTCGAGGACGTCCTTGACGACGACCCCGTCGAACGCCGCGTCGTCGAACGGCAGCGGGTCGTCGGCGCTGCCGTGCACGATCGTGCGCCCCTTCGCGGCGGCGGCCGCAACCGCGTCGGCCGAGGCGTCGATGCCGGTGTAGTCGGCGAAGTGCTCCGCCAGCCAGGCCGAGCCGCAGCCGACGTCCAGCAGCTTGGCGCTCGGCGCGAAGTGGCGGGTGACGTCGCGGTAGTAGCCGGGCTGCTCGTGCCAGTCGAAGTAGCCCACGGGGTCGCGGACCGTAGCATCAGCCCGCGTGCACGTCGGCCTGAACCTGGTCTTCCTCGTGCCCGGCGAGACGGGCGGGATGGAGACCCATGCCCGCGAGCTGATCCCGCGCCTGGCCGCGCTGGACGGCTTGCGCGTGACCGCCTTCGTCAACCGCGAGGCGGCGCAGGCCGACGGCCCGTGGCGCGATGCGGTGGCGATGGAGGTCGTGCCGGTCAACGCGCGCAACCGCGTGGAATGGGTGCGCGGCGAGCAGCAGCACCTGCCGCGGATGGCGCAGGCGGCCGGCTGCGACGTCGTGCACAGCCTCGCGAGCACCGCGCCGCTGCACGGGCGGATCGTGCGCGTGACGACGATCCACGACCTCAACTACAAGCTCGTGCCCGATACGCACTTCGGCCTGCGCGGGCTCGGCATGCGCGTCCTCGTCCCCGCCGCGGCCCGGCGCTCGCACCGCGTGATGGTCGACGCGGCATCGACCAAGCGCGACCTGCAGCAGCACCTGGGGACCCCGCCGGGGAAGGTCGACGTCGTCCCGCTCGGCGTCTCGACTTCCGGCGTGGAGCCCGCCGACGAGGCGGCGCTGCGCGCGCGCCTCGGGCTCGACACGCGCCCGATCGTGCTCAGCGTCAGCGCCAAGCGCCCGCACAAGAACCTCGTGCGGCTGCTGGAGGCGCTCGCCGCCATCCCGGTCGACCGGCGCCCGGCCCTCGTCGTCCCCGGCTACTCGACGCCCCACGAGGACGAGCTGCGAACGAGGGCGGCGACGCTCGGCGTCGGCGGCGACGTCGTCTTCCCCGCGTGGGTGTCGGCGCCCGAGCTCGAGGCGCTCTACCGCGCCGCGACGCTGGTCGTCGTCCCGTCGCTGTACGAGGGCTTCGGCCTGCCCGTGCTCGAAGCGATGGCCCGCGGCGTCCCCGTGGCATCGTCGAACCGCTCGTCGCTGCCGGAGGTCGCCGGGGACGCGGCGCTCCTGTTCGACCCGTTCGACACGGCGGCGATCCGCGGCGCGATCGAGCGCCTGCTCGCCGACGAGCCCGAGCGCCGGCGCCTGCGCGAGGCGGGCCTGGCCCGCGTGCACCAGTTCACCTGGGAGCGCACCGCGCAGCTCACGCGCGAGAGCTACGAACGCGCGCTGGCCTCGTAGGCCGCGAGCACGGTGCGCATCGATGCCTCGACCGTCAGCCGCGGCGCCGCGGCCGCGAACCACGCCGCCGTGCGCTCGCGCAGCGCCGCGCCGCCTTCGTGGACGCGGACGATCGCATCGGCGAGGTCGCGCGGCGAGGCCGACGCCGCCACGACGCCGTTGACGCCGGGCTCGACGAGCTCCACCGCGGCGTTGTCGGGATCGTCGACGACGATCGCCGGCGTGCCGTGCGCGGCCGCCTCGATGACGACCAGGCCGTAGCCCTCGCGCCGCGACGCCAGCAGCAGGCAGGTCGCCCGGCCGAGCGCGTCGGCGACCGCGCCGGCCTCGACGAAGCCCGGGAGGTCGACGACGTCGCTGACGCCCGCCTCCTCGGCCGCCCGGCGCGTCGCCTCGCGCTGGGGCCCGTCGCCGAGGATGAGCGCGCGCAGCCCTGGGATCCGGGCGCGGGCCGCGGCGATCGCGGGCGGGATCGCGGGGACGCGCTTCTCGGGGATGTGGCGCCCGGCGAAGACGACGAGCGGCTCGCGGGGGGCGCCCGTGTCGCGCGCCGGCGTCGCGGGACCTGGGTACAGCCCGGCCAGCTGCGTCGCCGGCCGCCGCAGGCCCTCGGCGGCCAGCCGCTCGCCGTGGCGGCGGGAGAACACGAACGCCTGCTGCGGGACGCGGGCGCACGCCCGCTGGACGGCATGGCCGATGCGGCCGCCCACCGGGCCGAGGTACTCGCGCCAGTACTCGCGGGTCCAGACCTCGAACCAGTCGACGCCGAGGCGCGTCGGCGTGCCGCGCAGCGCCAGCGCGCAGGCCAGCAGGGAGAAGTACGGGAACGAGCACGTGTGCACCGCGTCGTAGGCGTCGCGGTTGCGCAGCAGATGGCCGAGGACGCCGCGCCCGAACCGCAGCGGCGGCGCGATGCGGCGGTTGCCGTTCGCCCCGTAGAGCTCGTCCTCGGGCGACACCGCGAGCACGCGGACGCCCGGCAGGCGCGGCGGCTCGTCGGGGGACCACTGCAGGCGCGTGAGGTAGGTGACCTCGTGGTCGTCGGCGGCCAGGCGCTGCGACAGTGCCGTCAGCCAGCGCTCGGCGCCGCCCACCGTCCATGGATACAGGCAGTCGTAGGCGACGCAGATCCGCACGGGTTGGCTACCCTACGGCCCCGACGCGGGACGTTCGCGACTTTCTCGGCGTTCGCGCGTTATCGCCTTGGTCGCACTCCCCTGCCTGCAGCCCGCCTATGGCCACGATCGAACGCACCCCTGACCGCGCCCGGTTCGATGTCCCCGAACCGGCCGAGCTGCTCGTCTCGGTGGTCATCCCCTGCCTCAACGAGGAGGAGAACATCGAGGCCTGCGTCCGCAGGGCGCTCGGGGTGCTCGAGGCCGAGGACATCCCCGGCGAGGTGATCGTCGCCGACAACGCCTCGGAGGACCGCAGCGCCGAGCTCGCCGCCGCCGCCGGCGCGCGCGTCGTGCACGAGCCGCGCCGCGGCTACGGCAGCGCCTATCTCAGCGGCTTCGCCAACGCCCGCGGCAAGTACATCGTCATGGGCGACGCCGACCTGACCTACGACTTCGAGGAGATCCCCCGCTTCGTGCGCCAGCTCGACGACGGCGCCGACCTCGTCATGGGCGATCGGATGGACAACATCCATCCGGGAGCGATGCCGTGGCTTCACCGCTACGTCGGCAACCCGGTGCTGTCGGGCATCCTCAACCTCTTCTTCAAGACCGGAGTGCGCGACGCGCACTGCGGCATGCGCGCGCTGCGCCGCGACGCGCTGCCGGCGCTGGACCTGCGGACGACGGGGATGGAGTTCGCCTCCGAGATGGTCATCCGCGCGTCGAAGGAGCGGATGGACATCCGCGAGCTGCCGATCGAGTACCACCCGCGCGGCGGCGAGAGCAAGCTGTCGAGCTTCAAGGACGGGTGGCGCCACCTTCGCTTCCTGCTCGTCCACAGCCCGACCCACCTGTTCATCGTCCCCGGCCTGGTCATGACCGTCATCGGGGCTCTCGCGGCCCTGACCGTCCTGGCGCAGATCGACGTCCTCGGCCGGACGTGGGACCTGCACGCGATGATCGCCGGCTCGCTGTTCATGATCGTGGGCACGCAGGTTCTCGCGCTGGGGCTGTGCGCGCACGCCTACGGCACCTACTTCATGAACGAGAAGGACCCCTGGTTCGATCGCATGCGCGCGCGGTTCCGGCTCGAGCACGGCCTCCTGCTCGGCGGCGTGCTGGCCGGCATCGGCTTCGTCATCGCCGCCGCGATCGTGATCGTGTGGATCAACCGCGGGTTCGGGGCGCTGTCGGAGGAGCGGCTGGCGGTCCTCGCCGCGACGCTCATCATCGTCGGCATCCAGGTGTTCTTCTCGTCGTTCCTGCTGAGCATCCTCGGGCTGCGGCGCCCCGAGATCACGCGCAGCTGACGGCGCCCCGTGGACCTCGTCGTCTCGTGGGTGGCGTTCCCCGCGATGGCCGTCGCCGTCGCGGGCGGGCTCGGCCTGCTCGTGCGCCGGCTGTCGCGCGACTGCGTCCCCGGCCTGCTCGTCGTGCCGATCGGCGTGGCGTCGATCATGGTCGTCAGCCAGCTGACGACGACGCTGTCGTTCACCGCGAAGCTGACCGTGCCGGTGCTGGTCGTGCTCGCCGTCGCCGGGTGGGCGCTCGGGTGGCGCGCCGTGCGGCGCACGACGCTGCTGCCCGTCGCGGCGGGCGTCTTCGTCGCGGTCTTCGTCTCCTACGGCGCGCCGGTGATCCTCTCGGGGCACGCCACGCTGTCTGGCTACGTCGTGCTCGGCGACACCGCGGTCCACCTGATCGGTGCCGACGGCCTGCTCGCGCACGGCCACGACTTCGGCTCGATGACCCCGTCGAGCTACAGCGCGACCCTGCACGCCTACTACGACAGCTCGGGCTATCCGTCCGGGGGGCCGACGGCGCTGGGGGCGCTGGCGCGGCTGGTGGGCGCGGACACGGCGTGGACGCTGAACCCGTTCCTCGCGCTGCTCGGCGCCTCGCTGGGCCTGACCATGCTCTGGCTGCTGCGCCGCTTCGGCGTGAGGCTCCTGGTGGCGGCGGTGGGCGCGGTCGCCGCGGCGCAGCCGGCGCTCGTCTACGCCTACGCGCAGATGGGCTCGATCAAGGAGATGGGCGCGGCCGCGATGATCCCGCTCGTCGTCGCGTGCGCGGTGATCTGGAGCGAGCAGCGAGAACGGGGCGTTCGGAGCGTCGTGCCGCTGGCCGTGGCCACGGCGGGAGCGGCCGCGGCGATCGGCCTCGTCGTGGCGGCGTGGGTCGGCCCGATCCTGGTCGGAGTCGTCGCGGTGGCGGCGTGGCGCGGACCCGACGCGCGGCGGCTCGTGATCAGGCATGCCGCGGTGTTCGTGGGCCTGCTCGTCGTGCTCGGGCTGCAGACGGTGATCAGCGCCAAGGGCTATCTGGACGCGACGAGCAGCGTCCTCACGTCGCAGACCGAAGGCGGCAACCTGCTCGCCGCGCTGAGCCGCTGGCAGGCCGTCGGCGTGTGGCTCTCCGGTGACTTCCGCCGCCATCCATCGGCGGGCAATGCGACCTTCTCCGACGTCCTGATGTACCTGGTCGCGGCAGGGGCCGTGGTCGGAGTCGTCTATGCGGCGCGCCGGCGCGCGTGGATCGTGGTGCTGTACGTGGTGTGGTCGTTCGTCGCGCTCGGGATCCTGCTCTCGCGCGGATCGCCGTGGGCCGATGGCAAGGCGCTCATGGTCACGTCGCCCGCGTTCGTGTTCGCCGCGGCGCTGGGTGCCGGAGCGCTCGTTCGCGGTGTGCGCTGGCGGCCGGTGACCGCGCTCGGCGGCGCGCAGGTCCTCGCGGGCGGCGCGCTCCTGGCCGCGACGTTCGTCGGCGTCATGTACTCCAACGCGCTGGCCTACCACAACGCGAGCCTCGCCCCGCGCGACCGGTTCGACGAGTTGCGCACCATCGCCGGGAAGATCGGCGAGCGCGGCCCGACGCTGCTGCCCGACTGGGACGAGAACGCCAAGCACTTCCTGCGCCACGCCGCGCCGGAGGCCGCCAACGAGGCCTTCGGCGGGACGCAGATCCTGCAGAACGCGCGCGCGACCGATCTCCTCGGTCCTCCGGGCGACGCGGCGATCGTGCGTCAGCCGGGGCAGAGCGCCGACCTCGACATCTACGGCGAGAAGTTCGTCGGCAGCTTCCCGACGATCGTGCTTCGCGACCGCCCGTCGGCGAGTCGGCCGCCTTCGATCTTCCATCGCACCTTCCACGGGCGCTGGTACGACGTGTGGCAGCGCGACGACGCGCAGGCGCGCCGCTGGGTCGCGCATCTTCCGGTCGGCCCGCCCGGCGATCCGGTCGGCCGGCCGTCCTGCCGGCTGGTCCATCGCCTCGCCGACCTGACGGGTCCCGGCGGGTCGCTCGTCTACGCAGAGGCCGCACCGGTCAAGCTCGTCAACGTCCTTCCCGGTCCGCGAAAGGGGAACTGGCCGCCGGCGCCGCAGGACCCGACCGAGGTCTATCCGTACAGCCCCGGGTCGCTGACGCGGACGTTCGGGGTGGCGCGCGGCGGTCGCTATGCGCTGTGGGTGCAGGCTTCGGTGGAGCGCACCGTCGACGTGCTCGTCGACGGCCGCCGCGTCGGGTCGTTGACCGATCGCCTCAACTTCCAGGGGGCCGAGGAGCGCGTGGCGACGCTGCCCTTGAGCGCCGGCCGGCACACCGTGACGCTGACGAGCGGCCGCGGCAGCCTGAAGCCGGGTACGGGCAACGAGTCGCCCAATCGCCTCCTCGGGCCGATTCGCCTGTCCGCGCCCGATCCGATGGCCCAGCCCCTGCGGACCATCCCGCGCTCTCGCTGGCGCGAGCTGTGCGGGCGCAACGTCGATTGGGTCGACGGTTGGCGAGGCAGCTGACCGTCGCGGTGCCCGTGCTCGATGCCGGTCCGCTGCTCGAGGAGCTCCTGGCCGCGGTCGGTCGCCAGCGCGTCGACGCCGACGTCGAGGTGCTCGTCTGCGACTCGGGGTCGCGCGACGGCTCGCAGGCGGTGGCCCGCCGCCACGGCGCGACGCTGATCGAGATCGATCGCTCGGACTTCTCGCACGGCGCGACCCGCAACCTCATGGTCGCGCGCGCCTCAGGAGACGTCGTGGCGTTCCTGACGCAGGATGCGGTCCCGGCCGGCGACGACTGGCTCGCTGAGCTGCTCGGCGGCTTCGCGCTCGCCGACGACGTCGCCCTCGTGCACGGTCCGTACCGGCCGCG
>Ga0081539_10004100_pt1 | contig 16628 bp, 12 predicted proteins | sample TabmetS4T2R2_FD_71023 | JGI IMG/M metagenome (GOLD analysis project Ga0081539, IMG submission 71023) | Tabebuia heterophylla rhizosphere microbial communities from the University of Puerto Rico - S4T2R2 | ecosystem: Host-associated > Plants > Roots > Rhizosphere ...
GCGCGCGCCCCGTCTGCGCCGCGAGGTGGCGGGCCAGCGACTCGCCCGCCGTCCGAATGGTGTCCGCGTCCAGCGGGAACACGCCGGCCGCGCCGCGCATCCCGTCCGTGCCGAAAAGTCGTTTCATAAAACGTCTGTTGTCCGTGGTCAGTTGTCCGTTGTTCTTCGTGTCAGCAGTTGTTAGTTTCCGCTCCGGCCTGCAACCTGCGCCGGAGAGACAACGGACGACTGATCACGGACAACGGACAGCCTATCATTTTTTGAGCGTGAACCCGGCCGGGCTGGTCGAGACTATTTCGACGCGGGCGTCGAGGCCGGGCGGGAGTTGGAGGCGCGGAGTGATCTGGCCGCCGGGCGTCTCGTCGAGCAGGAGTTTGATCTCCTCGGCGCGCAGGTTTGCGATGGCCGAGCGCGGGCCGCGCAGCGTGACGCTGGCGCGCGCGGGCTGGGGCGTGCCGTCATTGGCGGCGGGTTGGACGGCGACGCCGGTGAACGTCCTCTCCTCGCGCGCCTCGCCGATCTGCACCTGCACGTCCACGGTCGTCTCGACGGGCACAACTTTCGGGTCGCTGATGTCCACGACCACCTGCGGCGCGGCGAAACTCTCCGCCCGCCCGTCGAGCGCGACCGGCTCGGTCTGCACCTTCTGCAAGTTGTTGACGCGGCTTTCGGGGCCGCGCACGCGCACGCGGTTCGGCACGGACTGCACGCCGATCAACTCGTAGCCCGCGGCCGGCGTGCCCGCGACGGGCACGTTCACGACGAACTCGCGCTCGATGAGCCGTTCGAGTTGCAGCTTGACGCTCGCCGGCTCGATGCGCTCGAGCTGGACGCTGTCGCCGCTCAAGCCTTCGGGCAGTTCCAGCGTGACCGTCTGCGGTGCGAGTCGGATGAGGTGTGTGCCCGGTTGCAGGTTGCTCGCGTTGAAGGTGACGACCACATCGCCGGTCTTCAGCGCGGACAGCACGCGCTGGCTGCCGCGCAGGGTCACGTCCACTTCTTCGCGCAGGTCGTTGCTGATCTCCACGTCGCCCGGCAGGACGATGAAGAGTTGCACGTGGCGCAGACGCACGGCCGCGGGCGCGCGCTGCCCCGTCACGGCCCACCACAGGCCGAACGTGATCAGGAGCGCCAGCAGCTTTAGGCCCCAGTCCTCGAACAGCAACTCGCGCAGCCACCGTCGCCCCACCAGCGCGGCATCTTTTTCGAGATCGCGTAGAGTCATTCGTCAGTAGTCAGTAGTCAGTAGTAGCGAGGCATTCCTTATGCTGGCTACTGACTACTGATTTCACATCGAGATCACTTCGTTCCGCTCGGCCTCCGCCTCGACGGGTGCGGACTGTTTCTTCTCACGGCGGCCGGGCGCTTCGAGCGCGTTGAGGATGGCGGCGCGCAGTTGCGTGGCGTCGAGCGCGCGGCGGATTTCGCCGGCCTGCACGAAGGAGATGAGGCCGGTCTCTTCGGAGACGACGACGGCGACCGCGTCCGTGTCTTCGGTGATGCCGATGGCGGCGCGGTGGCGCGTGCCGAGGTCTTTGGACAGGCGCGGGTTCAGGGTGAGCGGCAGGAAGCACGCGGCCGCCGCGACGCGGTGGCGGCGGACGACGACCGCGCCATCGTGGAGCGGCGTCGCCGGGTTGAAGATGGTCACGAGCAGGTCGTAGCTCAACTCCGCGTCCATGCGCACGCCGCCGTCCACGACGTTCTTCAGGCCGACGCCGCGCTCGATGACGACGAGCGCGCCCGTCTTCGTCGAGGCGAGCGTCGTCGCCGCCAGCACGATCTCGTCATAGACGCCCTCGCCGAACTGCCCGTGCTGGCGCGTCATGAGCGGCAGGCGGATGCGGTTGCCGAGCGAGATGAACGCCTGCCTGATCTCCGCCTGGAACAGCACGATGATCAGGATCGGCAAATACAGCAGGACGCCGCGCAGGACGTATTCGAGCGTCGCGAGATCGTAGCGCAGGGCGAGCCAGTAGAGCAGCGCGAAGGCGGCGATGCCCGCGGCCATCGGCACGGCGCGCGTGCCGCGCAGCAGTTTCAAGACCGTGTAGACGATGACAAAGACCAGCACCAAGTCCAGCAAGTTGCGGGACTCGCGCAGCCGCTCCATGTAATCGGTGTAGGGCGCTAACAGTAACACGGTCTTTGCTCGCTACGGGCTTGGTTCGGGGCATCAACATAGTCAGCTTCGGCGGACTACATTTGCACGCGTCCGCGTTGATTATGCGGGAAGAAACGGCGCGACGCAACGACGGGGCGGCGGCGGGTTATGTTGCCCCAGTGAACGAAGGGGCTTTTTGCTGGGAGCGCGGGCGCGCGCGCCCGCGCTCCCAGCATCGAGGCTCAAGATTAAATTGGGAGAGTTATTTGCCGGCGGCGCGCGGCTGCAAACGACCGCGCTGGAGGTAGCCGACCAGTTCGCCCGCGTCGTCTATGACGGCGAGCGCGCCCGCGCCGTTCTGCTTCATCAACTCGAAGGCGCGCGCCAGGGGCGTCTGCGGCGCGACGAACAGGCGCGGCTCGACCGGGCGCATCACCTCGCTGACGCGCGTCTTGTGCCACTGCTCGCGCGGCAGTTTTTTCAAGTCCGCGAGCGTGAGGATGCCGTGCAAGCGGCTCTGGTGCGCAACCGCGAACGACTCCTGCCGGTGGACGGGCAGCACCGCGTCAATCAGGTGGCTGACGAGCGTGTCGGGTTCGAGCGCGAAGGGCGCGCTCATCGCGTCGGCGACGGTGCGCGCGTGGCGGGCGGCGTGCGCGCGCCAGACCGAGCGCGCCGCGTCCCACAAAAACAGCCCGACGAGCACAGACCACAGCGCCATGAAGTACGCGCCGTGCTCGTAGGCCATGTAGATGCCGAAGACGATGATGGTCAGCGCGATCAACTGCCCGAAGCGGCTGACGGTGCGCGTCGCCTGATCGAGTTGCCCGCTGCGATGCCACAGGTACGAGCGCATCACGCGCCCGCCGTCGAGCGGGTAGCCGGGCAGCAAGTTGAAGATTGCGAGCATCAGGTTGCCGCCCGCGAGGATGGCGCAGACCGCCCACGCGGCGCTGCGCCCCCAGTCGGTCAGGTACATCGCGCCATAGCCTAAGAGCGCGAACATAAAACTGGCCGCCGGCCCCGCCACCGCGATGCGAAACTCCGCGCGCGGGCTGTCCGGCTCGCGCCTCAGGCGCGCGAGACCGCCGAACGGGTGCAGCACGATCTCCTCGATCTCTATGCCCTCGCCCTGCGCCGCCAGCGCGTGCGACAACTCGTGCCCGAAGACCGAGAGGAACAGCAGTAGCGTCGTGACGATGGCGACGACGAGCGCCGCCGCGTCCGTCAGTTGCACCTCCCACAGCCCACGCTGAAAATTCTCTGCCAGCAGCCACGTGCTCAGCGCGAACACGATGAACCAGCGATAGTCAATCCGCACGGGAATCCCGAACACCCGCGCCACGCGCAATTGGCGATGCAGAATTTGATCAAGTCTCATAAAGAACGGCGCGATTTTTCGTTGGAAGCTTATTGGTAATGGATAACTCTTAAGATACAACCACTATCTTGAGATATTTCTGCTGTTGCTGTACCACCGACGGTGGCGTAGCCTTCGGGCAAAGAGCCAGTCACAGTCCAGATGCCGTCCTTTAACGTCGCTTTATACGGCTTTTCGCCTTCTATCTGCTTTTCACCATAGATTGATCTCCAGACTGCAACTGCGATTGCTATGGCGGTCTGCTCGTCCGGCACGTAGCCGTTTTTCGGTTTGTACGATTCTTGAACTGATTTTGTCTGAGTAGGTGTACTCGGAGGATTTTTTTGTGCTGAAGCAACTGGTTGATTAACACCTATCTGGCCTTGCTCCTGAGTTTGTTTCACACTACATGCACTCAGTAATACAATCCATGCCATAACAAACTTTGCAAGTGCTCCCTTCATATCAAACCCTCCGTTAAAGTGAGCGCCGTGTCTGCTGCTTATTAGCCGTTATTACTTTTAGATACTTGCTTCCGCGTCGAGCAGCAGCGACGGCTCGTTGCGGGCGACGCGGCGCAGGAGCAGGGGGGCGTCGAAGAGTTGCGCGAGGCCGTTGACGATGGCGTAGCGCGGCTCTTCGGCGGCGCGCGTCTGGAGGTTGGTCTCGCGTTGCAGGTAGGCGTCCATGCCGTCGAGGAGCGCGCCGCCGCCCGTCAGGATAATGCCCCGGTCGTAGATGTCCGCGGCCACTTCGGGCGGCAGGTCAGCGAGCGCGTTGCGCACGGCGTCGGCGATCTTGCGCACGACCGTCTGCGTGACCGTGTAGATGTCGTCGGCCGTCACTTCGACCGCGCCGGGCGCGCTCGTGTGTATGTCGCGCCCCTTGACGGTGATGGAGCGCGCCGGATCGGCCGGCTCAATCGCCGCGCCCAACTCGTTCTTCAGCCGCGCCGCCGTGGGCGCGCCGATGATTAGACCCCGGAAGCGGCGCAGGCGTTCCATGATCGCGGCGTCTATGTGGTTGCTGCCGATGCGCTCGGCGCGCGCGTAGACGATCTGGCCGAGCGCGACGACGGCGATGTTGGTCGTGTCGCCGCCGATGTCCACGACCGCCGAGGCGCGCGCGTCTTCGATGCCGACGCCCGCGCCGATGGCGGCGGCGAGGCCCTCTTCGACCATGTAGATGCGCCCGATGTGCGCGTGCTCGGCGGCGGTCAGCAGGGCGCGCTGCTCGACGTGCGTGACGCCCGCGAGCACGCCCATGACGGCGCGGCGGCTGAAGTGCGAGAAGCCGCTGCGCGCCTGGCGGACGAAGTGGTCGAGCATCTTCTCGGTGTAGACGAAGTCGGCGACGACGCCGCCCGCCATCGGCGCGACGAGCGTGATCTCGCGCGCCTCGCGCCCCTGCATCTCGTTAGCTTCGCGCCCGTAGGCGACCACCTCGCCGGTCAGTTTGTTAACGGCGACGACCGACGGCTCGTCTACTACTACGCCGCGCCCCTTGACGGCGATGATGGTCGAGGCCGACCCCATATCAATCGCCATCGAGTCGGAGATTAGCTCGCGCAGCCGGCCGAAGTGCCAGAACGAAGGCGTCCGGCGTCTGTAGGAACGTTTCGCCATTTGGTTGTTGTCAGCGCTCAAGTTCGTGCCCCCGCGCCCGTCGTACTGCAAGTGTTCGCCGCGAGTGAGTTCCGATCTCAGCGCAAGAGAGGCGGGTCTCGACCGCGTGCAAGTTGTGTATGGAACGGAGCGTGGCGACAGTATGACACACAACGGGCGGGGGCGACCAGAGGCAGGATCGGAGTGAGATTCGGGCGCAGGACTAGCGCGCCCGCGCCGGACTCGGCCAAGGTCTTTTTCCGCAACGCGCCGGGTAATAATTCGCTGGCCCTTGCCGGCGCGCGTGCGCCCGTCTTATCATTCCGCGCCCGCCCGACAGCCTGACCGCGCGGCCGGCGTGCGGTACGGGCGTTGCTCAGCCTATTAACTCCGATGCGCTCGGCCGCAGGTGCGAGCACGCCCGGCCTGGGCCGTTTACCCATCTGAGGTTTTCCACCGTCATGCTTTTCCCCCAGCAAGTGATAAAGCGCCGCGCCCGCGTCCTCGCGCTCGCGTTGATCGCCGCCGTCCCGCTCGGCGTTGCGCCGAGACCCGCGGCGCGCGCCGCCGTCGCGCCGCCGTACCGCGCGCAACTCGACCCGGCGCTGCCCCTGACCGCGGAGCAGTGGCAGCAAGACCTACAGTTCCTGGCGAGCCAGCTACCGCTGCTGCATAAGAACGCCTTCACCAAGATCACGCCCGAACAGTTCAACCAAGCGGTCGCAGACCTCAGCCGCGACATCCCCGTGCTCGAAGCCCACGAGATCGTCGTCCGCATGATGCGCATCGTCGCCATGATCGGCGACGCGCACACGGACTTGACCGCCGCCGGGTCGGGCCAGCGCTTCGGCTCTTACCCGCTGCGCCTCTACTGGTTCCGCGAAGGACTCTACGTCACCGCCGCGCAAGCTCCTTACGGCCGGGCGGTCGGCGCGCGGCTCGTGCGCATCGGCGCGACGGACGTGGGGCAGGCATATCAGGCGGTAGGCGAGTTGATCCCGCACGAGACTGAGCAGTGGCTTATGGCGCGCAGCCCCGCGCTGCTGGTCACGCCGGAGGTCTTACACGCCTTGCGCATCCTGCCCAGCCTCTACGCGGGTCACTTCGTCTTCAAAAACGCGGCGGGGGAGGAGTTCGCAATAGATATGTCCCCCGCCCTTGCAAAGGGGAACGTTAACGGGAATACGCTGCCGGTCGAGCGCGGCGCGTCGCCGAAGCTTAATCCGGCACTGCCGAAGTCGGGTCTCGGTTGGGTCACCGCACCCGATCCCGCTCAAGGGCCGCTGCCCTCTTACCTCAAACACCCGGACTTGAACTACTGGTTCGAGTATCTGGCGGACGCGAAGACCATCTACGTCCAGTACAACGTCTGCCAGAACATGCCCGGCCTGCCGTTCAGCCAGTTCCAGCAGAACGTGGCGAATTTCGCCAGCACGCACCAGGTCGAGCGCGCCGTCATAGACCTGCGCAACAACAGCGGGGGTGATAGCAGCGTCTTCGACCCGATGTTCCGCTGGGTGCAGACCGATCCCTATTTCAGCCAGCGCGGGCACACGTTCGTCGTCACGGGCCGCCGCACCTTCTCTTCGGGGATGATCAACGCCGCGCAGCTAAAGTACCTGACCAACGCGATCCTCGTCGGCGAGCCGACCGGCGGCAAGCCGAACAGCTTCGGCGAAGTCCGCTCCTTCCGCCTGCCCAATTCGGGCTTGACGATTTTCTACTCGACCAGATTCTTCGACCTCCTGCCCGACGACCCGCCCTACATCAGCCCGGAGATATTCGTGGACGTTACGGCCGCCGACTACTTCGCCGGGCACGACGCGGTGTTCGACGTGGCGCGCTAGGTGCTATCACCTCCTCTGCGCCCCTCACGCGCCGCAACTCATTCTTGTCTGCCTCAGCGCGCCCGTGCTAGGTTGTGCAGCACGCGGGCACGTTCGATCACTCTTCAATCAGGCAGAGGGCGTCCACCTATGACTGTTATCCGGCAAATCACCGTGCGCCTGGCGGCCGTCTGCGGCATCGCCGCGCTCTTCGTCGGCGGCACACTCGCGCAGCAGTTCGACGCGAGCACCTACGCGGGCTTGCGCTGGCGGATGATCGGCCCGTTCCGCGCGGGGCGCGTCAACGGCGTGACCGGCGTGCCGGGGCAGCCCAACGTCTTCTACTTCGGCTCGGTTGGCGGCGGCGTGTGGAAGTCGCAGAACTCGGGCCGGACGTGGACGCCCGTGTTCGACGCGCAGCCGATTGCCTCCATCGGCGCAATCGCCGTCGCGCCGTCGAACACGAACGTCGTCTACGTCGGCACGGGCGAGGCGGACATGCGCTCGCAGATTTCCTACGGCAATGGGATGTACAAGTCCACCGACGCAGGCGCGACGTGGACGCACATTGGCTTAGACGGCACGCGGCAGATCGGGCGCGTGCTGGTTGACCCGAAAAATCCTAACGTCGTCTTCGTCGCCGCGCTCGGTCACGCCTACGGCGCGAACCCGGAGCGCGGCGTCTATCGCACGCGCGACGGCGGCGCGACGTGGCAGAAGGTTCTGTTCAAGAACGACAACGTCGGGGCGATTGATCTTCAGTTCGACCCGCTGAACGCGCAGACCGTTTATGCGACGTTGTGGAACACGCGGCGACCGCCGTGGAGCATCTACCCGCCGTCCTACGGCCCCGGCGGCGGCGTCTTCAAATCAACTGACGGCGGCAACACGTGGCAGCAGTTGACGACCGGACTCCCGACCGAAGGCATCGGGCGCATCGGCATCTCCGTCACGCCCACGAACCGCAACCGCGTCTATGCCATCGTGGATGCGAAGGCGGGCGGCCTCTACCGTTCGGACGATGCGGGCGCGACGTGGAGTTTGATCTCCGACGACAAACGCATCTGGGGACGCGGCTGGTACTTCTGCAAGATCACGGCCGACCCGAAGAACGCCGACACGGTTTACGTCGGCAACACCTCGCTCTACCGCTCGACCGACGCGGGCAAGACGTGGACGCCGATTAAGGGCGCACCCGGCGGCGACGACTATCACCAACTGTGGATTTACCCGGACGATCCGAAGCGCATGATCCTGGCGAGCGATCAGGGCGCAATCGTCACCGAGGACGGGGCGCAGACGTGGAGCAGTTGGTACAACCAGCCGACGGCGCAGCTTTATCACGTGGCGGCCGACAACCGCTTCCCCTACTGGGTGACGGGCGCGCAGCAGGACAGCGGCGCGGTCGGCGTACCCACGCGCTCGAACCACGCGGAGATTTCCATGCACGACTGGTCGCCCGTCTGCGCGGGCGGCGAGTCGGACTACACCGCGCCCGATCCCTTGCACCCGGAAATCCTGTTCGGCGGGCGCGTCACGCGCTGCAACGTCGTGACCGGCGAGATCACGAACGTCTCGCCGGAGCGCAACATGCCCGCGGGCGTGACCGCGCGGCACACTTGGACTGTGCCGCTCGTCTTCTCGCAGGCCGATCCGCACGCGCTCTACTTCAGCAATCAATTTCTGTTCAAGACGACGAACGGCGGCGAGAGTTGGACGACGATCAGCCCCGACCTGACGCGCGAAGACCCCGGCGTGCCCGCCAATCTAGATGAGGCGACCGCGGCGGACGCGCCGCAAGACAAGCGGCGCGGCGTCATCTACACCATCGCGCCGTCGCCCCTGCGTGCACAGACCGTCTGGGTCGGCACGGACGACGGGCTGATTCACCGCACGGACGACGACGGCAAGACGTGGCAGAACGTGACGCCGCCGGAACTGACGCCGTGGAGCAAGGTTGTGATGATGGACGCGTCGCACTTCGATGTTAATGAAGCCTACGCCGCGATTGATCGCCACCGGCTCGAAGACTACGAACCGCACATCTTCCGCACGCGCGACGGCGGTAAGACGTGGCAGCAGATCACGGCGGGGCTGCCGGCGGGCGTCTATATGCAGACCGTGAAGGAAGACCCACAGCGGCGTGGACTACTTTTTGCGGGCACGGAGCTTGGCGTCTTCGTCTCGTTCGACGACGGCGACCACTGGCAGTCTTTGCAGTTGAACCTGCCGCCCGCGTCCGCGCGCGATCTGGTCGTGCACGAAGACGATCTGATCGTCGCCACGCACGGGCGCGGTTTCTGGGTGCTCGACGACATCACGCTGCTCAGACAGTTGACGGCCGAAGTGGTCGGCGCGGACGCTTACCTCTTCCGCCCGGCCGACGCCTTCAACGTCCCGCCGCCGAGCGAGAACGGCACGCCGAAGCCGCGCGACGAACCGCTGGCGGAGAACCAGCCTTACGGTGCGATGATTGATTACTATTTGAAGTCGGCGGCCACAGGCCCCGTCACGCTTGAGATTCTCGCGCCGTCGGGCGAGATGATCCGGCGTTATTCGAGCGAGGATCGCACGCCGCCGGTTGACCCGAACACGCTCACGATTCCGGCCTTCTGGGTGCGCACGCCTGCGCCGCTCTCGGCGGCGGCCGGGATGCACCGCTGGGTGTGGGACTTGCGCCCGACGCCGCCCGCGCGCCCGGCCGGCGGCGGCGGCGGTGGTGGCGGCGGCGTCTTCGGCGCGGGCCGACCGACCACGCTCCCCGGCACGTACACCGTGCGGCTCACTGTCGGCGGCCAGAGCTACACGCAGCCGCTCAGGGTGAAAGCCGATCCACGCGCGAAGTAGTTGAACCCGGCACTCCGTTTCGCCTAAGGAGTTTCTTCTGCCAGCCACCGCGATACAGTTCGGCGCGCACGTGTTGGCGGTCGTTGCCTGTTGGGCGCTCGCGCCCGCGCTCATCTGCGAGCGGCGGCTGCGCGCGCTGGACGCGGGGCGCGGCTGGGGTCTGGTCGTCGGCGGCGTGCTCGGCCCGCTCGGCGTCGCGATAGTCAACCTCTACATCAGCGGGCAGTGTCTGGCGTTGAGGCCCGGCCCACGCCCGCCGTACCGCACGCGGCGGGCGGCGCTGCTGCGCGGCGGCGAGATCAGGTTCTCAATCGGCGGCGACCTGCTCGCCCTCGCCTGTCTCTGGGCCGCGCTCGTGACCTACGGCATCCTCTTCGTCGGCGTTGACGCGGGGCAGCAGGCGCAGGCGGACGTGCAAAAGGCGGGGCGCGCACAGCCGTCGGCAAGACCCGCGCAGGCGGGCGCAGTTCCGCCCTCGCAAAGCCCCGCGCCGCCGTCAGCGCAGACTGCCGAAGGATTGTCGCTCCAGGCACTAGATCGCAGGGCGCGCGCCGACGCTGCCGACGCCGGGTCTGGTGAGTTGCCGCGCATGGGCACGCCTGCGCCCGCCGCGCTGGTTGCCGGCGACAGCGGCACGACCGCCGCCGCCGCCCCGCTCCCAAGCGCGCAGCCCGCAATGCCCGTCCCAAGCGCGCCCGCGCCGGCCGCGGGCACGGGCGCGGCGGCGGGCGCGGACACCACGCCGGCCAAGCCGCCCGTCGCCGCTGGCGCGAGCGCGGCGGAGTTGATGCGGCTGGTCGTGCCGCCCGCCCTCAAGGCGCACGCCACGATCAGCGGCGCGGGCAGCGCGACCACGCTCACCATCGCGTGCGCCGACTGCACGCGCGAGCTGGGGGCCGAGCGCCTGAGCGCGGCGAGCACACGCGGCGCGCTCAAAGCCGCAGGCGTGCGCGTCGTCGTCCTGATTAACGGGCAGGACAGTTGGACGTTCATGCTGTAAGCTGGCGCTCTAAAGACGCGCCGGGTTCTTAACCCGATAAACTAGACGGAGGGAACGCCGCGCGGGGCGCAGCCAGTAACCCGCCCGGGGTGAGCGAGAATCTTATGGGCAACCGCGACGACTCTGACGGGTCGGGGCCGATACGGGTCAGCATCTTCGATCAGCCTTTTAACTTACGCTCGCCGCGCGGCGCTGAGCACGTGCGCCGGGTGGCCGGTCTGTTGGACGAAAGGATGCGGCAGGTCGCGGCCCACCTGACGACTTACGATGTCGCCAAGGTCGCCATCCTCACGGCGTTAAATCTGGCCGACGAGTTGCAAACTGTTAGGGCACACTACGAACAGGCGGAGCGCGCGGAGGCCGCGCAGCCGCCACCGGAGCGGGCGCAGGCGGAAGAGAGCGGCCCGGCAAACGCGGGCGAGCAGTCGTGGTTCGACGCCATCTTCGACGCCCCGGTTTCGACCAAACAGGTAAACGAGCGCATGAGCACGCAGGTGTCGGCCAAGTTGCAGGCGCTGCGCCAGCCTGACAACGACGCGCCGGATAAGTAATACCGTGGGGCGGAACAAAATCGGGTAAGTCGGGCTGAACAACGAAGCCACAAAGCCGCGCGTATGAAAGCAACTCTGTTCGTGTCTGTTCGTGCTTCGGTTGCGTGAGTTGTTAAGCACGTCGGCCCGCAAGAAGACTAACGCGCGCGGGGCCCACGTCACTTGACGCCGATCACCATCGAATCGGGGCCGGACAGGTGCTCCACACGCGTCTCGCGGAAGCCGGCCTCGCGCATCCACCGCGCGCAGTCCGCCCCCGTGTAGTCGAACCCGCCCGGCGTCTCGATCAGCATGTTCAGGCTCATCAGCAGCCCCAGCGTGTTCTGCCGCCGGTCATCGTCAATCAGCGCCTCGAACACGATGAGCGCGCCACCCGCGGGGAGCGCGTCAAACGCTTTCCGCAGCAGCATCCGTTTCTCCTCCATGTTCCAGTCGTGCAGGATGTGTCCCATCACCAGCACGTCCGCCGCAGGCAGTCGGTCGTTGAAGAAGTCGCCCGGGTGGAAGCGCAGCCGGTCGGAGAGGCCGTGGCGGGCGACGTACCGCTCGAAGACCGGGCCGACGGCCGGCAGGTCGAAAATCCCGCCGGTCAGGTGCGTGTGCGCCAGGGCGACTTGTACCGGCACGCCGCCCTGCGCCCCGCCGATGTCTATAAACGTCTGGTAGTCGCCCCAGGGGAACTTCTGCGCGATGGCGCGGGCCGCGCCGAGACTGAGGCCGGTCATGGCGCTCAGAAAATGCTCCAGGCGTTCCGGGTCGGCGTACAAAGTCGCAAAGAAATTACCGCCGCTTGCGGCCTCATTCTGCGGTCGCCCCGTCCTCAGCGCCTCGGTCAGTGCGCCCCAGAAGGGGTACAGGCGCGCGTTCGCCATTTCTAACATGCCGCCGATGTAGGACGGCTTGCCCCGATCAAGAAACATGTCGGCCTCAGGCGTGTTGGCGTAAAGCCCTTCGGCGTCGCGGGCCAACATGCCGAGGGAGACGAGCGCGTCGAGGAAGTCGCGCACGCTGCGCGGGTGTAAATTGAGGCGCTCTCTAATGGCCTCGGCAGAGCGGGGGCCGGCGGCGAGTTCCGTAAAGAGTCCCAACTCCACGGCGCTGAGTAGCGTCTTCGAGGCCCAGAAGCCCAACCCCAGTTGCATGATGCGATCCGGCGCGACGGTCAAGTCCATTCCTTCTCTCCTTCGGCAGCAGTGAAATAGCACATAGAACTCTTTAATACTCTGAGCGGGCGGCACGCGCCGACTCGACCATGGATGCGGGAAATAACCTGCCCCTTAATCGCCACGCCTGAACGCGGGATAATAAGGCATGTCGCCGGCTTCGGCCGGCCAGATGTTTCCCAAACGCTCAACCATGCGGCGGGCGGACGCGCCCAAGGCCGGCATGCCGCCAAACTCTTCGGCCAAGTCGGCGAAGGCCGTGAGCCAGGCCATTACCTGCTGACGCAACGTCGTCAAGCCCCTCTGCCTATCGCTCGCCAGCGCGTCGGGCAGGCGATGGACGACGTGGAAAACGTGCCAGCGCGCCCCCGCCTCGACCATCGCCCGGCGAAACATCTCGGCCGAGATGTCGGGGTGCTTCAGCACGAATTCTGCTTGATACGCCGCGTCCAGCAAGGGCAACAGGCGCGCGGGCAGGCGCATCATGCAGCCCCACGTCATGCGGCCGGGCATCCCTTCGATGAGCGCGTGTCTGTAGCCGCCCGCGTTGAAGTCGAACAGGCGCGGCTGGCCCTTCCGGCGGATGTAATCGCCCGCGGCGTTCTGGTCGCCCTTGCAGAAAGCGAGAAATCGTTTCGGGCACGCTTCGACTGTTGACGTGACCAATTCGATCTCGTCGGCCACGCCTGCCACCGGCCGCACGCCGAGGTTTGCAAACACCGTCTGGTAAAGTTTGATCGCTTCTGCTACTTCGCTTGCCTGAACCGGGTTATTTCTCGCGTCAGCCCAGGGGTCTTGATAAAGCCGCTCCGGTTTTGGCAACGCGCCGAGCTGCCGCCGGACGCGCCTATATTCTTCCTCACGCCCGATGGTCGCGGCGTGTAACTGGCCAAGCAGCGAGACGTGTTCGATTAAAGTCTGCTCGGCAAGCTCCGGGTCATCTCCGAGCAAGGCGGCGGAAGTATTGGGCGCTTCCCCATCCCCGAGGTCTTCGAGGACGAGCAGGCCGAACTCGCGGCTGCCGCCGTAGAGCAGCGGGCTTAACGGAATCATACTCGGCACGTTGTTAAGAAATTCGGCCGCCGCCCAGTCGTTGAACAGCCAGTGCGCGGGGTTCGGCGTCTCCAGGCTATCCGGCCGATACCCGAACTCATCTTCTCTAACTTTTTTTGCGATGAAGCTCGTCGGGAGATCGGGGCGGACATCAACCACTTCACAACGAACGACGATGCTCCCGCCGGTCGTAAACGTTTTGCCCTTGCGTAAGCGAATCCCCTCCCCGAACTTCTTCGCTAATAAACTGCCGGCGCTGTTGGCTATAAAGTTCGGGTCGTGCCTCGCGTCAATCACTTTAGTCACAGGAGTAGCCGTGAGCCGCACGACGCATATTAAACCGAAAGCCGACCTCTAATCGCAACTATTGACAACTCACACCGGCGGGCATATCGTGCCCTCGCTCGGACATGTCCCGCACCCGCCCGCGAGACCCCGCCACTCGCGAGCCTTACCTTAAACCACACAGATGGCGGGAGGAGGAACCTCATGGCTGACAAGTCAGACGACAGGCAGCGCGGCTACATCGTCATCGCGCTGACGGCAAGCACCGGCAAGAAGTATCAGGACTGCAAAGTGATCCCGGAGGGGGACATCTACCCCGCCATCTACAGCCAGGTCTACGGGCCGGCGAGCCAGAAGGACTGCGAGAAGTGGCAGGCCGCCAACTGCGGCGGCAAGTCGGACAAGGCGACGATCTAGGGCCGGCGAAACACGGGACTGGATGCCGCGGTGAAGAAGGCTAAGACCAGCCGGCTCGCGGTCGGCGGCGTGGCGTCGTTAGCTGTCGGCCTCGCCTTACGACCGGATACTCACGCACCGCGGCGTCCAGCCCCTGCAAGATTTCCGGAATCTCCGTCTGCTCGAACGCCTGATTAAAGCTGAGACGATTGCCGACGCCCGCCTGATCTAACGCTCGGCACTTCGCCGTAAAATGCCCGAGCCTGTCTCCCATGATGTTACTGCGCAACTGACCCTCCATAGTTTCAAACTTACCCTCTTTAGGGTAATAATATATTTGGCTCAGCAAGAGGGGGTAGTGTAATATGTGCCCCTACTCTTGGTCAAAAGGATGGCCGGCTGATGCCTACTCACTTTGTAAATCTCGACGCGCTAATCCCTAGAGAAGACTTTGAGGTTCAAAGCGGTTCAACGCAGACGCTCTCTCAACTTGCGACCACGATGAAGGTCAGTGAGTTAGAGGCGACGAGCGTAACCTATAACATTCTGCGTAAGCCTGACTTTCAGCGCGAGACGGCGAATTGGACGCCAGAGAAAGTTGCGAAGTTCATCCAGAGTTATGTGGAAGGCGACTTAATCCCTTCAATCATTCTGTGGCGCTCGCCAATAAGCGGCAACCTCTTCGTTATTGACGGGGCGCATAGACTGAGCGCGCTGATAGCGTGGGTGCATGACGACTACGGGGATAAAGGTATATCCATCCGCTTCTTTGAAAACTTTATTCAGCCAGAGCAACAAGAGGCGGCAGAGGCGACGCGCGCCCTTGTCAATAAACTTGTTGGGCCATACGCACGGCTGAAGGTTGCCGCGCAACATCCAGAGGCATCAACGCCCGAAGAAATCAGACGGGGAAGAAACATCGGCTCTATCTCCGTTCAACTTCAGTGGGTGAATGGCGACGCGCTCAAAGCCGAAAGTTCGTTCTTCAAGATCAATCAGGAAGCAACGCCGATTGATAAGACTGAACTGCGGATGATTGAGGCGCGGCGAAAGGCGAACGCGGTCGCCGCAAGAGCGATTATCCATTCGGGCGTCGGTCACAGATATTGGTCTGCGTTCCCGCAAGACGTTCAGGATGAGATTGAGAAGGCGGCGAGGGACGTTTACCAAATCCTTTTCGTTCCGCCTTTGGAGACTCCGATCAAGACACTAGACCTACCCGTTGCCGGGCGGGGCTATTCCGCCGAAAGCGTGCGCCTTGTCTTTGAGTTCGTAAACCTCGCAAACGACATTCGCTCCGAAGCACTCCAAAAAGGGTTGCCGGAAGATAAAGATGGCCTGATGACCATTGAGTATCTGAAGAAGGTCAAGAGAATCGCAGCGCGCATTTCGGGCAATAGTTCCGGCTCGCTAGGGCTACACCCGGCCGTGTACTTTTACGGCGCGACGGGGCGCTACCAGCCGACGGCGTTTCTAGCGACCGTGGGGATGATCAAGGAATTTGAGGAAAATAACCGCTTCCCTTACTTCACCGATCATCGGCAGGCGTTTGAAGATTTCATATTGCGTTACCGCTACTTCACGAATCAGATAGTCTCGGTTACGGGCGGCTGGGGCAAAGCGTATGCGCGACTTATGACCTTCTACAAGCATGTCTTGGTTGATATTGCTGCGGGGCTAAGTGACGAAGACATTATAACCCGCTTGAAATCAATCAATGGGCTACAGTATTTGGAGGTAGCATCGGAAGAGGACAAGCGCGCCGGAACTAATTTTTCCACAGAGACTAAATCCGCCGCGTTTCTCAGAGAGGCTATTGACAGCGCCGTGCGGTGTGCAATCTGCGGAGCACGGATTCACCGAAAGGGCATATCAATAGACCACGCCGTTCCAAAGCGTGAGGGTGGAACGGGAGACCTTGATAACGCGCAAGTGACACACCCGTACTGCAACGGCGCATACAAAGAGATGAAGGAAGCGAGGGCGAAATCGGATGAAGCAGTCGCGTGAGTTTGATGCCTTTACAGAGTTAGTTGATAGGGTCTTAGCCGTTCCACATTCTGTCGTTAAAGAACGGCTGGAAGAACATCGAAGGCAGGCGGACAAGAATCCGCGGAAGCGAGGCCCGAAGCGGAAGGTTAAGCCTTCCGCTTCTTCCCGCGGCTCAAACGGCCGGGCTTAGTGTTCCGTTGCTTGCCTCACCTTGCCCGTTACTTCGGCATAGGTTAGACGCTTGCCAACAATACTAGAGACGGCAAGGTGAAACCGATCCGCATCCTTCACCTTGCGATTGTTATAACGGAACACTTGCTCATCTAAGTAGTCGGCAAAAAGTTCTTTGACAGAAGATTCATTTCGTCAGCCAGAAGTTCCCCGAGAGGACTCCGGCCGCCTTGAGCCGCTCGCGCCGACTCATCTCGATGATGTAGCGGCAGGCGG
>Ga0081539_10004101_pt1 | contig 16625 bp, 17 predicted proteins | sample TabmetS4T2R2_FD_71023 | JGI IMG/M metagenome (GOLD analysis project Ga0081539, IMG submission 71023) | Tabebuia heterophylla rhizosphere microbial communities from the University of Puerto Rico - S4T2R2 | ecosystem: Host-associated > Plants > Roots > Rhizosphere ...
AAGTCAGTGTGAAATTGCCCGCAATTGGGCACAAGGGAGCAAAACCTGGTGAAATCCAGAGGCGATTTTTCAACAACTATTCAGCATTTCTAATAAATTAGGCACTTTTTCAGGGCCGACTAATGTAGATGATCGTGTCCCCGTGGCTGCCCGCATAGCCAAAATGCAGGGCAAAGTCTTTGGCGATCGCGGTTATATTTCCCAAGCGCTCTTTGACACGCTCTTTGCCCAAGGCGTTCAGCTCATTACCACGCTGCGCAAGGATATGAAGAACAAGCTGCTGCCAATATGGACAAGTTGTTACTCCGAAAAAGATCGGTGATAGAAACGGTGAATGACCAGCTCAAGAACATCTCCCAAATCGAACACTCACGCATCACAGTATAACAAACTTCCTAGTGGATCTGGTGGCAGGTTTGATTGCCTATACCTTTCAACCCAAGAAACCCTCCCTCCATATCCGGATGCCTCCAGCTCCTTTCGCACCTTTGCTTGTCCTATGATTACGTCGAACTCAGGTAGGAGAGCCGTCGCGCAACCCGTCCACAAACTATTTGAATCCCACCGGTACCTCAACCAGCTTGCGTCCGAGTTTGGCGGCTCCGCGGTCAATCATACTGCTGCTCACGAGCGTTTTGCCGACTGCGGCATGGGTTGGCCATTCCGGCCGGTGACGGAAGAGATAGGAGATAGCCACGGCGAGGTACTGGTTAGGGTTCAAGAGTCCTGCACTGCGAGTAACGACCCCGTGGCGGTCTACATCTAAGTTACCAACGTAAGGATAAATGAATATGAAATGATACAATACCGTGTATTCGAAAAATCAGGACCACAATAGGTTGTCGTCATGTCAGCCTGTAATCCATGAAGTTGCCAATGCCATACCAACAAAGTCCTCAATGTAGATCGGATCACTCAGCGAGCAGTAACAACCGCAAGGAAAAGGAGGTCGCACGCCTGCGTCACATGCCTGCGCTCCTCATACTCCGTTCCATTTCTTTATAATGCCACTCTGTGTTACGAACCTGCCCCTGTCGGCGCAATGGTACAAATAGCATCGGGCGCTTCGATCCTCAGTACTAGCGACTCACTCAAAGTGAAATTGTAGTGCGCCGCGTCCGGCCCGAGGTACGACGCTTGCAGGTCCTGCCCGAGGATCAGGGGCCCGACGTCCGGGGCCACCAAGACCCCGCCCACGATCGCCGCCTTCACGATGCCGCGCGTACAGAGACGCTTCAAGTGTTCGATCTGTAGGAGATCACTTCCCGCATAGTGGCGGAAGAGGTTGTTGTACAGCGCCGGGGCGAGTGCTAACCCATACGGTCCCCGGTAGCCTTTGCCGTCCAGAATGTTGACGGCCGTAATCACATCCTCCAATACCTGATCAACGTTGCCCCAGTCCCCTCCTTGCAGCGTATTGCGTCCCTCGGCCGTCAATAAGCCGGGCAGGTGGAACTCCCGTTGCCCTTGGTAGACAAACTCCTCCTCGCGCTGGGCTACCGCTTGGGCGGCGTCGGCCACCACTTTGAGATTCAGGGGTTGGTGCAGGTCCTCAACGGCAGCAATGCGGCGCTTCGAGAGCGCAAAGCGACGGTAAATCATCGGCATCGAGATCGCCCGGCTCACCACCGCACTCGCCTCGTCCGGCCCCGGCTGGCGGCAGAGTTCATCGTTGCCCACCTCTATGGTGGTCAATCCCAAACCATAGGGCCCTTCCACGTCCAGAATGCGACGGCCGGTCAACAGGTCACGGGCCGTCGCTACCGCGGCCGCTTCGATCTTTTCCAGAATGTCTGAGCTAAAAGGGGCTGCTCCCATCGTAGACTCCTCCATACTTACCTCCCTTTCAGATCCCCGATCGTGGTCCGCGGTGGGCGTGGCATGTCTTTCTGAGCCGGCGCTTCTCCCACGGTTACCGCCTTTTCCAGCTTCGTCACATCTCCCGTGGTAAAGAGATACGTCTTCAACGCCTCATCAACCTTCGGCACATGACGGCGCAGCCATTCTAACACCATACTCGCGTGTTCGATTTCTTCGTTCATGTTGTGTTCGAGAATGGCTTTCAGCTGCTCGTCGCCACAGGCGTCGGCGCGCTGGCGGTACCAGTCCACCGCTTCTAGCTCTTCCATGAGCGAGACTACCGCCCGATGAATGTCCGGAGTTTCCGGCTGAAGTTTCTCGACTGCTTCATGCAATGTGGCACTCGCTGCTGCCATGTTTCCTCCATTTTCCTGGCTCTCACGTTGTCAATGCGATTGGTTACCTCCATCGTCGTGCTGTCCTGGTCGGGACCGCGTCAAGGGTAGGATACTCAATGTGAAACCTCCAATATAGGGGAGGCAAAAGAGAACAGAGCCATGACATGTTGCCAGGTGATGATCCATCAACTCGACAATGCTTTCCTCGATTCAGACCGTGAGCAGTTTTCCCAACCGCGTCACCAAGGCATCTTGGTCGGCTCTCCCTCGAAAATAGCGGCTTCTCTCGGCTGTGCTTAGCTCTGGGACGGCTGCGAGGAGCAGAGAAGTTGTAGGGCTCTGGCGCGCCACGCCCGCGCGCCAGTGTAACCGGGATACCCCGAAGAACAACGTAGTGTCGTCTCTGCTTAGCGCGGAGAGCACGCGAGGGGGAATCTTCTAACTTTGGGTGTCCAGCTCCTGACGGCCAGAAGGAGGGTAACATGGAGTTTGCGAAGTTGTGTGGTGCTAGGGCATTTTTGGCGGGTGTGGTCACTTCCAGTGACAATAATCGTAAAATTTCCAGGAAAAAGAGGCGGTCACTTAATGCGAAGATCTCTCCAACGCATCTTCTTAACGCAGCACCAGACAACTTCTCAAACTCCCTTTCAGGCCGTGGCAACCGTCAACCCGTTTCTCTGTTTTTCAATGAGAGGAAGAACACAAGCCCAGGGGACGTGTCGCAGGGCTCTGGTGCCACCTGTGGAAGCAAGGACTCTCAGCGCTTATCAGCATTGGTGGTGATATATGGCCTCAAAGCCCTTCAGGCACGAGAGTTACCCCTCTCGACAGACAGGAGGGCTTGCTGAAACTCGTCCGCAGAGATCTGAAAGCGCTTGAGTAAGCGTTTGGTATCCACAAGGTCTTGAGGATATTGCCGTAAATAGGCCATCAGCTTGTACACTATGTCCTGCCGCATGGAGGATGCAGAGGCAGCAGAAGGGAGAATGCCCCCCTCCTCTTGCGGACTACTCAAGAGCGCTTGCTGGAATTCAGAAGCGGAGACACGAAACCTCTTCAGCAACCGCTTGGTATCGATAAGGTCGTGAGGATACTGCAGTAAGTAGTCGGCGAGACTTTTCACAAGCTCGGGCCGCATGAGGGGATCATGGAGAGCGGGGCATGAGGTAGTCATATCAAACTCCTGTGGTTTCACTGGGACGGAAAAAGCACAACGATGTAAGGATGATGATATACGTGGGTGCGACGTTCTGTAGGAAAAATACAACACCATATGCGCCAGGTTCGGGCAAGTCCCCCCGCGACCAAACAAGCGCAGCCAACTCGTAAGGGCAATCAGTTCGAGGGGGATTCACTCATGAAATCAACCGCTTAGCAGTTAATAAGTGAGCGGTGAAGAGAGAAACGACCCCAGACATACGAGTGCTCAGTAGTGTTCCAATTCGGTGGTGACTCTCTTTCAGATTACACCGCCGAATTCAACCTGGTTCATATATAACCCGATGAGCAGATCGTGCATCAGACACGAGCGGGAAAAACACAGCGTCTTGCGAGCTAAGGGTTTCAAGCGTGTCCGAAACGTGAGATGCTTGCGTTCGATCTTTTGCATTGTCAGCTTCCCCACCGTGTGCTGCTCGGAGGAGAGATGCCGCTGATAGACACTCGCCTTGTCGGTGGAATACCGGGTGATGCCAAAGGGGTGAGCAACGCATGGAGTTTCAGGAACATCGCCTCTTTCCGGCGACCCACCACATAGGCCAGAACTCTCCCGGTGTGATGATCAAGCGCCCGCCACAGCCACCGCGCCACCGTTTTGGTGCCGACGAAACTCCACATTTCGTCTATTTCGGCGGTGCGTCCTGCTGGGACGCGGACGGCGCGTAAACGAGGAAGGGACAGCAACGCGCGATTGATGTGGCGCAGCGCGGCGACTTTTTTTTAACACGGTGATCACCGTCGTGGGGCTAATGCGCAACACGCGGGCCGTATCGTGAATGCCACTCCCGTTGATAGCCATGTCGACCACTTGGCGGCGAATCTCAAGGACGCGGCCGCGATCCTAGTACTGGAGGAGGAAGATGCGCCGTTCGCACCGGTCGTTTTGACACTGATGCTGGGTCCCGTTGGCTTGCTTACCTGCCTTGATGACTGCCGTGCTCTGACAGTGGGGATACTGCACCAGGACAGAGACCATCGGCTTCCCCTCACAACATTCTCATGTGAGGTCATCATACGGGGAAACTACTGATTTGTAACACGACCGATCTATCAATTGATGCTACTATGTCAGGTCATCACTAACTCTCAATTTCGCTGTAGTCTCGGATCAGCAACTACATCGTCTGGCGGCTGAGGCAGTTTTTCGCTCATGCAGACGTGGAGACGGCCAACTTGCGTAACAGGGCGCGTTTTTTCTGCTGGTGGTCCTCCATCCGCCGCAATACTCCGTCCAAAAACTGCACCGCCTCCACGAGATAAGGGCCCTTATTGAGCATGACACATTCTGCCCTGCTGCTCATGGCGGCATCGGTGACTTCTGCACGCGAAGGTATGCCTTTTTTGGCGAGCGACTCTAGCACCTGTGTCGCCCAGACCACCGGTATATGAGCCGCTTCACACAGCCAGAGTATCTCCTCTTGCACCTCTGCCATCCGCTCAAAGCCGAGCTCGACGGCCAAATCGCCACGCGCGACCATCACGCCCAGCGGCGGCGCACAGAGACCAGCGAGTAAAAGATGCGGCAGGTTTTCAAATGCCAGGCGCGTTTCGATTTTTAAGATGATGCCGATTCGGTGTGCGTTCCGCAACATAAGCTCTTGTCGGAGTCGGTGCACCTCATCAGGCAAGCGAACGAAGGATAAGCCGACGATATCGGCGGCGGTCGCCGCGAAATCCAGGTCTTGTAAGTCCTTCTCCGTTAAGGCAGGAACATTCAGAGTCGTATCGGGGAGGTTAATGCCTTTGTCTGCTCGCAGTTTCTCACCCCCTCGGCGCGCGTGAGTAATCGTGACTTCGAGTAATTCTGACTCCACACGACGAATAATACCGCCAAGCTTGCCCTCGTCAAAGAAAATGCGGTCTCCCACACGAGCGTCTCGAAAGACCTCGAGACGCGAGCAGGGGATACTCGCAGGTTCTCTAACTGTTCCATCGTCCTGACGTTGTGCATCGCGCCCCTTCTGCGTATCGGGGACGAGCAAGAGAGTGTCCCCTACGTGCACGACAATGGGGACCTCCTGTGGCGGTAGCGCGCCGACGCACCCCGTATCTTTTTTCTCGTGTGGACTGGAGAGTCGAACACACGCGCCTGTCTCTACATAGGCGGTCTGGGTGCATTCAGCCCAACAACTCTCTCCGGCTTGGCTCGTCACTGTCAGCGTCCGCCGTTTCTCGCGCGAGTCAATCACTTCTAGTGAGTCATCCTTTCCGATCTTCGTTAACAACGCGCCCTCAATCGGAAGAATGGCGTCTGCGGGTAGAGGCGGTGGGCTTGGACGTGCGGCTGGCGTGAGCCAAATACGGGCCGGAGCAATAACGCGACCGCGCTCATCTCGGTCTGGGCGCCAGTGCACTACACGAGCACCCTCCTCCAATGCCCCTGTCCGCAGTTTGGGACCACTCAGGTCAAAGAGGATGCGGCCTGGCCGCTGCAACTCCTGTTGTGCACGCCGGAAATTATCCGCCATCGCTTGCCAGGTTGCGCGTGAATCGTGCGCGCCATTAATACGCATGACCTCCATCCCCGCCGCGACAAGATCTCGCACGAGGGTATACTCGGTAGCCGCCTCGCTGGGCATTGTCACCATGATCCGCACCACGCTCCCCGGACCGCGTGGGCCCAGCAGTAATTCTGTGTGTTTCGCGAGCAGAGCTGGACCGGTCGTAAAATCCACCGGCGGAATCATTGCGGGGGCAGGGGGTAGGGGATGCATAGCCACATGGTGGAGTGCTCGCCATACCGCATCGAGGCTGGCTACAACGTGTGCTTCGCTGCGTCCTAAGGAGGACAGTCCGACAAAAGAGAGCTGGCGTTGCAACTCCCGCAGATCATGTTGTCGCAGCGCGAGATAGTGGATGAGGTTTCTGGCACTGCCTTGATACTCAGGCGGTACCTGCGCGATCTCAGCTGCAGAGCGCTGTTCCGTATCGGAGGCGTGCTGACGTAACGCCGCGACACTGGCGATCAGGTGGTCGAGTCCCTCAGGAAGTGCAGCGCAGGCCATGGCAGTCGTTCTTTTTCTCCTTAGAGAGGGAAGACAGCATGGGGCTCGCCGCCCGGCACTTATTTGTGTCCGTGCTCTTCAGTGTGAGACTTTGCGGCCTCCGTGTGATGATGAATCGCCTGCTGAAGATGGCCGTGCGCAGTGTGGGCGTGATGCGCTGCTTTCTCATGCGCGTCAGCTTCATGGTGCTTGGCTGCTTCGCGGTGATGCCGGGCGGCATGTTCATGATGTTCGGCGGCCTTGTGATGATGGGCTGCAGCTTCTTTCGACATATGTTCTGTCCCTCCGTACGGGAAATTTGTGGACTTCTCAGCTGTTTTCTTATTCCCTTCGCGTTACTACCAGATAACGGCCTGATGACCTGTATGTGACACTTTTTCTCTGAGGAGTCGGGTTCGCATACCACGATGTGCCGCATCAGGCCCAGAGGTGACAGGACGAAAGAATCAACATGTCACCAAATTTTCATCTGAAAACTCCTGTAACCGCGAGATTACAGTTGTGTGGTATTTGTGTAACACCTCGATATCTGCGCGAGTGGTGCATTTCGCTGGACACCAAATCTGCACTCGACGGTGTGTTCCTCGCGACTCGCCCCTGATTGGCTATGACGACAGCAAATCCACTTTGCGAAACCGTTCTTCGAGAAACCGCCCATGCACGAGCAACTTCTCGGCGTCGTTGCGGTGGGCATCTTCAACCATTTGTTCCATCGTCTTCGACAGCAGATCGAGTTGTTCTAATAGCAACGTTTTGGCGGTTTTCCCGTCCTTGAGTGGATGGACGTTAGCATACGCAGGTGGCAAATTGAGATAGTTGTGCAGCGCTTCAGGGAGAAATTCGAGTGCTGTCTGACGCACGATATAGGCACTCTGCTCACCACCAGTGAGTGCGTCAAGCTTTGGTAGAACCGTAAAAATTGCTTCCTTGATGTTCTCGACTTTGACGAGGATCTCTTTTGGGACTTTCCGCCGCACACGATCGATAAGATTCTCCAAGGCTTCGCGAATGTTCTCTGCCGCGAGATCCTGTTCCAATGTGAAATCAGTGGCTTGGCGTTTCGGCGTAAGGAGCACTCCTGCGATATACAGTCCAACCACAATGAACAACCAGTAGCGATGGATGATCCCGCCAAAATATAACCCAAGCCCGCTCAGTCCAAGCAGCGACCCCACCAGGTTTGGCGTTCCATAGAGAAACAGGAGCAGCTTCTGCGACACCACGAATCCTCGGTTACTGATAGCCACGAATGGTTTTGAAAATCTCACTCAACGATTTCTTGCGGCTGTCAAAGGTTCTGCCTCCTGTCAGCTCAGCAATCCGCTCGACTTCAGCTTTTTTTGCATTGCCGAACAATATCGTAAAGGTTTTGACGCGCTTGATCTCCTCCGGCAGTGCGGCGTACTGACTGATAAATTGCTCCATTGGCTCTCCTTCAGTGTTTTCCCCGTCCGTAAGAAGTACCACTGAATAATAACGCGAGGGGTCTTGGCGATACGCTTGCGCGATGAGCCCATAGGTGCGGTCGAGGGCGGAAAAAATCGCCGTCCCACCGTCGGCTTGCAAGCTTCCAATAAAGTCACGTATTGTGACCATATTGTGCTCGCGCTCGGCGACAACCTCCGTAGAAAATTGCGGCGTGTCTTCTACCTGATCATTAAAGGTCAAGATAGTGATACGCTCACGATTACGGAAGCGCGCGAACTGTCCTGTCAGGCTGCGGTCCTCGCCGGTCAGACTGTTCATTGCGGCCTTGAGATCGGCAAGCCGCCCTCCTTTCATCGATCCACTGATATCGAGCACAAAGAAGGGATGAGACGGAATACGCTGTTCGTCGAGGTAGGAGAACAGCACGTGGTCGATTGTTTCAAGATCACGCGGAAACGGCAGCTCGACCAACGCCTGTTTCGATGATTGTGCGGGTAACGCCAAGGTGGGAAGTACCGACCGGCGTTGCGTACGCTCGACAATCAGCTGCTGAAATTCTGGCGAACGCAGATAGGTCACCAACCGTTCGTAGGCCGCTCGCTTCTCTTCGTTGAACAGCATAAGGGGATAGTCAGCAGTGATAATGCCTTCGCGCGGATACACTAGGAAGAGCTTCTCTTTGAGCTTGCCGCTGGCATTGAGTTGGAGTAACACGCTTTCATAGTTGACGAGGCCGTCGAGCTGTTCTTGTTCTTGGATATAACGGTCTGCCAACCAACCAGAACTGCCTGCGGTCAACTTCTGCCCCTTAAAAAACGCCCGGATCTGCGTCTGATTGGCCTTACTGATGTCGAACTCTTCACTGTTATTGGAGAGTGCGGCGACAACCCCAACCAAGGCGGTAAACCCAGAGTTTGACGAAGGCGGGTTGGCCATCGCATAGCGGAGCTCGCCTGCGCCGGCCTTGGTCGCGATATCGTTCCATGTGATGTTGGTTTTGTCGAGCCATCCCCAGGCCCGCGCTTTGCGCTCTTTGACGCCGAGCAACACCGGCGAGAGCATAATCTTCTCCTGCGCGAGAATACGTTTGCTCGTACCTTGCAGAAGCGAGAGATATTTACCGTGCGAGAACCAGGCAAGGTCGACTTCTTCACCAGCGGTGAGCCGCTCTGCTCCGTCTAGCGTCCCGCTGTACTGCATCTCAAGAGCAACCCCCGTGTTAGCTTGAATCTGCTCCAGCATCGGCTTTAGGTCTTCGAGTTCCGAACCGGCTAATACGGTCAGCGTATCGTATGGTTGCCGTGTGCAGGATGGAAGGAACACGAGCGAGACAAAGGTCAGGATGAAAAAAGCGATAGTGTGAACATACATAGACGACTCAAGCCTTAGTAGAAACGCAGAACGACGAAAAATGAACGATGAATGGAGAACTTTGGATATTCATTATTCCGCAATCCACAATCCACATTCCGCAATTCAAAGCCTCTACGACAATCTCAACTCTCCCGTTGTTTGTGTCACTTCCTCATGGCGTACCCGGCTAAGGTACGTCTGCGCTTTATTGACCTCAGTCGTGAGCACCTCGACCGTCTGTCGCATGCTATCGAGGGCTTTGGTCTTATACTCTGCCATCATGTCCATGGTTGCAAAGATGTTGGAGAACGCCGCCTGCAACTTCTCCAGTTGGATCGTTGAACTGGCGGCCTGGTCTTGAATCTGTGTCGCTTGTCCACGCAGCAACGCCGAGGTTCCTTCAATGATATTTCCGGTCGTCATGTTTAACGCGGTAATCTGATCAAGCACCAGCTTCTGATTGTTGAGCGCCTGCGCCACGATGACCGCCGTGCGCAGAGCAGAGACCGTTGTTGTGGTGGCACGATCGACGCCTTTAACTAACTCTAAGTTATTTTTTCGTACGACATCAAGGGCCAAGTATCCTTGGATGGAAACTGCCAACTGCGTCAACAAGTCCTGGACTTTTTGCCGCACATAAAAAAGCATCTCTTCGCGCACGACGCGGGCTTTTTCCGGGTCTTTGCTGTCTATCTCTGCTACGCGCGCCTCTAATGCGGTATCAATCTTCTTCCCCACATACACATACTGCTGCAAACGAGTCATCATCGCCCACAGGTTCACTTTTTCTTGCTCAATGGCGGCATTATCTTTGCGCAATTCATCCTGTCCACGGTAGAGTGCCGAGACAATCGTCTGGATATGCCCCTGGGCCGACTCGTACTTGCGAAAGTAGGACTCCAGCGCGTTCCCCCACGGGATGAGCCCCAGGAGTTTGCGCGGCGCAAAGAGATCTCCCTGCGTGGCGGGATCAAGATCCTCTACTGTCTTACGGAGCGTCAGGATCTGATCCATCACTTGATTATTCATCGCCTTCACCGGTCGATCTAACAAGCGGTTCGACACGTCCGCTGCCTTACGAATCTCGTCATTGCCGAGCTGGTGGATGGCATCCACCTTGTCCTTAAACTGCGTCGCGTGCGTATCCAGCGTCAAGACGGCATTAATAAACTCGTTGACCCTCGTATCCAGCTTGGCGACCTCTTGTGCATCAAGTTTGATCATGCTATCCGCCTGTGACTGCGGCACCGCAGCCACCGCCTCAGGCGGAGTTAAAGTCACAGGTGGTGTCAGTTCGTGTGCCATGCTCGACTCCTTTACTGATAATTTTTTTCGATGAGCTGAATCATGCGTTCGATGGTCTCGTACGTGGGAGGCTCGATTACATCGACCAAAGTGTCTGCCGCCGCGATCTTGTATTGACGCATCAGTTCCCGAAAGCCGACGGTATTGCTCGTGCGAAAACCGTAACGCATAGCAAGACGTTGGAGGTCAGGATCGCTTTCCAGTAGCTCACCAAGACGGTCGCCAGAATCGGTGAACGGCACCAAGATATGTTTGGTGTAGACCGTCGGCTGGGGATACATCAGCACCATCTCCGGCGTAATCCCGCCATTCCCCGCTAGTGCCCGCGCAACATATTGTGATTCGTAAATCATCACTAAGGGCGCTTTGCCAATGCCCATCAGAAGATAACTTTCAAATGGGCCTTCAGACGAGCTTTCGACGAAGCCCTGTTTGAGAAACAACTGCTGGACAGTCGGAAGAACACGAGTAATTTCTTCCTCATTCTCAACCACGTTGTTCCCGTTCGCCACAAAGCTGACCAGCGCCAGATACATAGCGGCAGAATTCGATTTACGCACGTCTGTCGAACTGACGAGGATACTTTTATTGATGGTATAGGTGCTGTTGCCTTGTAAATCTTTCCACCGTTTGCCTTCAGACATGAGGTTCATGAACTTGCGCATATCAAGGGTATAGTAACCCCCTTTTTGTTCAGCCATACCGTTGGCTTGCAAGATCTCGGCAATCGTGCGCCATGAGGCAACCGCCATCGGTGTAAAAAAGGGCACGTGCATTTTGGTCGCCTTAGACTCGCGCCGAATTTTTTCTGCCGCGGGTATACCACCGGGAAAAGCAAAATCGTACTTTTTGAGATCGAACCCGGCGATTTCGCGTGATCCAGCTTTTTCAATCTGTACGACAAATCCATGTTGGCGCAGGGTCTGCACTACGTCACTATCACGGAAGAAGTCCTCTTTCTCTGAGCCGATGAGCCCACGAAGGGTGACGGTGTTGAGCCTCCCGAGTTGTTCTTGTGCAGACCGATAAATCGCTAGCCCGAGGCCAACCAGTAGTAGTACGGTCACAAGTGGGCCTACGAATTTTTTCATCGAGCATTATTCCTTATCATTGCGTTTCCCCTAACAATTCATCTTACCATACACGACTTGGAAGGTTATTCGCCCTCCTCAACGCGAGTAAGAGAAATTCTCGTGGAAAATCAGCCTACCATCAAAGCTTTTATCAAAGTGGCCTGGAAAATTACTCAACAAATTTAGGTTCTTATCGCTAACCTTCCAAGTCGTGTTACCATACCCGCATCGTCCAGAGCCACGGAAGCACTCAGGAGGGATAATCTCATCTCAAACTGGATTTATTCTTAGCAATACGCCCAGAACGCGGGGCGCGCAGTATAGAGGGGAGTCTGGAAGCGTTCGCCGATCTGTCACTCCCGCTTTCGCGGGAGTGACGTTGCTATCAACTGCCAATCACATTCAAGTTGGCTGACCGCGCAGTATGAGCAGGTGACCGGCCACTCCCTCGATCGCTGTCTAGCGTGTGGCCAGGGGCAGATGCGGCTTGTGTTGATCCTCACTCGTGGTTCTCCTCCGCGTTCACTGCCGCAGCCACAGGATAGGTAGTGGTTCAATTTGGTAGCTGTTCCTTTTATGCGGCACAGCCGAATTCAACCCGGTTCATATATAACCCGATGAGCAGGTCGTGCCTGCGGCGCGAACGGGAAAAACAGAGCGTCTTGCGGGCGAAGCGTTTCAGGCGGGTCCGCAAGGTGAGATGGTTGCGCTCGATCTTCGGCATCGGCAGCTTGCCCACCCTGTGCTGCGCGGGCGGAAGATGAAGATGCCGTCGGTACACACCGGCCTTGTCCGTGGAGTACCGGGGGATGCCAAAGGAGGCAAGCAAAGCCTTGAGCTTGAGGAACACCGCATCCTTCCGGGTGCCGATGACATAGGCGAGCACTCTCCCGGTGTGATGATCAAGTGCATGCCACAACCCTCGTGCCCTCTTTTTGGCCCCGCCGAAACTCCACATTTCCTCCAGCTCGGCGGCGCGTCCCACCGAGACGCGGACGGCGCGTGAATGACGAGGAAGCAGGAACGTGGGGTTGGCGTGGTGAAACGCGACGGCTTTTTTTTATTATGGCGATCCCCGTCGTAGGGCTAATGCGCAACACGCGGGCGGTATCGCGAATGCCACTCCCGTTGAGGGCCATAGCAACGACCTGGCGGCGGATCTCAAGTATACGGCCGCGATCCTGGGAGTGGAGGAGAAAGATCCGCCGATCGCACTGCCTGTTTTGACACTGGTAGCGTTGGGCCCCTTTGCCTTGCTTGCCCGCCTTGATGACCTCTGTGCTGTGACAGTGAGGACACTGTACCGGAATGGAAACCCTCGGCTGCCTCCTCGTGCTGCTTGCTTATACGGCAAGCATACAGGAAACCTACCAATTTGTAACGTTACCCTCAAACACCGACCGGTCATGAGCCTTCCTGGGTTTTCGCGTATCTCGATACACATCGCGCTCCGCTTTGCGATTGGCAAACTCCTCCAAGGGGTCAGGCGGGTCATTCTCATGGCTAATCAGTCCTTCGTCAGGAATTATGTCGCGGATCTTCACGGGCGGTGGAAAGGTCTGAAACCAGCGAATCGATTCCCCTATGCGCGCTATTGCCTGATGGTCCGGAAGAAACCCCACCGTCTCACGCGGGTACTTCGCACCAAAAATTTCACTCATTTTTTTGCTTTCATTCGGCCCACAGGAGAATGAAATTGTGGCCGCGGCATTGGCATGAATCGTATGCAGCAACCGCGGATCAATCGTGCCAAAGTCTTGGTGTGCAACGGTGAGTGATACTTTATGGCGCCGTCCCTGTGCAAACAACATTTGGAAGTTTGCCAAGGAGTAGACTGACCCCAAGTAATCTTGGAATTCGTCGATCACAATGCTCACGTCTTTGCGCGCCCACGTAGGTCGCTCCATCACAACTGATGACAACCCATGAAAAAGAACCGTGCCTAAGAATCGTACTAAGGGCTTCTCCAACCCCGCCAGCGACACAATGAGGATATCCCCATTGTCGATGATGGCGTCGAAATCAAGTTCATGTTTCGTGCAGAGAATCCGCCGCACACGCGCATCTCGCAGAAACTGACTCAGGCGATCAATGAGCCCTTCAAAGGCAATCGTGAACTCATCGTCTCGCAACTCCAGTCGTTTGCGAATCTCAGTCCGCTGCTCCAGGAGATAGGTAGTCAGCGTCGCAAGCGTAGGCTTGGGGTACGTAAGCACTCCCCGAATGCCTGCCGACAACACCCGCTTCATCCGAGCGCTTAAAACGCCCGTGGCCGAGCTTTCGGCCACGACTTGGTCAATGAGTGCTCCGAGCTCGTTTTCGAGTCTCCCTGGCTCGCTCAGGCGCCGGAGGAGGGGGTTGTATGCGATCGGATGGTCTGCTGAGAAGAAATGTACACGCTGCAGCGCTTCCTCCCTCAGTGTCTCAAGCAGTGCCGTCGCGAGGTCTCCGGCGTCAAAGAGAATGAGCGCATGGGAGCCTTCAGAGTCCCACTGCAGGAAGTTATGCAGCAGCGTTGACTTCCCTGCCCCCGTGCGACCAATCACATATGCGTGCCGAAAACGCAGTTCCGGTTGAATCCGAAAGACATGCTGACCCGTGACGATATCTCGACCAAGGGGAAGCGCACTAAGCATACAGTCTATTCTACCCTGCGAAGGAGTCACTGACTGTGCATAAAAAGCAGCGACCTGTTTCCACTACAAGCGAGGCAAGTGAAGCCAGCGCCGCGAGAATGCCACAGTCCACTTTCACCTTACGAGACGTAGAGCATGAGAGTCGAAGACCTGTGTTGTGGCTGGCGCTGGTTTGTTTTTTGAGTCGCGGAGGTTGCGCCGCGTTGCACTCCCCTCCCCGTCCTCGCCACACCCTAAAAAATTTCTTTTAGTTGGCGAGGAAATCGGGAAGGAGGGAGTGAGAAGCAGAGAAACCGAAGCGACGCGCGCGGGCTATCAATTTAAATCAGAAGCAAATTTCATCCTAAAATTTGCTGTTTGGTGGGGTGATAAAAGTGCAAATGGAAATACCCTTGCCCCCCGTGGTCAAGGATCTGAACAGAATGTGAAGACCGCCCTCCCCTATTCTCTTCTTGTTCGGTCCTTTAACTTTGTGAGGACTGCTGCCCTTACTACTGCTTGTGTCATGGGACCATCTGGATGTGCTTTGGCAATTGGGTTTACTGCAAAGACTTCTTCCTGTGCCTGGGTAAAGAGGCGTTCTCGATCATCAGGAGAAAGCTGTGCCAAGAGCTCTTCATTATTTTGTCGAGCTTTCTCCTTGCGCCGTTCCTGTTTTTGCTTCCTGGCCTCTTTCGCTTTCAAACGCTCTTGGGCTTTTTCCTGTTCATCGTAGTGAGCAAGTGCCCGGTCGGTATACGTCACTACCCCACCAAAGAATTGCAGCGGGTAGTTTGTTTTTTGTGTTTCTGTATAGCAGAAATCAACAATGTGCTTTGCCTTTTCAAATCCGTGGACGCTAATGAGCCGAGCGGCTTGCGTATGTTCCTTTGCTGACGGGACTGCATTCTCAATACCAAAAAATTTTCTCTTAAAGTACACAACGAGTTCACGCGCCTGAGTATTCGCCAAGGCTGGAAGCGTGGAATGTTCCGACGCCTGCCCTTCGCCCTCTCCCTCAGAAGCCTCTCGCTCCTTCGTGCTCTTGCGAACAAAGACTATAAGGTCGCTCTGCCCCCGGCCCTTTTCCTCGTAATGGAACGAGCCAAGTAAGGGATGATCTTTTTCTACCAACGCTTGCGCATACAGGTCAAGTTGTTGCTTGATCTTCTTCGGTGCCTTAGCCAGAAGTGGAAGCTGAGCCCCAAGCTTCATCACATCTCGCCTGTGGATCGGCTGGCTGTACAGCATTTTGGCTAGGTACAACGACAACCGTTGCTCGCCCGGACTTAGCGCGTGGAACCACTCGCGGTTGATACTTGTCGTAATAATCGCGTTCGATTGGATGCTTCCCCACAACTCCTTGCTTGCCTCGATCGAGGTTAAGGGTAGTGGTTGCTGTCCTTCTGGACCCTCGTGATATGTGGACATCGAGACAAAGAGATGAAAGGTCTTATCCACGTATGCCTTTTGTCGGTTATCCCAGAAGGCGTTCTTTGCCTCAACGAGAATCCCCAGCAACGCATTGAGATCTCTCCCCGGACCCGGTCGTAGTTGGGCGTGCTGTCGTTCAGCCCCAGACGCTTAATGAGATTGTAGATACTGCCAAAGGGGATGCTTCGTCCGTGAAATCCTGACTCTCGCCACAATTGAAACAGCTCGAAGAGTGTCCCAAGAATTTGGCTGCTGCCAAATCCATACTCAGCAGAAGGAGTAACCTTCCACTTTCGTGGGATAATGGCACCGTCTTTCCCAGAAGTGGTATCTTCATACTCGATCGCTTTACAATCATGTGGCAGCCGTTTGCTGAGAATAGCAAGCGGAAACTCCGCGAGGTTCATTTCGTATTTTGCCTGTGATTGCAGTACCTCCAACTGCTCAGTTGTATGCAGCCTCATCCCCACGTGTTCCCCTTGAGATTTTAAACGCATCGCCTGTGTGTGATTTAAAAGATTTAATAAGATTTACTAGCCGAAACAGCCTGAAAATACAAGGAAATTTTACCATTTCGGTACTTGATACTACGGTAATGAAATTGCGGGTTTTCACTCTCCAAAGCTTACCTCATCGTTAGTTTTTTCTCTCCTTCTCTCCCCTCGTTTTTTCTTCCCTATTGTCCGGAGTCTTTCACGATGTTTCACTACGCTGCTTCGTATTTGTTGGGATGCTCCTGCACCTTGGTACCATCATCTGCCCTCTCGCGCGGAACACCCAGCTGGGATACTTGGCCAAGTATTGGTCCCCCTTCTTCTCCTTGATTGGGAGGCTGCGAACCCGCGAGCTTACCTACGCTGTCTTCCCTTGCCTCTAGAGCGTGTTATGCACTTTGTATTATCAGCATCACAACTCGTTTGAGCATAAGGATGGCAAAGGCAAGAAAGTGTAACCCGGCTAATGTTTCTGGCAACCGCTCGTAATCGCGCACGAGGC
>Ga0081539_10004102_pt1 | contig 16623 bp, 13 predicted proteins | sample TabmetS4T2R2_FD_71023 | JGI IMG/M metagenome (GOLD analysis project Ga0081539, IMG submission 71023) | Tabebuia heterophylla rhizosphere microbial communities from the University of Puerto Rico - S4T2R2 | ecosystem: Host-associated > Plants > Roots > Rhizosphere ...
TCCTTCCACTGCACGTTCATGTCCGGCCTCCCTGTCGAGGACGCCCGGATCATGCCATGTTCCCGCGGCGAGCGCTACCGAACACGCGCCGAACGGCGCGCGAGATTTAGGTGGGTTTCGTATTACACGCCAGGAAAAGGCGGCTGGGCGCGCGAGCCGCAGTGGGAGAAGTCCAAAGCCGTCTGGCACTCGCACCGCAACGGCAAGCACACGAACGGGAAAATGCGGACGAGTCGTGTGACCGATCCGCCACCCGTCTCGGAGCTGAACTTCAGCAATGAGGACAAGGTGATGTTTCCCGACGCGGACATCACTAAGGGCGACCTCTTGCGCTACTACGCGTCGGTCGCGGACAAGCTCCTACCGCACCTGCGCGATCGGCCGATCACGGTCGAGCGCCTGCCGAATGGCGTCGGTAAAAAGAACGCCCCGCACTTCTGGCAGAAGAACACGCCGGAGCATTACCCCGATTGGATCCCTCGCGTCGCGCTGCCGAACGAGGCGGGAAAGACGGTCAACTACGCGCTGGTGAATGATCCGCAGACGCTGCTCTACTTCGTCAACCAGGGCGCGCTCACGTTCCACCCGTGGTTCAGCCGCATCGGGAGCTTGGACACGCCCGACTTCGTGCTGTTCGACGTCGACCCACACCAGTCCACGTTCGCAAACGCGATCAAAACGGCGAAGGAACTGCACGAAGCGCTCGAAGCGGAGGACGTCGTCAGCGTCGTGAAGACGACCGGCAAGACCGGACTGCACGTGCTGACGAAGTGGACGCAGGAAGGCGGATACGACGCCGCCCGCGATTGGGCGATGGGTATTGCAAAGCGCGTCGTCGAGCGGATTCCCGACGTCGCAACGATCGAGCGCTCGATCCGCGCCCGTGGCAAGCGCGTCTACCTCGACGTCGAGCAAAACGCCAAGGGCAAGCACTTCGTCGCGCCGTACGTCGTGCGCACGACACCGGAGGCGACGGTGTCGGTGCCGTTGAAGTGGACGGATCTGACCGCGCGGCTCGATCCGGAAAAGTTCACTGTGAAGACCGCCGAGAGGCGGCTCAAGGGTAAACGCGATCCGCTCGCCGATTTGCTGGAATAATCCGCCTCGTGACACGGGCGTCTCGCCCGTGCGTAGACCGCTCGCGCACGGGCGAGACGCCCGTGTCACGAACCGCGGTACTCAGGCTTCGCGGATGTGTTGCCGGAACGCGTCGATCAGCTTCTTCGTGATCGGCCCGACCTGGCCGCTCCCTATTTGTCGCTTGTCGATCATCGTGACGGGCATGACCTCCGCGCCCGTCCCGGTAAGGAAGAACTCGTCGGCGACGTACAGGTCGTGCCGCTGGAGCGTCTTCTCGACGCACGGCACGCCGACCTTCTTGCACAGGCCGATCATCACCTTTCGCGTCACGCCCTCGAGGATGCCGTCGTACGTCGTCGGCGTGAGGACGGTGCCGTCGCGCACGATGAACAGGTTGTCGGCCGTGCACTCCGAGACATTGCCCTCGTGGTTGAGCATGACCGCTTCCATCACGCCCGCGTCGTTGGCCTCGATCTTGGCGAGGATGTTGTTGAGGTAGTTCAGGCTCTTGACGCGCGGACTGCACGCGTTGGGGTGGTTGCGGATCACCGACGCCGTGATCACCGCGATGCCCTTCTCGTAGAACTCCTTGGGGTACACCGCGATCAGGTCGCTGATGATGAACACGCTCGGCTTGGGGCTCTTGCGCGGGTCGATGCCCAGGTCGCCGACGCCGCGCGTGACGACGGCGCGGATGTAGCAGTCGACGAAGCCGTTGGCGCGGAACGTCTGCTCGATCGCGGCCTTCATCTCTTGCTTCGAGATCGGAATCTCGAGCCGGATCGCGCGCGCCGACGCGTAGAGTCGCTCGATGTGCCCTTCGCACTCGAAGATCTTGCCGTTGTAGACGCGGATGCCCTCGAACACGCCGTCGCCGTAGAGCAGGCCGTGGTCGTACACGCTGACCTTCGCGTCGGCCTTGTCGACGAGCTTGCCGTCGAGCCAGATCTGGAGGGACTTCTTCGGGGCCTGCGTCGGGGTTGGTTGTGTCACGGTCGTCGTCATGAGTGTGTCCTCGGGGGGGGGTAAAAACATGAAGACATAAAACATAAGGAGCGCTCGGTCGTCTCCTTATGTTTTATGTCTTTATGTTTTACCTCACGTCTCTGCGCGTTCGAGTTTCCCGTCCTTCAACACCAGCACCCGGTCCGCCTGCCTGGCCAGCGTCCGGTCGTGCGTGACCATGATAATCGTCTGGCCGTTTTCGCGGTGCAGTTTTTCCAGCACGCCCATGATCTGTTTGCCGGTCTCGGCGTCGAGGTTGCCGGTCGGTTCGTCGGCGAATAATACGCGCGGCTGGTTCATCAACGCCCTCGCGATCGCCACGCGCTGCCTCTCGCCGCCGGAAAGCTGATTGGGGCGGTGCTTCAGGCGGTGACTCATTCCCAACGAATCGAGCACTTCCTCGGCCCGTTTACGTAGCGTCGGACGGTTGGAGCGGAAGCCGAACCACGAGTATTTGATCATCGCGCTTAGCAGCGTGTTCTCCAGGACGTTCAGCTCGGGCAGGAGGTGGTAGAACTGGAACACGAAGCCGAATTGCTCGTTGCGGAGACGACTGCGCCCGGCGCCGGACATCTGCACGAGGTCCTTGCCGTCGTACGTGACCGAGCCTTCGTCCGGCTCGTCGAGCACGCCGAGGATGTGCAGGAGCGTGCTCTTGCCCGAACCGCTGCGACCTTCGATCGCGACGAACTCGCCTTCGCGGACGCTCAGGTCTGCGGACTTGAGGACGACGACGGTGCTGTCGCCCATCTTGAACGTTTTGCGGAGGTGCTCGGCGCGCAGGATCGTTGTTTCCGACTTGGGTCGGGCGCCGGACAGGTCGGGTTGGTTCGCAATCTGGGACATTCAAAACACCCGCCGCAAGCGGCGGGGCTACACGAGGAGTTCGTCACTCCCACCGAAGCGCATCGACCGGGTGCATGCGCGCCGCGCGCCATGCGGGGATGATCGCGCCCAGAAGCGCGCTGAGCATCGCGACGACGAGGATCACCGTCACTTCCTTCGGGTCCATCGTGTTCGGAATCGTGTCGAACGCGTACACCTCGGGATCCCAGATCCGTTGCCCGAGAGTTCGGAACATCTGCTCGTGCAACCAGTTGATGTTGTGCACGATCAGGTAGCCGAACAGCAATCCCATGCCAGCGCCGACGACGCCGATCGCCAGGCCGTAGCCGAGGAAGATGCCCGCGACGCCCGCGTTGGTCGCGCCGACGCTCTTGATGATGCCGATGTCCTTCGTCTTCTCCACCACGATCATGTAGAAGATGCAGAAGATCAGGAACACGGCCACGATGCTGATCATTCCGAACAGGATCGTCACCAGCGCCTTTTCCTTCTCGATCGCGGCGATGAACGTCGCCTGCGATTCCTCCCAGGTCTCGACGGTGATCGGGTAGTACGCGGGGATCGCTCGGTCGGCGATGACCTGATCGACCACCTTCTGCACTTGGCGTTTCAGCTCGTAGATGTCGTTGCCCGGGAGCGCCGAGACCTGGATGTCGCGCGTGCGTGCTTCGATCTTACGGACCGTGTTCGTCTCCGGGTCGCGCTCCTCGCGCGCGTCCATGTCCAGCATCCGTTGGAGCACGTCGAACGGCACGTACACGCTCGCCTGGTCCGCCTGCCAGATGCCGGTACGGCTGTCGTCGACGATCCAGAAGATGTCCTGGGGCGGAGGCGTCGACGTATCGATGCCCCGCCGCTCGGCATCGATCGGCAGCACGGTCAAGTTGACCCAAAGGTCGAGCAGGTGGTTGCGCTCGGGCCACTTTCCTTCCTTGTCCTTCTTGATCCCGAGCACCCCGATGCCGCAGATCATCCCGCTCTTTTTCTCGGGGTTGCGCACGCGCGACAGGATCGCCCGGTACTCCTCGGGCGGTAGCGGCAGGTCGAACGAGACCTTTTTCTTCAGCTCGTCCTTCTCTTGTTCCGTAAGCGGCTCGCCCGACTTTTCGGCCTCCTCGACCTTGGAGTTGAACTGCCGGTGCAGCGACGACGGGAACTCGTTGACGTCGCCGATCTGATCGATCCTGTAGCCGACGACCTGGACGCCCCGACGTACGAGGTTGTTGACGTTGACCAGGCCGAACGTCTCGAGCGTCGGCACCGCGCGCTTGACGTGCGGGATCGTGTGGATGCGGTCGATCATCTCCTGGTAGTACGGAAACCCGGAGAGCGACTCGCCGTGAACGATGACGTCGCCGGTGAGCCCGTGGAACGACTCGCGGAACATCCGCAGCCACCCGCCCATCACGCTGATGACGACGAGCACCATCGCGGTGCAGAGCGTCACCGCGACCAGCGACACCCAGGCGATGCGTCGCTTGCGGAGGTATTTGAGGATGAGGTGGAGTTTGTACACGGGGGGATGAGAGGGGAGAGAGGAGAGGTGAGAGAAGAGCTATGCCTCGTCGGTCTTCCGATCGTTGATGCGCCTTCTGCGACGTTCGTTTCGGACCATTGCCACCAGCAGCGCGACGATCTGCGTCGAGATGCTGATTCGGTGTTCGACAATGTTAGGCTTCAGGATGTTCCTGCTCTTGTAATACCAGTCGCGCCCTTCACGAGCGGAGCCGAGCGCGTACTCGAGGAATCGCGCGCGGTCCGCGCCCGTGCTCCGCGAGTAGCCCTCGGTGACGTTCGAGCTGATGTTCGACACGGCGCGAAACATTTGATCCGCGATGCAACGACCCCGCGAGTCGCGCAGCAACTTCGTCGTATCTGCCCACGCGAGGTCGGAGAGGAACAACCCCAGACGATACGCCTCGACCTCCCACACCGGATCGTTCTTGATCGCGTCCGGCACCCCCGCTTCCCATTCACTGTACGTCACATCGAACCTCCCCTCCGTCCGCTCTTCTCTCACTTCTCCTCTCTCACCTCTCATCCAATCTGCGGCTTCATCAGCGGGAACAAGATGACATCGCGAATACTCTCGGCGCCAGTTAACATCATGACGAGCCGGTCAATCCCGAGTCCCATTCCTCCTGCAGGCGGCATGCCGTACTTGAGGGCGTTGAGGAAGTCCTCGTCCGGCTTCTGCTGCTCCTCCTTGTCGCCGACCTGGTGCGCGAAGTGCTTCGCCTGCACGTCGGGGTCGTTCAGCTCGCTGTAGCCGGGCGAGATCTCCACGCCGTTGATCGCCAGCTCGTACGCGTCGGCGAAGTACGGGTCTTCACGATCCTCGCGCGCGAGCGGAATGATGACGCTCGGAACGTGGGTCACAAAGCAGGGTTCAATCAGCGTCGGCTCCACCAGTTTCTCATACACCTCAACCAACTGCTCTGCGGGCGACAACGTCTTCAAGTGTCGCGCCGTTCGGTCAACCAGCGCTCGGCGCTGCGAGTCAGAAACCGAGAGCGGTTCATTGTCGGAAACCCCGGCAGTCTTCTTGACGAGCTGCCAGCAGAGTTCATCGAAGTGCTGCGGGCTTTCGTCAACTGGCCGTTTGTCGAATCGCCAGTCGATGCGCTCCTCGACCAATTCGGCCATTCGCGCGCGGCGCCAGCGTTGCCCGGCCGGCTTGGTCGGATCGCCTTCGAGGTTTATTTCACGGTCGTTCGCGTGCTTGATGCGCAGCGTGCCAAGCACGTTTTGCGCGACGCGGCAGATCATGCTTTCGACCAGCTCCGCCATCGTCTGCCACGAGCCGTAGGCCTCGTAGGCCTCTAGCATGGTGAACTCGGGGTTGTGTCTCGGGCTGATGCCCTCGTTGCGGAAGTTTCGATTCAATTCGAAGATCTTGGTGAACCCGCCGACGAGCAGGCGCTTGAGGAACAGCTCCGGGGCGATCCGCATGTACAGGTCGATGTCCAGCGCGTTGTGGTGCGTCTTGAACGGGCGCGCGGCCGCCCCGCCGTGCTGGACCTGCATCATCGGCGTCTCGACCTCGACGAACCCGCGCTCGCGCATGAACGCGCGGATCTCCTCGACGATTCGAATGCGCGTGCGCAGGATCGAAGCTGCTTCGGGATTCGCCCAGAGGTCGACGTAGCGCTGGCGGTATCGGGCCTCGACGTCGGCCAAGCCCTCATGCTTTGCGGGAGGTGGGAGCAGCGCCTTGCTCGACACCGCGAGCGACGTCGCCCAAACGGTCACCTCGCCGGTCTTGGTGGTTCCGAGTTGCCCATCGACGACGACCTGGTCGCCGAGGTCGAGCAGGTCGCGCACCTGCCACGCCTGCTCGTTCAGACGCTTGGCATCGAGCGCGACTTGAAGGTCGCCGGATTCGTCGCGCAGCGTGAGGAAGCTCAGCTTCTTCCCGAAGTCTCGCTTCAGCATGATCCGCCCGGCGACCTTCACGCCCGGCCCGCCGTCGTGGCCCATCTCGGGTTTGTGGAGCTCCTTGACGGTCTTCAGCGGCTGCAAGCCTTCGACGCGCGAACCGTACGGGTCGACGCCGAGCTCGCGCAGCTTGTCGCGCTTCGAACGTCGCTCCTGCTCGTAGGAACTGAGGTTGGCATTCGTTTCGTCGCTCATATCGCGGGCGGAGGATGATAGACGCCGGCCGGGAAAAGTGGAAACTCGCGGTCATCCACAATGAGCGAACCGCAGCCCGTCACCGCGTACGTCGGCGTCGGCGCCAACCTCGGCGACCGCGAGGCGACGATCCGCGCGGCGATCGACCAGCTCGGTCGCATTGCCGGCGTTCGCGTGACGAAGATCTCATCGCTGATCGAGAATCCCGCCGTCGGCGGACCACCAGGCTCCCCCGCGTTCCTGAACGGCGCGATCGAGGTCGAAACGACGCTCGACGCCCGCTCGTTCCTGAACGTCCTGCTGGACGTCGAGCGTTCGCTCGGCCGCGAGCGCCGCGAGCGGTGGTCGCCGCGGACCATTGACCTGGACCTGTTGCTCTACGGCGATAATGTGATCGACACCGCCGAATTGAAGGTCCCGCACCCGCTCATGCACCGGCGCGACTTCGTACTGCGCCCGATGTCCGAGCTTGCGCCGGACGTCGTGCACCCGGTGCAGAAACGATCAATCTCGACGTTGCTGCGTGAGCTGAACCAGTAGCAGAGACACGAAGGCCACGAAGGAACGAAGAAAGCACGAAGACGAATCACTTCGTGTCCGCTTCGTCCCTTCGTGGCCTTCGTGTCTATGAGGTCTCAGTGCGAGTTTCAGTTCGGCTTCCCGCCGAGCATGTCCAGCAGCGCGTTCAGGTCGAACGGCTTGGGGAGGAACGACGCGGAGTGGCCGCGGAGGGCGCCGGCCTCGTACTCGCCGCTGATCGCGATGATCCGGCCGGGGCGGTGCGACTCGGGGAGCTTCATCACTTCCTGCATCAGCTCGAACCCGTCCATCACTGGCATGCGCAGGTCGGTCAGCAGCACGTCGAACCGCTGCGTGACGACGTAGCCGAGCCCCTCTTCACCATCCCGCGCGGTGACGACCTCGGCGCCGGCCTGCCGCATCAGGCGGCTGATGGCCATCCGCGTGGGGGCGTGATCCTCCACGAGGAGGATCTTGATCCGCTTCTCCAGCCGCGGCGTCGTGGACGCTGTTTCGATCATTTGAGACATCACGGCATATCCACTATAGTGAGCTGCACACCAACCAACGACCAGCCCCCCCGTGGAAAAGGGCTACTGATTAGCGAGTTTTTCCGGAACTGCAACCCCACCGCCAACATTTGTGTCCTGCAATTTCGGCTCTTGGCGCGCCCACCGGCCGTCCGTTCGCAAGAACTCGCACGGCCGAAACGATGCCTTGTACTGCATCGCCCGGCAGCCGCGCACGTGGTAGCCGAGGTAGTAATGCTCCAGCCCCCGCTCCCGCGCAAAACTGATCTCGTACAGTGCGCCGAACGTTCCAAGTCCTCGACGGCGCTCCGAAGGGTCGTGGAAAAAGTAGACGCTGCTCAGCGAGGTCGCGCTCGCGTCGCAGATCCCGACCGCGAGCAAATGACCAGACGTCACGTCGCGATACTTGAACTCCATCGTCTCGACGGGCGAGTCATAAAGAAACGTTTCGAAATCTTCGCGTGAGTCGGTTTTGGGTTTCTCGTCGTCGTCGTCGTCGTCGCGGCGGTGCCAGTCGGTGAGGTAGCGCCGGTAAAGCGCGAACGATTCGTCGTCGGCAGCCGGAAGTCCGAAGGTCACGCTCACCTCGTCGACGTTCCGCTTCCAGCACCGCCGCTGCGATTTGCTCGGCCGGAACGCGTTCACCGGCACGCGGATCGGCACGCACTCGCGACAGCGCGCGCAGGTCGGCTGGTAAACGATCTTCCCGCTCCGGCGGAAACCTGCGTCCATGAAGCGTACGTAGAGTTCCGCGGGCAACTCGTCCGCCCAGAACGCACGGCTCTGCGCGACGCGACCGGGCAGGTAAGGACATTCGTGCGGGTTCAGCAACGCCAGCGGCATCCGCACCGGCGGCGGGATCGCGGGGAAGTGGGAAAACGATTGCGACGGCACGATGCTATTGTAGCAACGGGAGAATCACCGCGGAGGCGCGGAGGTTCGCAGAGAAGGAATCCTTCCAGTCCTGTCCTTTTCTCTGCGACCTCTGCGCCTCTGCGGTGAATGAGATCGGGATCAATGTGGCATCGGGAACTTCGCGGCGAACTGCGCGACCTCGTCACGGATGCGCGCGAGCTGCGCCGCGTCGTCCTTCGCGAGGATCGCGCGATCGATGAAGCTGGCGACGGCGGACATGTCCGACTCCTTCAGTCCGCGCGTCGTGAGCGCGGGTGTGCCGAGCCGGATGCCGGAAGTTTGTCGCGCGGGCCGCGGGTCTTGGGGGACGCCGTTGAAGTTGGTGATGATGCCGGCCTTTTCCAGAGCGATGGCGGCTTCCACGCCTGTAAAGGCTTCGTTGCGCGCCCGAAGGTCGACCAGCATCAGGTGGTTGTCCGTCCCACCGCTGCACATACGGTAGCCAAGCTTGGTCAGCTCGGCCGCGAGCGCCTTGGCGTTCTTGACGATCTGCTGGGCGTACGTCTTGAACTCCGGTCGCAGCGCCTCGCCGAAGGCGACGGCCTTCGCCGCGATGACGTGCATGAGCGGCCCGCCCTGCATGCCGGGGAAGACGGCCTTGTCGATCTTCGTCGCGATCTCCTGGTCGTTGGTGAGGACCATCCCGCCGCGCGGACCGCGGAGCGTCTTGTGCGTCGTCGTCGTGACGATCTGCGCGTGCGGGAACGGGCTCGGGTGCACGCCAGTCGCGACCAGCCCGGCGATGTGCGCGATGTCGGCCATCAGGATCGCGCCGCACTCGTCGGCGATCTGCCTGAACTTCTTGAAGTCGATGACGCGCGGGTAGGCCGAGTAACCGCACAGGATCATCTTCGGCTTGTGTTCGAGGCAGACCTTCCGGCACGCGTCGTAGTCGATGTACTCGAAATCGGGTCGCGACTTGTCGTAAACGAGCGGGTAGTGGACCGGGTTAAACCACTTGCCGCTCAGGTTGACCTTGCGGCCGTGCGAGAGGTGCCCGCCGTCGGCGAGGACGAGGCTGGCGAACGTGTCGCCCGGGCTCATCATCGCCAGGAACACGCTCGCGTTCGCCTGCGCGCCGCTGTGCGGCTGGACGTTGGCGAATGCGCAGCCGAACAACTGCTTGGCGCGCCCGATCGCGAGCGACTCGACCTTGTCGTAGAACTCGCAGCCCTGGTAATAGCGCGCGCCGGGGTACCCTTCGGCGTACTTGTTCGTCAGACATGAGCCCGCAGCCTGCATCACCGCCGGCGAGACGTGGTTCTCGCTGGCGATCAGCTCGAGGGTCGAGGCCTGCCGACGCGCTTCCTGCGCGATCAGCTCGGCGATGGTCGGGTCCGTTTCGGCAAGGTTGGGCATACGTCTACGTCCTCTCTCCTTCGCGAACTACTACGTCGCCGGCGGCGCGCCGTCTTCCGCGGGCGGCGGCGCATCGGCGGGCGCAGTCCCTTCGCCCGCGGTCGTCGTTGCCGTCTGCACCGGGGTGAGCGGCGCAGAAGTCGAATCACTCGCTGCCGCGGCAGGCGGTTGTCCGGCCAGCGTGTCGGTCGTGAACTCCTCTTCGCCGTGCTCCAGGTAGACGTCGTCCAGTTCGGTCGCGTCCACTTCCTGGCGCATCAGGTAATAGATGACCGTATTGACCGAGAAGTAGAAGCTGATCGCGAACGCGCCGAGCATCGCAATCGTCAGGCTCACCCACATCCACAGCAGGAACGCGCCCAGCGCCTGCGCGCCGCCCAGCGCGAAGTAATCCACCGAGTACCGCAGGTGAATGCTGGAGAACGGGTCCGGCCACATCGTCGTGAACAGCGGCCGGCCGTCGTCGGCGCGGTAGAAGAACCACAGGCCGGCGAAAAAGTGCGTGACCCACAGCATCACGTAGATGAAGAACCGCACGAACAGGTAGCACAGACCGCCGTAGATCAGGCCGACGAGCGTGTAGAAGCCCAACCGCCACGGGCGCGCGTAGAGGTAGCTGAAGCTGCGCGAGATTGCGTCGAAGCTGTCGGAGCCCTCGACGGCGACCGTCGGGTACATCAGGTTCACGCCGCCGATCGTGCCCAGGAGGACGAGCGTCATCACGAACCCCGCCGCCAGCGCGAGGAAGAACAGTGCCCCGACGATCGGCGGCCCGATCACCGGGATATTGCCCAGGACCCCGCCCGCCGCGACCACCAGCCCCACCACTCCGACGATCACGAGCGGGATCAGCGGCGCGCTCAGGAACGAGAGGAACTTGCTGACCGAGAAAGCCAGCGACTGACGGATGGAAATCTTTTCGTCGCGCGCGACGTGCACCGCTGCGATCCGCGCGATCGCGCCGCCGAAGATCGACCACACCGACAGGAACCACAGGATGAACAGCGTGAAGAAGACGTAGTGGTGCTGCGCGAGCCACAGCGGGCCGATCAGGATCAGGCTGAAGAACCCTTCGGTAACGCTGTCGGCCCCGATCCAGGTCCACGTGCGGATCCCGCGCATGATCTGGTTGACCTGCCCGATCTCGTAGCTCGAGAACGCGTCGAACAGGCCCAAACCGCGCGATTTCAGCGCGATGTCGTGTCGGTCGGCGGCGTCCTCGTACGCGGCGCGGATGCGGTCGTCGCGCACCTTCTCGGCTTCGGCGGCCTTGGGGTCGCGGTTGTATTCGTCCCACGCGCGCTTCACCGCCTCGTCGCGCTGGAGCTTGATCCAGTACCTTGCATCTTTGTACTGGCCGTCCTTCTTGTGCCATTCGGGCAGGACGGATCGGAGCATCCCGCCCTGCTCCTCGCGCTGCCGGTTGCGGAGCGTGTTGAACGCGTCGCGCGGCCTCGAGGCGCCACGCGTCTGTTCGTAGATGGTCAGCTCGCCCAGCGTCGCCCGGTACGCTTCCGGCCAGATCGCGTCGAGGAATGACCCGCCGAGGTAGATCAGCAGCAGGGCCAACAGCGCCAGCACGAGCTTGGACGGGTGAATCGCAACGCGGAAGCTGCGGAAGATGAGCGTGAACGGAAAGGTGCTGCGCCAGTCGATCTGCCGGAGGGTGACCGACGCGTCGGTCTGCGGTTCGTCCGCCATTGCCATAGTCGAGCCTCACTGTTCCCTGTTAGCGTTCGCTCCTCGGCTTTGGAGGGCTTGCCGCGCGCCGCCCGCGCAGGGCGCGCGCACACGTGAGCTAAGCCGAACGAGCGCGCGGCATTATAGTGATCGCTTGCGCGGGTTCAAAAGGTCCGCGACGAAAGGTTTACGGCGCGGGTCAGATCGGATGATCCCAGCCGCGCGGTTCCAGTGGGCTGGCATTCCCGTTGCGAACGAGCAGGACTTCGGAACCGGCGATCACCTGGCCGATGCGCGAGCACGGGAACGGGAAGTCCGGCAACGCCCGGCTTGCGGTGAAGAGTAGCTCGTGGTCCTCGCCATCGTGCAGCGCGTGATCGAGCGGCGGATGCTGGTCGAGCCGAGACAACTCCGTCGCGTCCGGGTGGATCGGCACGAGATCGGCCTCGACCCGCGCGCCGACGCCGCTGGATTCACAAAGGTTGCGCAGGTCGCGCGACAGGCCGTCGCTGACGTCGATCATCGCGGTGACCGCGCCGGTCTGCGCGAGCCGACGCGCCTCGCGCACGCGCGGGACGAACCGCATGTGCCGCCCGAGGATGCTGCCGCCGAGCGAGCCGGTGACGTAGATCAGGTCGCCCGGCCTCGCACCCGAGCGCGTGACCGGCTCGACGCCATCCGATCGGCAGAGGATCGCGACGGTGAGCGCGAGCTTTCCGTCCCACGAGCCCGTGTCTCCACCAACGATCTGGCAGTCGAACGGATCACCCGCGTCGCGCAAGCCAAGGTAGAGCTCTTTGGCGTAATCCAGTCCCACCCCGCGCGGCAACGCGGCGCTCACCACAGCGGCTGCGGGTAGGCATGCCATCGCCGCGCAATCGGAGAGGTTGCGATTCATCGCCTTGACGGCGATCTCGCGCGGCCCGTGCTTGGAGGAGTCGAAGTGCACGCCGTCGAGCACCTGATCGATGCCGACGAGCAGCAGGTCGCGCGGGTTCCAGTTCAGGACCGCGAGGTCGTCACCGATGGGGACACGCGTGAGGTCTGAGATGCGGGTATGGGAATGCAACCATCGAATGAAGTCGGATTCGGATGACTTGCGATTCCCCTCGCTCGCTTGCGCGCGCGCCGGGACCCGGACCTGAAGGTCCGGCTTCGGTTGGCGCGCCTGACTGATCGAGGTGTATCGGACGCGCGTGCGCGGTTGCGTCGCTAGAGCTGACGAAGCCGGACCTTCAGGTCCGGGTATCCCGCGCGCGCCTTTTGCGTACCGTTTCTTGCGCCAGGGTTTCGGTCGTTCCAGACCGAACTTGATCGACCACACGAAGGCGCCCGGACCTTGATCGAACACGATGTAGTCGAACGCATTGTGTTGGTACTTCGGGTTTTCGACCCGCTTGTAGCTCGCGCCTTCGGCGAAGATCGTTCCCGGAAGTCGAACGCGCATGCGATGCGATGCGGCGCCCTTGCATTGTCCTACGACTCGCTTCGTCAACGTGAGCGAATCCGGTTGCTCGACGAGCAAATGGGTGTGTCGCTCCCCCTGCGCCCCCGCGAGCACGCGATGCCCGCGTACCTGGAATGCGCGCACGAGCGCGAGGAGCAATCGCGGTCGAACGGACCAGGGCACCTCGACGACGTCGGACGAGTTCTCTTTGCAGTACTCCCGCAGCCCCTCATGCTCATCCGTAGGTGGCGGCTTCTTGTAGTCCCCCGAGGAGTGTCTCTTGTGCCACCGCGCGCGCCACCCCTTTTCGCTCCCCGGCAGCCAACTGCTGTGCGTACCGAAGTTGACGTGGCGCCAGACCTTTCCCGGAACGGGCATGACTGGCAGTGTACCGCGCGGCGCCGGGCGGCGCCTTACGCGACCGCAGACTCCGGCTCGTTCGCAGCCTCGTCGGTGAACTCAGACGGCTCGAGCGCATCGACCGGTTCGACTTCGTCCACCGAGCTCGGTGCGTCGGTAGCCTCATCGGCTTCGTCGTCGCGCTCGGCGGCTTCCGGCGCTTCGCTGCGGGTGCCGCCGTTCACAAGCTTATCCAAAGATTCGACCACGCCCTTGACGTGCAACGCCTGTCGCGCGATGGACTGCGCGGCCATCGCGACCTGGTCTGCGTTGCCCGCGGTCGTCTGCGTGATCCGGCTGATTTCCTGCACCGAACCGCTGACCTGTCCGACGCTCTGGGCCTGCTCCTGCGTCGCGTTCGAGATCGTCGCCACCAGCGTGTTCACGCGGACGGCCGAGTCCCCGACCTTCTTGAAGACCTCGCCGGCCTCGGAGCTGATCGTGGCGCCGGCGCGGGCGGTGGCGATCGATTGTCCGATCAGCTCGGCGGTGTTCCGGGCTGCCTCGGCGCTGCGCGCCGCCAGCGAGCGGACCTCCTGCGCGACGACGGCAAACCCCTTGCCCGCCTCGCCGGCGCGGGCCGCTTCGACGGCGGCGTTGAGCGCCAGCAGGTTCGTCTGGAACGCGATCTCGTCGATGACCTTGACGATCTTCGCGGTCTGGTCGGCGGCGGAGAGGATCTGCCGCATCGCGTCGTCCAACCGCTGGATGGTCGCCCCGCCGGTCGCGGCGCTGGCACGCGTCGCCTCGGAGACGTTCGCCGCCTCGCGGGCGCCGGCCGCGGCGCCTTCCACCGCGGAGTTGATCCCCATCAGGGCCGATCCGCTCTCCTCGAGCGATGCCGCCGAACGCGAACTGTCGGCGGCGAGCCGCTGGCTGGCGTCGAGGAGCTGTCGGCTGGCGCGTTGGGCGTTGCGCGCGTCCTCGTGGAGCACGCGGACGGTTTCCCGCAGCCGGCGCGACACGCGCCGCGCCGCCACGTACACCATTGCCATCACCACCGTCAGCGCGATCACCATGTTCCGCAGCGAGGCCTTGCTGTTGGCCTCGACGGCCTCGGCGGCGCGCGCGGCTTCACGCTCGGCGGCGGCGCCGAGGTTGCGCACCTCGGATTCGAACTGACCGCGGATCGGCTCGTACTTCTCGAAGTACATCTTCGCCGCCGCCTTGCTGTCGCCGCCCAGCATCGCCTCCAGCAGTTCCTCGTCCAGCGGGCGGAGCTGGTCGGCGTCGATCTTCTTCAGGCGCGCGAGCGACTCGACCACCTCGTGCGAACGGGTGATCTCGCCGATCTCCTGGAACACGTTCACGCCCTGGTCGTACGCTTCCAGCTTGCGCGTGCCGACCTCCATCCGCGTCGGGTCGATCAGCATGACCTTCGACGAGTCGTCCTGCGTGAGCAACAACGCCAGGCTCCGCACCGCCAGCTCGTTCACCTTGCCGGCGCGCGCCAGTTCGCGGGCGTTGTGCCTCACGCCCAGGTGCGCGTACACGCCCAGTCCGATGCTCGCCAACGTCATCGGGACGAGCACGCAGTTGATCCGGGCGGACAGTGACATTCGCATGGCGGTCATGGGAACCCTCCGGGGCGCGTCGGCGGCCGCGTCGGCAGCGGCGTCGGCAGCGACCGCGCGGCGCGAGCATGAATTGCCCTCGCGCGCGTGCGGGTTACTTCTCGACGGTAACCTTCAGCTTCATCTTCGGGTGGATGGCGCAGCGCACCTCGCAGACGCCTTCCTTCGTGAACGGCACGAGCGACGACCCGCCCGGCTGCTGCGTGCGCAGGTCGAACTCCATGCCTGACGTCGAGGAGAACACGTTGTGCACGACGCTGTCCTCGTTCGTGAACTTGATCGAGTCGCCGACGTGCACCGTCATCTCGGTCGTCGAGAACGCCTTGTCCTTCTGCACTACCGTGTGCTCCTGGATCGCCAGCGCGGTCGCCCAGGCGGCGGGAATCCCGACGATCGTCCCGATCACGGCCAGCTTCAAAGCCTTCTTCACGTTCATCGCTGTTCGCTCCTTCGGTTGACAGGTCTTGTGTGTCTGTGCGCGTCCGCAACGACCGAGCGCGCGCGCGTTGCCGCGCGCCGCGCGTTACCGCGGCAACACCGGCACCGTCACCGGCGCGTCGGCGCTGGTCAGCGTCTTGAGGAACTCGACGAGGTCGGCCTTCTCCTGGTCGGTGAGGTCCAGCGGCTTGATCGCCGGGTTCACGCTCGGCCGGTTGGTGCGGCCGCCGACGTTGTAGAACTCGACCACGTCTTCCAGCGTAGCCTCCGAGCCGTCGTGCATGTACGGCGCGCGCTGCGCGACGTTCCGCAGCGTCGGCGTCTTGAACGCGTGCTGCATGCTCGGCAACCCGAGGTGCTTGGCGCGGCCGACGTCGCCGTCCGGCAGGCCGATGTCGTAGAAACCGTGGTCCGTGAACGACCAGCCGCTGTGGCACGCGACGCAGTTGGCCTTGGTGTTGAACAGCTCGAACCCGCGCTTGGCCGACGCGTTGATCGCGTAGTCGCGGCCGTCGATGTACTCGTCGAACGGCGCTTGTTCCGAAACCACGCCGCGCTCGAACGTCGCGATCGCCTTGCCCACCGTCTCCTTCGTGATCCCCTCGCCGGGGTACGCCCACTCGAAGTAGGGCTTGTAGCCCTCGATCTTGTTCAGCTTCTCGATGAGCTGATCGAGGTCCATGTTCATCTCGCCCTTGGACGCGATCGGGCCCAGGGCTTGCGACTCGAGCGAGTCGGCGCGGCCGTCCCAGAACAGCAGGTCGGCCCAGGCGAGGTTGAGGATCGTCGGCGTGCGGCGGCCGAGCGTGTTCATCTTGTCGCCCACGCCCTTGGGCAGGCTGTCACCCCAGTTGAACGCGGGGTTGTGGCACGAGGCGCACGAGAGGATGTTCGAGCTGCTCACCCGCGGGTCGAAGAACAGCATGTGGCCGAGCTGCTCGCGCGCCGGCGTGTAGGCGTTCTCCGGCGGGTACGGGATCGTGTGCGGGCGGCGGAAGTTCTTCGCGTACGACGGCAGCGAGCTGGTCGCCGACGAACGCGACGCGACCGGCGCGGTGGCCGGGCCGGCGGTCATGACCGACGGAGCGCTCTCGGTCTGCGTCGGCATCGATTCGGACGCGACGGCGCCGGAGGGCGTCGTCGTGGCCTTGAACATCATGACCGCGGCGATCGCGGCGCACGCCGCGGCGCCGACGGC
>Ga0081539_10004103_pt1 | contig 16616 bp, 15 predicted proteins | sample TabmetS4T2R2_FD_71023 | JGI IMG/M metagenome (GOLD analysis project Ga0081539, IMG submission 71023) | Tabebuia heterophylla rhizosphere microbial communities from the University of Puerto Rico - S4T2R2 | ecosystem: Host-associated > Plants > Roots > Rhizosphere ...
TGGTCATCACGCACAGCCTGGCGGCGCCGCGGACGGTCTTCCCGCGACCGGCCTATGCGGACGTCACGTCCGAGGTGGCGGCGTTCCTGTGCCAGAAGGCCGAGCTGGCCATGGGCCGCGGCGTGCGTCCGGAACAGATCATCCTCGATCCGGGGCACGACCTGAACAAGAACACCTACCACTCACTGGAACTGACCCGCCGGCTCGACGAGATCGCGGCGATGGGTTATCCACTGCTGGTCGCGGTCAGCAACAAGGATTTCATCGGCGAGACGCTGGGCGCCGACCAGAAGGACCGGCTCGCCGGGACGCTCGCCGCGCTGGTGTTCTGCGTGCTGCGCGGTGCCCGGATCGTCCGCGTGCACGACGTGCGGGCGGCCGTGGACGCGGTCCGCATGACCGAGGCGATCCTCGGCATGCGGCCGCCCGCGACCGCCCGCCACAACATGGACTAGTTCACGCGGATCCAGACGTCGTCTATCGAACCGTGGAACTGGTCGTTGTCTACACCTACGCCCTTGCCCCCCACGCTGAACGGCTGGGGCGTCACCACCGACAGCGCGGCCGGGATGGCGGCCGTCGCCTGCACCTGGCCGTCGACCACGATCGCCAGCGTGGAGCCGTCGCGGCGGCACTCCAGCGCGTGCCAGGTGCCGTCGGCGATCGAGGTGCGGCTGCGCACCAGGTAGCCGGCTCCGCCGTTCTTGTCGCTCATCCCGCAGCTCGGCTTGCCGGAGATTCCGTCCACCTGGAGCTTGTACTGGCCGCCCGACGAGTACCCCTTCTGCAGGATGTTCTCCGGCGCCGCACCCTCGGCCTTGGACAGCAGCACGTCGGCGCCGTAGCGCAGCGGTGCGGTGCCGGGGTTGAGGTCGGGCACGTCGGTGGCCTGCAGCACCAGGCGCGGGCAACCGTCACCGGTGCACGCCACCGGGAAGGTGAGCGCCTGCCCGTTCCCGTGCGGCGTCAGCTTGATCGCGCCGCCGTTGCGGACCACGGCCCGCAGCAGGTGACCCTTGCCGGAGCCGTCGTCGAACGTGCCGTCGGCCACGGTGCTGTCGAAGTTGTACGAGGCCACGTACGCCGATGCCGTGCCCGGGGCCGGGGTGGCCTCCACGCGCGGCGTGATGCCGTCGAACGCCGCGTACCGTTTCCGGGTCAGGCCGCCGATCAGCGTGAAGTCGCCGACCGCGCTGACCGCCCCGAGGCCGGTGCTGGACGCCATCGCCCGCACCCCGGCGACGCCGTTGGCCTGCGGTGCCCATCCGAGCAGGTTGCCCTGCCCGTCGACCGCGGCGAGCTTGACCCGCGGGACCGAGCCGTCGGTGCAGATGCCGTGCGCGCCGTTGTTGGTCGTGGTGCAGGCGTTGTCGAAGTGCCCGCCGACGTACGTGACGCCGTCCAGCGCCGTGATCGCCTGGGCGTCGCCGTCGAACACCCGGGTCCACCGGGTGGCGCCCGCGGTCGTGTACGCGATGGCCCGGCCACCCTGCCCGCCGAGCGCGGCGTACACCCCGTTGGCGTCGGTGGCCACGGCGAGGACCTGGGAGACCGGCTTGGGCAGGAAGGACTTGTCGAGCACGCCGGTGGCCGCGTCCACCGCGGTCAGCCGCAGCGTGGAGCTCACCGCGTTCGTCTTGTGGAAGCTGCCGCCCAGGTACACCCGGGTGCCGCCGAGCGCCAGCGCGTTGACGTTGTCGTCGGTGGTCGGCGCCCACGGGTCGAGCGCGCCGGTGGCGAGCGTGAAGGCGGCCAGGTTGGCGCGGGGCACCCCGTCGACCGCGGTCAACCGGCCGCCGACGTACAGCCGGCCGTTGCCCGCGGCCAGCGCGTTGGGCTGCCCGGACACGGCGTGCTTGAGCGGGGTGGGCGCGCCGGTGGTGGCGTTCAGGCCGGCGACCGCGTCCCGGGTCACGCCGGCGACCTGGTCGAAGTCGCCCGCCGCGTAGACCGTCTCGCCGTACACGGCCAGCGCGCGGACCAGCGCGTTCGCGCCGGGGTTCCAGGAGGCGAGGGCGCCGGTGCGGGCGTTGAACGCGGCGAGCCGGGACCGGGCGACGGTCTTGCCGGCCACGATCGCGCCGGTGAACGAGCCGCCGACGTAGACGGTGTCGCCGCGGTAGGCGACGGCGTACACCGGGCCGTTGAAGGACGGGGACACGATCGGGTCGCTCGCGACGACCTCGGCCAGTGCGACGCCGCCGACGGCGGTCAGGGCGGTCGTGACGCCGACGATCAGCGTCCGGCGTACCGCCGCTTTAACAGCAAAACGGGTATTGAGCACGAGGCACGTTAACCGGTCAGAAGGGAGCGTACGCGGCACGCCGTACCGGCGAATGGGTCGGAAATTGGTCCAAACGGCCCAATGCCGGACGGATAACCGCAGGCCACAACCCAGCTTCCCCGGTCCCCGCCCGGTCCGCGCCCTGGACCGGCGAGACCCGCGACTCGCGCGGAGTTCCCCGGATCGGGGGACGGCGGCCACCCATCTGGGCCGGTGGCGGCGCCGTGTCATACTTCCGGGGTCCCAGTCCGAAACTTCCGGACCTGCGGGTGCTAAGGGAGACCGCCGTGACCAGCGACGCGAGGCGTGTGACGATCAACACCATCGCCCAGGAGGCGGGCGTGTCGGTGCCGACCGTTTCACGGGTACTCAACGGGCGCGCGGACGTCTCCCCGCAAACCCGGGAACGCGTCGAGCAACTGCTCCAGCAGCACGGATACCGGCGGCGGGCGTCCCGGCAGACGCGCCGGGCGAACCTCGTCGACCTGGTGTTCAACGACCTGGACAGCCCGTGGGCGGTCGAGCTGATCCGCGGGGTCGAGGATGTGACGCACGCGGCCGCGGTCGGCACCGTGGTCTCCGCCGTGCACCGCCGATCGGCCGCGACCAAGCAGTGGCTGCGCAACCTGCGGGCCCGGGCCAGCGACGGCGTCATCTTCGTCACCACCGACCTGACCCCGCCGATCTACTCGGAGCTGCACCGCCTCGGCATCCCGGTGGTCGTGGTCGACGCGGCCGGCACCGCGCCCAGCGACGTGCCCACGATCGGCGCCACGAACTGGGCCGGCGGTCGCCGCGCCACCGACCACCTGGTCTCGCTCGGGCACCGGCGGATCGGCTTCATCGCCGGCCCCAAGCAGCTGCTGTGCAGCGTGGCCCGGCTGGACGGCTACCGGTCGGCGCTGCACGCGGCCGGCATCCCGGTCGACGAGGAGCTCGTCGCGCCGGGCGACTTCCACCACGAGTCCGGCTTCCACGCCGGCGGCACGCTGCTCGACCTCCCCGACCGGCCGACCGCGATCTTCGCGTCCAGCGACACCATGGCGCTCGGCGCGTACGAGGCGGCCCGCCGCCGCGGGCTGCGCATCCCCGACGACGTGAGCATCGTCGGCTTCGACGACCTGCCCGAGTCCCAGTGGTCGTCGCCGCCGCTGACCACGGTCCGCCAGCCGCTCGCCGAGATGGGCGCGCTGGCGGCGCGGATCGCGCTGCGGCTGGCTCTCGGCGAGCAGATCGAGACGCCGCGGGTCGAGCTGGCCACGACTCTCGTGGTCCGGGACAGCACGGCGGCGCCGGGCGGCTGACCCGAACCCGAACTAGGCTGGCCGAATGATCACCAGGCCCGTACGCATCGCTTTGCAGCTCCAGCCCCAGCACATGGACTACGCGACCATCCGGCGCTCGGTGGCCGAGGCCGAGGACATGGGCGTCGACATCGTGTTCAACTGGGATCACTTCTACCCGTTGTACGGCCAGCCCGACGGCAAACACTTCGAGTGCTGGACCATGCTGGGCGCGTGGGCCGAGCAGACCTCCCGGGTGGAGATCGGCGCGCTGGTGACCTGCAACAGCTACCGCAACCCGGAACTGCTCGCGGACATGGCCCGCACCGTCGACAACATCAGCGGCGGCCGGCTCATCCTGGGCATCGGTGCCGGCTGGTTCGAGAAGGACTATCAGGAGTACGGGTACGAGTTCGGCACCGCGGGCGGCCGGCTGGCCGACCTGGCCGAGTCCCTGCCGCGCATCGAGTCCCGGTTCGCCAAGCTGAACCCGCCACCGACCCGGGACATCCCGGTGCTGATCGGCGGGGGCGGCGAGAAGAAGACCCTGCGGCTGGTCGCCCAGCACGCGCACATCTGGCACAGCTTCGCGGACGCCGAGACCCTGGAACGCAAGCTGGGCATCCTGCGGCAGCACTGCGCGGACGTCGGCCGGGACCCCGCCGAGATCGAGATCTCCACCGGGGTACGCGGGGGCGAGGGCCCCAAGCCGGCCGAGGTGGGTCCGCGGCTGCGCGAAATCGGCGCGAGCCTGTTCACGGTTGGAGTAGGCGGCCCCGAGCCCGACCTCACCGGCCTCCGCCGATGGATCGAGTGGCGCGACACCACCCGAGACTGATCCCCGCCTGCTCGGCTGGCGTTCCCGTCGATCTTGGAGTGGTGGCACCGTCAATATCGGTTATGTCGCTTTTAGTCGGTGCCACCACTCCAAGATCGCGGCTGGGGGCGCCCGGGGGTCATGATGCAGGGGTGATCGACGAGGACGTGCCGGCGTTCTGGGCCGGCCTCGGCCTGCCCGGGCTGGCGGACGTACACACTCACTTCCTGCCCGAGCGCATGCTGCGCCGGGTGTGGGCGCACTTCGACCAGGCGGGCCCGCTGATCGGGCGGCCATGGCCGATCTTGTACCGGGAGAGCGACGAGGCGCGGCTCGCGAGGCTGGACGCGCTCGGCGTTCGGGTGTTCAGCGCGCTCGCGTACGCCCACCGCCCCGGCATGGCCGCCGACCTCAACGACTGGACCCTCGGCTTCGCCGCGACCACACCGGGCTGCCTGGCCAGCGCGACCTTCTTCCCGGAGCCGGGGGTGGCCGGCTACGTCCGCGGGGCGCTCGACCGCGGTGCGGTGCTGTTCAAGGTGCACCTGCAGGTCGGCGGGTTCGATCCGCGCGTACCCGAACTGGACGAGGTCTGGGGCCTGCTCGCGGAGACCGGCACGCCGGTGATCGTGCACGCCGGCTCCGGCCCGGTCGCCAGCGGCTTCACCGGCCCCGGACCGATCGGCGCGGTCGTCGCCCGCCACCCGGGGCTCGCGATGATCACCGCGCACCTCGGCGCCCCGGAGTACGACGGGTTCCTCAACCTCGCCGAGCGCTACGACCGGGTCGCGCTGGACACCACGATGGCGTTCACCGACTTCTTCCAGGAGATCGCGCCGTTCCCGGCGTCCGCATTACCCCGCCTGCGTGATCTCGGCCTGGCCGGGAAGGTCCTGCTGGGCAGCGACTTCCCCAACATCCCTTATCCGTACGCGCATCAGCTCGAGTCGCTGGCCCGCGCCGGTCTCGGCGACGACTGGCTCCGGGCGGTCTGCTGGCACACCGCGGTTAGCCTGTTCCACCTGCCGCTTTGACGGTCCGCCGCGCTCGTTTCCCGCGATCCTCCGCGCCAATGCCGATCATTCGTGCCACGATCGTCGGCAGGAGTGCCCAGTCATCGAGAGGGGCGTACCGGTGAAGAAGATCATCGGCTGGGTCGTGCTGATTCTGGTCATCTTCTACATCGGCACGAACCCCGGTCCCGCCGCCGACATCGCCAAGAGCATCGGACAGGGTTTCGTGGACATCTTCAGCAATATCGGCGTGTTCTTCTCCAACCTGGTGCGGGGGTCCTGACGCACGTGCGCCTGGTCTGCGCCGGGCTCGCCACCGTCGACGTCGTCTACCGCGTCGACCGGATTCCCGGCGTCGACGAGAAGGCGGAGGCCACCGGCGTGGAGATCGCCGCGGGCGGGCCAGCCACCAACGCGGCGGTGACCGCGTCCGCGCTGGGCGCCGAGGTCACCCTGGTCACCGCGGTCGGCGCGCACCCACTCGGCGGGCTCATCCGGGCCGACCTCGCGGAACGCGGCGTCCGCCTGCTCGACGCCGCGCCGCACGCGACCGAGCCACCACCGGTCTCCGCGATCACCGTGCTTCACGGCACCGGCCAGCGCACGGTGGTCAGCCGGAACGCGGCCGGCGCGGCGGCCGGCGTACCCGAGGGTCTCGACCGCGCTCTGGCTTCCGCGGACGCGGTCCTGGTGGACGGTCACCACCCGGCCCTGGCCGCGGCCGCCGCGCGCGCCGGGCGGCCGCTCGTAGTGGACGCCGGCAGCTGGCGGCCCGTGTTCGCCGGGGTGTTCCCGCACGCGACGGTGGTGGCCTGCTCGGCGGCGTTCCGCCACCCCGCCCCGCCGCCGGCCGCCCCGCTCGCCCGAGACGCCGCCGATACCGCGACAGCGGAGGCGATCCTGGCCACCGGTGCGCGGCACGTCGCGATCACGCACGGCCCCGACCCGATCGCCTGGTGGTCGCCCAGCGGCTCCGGCACGGTACCCGTCCCACGGGTCGACGCGGCGGACACCGCCGGCGCCGGCGACGTGTTCCATGGCGCGCTCGCGGGGGCCGTTGCCCGCGACCCGGGTACCGCGGATCTGCCTGCCGCGCTGGCGTACGCCGCCGCCGTGGCGGCCATCCGGGTCGCCCACGCGGGTCCGCGCGCCTGGCTCGCCGATCCGCTGCTGTCCACCCTCCGCCGCTGAGCGCCGTGCCCCCCGGCGTTACGGTCCGTAACGCCCGCTCGTGGGCGGGCCGGGATTGGATCGGCGGTCAGCTCCGCGGGATGAAGGTGACCTCTTCCTCGGTGCCGTTCCACACCACGACGCTGCGGGCGGGTTCGGTCGCGGCAACGACGCGGCCCGCCCGCAGCACCAGGTGCCGGGGTCGCTGCAGGCGCAGTGCCTCGGCCTCGGAGCGCGCGTCGAACACCACCAGATCGGCGGTCCCCCCGATGCGCACTCCGTAGTCGGCCACGCCGAGGGCGGCGGCGGGCGCGACCGTGATCATGTCGATGAGGGTACGGAGCTCGGCGTCGCCGCTCATGTGACCGAGGTGGGCGAGCACGAACGCGGCCTGCAGCGGGTCGCCGTAGCCGAGCGGGTACCAGGGGTCCATCACGGAGTCGTGCCCGATCGCCACGTTCACCCCGGCGTCCAGCAGCTGCTTCACCCGGGTGTGGCCGCGGCGGACCGGGCCGGCGTCGAAACGGCCCTGCAACACGGCGTTGTCCAGCGGGTTGGTCACCATGTGCAGGCCGGCGCGGGCGACGTTGGCGATCAGTCGGGCGGCGTACGCCGCGTTGTAGGAGTGCATGGCGGTGGTGTGGCTTGCGGTGACCCGGCCGCTCATCCCTCGCCGGATCGTCTCGGCGGCCATCACCTCGACGAACCGGGAGTGCTCGTCGTCGGTCTCGTCGCAATGGATGTCGACCAGCAGCCCGTGCTCGTCGGCCAGCGCCATCGCGAACTTCACCGACTCCACGCCGTCCTCGCGGGTCAGCTCGTAGTGCGGGATCCCACCAACCGCGTCCACGCCCAGCTCCACGGCCTTGCGCATCAGGTCGCGGCCGCCGTCGTACGACAGGATGCCCTGCTGGGGGAACGCGACCAGCTGGAGGTCCACGATGCCGCGGGACTCCTCGCGCAGCTCGACAAGCGCCCGCAACGCCCGCAGCTCCGGGTCGCAGACGTCGACGTGGCTGCGCACGTGCTGCACGCCGCAGGCCAGCTGCCAGCGCAGCACCTGGCGTACCCGATCGCGGACGTCCTCGACCGTCAGGTCGCGCACCCGCTGCGCCCAGATCGCGATGCCCTCGAACAGCGACCCGGACGCGTTCGGGCGCGGCTGGCCCACGGTGAGCACGGCGTCGAGGTGGATGTGCGGCTCCACCAGCGGCGGGGTGACCAGGCGGCCGCCCAGGTCGCGGATCTCCCGGGCCTCGTCGCCGGGTGGCACGAACCGTCCCTTGTCGACGCCGAGGTCGCCGCGCGACGTGTTGCGCAACAGCAGATCGATCATGATGCGTTCACGAACTCCGAGAGTACGCGCCGCAGCGTCACGCCGAGCCGGTCCGCGCGGACGTGCAACTCGTCCCGCATGGTCAGCGGCAGGCCGGGCAGCCGCATCTTGCGTTGCAGTTCGAGGTCCTCGGCCAGCACCGCCTCCTCGAACGCCACCTCGCGGGCGACCACGTCCGGCGGCGGGTCGGCGGCGCCGCCGATGCCGTGCAGGAGCATCTTCGTGTAGATCCGGGTCGAGGTGAGCGATTCCGGCTGGGCGAAGAACAGGATTGTCTTGACCGCGCCGGCGTCGAGTTCCTCGAGGCGCAGGAGCAGCTGGAACGGGGCGCGGTAGACGTACGTGGCGCGGCGGCGCTGGCGTACCGGCCGGCGCCCGGCCACCACCTCGGGATCCTCCGGGTTGTCGAACCACTGCTCCTGGACGCTGCGGCAGCCGAACGGCTCGGTGGTCACCTGGTACCGGGGGACGATCTTCTCCTCGGCCGCCCCGAACGTCCCCGCGTGCACGAACGGGAAGTGCGCCACGTCCAGGAAGTTGTCCGCGACCACGCCGGCCGCCGCCGGGGTCCGCGCGGGCGGCAGCCAGGCGCCTAGGTACGCGGCGTCCTCGGCGTCCGGGTCGGGGAACAGGTCGGTCCGCGGTTCCTCGGGCGCGAGCCAGACGAGTCCCCAGCGCTGCTGAACGGCGTACCCCCGGGGCTGGTCTTTGAGGTTGTAGGTCTCCCCGAGCAGCATCACCTCGCCGGGCTCCTCCGACGCGAGCGCGACCGGGTGCCACGCCCGGCGCAGCGCCGGATCCTCGTTGGTGAGCAGGCCGGACGGGTCGCCGGCGGTGTCCGCGACGTCGCCGGCGTGCACGAACACCGTGCCGTTCGCGATCCGCACGCGTGGCCCGACCGGCAGATCGGCGCGCGGCGGCGCGTGTCCCGGCTGCGAGGGCAGCTCCACGCAGTGCCCGGACCCGTCGAACTCCCAGCCGTGGTACGCGCACCGCAGCCGTCCACCCTCGAGCGTCGCGGCGGACAGCGGCACCAGCCGGTGGGGGCACCGGTCGGCGAAGACCACCGGCGGCGCACCCGCCGCGGGCCGCAGCACGACCAGCGGTACGCCACCCGCGACAACGCCGAGCGGGCGCGTGCCCACGTCGGCGTCCGCGGCAACCGGAAGCCACATGCGCCCAGTCTGCTCCCCGACTGTTACGAACGCCGTCCCGTAGAGTCCCGGCAATGACGGAATCCTGGATCCAGGTCGGCGACGGTAACACCGTGTGGGCCGACGACACCGGCGGTGACCGGCCGCCCATCCTGCTGCTGCACCCGGGTGTCGGCGACTCCCGCATCTGGGAGCCGATCCTTCCGGAGCTGCGGGACCGGCATCGGGTGATCCGATTCGACACGCGTGGGTACGGGCGCTCACCCGCCGCCACCGCCCCGTTCAGCATGCTCGCCGACACGATCACCGTCATGGATCACTACGGGCTGGGGCGCACCCCGATCGTCGGGTGCAGCCAGGGTGGCGGCGTCGCGTGCGGGTTGGCGGTGGACCATCCGGACCGGGTCTCCGCGCTGGTGCTGCTCTGCCCCGGCATCCCGGGCTACGAGATCGACGAGGACCCGGCCGTCGAGGCGGAGATGGAGAAGGCGTGGGCGGCGGGGCCGGACGCGCTCGCCGAGCTGGGCCTGCGGCTGTGGGCGCGCGCCGGCCGCACCCCGGAGGTGGTCGAGCAGCTCCGCTCGGGGGCGCGGGGGTGGCTTTCCGAAGAGGAGTACGCGCAGCCCGATCCGCCCGTGTTCGACCGGCTCACCGAGATCGCGGTCCCGTCGTCGCTGCTCGTCGGGGATTTGGACCGGGACTGGCTGATCAAGAGTGCCCGGCTGGCCGCGGCCGCGATCCCCGGCTGCGTGCTGGTCGAGGTGGCGGGCGTGGACCACCTGCCGCCGCTGCGCGTGCCGGACCGGGTACTCGAGCTGATCACGGCTACCGTCCCCGCATGACGTTCTCGATCGTGGCGCGGTCGGCGGTGGGCGGCGCGCTGGGCGTAGCGGTGGCGAGCAGGTTCCTCGCGGCGGGCGCGGCGGTGCCGGCGGCGCTGGCGGACGTCGGCGCGGTCGCGACCCAGTCGTACGCGAACCTGGCGTACCGGCCGCAGGCGCTGGCCCTGCTCGGCACCGGGATGGCCGCGACCGAGACGGTGCGGGCGCTGATCGCCGGGGACGCCGGCCCGGTCGACCACCGGCAGGTCGGCGTGGTGGGCGTCGACGGCGCCGGGGCGACGTTCACCGGCGGCGCCTGCCATGAATGGGCGGGCGGGGTGGCCGGCGACGGGTACGCCATCCAGGGCAACATGCTCGCCGGGCCGGCCGTGGTCGCCGACATGCAGGCCGCGTGGATCACCGGGGTGGGCACGTCGCGGCTCGCGTACCGGCTGCTCGCCGCGCTGCGGGCCGGGGACCTGGCCGGTGGGGACCGGCGCGGGCGGCAGAGCGCGGCGTTGCTGGTCGTGGCCAAGGGCATGGGGTACGGCGGCACCAGCGACGTCGTGGCGGACCTGCGGGTCGACGACCACCCGGATCCGGTGACCGAACTCGGCCGGCTGCTGGAGATGCACACGCTGTACTTCGAGCGCCCCGACCCGGCGACGCTGATCCCGCTCGCCGGTGACGTGGAGGCCGAGGTACGCGGGCTGCTGGCCGCCGCCGGGCACCCCGCGGACCCGGGCACCGACGCGCTGGACGAGGCCCTCGCCTCCTGGGCCGGTATCGAGAACCTGGAGGAACGGATCGTCCCCGGCTCCATCGACCCGTTGGTTCTCGCCCACCTCCGCTCCGTTTGACGGAAGATCATCGGGGATTGCTTTCGGGATCCGGGCGACGTTTGGCATCGTGGTGAGGAACATCACATGGAGGAGGATCCGGGATGCTGAACTTGTCGATGCTGCTCGAGGACAGTGCGCGCCACTATCCGCAGCGCTCCGCGGTTGTGCTCGGCGACCAGCGGCTCTCGTACGCTCAGGTCGACGCGGCCGCCAACCAGGTCGCGAACCTGCTCGTGGAGCGCGGCATCCGGCCCGGCGACAAGGTCGCGCTGTCCTGCCCGAACCTGCCGTATTTCCCGATCGTGTACTACGGGATCCTCAAGGCCGGCGCGGTGGTCGTACCCCTCAATGTCCTGCTCAAGGGCCGGGAGATCGCCTACCACCTGGACGACTCGGATGCCCGGGCGTACTTCTGCTTCCAGGGCACCGCGGATCTCCCGATGGGCGCCGAGGGCAAGGCCGGCTTCAACCAGGCCGCGCTCGCCGAGCATTTCTTCCTGATCACCGCCGACCCGGCGGCCGCCTCGCCGATGGAGGACGTGGAGACGCTCGGCGCGGCGCTGCGCGGCAAGAGCCCGGTCTTCGAGCCGGTGCTGCTGCCGGAGACCGACCCGGCGGTGATCCTCTACACCAGCGGCACCACCGGGCGGGCCAAGGGCGCCGAGCTGTCGCACTCCAACCTGATCCTGAACGCGCTGACCTGCAACCGGCTGTTCCAGTCCCGCCCGGGCACCGACACGCATCTGCTGGTGCTGCCGCTGTTCCACTCGTTCGGCTCGACGGTCAACATGAACGCCGGCTTCGCCACCGCGTCGACCCTCGTTCTGCTCCCCCGGTTCGACGCGGCGGCCGCGGTGAAACTGCTGGAGTCCGAGGAGATCACGTTCTTCGCGGGCGTACCCACGATGTACTGGGGTCTGCTCAACGCGCTCGCCGACGGCGTCGACGTGGAGCGCATCGCGCGGAATCTGCGCGTCGCGGTCTCCGGCGGTTCCAGCCTCCCGATGGAGATCATCAAGGAGGTCAAGGCGCGGTTCGGGGTGCAGATCCTGGAGGGGTACGGGCTGAGCGAGACGTCCCCGGTGGCCACGTTCAGCGACCCGGACAGCGAACCGCGGGCCGGCTCGATCGGCATCCCCATCTGGGGGGTCGAGGTGAAGCTGATCGACGAGTCGTGGAACACCGTCGAGGGCGCGGACGAGATCGGCGAGATCGCCATCCGCGGCCACAACATCATGCGCGGCTACTACCACCGGCCGGAGGCGACCGCCGAGGTGATGCGGAACGGCTGGTTCCGCACCGGCGACCTGGCCCGGCGTGACAAGGACGGCTTCTACTACATCGTGGACCGGGCGAAGGACATGATCATCCGGGGCGGGTTCAACGTGTACCCGCGGGAGATCGAGGAAGTACTGATGACGCACGAGGGGGTCTCGCTGGCCGCGGTCATCGGCGTGCCACACGAACGCCACGGCGAAGAGGTCAAGGCGTTCGTCATCCGCACGCCGGGTGCGACGGTGACCGAGGACGAGCTGCTGGCGTGGGGCCGGGAACAGATGGCCGCGTACAAATACCCGAGAATCATCACGTTCGTCGACAGCCTGCCGATGACCGCCACCGGGAAGCTGCTCAAGCGGGAACTGAAGTAAGCACCCTTGCACGGGTGCCGCACAGTGGAAGCTACTCGCCGGTACGACGGAGGATGCGTTGAGCACAGCTCAGCTGGAACGGCCCAGGCCATTGATCACCCGGGTCGGCCAACTGCGGCATACCTCCCCGGGCCGCCTGGAGTTGATCCTCGCCGCGCTGCTGACGCTCGGCCTGCTCACCGGCCTGGTCGCGGGTCTCGCCGCCAACGCCGCCCGGGCCGGCACCGGCGACCTGGGCGACCGGGCGCAGCCGCTGCTGGTGGAGGCCGAGACGATCTACTCGGCGCTGGCCGACGCGGACACCACGGCCGCGCAGGCGTTCCTCACCGGCGGGCTGGAACCGCCCGCGCTGACCGCCCGCTACGACGCCGACCTGGCCCGGGCCGACGCGGCGCTGACCTCGGCGGCCCGGCGGACCCCGGACAGCGGCGCGACGGCCGACGCGGTCCGGGCGCTGTCCTCCGGCGTGCCGCGGTACGCCGCCCTGGTCGCCACCGCCCGCGCCAACAACCGCCAGGGCCTGCCGGTCGGGGCCGGGTACCTGTCCGCCGCCTCCGAGCTGAACCGGGAGGCGCTGCTGCCCCAGGCGAAGGCGTTGTTCACCGCGGCGCAGCGGGAGGTGGACCGGGGGTACGCGGGCTCGCGCAGCACCGCCTGGGTGGTCCTGCTCGCCGTACTCGTCCTGGCCCTGCTCGTGACCCTGATCCTCGCGCAGCGCTACCTGAGCCGGACCACCCACCGGACGTTCAACGTGCCGCTGGTCGGCGCCACACTGGTGACCCTGGTGCTGGCGCTGGCCGCGGCCGGAATCCTGACCGCCCAGCGCGCCCACCTCGGCACGGCCGCCGCGGACGGCTCGGTACCCGTGGCGAACCTCGCCGACCTGCGCATCCTCGCCCTCAGCGAACGCGGCGACGAGGCGCTCACGCTCGTCGCCCGGGGCGGGTCGGACGCCAACGAACGGGACTTCCGGGCCACCGCCGCGGCGACCGGCGCCCGGCTGACCAGCATCGCGCGCGAGGTGGACGGCGGTCTCGCGGCCGACCTGCGCACCGGGCACGACGCGTACGTGGCCGCGCACGACGAGATCCGCAAAAGCGACGACAGCGGCGACTATGGCGGCGCGGTCGCGCTGGCCGTCGGCCCGCAGACGACCCGGACGTTCACCGGCTACACCGACGCGATCGGCACGTCCATCGAGGCGCACAAGGCGACGTTCACCGCCGAGGTCCGCCGGGCCGGACAGGGACTCGGCCTGCTGACCGTGCTCGGCCCGCTGCTCGCGTTGATCGTCTGCGGCCTCGCGACGGCGGGCGTCCGCGCCCGGCTGGAGGAATACCGGTGACCCGCAGGGTGGTGCTGGCGTTGGCGTCGGTCCTGGTGCTGGCCGGGTGCACGGCCCAGCCCACGCCGAAACCCGCGCCCCTGCCGACGCCGTCCACGCAGGCGTCGCCGGCCCCGGTCGACAAGTCGTGCCACCCGCGGGAGAGCTTGCGGCCGGCCGGCCCGCCACCCGCCCCCGGCAAGATCCCGAAGACCGGCACGCTCGGGAAGATCCAGGAGCGCGGCCGGCTGATCCTCGGCACCAGCCAGAGCACGCTGCTGTTCAGCTACCGCAACGCGTTCACCGGAAAGCTGGAGGGCTTCGACGTCGACATGGGCCGGCAGATCGCCCAGGCCATCTTCGGCGACCCGAACAAGATCCAGATCAAGGTCATCGGGAACGACCAGCGCGTACCGCTCGCCGCGTCCGGTGCGGTCGACCTCGTCGCGTACACGATGACGATGAACTGCGCCCGGTGGAAGAGCGTGAACTTCTCCACCGTCTACTACGACGCCGGGCAGCGCGTGCTGGTGTCCACGAGCTCGACCGCCAAGAGCATCGACGACCTGGGCGGAAAGAAGGTCTGCGCGGCGGTCGGCTCGACGTCGCTGGACAACATCGCCAAGGTGCCCGCCAAGCCCATCCCGGTGGGCCGGCGCACGTTCGCCGACTGTCTGGTCGCCTTCCAGCAGAACGAGGTGGACGCGATCTCCACCGACGACACCATCCTCGCCGGGCTGGCCGCGCAGGACCCGTACGCGAAGGTGGTCGGGCCGCCGTTCACCGAGGAGCCGTACGGCTTGGCGATGCCCAAGGACCCGGAGTTCACTCGGTTCGTGAACGCCGTGCTGGAGAAGAACCGGGAGAACGGCACCTGGGCCGCCACGTACCGGAAATGGCTCGGCAGGTTCGGGCCGCCGCCGGCACCGCCCGCCCCCGAGTACCGGCCATGACCGCCTGCACCGAGCGGCAACCAGCCGCACCGGACAGCGGCCTCGCAGGCGAGGGCCAGAAGGGCATGGCTGAGGAGGCACTGCCATGACCGCGCCCCTGGCGACCGCCGACCGGGAGCTGGCCCGGCTGGAGGCCGCCGCGACCGCGATCGCGGCCAACCTGGTCGACCTCGACGGCAACCCGGCCCGCAAGGACCTGGACAAGGGACCGCTCACCGGCCGCACGGCGACCGCCTGGGCGGACGCCGCGGCCGCCCTCACCCAGCTCTGGGACGGCTACCGGCTGCTCACCGACGTGATCGCCCGGGCCCGCGCGGTCCGCGACCAGAAGCGGCTCAGCGACGCCGAACGCGCCGAGTTCACGAACCTGGTGCTGGGCCGCTCGATCACGCTGTCCACCGCGGCGGTCCCGCTCGCCCAGCGCGGCCTGCTCGGCGCCGGCCAGGTCAGCACCACGTGCACGCCGGCCGCGCTGCTGTCCGCGATGGAGGCCGCGTTCGCCACCGCGGTCGGCGTCGCCACCCGGGCCGGGGACGTATGGCAGCGGCTCCTGCCGGCCGCCGCCGAGGCAACCGCGGCGCTGGCCACCGTGCGCCGGCTGACCGGCACGGACACCCCGACACTGGCCGAGGCGGACCGGCGGCTCGGCCGGTTCACCGCGGCGCTCGCGTCCGACCCGCTCGGCTGCGACGAGCAGGACCTCGCCGCCGCCCGTGCGCTGATCGACCGGGCCGACGCCGAACGCACCTCGGCCGAGGAACTACGGGAGAACCTCACCCGCCGGCTCGCCGACGCCCGCCGGCTGGCCGACGAGATCGCGTCCGCCGGCCGGGCCGCCGGAGCGGCGATCAACGAGGTGCTCGGCAGGTTCGCCGACGCGGACATCGCGGGGCTGGCGGCTTCTGAAGCGGACCTCGACACGGCGCCCCAACTCCGGCCGGATCTCCGCACGGACCTGCGGCCGGATCTCGCCGCGATCGAGGCGCTCGCCGAGGCCGGCCAATGGTCGATGGTCAGCCCGCGCCTGCACGACTGGACCGCGCGGGCCCGGGACCGCCTCGCCGCGCTCCGCGACGTCACCGCGCGCAACACGGCCATGCTGGCGGCCCGTAACGAGCTGCGCGGACGGCTCGACGCGTACCGGGCCAAGGCGGTGCGCCGCGGGCTGGCCGAGGACGAGAAGCTCAGCCCGCTCGCCGACGCGGCCCGGACCGCGCTCTACACGGCACCCTGCGACCTGGACGCCGCGCGGGCCGCCGTGCACGCGTACCAGGACGCGCTCACCTCGACATTGGACGGCCAGCCATGAAATGCCAGCGCGACTGTCCCGGGACCATTGTGGACGGCTACTGCGACACCTGCGGGATGGCGCCGGTCCCGTCCGCCGCCGCCCCCAAGCCGGCCCCGTCTGCCGCCGCCCCCACGCCGGCCCCGTCCGTGGCCTCGACGCCGGCCCCGTCCGCGCGGTCGGTGCGGACCGCCCCGGCGCCGTCGGTGCGGACCGCCCCGGCCGGGCGCGGCAGCGGCTCGACCCGCACCGGCGGTTCGGGGCGCACCGGGAGCCAGCGGCGGCGGTTCGGCGGCGGGCTGGTCGACGTCGCGCCGCTGCCCCAGGTCGACCCGGCCACCGTGATCATGGCGGACCCCTACGTGCCCGAGGACCGGCGGTTCTGCGCCCAGTGCGGGAGCCCGGTCGGGCGCAGCCGGGGCGACCGGCCGGGGCGTACGTCCGGATTCTGCCCCACCTGCGGCGCGCCGTTCGACGTCCGGGCGAAGCTGGCCAAGGGCGACCTGATCGGCGGCCAGTACGAGGTGGCCGGCGCCCTCGCGCACGGCGGCCTCGGCTGGATCTACCTGGCCATCGACAAGAACGTCTCGAACCGGTGGGTGGTCCTCAAGGGCCTGCTCAACGAGGGCGACCGGGACGCGCTGGCGGCCGCGGTGGCGGAGCGCCGGTTCCTCGCCGAGGG
>Ga0081539_10004104_pt1 | contig 16615 bp, 18 predicted proteins | sample TabmetS4T2R2_FD_71023 | JGI IMG/M metagenome (GOLD analysis project Ga0081539, IMG submission 71023) | Tabebuia heterophylla rhizosphere microbial communities from the University of Puerto Rico - S4T2R2 | ecosystem: Host-associated > Plants > Roots > Rhizosphere ...
CTGGTAAGTGCCATCTGCAAGCGCTTCAAACACGCCCAGACAGTCGAGCGACCGCAGACGGCCATTGCTCGCGGCTATGCCCGGCTGGCGCGGCGCTATGCCGCACAGGAACAACGATGAGCCGCCCATTCTTCCTGCGCCCATCAGATACGCTTCAGCAGGCGGTAGACCGCAGCGGCCCGCGTGGCTCAGCCTTGAAAGCACTCCTGATCATTGGCCTCCTGGAGGCTGGCACCGACAAGCAGCAGCTAGAGGCCGACTATTACGAGGCACTTGGAGGGCGTGGGCTGGCATCAGGTGTGCGCGTGGCGCTGGAGCGGGCCTGGCAGGGTGCAGAGGGTGAGCGCCCAACCCTGCATTTGCTAGCAGCGAGCTTGCAATCTGCTAGCACAACAGAAGAGGAGGAGGAAGAAGCGGATCCCTTAATGAGTATTGGTATTGCAGTCTAGTTCGGAAAGGACATACATCAATGGCTCGCAACCCTATCCTACGGGCGCTGGAGCGCTGGCATTATTACCGCTGCACAGAGCTTGGTCAGCGCAGTGAGGCCATTAACGAACTGTGTGAGGTAGAGGGCGACAGGACTCAGAAAATCAATCTTATCAAAGGACTTCAGAGCGATTTATTTACTGATATGGATCGCAAAGAGGCTGAGCGTGGTGGCATGACTCTAGAACAATATTACGATGAGGATTACGGCTACGACCCCGACAAGCATAGTAGCTGGGGCGATTAGAACAGGCTGAAGAAAACACAAGCCTCGCGCTGCTGAGAACAGCCGAGGCGGTGGCCGCTGGGTAAGCAGCGACAGGCGCGAGTATACCGCGTCCTGTCGCCCAAGACAAGGCGAAAGGACGTGCGAATGTTAATCAAGCAAACCGACTCGATGGATATCCCCAACGCGCCAACCGTCGGCGCTCGGCTGCCCGACGAACGCGATCTACTGCGCAAGCCGCAAGCGCCAACCCCCTGGCGGCTGATCGCGATTGCCGCGATTGTGTGCGCGGTTGTACTCCTTATGTCATGTGTCGCATTCTGGCCGATTGCACAGGCATTTGGTGAGAGTTTCCGGCAGGCGCTCACTGATCACGCTGATTTTATTAGTACGGCCCTGGCCGGCGCGGTGATTGTGATCATTGGTGCTGGTGTTGCGGCTGGCACATCGATGCTGTTTGGCCTGGCGCGGCGCATTCACGCTGCTGCTGATCAAGCCGGTGTGGTGCGGCTCCAGAATGATGCGCCGGTGCAGGTGCGCGATCTCAAACTGCCCGATGTACGCAACGCTCTGGTTGGAAGTGTTGACCGGTCGTATCAAACCCTCGATATCTATGGCGAACATAGCGGCAAGCGTGCGATGCAAACCTATGCGCCAAATATGCATTATTCGTATCAATCTGAAGGTACAGCACCAGGTGAACAGCCGATACTGCCGGTGCCAGAAGCACCCGCGCTGCCGGCGCTACCTTCGGGCCGAGTGCTGGAAACCTTGCGCGAGCGCGGGCATATTTGCCGCTCGGGCCGGTCACTGCTGGTTGGCTATGCAGAGAATGGCGAGCCGCAGTATATCGACCTGGATGGCACCGGCTTTGTAGGCATTGGTGGCAAAACGCGCCAGGGCAAAACCTCAACCGTCACGTTTCTGATTGCGCAGGCGGTACTGTCGGGCTGGCATGTGTTTATCTGCGATCCGCACCTGCATAAGCCGAGCAGCTTGCTCAAGCGTTTAGAGCCACTGAGTGGCGCACTCACCCGCCAGGCCACCACGCCCGAGGAGATCACCACCACGATCCGTATGGTTGATAAAATCGGCCAGCGCCGGCTATCCGGCGAGAACCCGATTGACCGCTCAATTTTGCTGGTGGTTGATGAGTTGACCAACCTGGTTTTGCACGACTCGCTGCCGAAAGAGGTGTATGCCCTGTTGCCGGCGATGGCAACCGGCTATGCCGGCGTGCATATTCACGGCCTGCTGATTGGGCATGACTGGAGTTCTCGGATGCTGGGGCCAACGCTGGGCGCAGTCCTACGCCGGGCCACCACGCACAGCATTGCCCATCGACTTGATGAGGATGCGGCTGAATATCTGCTGCCGAGCGGTGCAATTGCCCGCCAGGCCGAGCAGCTGGTGCCAGGTCAGGCGATCTTCTTTGGCGACGACTCGCCGGTCACGGTGCGCGTGCCCTGGATTGCGGTTGAGGATCTGACCTATGCGGCACAGGGCAAGACCCCCAAGCCGTATGCACCACGGCCACAACTCACCGCACCGGCACCAACGCCGGCAGCGCCCCCGCAGCAGCCGATTACGCAAGCGCTTGCACCCCAGACGATTGCCGATCTGATTTGCCAGCGCCTGGCCTATGTACCGGATCAAACTGTCGCAGAACTTGCGCGGGATCTGGGTCACGATGAGCAGGTGATACGAAACATCTGTAAAGACTTGCACGAAGCCGGTGTTCTTGGTCGCCAGCAGGATCGGCGCAGCTATCGCTATCGCATTGTCCACGCAAACATGTAAACCTGGGTTTGCGTTGTCTCTTTCCTGGGGTTTTGCGTTTGATAAACGTTTGGGTTTAGGTGTAGTTTGCTTGAGGAGCATTCAATGATTATGCAGTCGAATATGAAACTGGGATATCGCATCCGCTTAATGCTTTACGATCATATGCCGGTGTTTCTCTCGCTGTTTGCACTCGCCATGCTTATGGGTGGTATGGCGCTCTATCGGTTTGTGAGTACAACAGCAGCAGCTCAGGCGAGTAGTGCAATGGTGGTCGTGACCGCTGTGCCGATCCCAACGCTTTCCACTGACCAGGCAAGCGACCCGCGCCAGCACCTGCCTGGTGCGGTTGTGGCCCGGCACGATTATCGCGAGCCGGGCAGTGCGACGGCTTTAGAAGCTGGGCGGCCCTATACGCCACTTGCGTATGCCATTGATGAGAGTGGCACGGTCTGGCTCCTGCTCAATGTTGATACTGCTGCGCCGGTCTGGGTTCCCCAGAGTGCTGCACCGGGGATTGTGCTGAGCGCGTTGCCAGAAGGTAATCTGACAGTGCAGACAACGGCAGTACCCGCACCCGCCGTTGTTCCGGCAGCTGCATCAGCACAACCAGCACCCTGCACGCCAGAGACCGCGATCTACCGTGCCGGCTGGCGGGTCGAGATGGATCGCGCCCCGGTCGGCGAAGTTGCCGGCTATAGCTGCACCAGTCAGGCTGAAGCTGAGCAGCAGGCCCGGATCGCCGAGCAGGAATTGCGGGCAACTGTAACCAGCCGATAATAGACAAAAGCGCCCAGGTTCTCAGAGCGAGAACCTGGGCGCTTTTTTCATGCCCTGATCTGCTACGGCCTCGCAATGATTGATAATGCCTGCTCAAAGTGCGGATCCGGGATCTCAGTGCGCCGCTCTCGCTCGACGCCGGCAGGCCCGCGCCACACCTCCAGAATGGCGAACGAATCACCCTCATACCAGTAGTCGATGTGCCCGCCCTCACACGTCCATTCGTTGCCGCTGCGCTTCTGCAGGACACTCACCTCGGGTGCTACGCTCTCGACCGCGATCACCAGGCCCGCGCCACCAGGTGCTGGCAGATAGCGCACTGCCGGCAGCTCGGCAGCCGGCTGGAGCAGTAAGAGCAGCAGGCTAGTCAAGAAAATACGGGCGAGCAGCATAGTAGAGATCCAGAATTTGATTATCAGAGAGCGCAGCAGCGCCCAGGAAGCAAAGCGCAGCACGACCATCAAGAAATTGTGAGGCCCCATTCAGAGCGCCAATCGTAAACTGCGCCGATCCTCCAAACAGCGAGGCCGGAATCGAGGTCGTGTTCGTTGTCTTCGCCCCGTTCACAAACACCGCGATCTCAGTACTCGGCATGTAGCGCCCGACGACGTGATACCAGGCCCCGGTGGTGAGGTTGGAACTCGCCACGGCCTGATCGGTCGTGCCGTTCCCCGATACGCCGAAGCGTGCACCGACGCCAGCAGAGTATTGCAGGAAGTAGCTCTGGTTACTTCCTGCAACATAGCGCGCCATAAGGATCTGCGAGGCCGCAACCGAATCAAGCCACAGCCAGCCGCCCAATGTCATCGCGCCGCTAATGGCCGTATCCGCCGCGGCGGTCCGGCTGAAATAGTCGTTCGTGCCATCAAAGTCGGCGTAGGGAACAAGATCGTTATAGATACCCCGCGACACGCCACCATTATTCGTTACGGTGCGAATGCCCCCACCGAGATCAAGCGCATTGAACGGCGATTCCGTGAATGCGCTCATCGGCCAAAACGCCCGCAGCTCAGGCAGCAGGAGATGGCGCCCAACCACCGCGCCCCAATCAACTGGAATATAGGTTGCAAGTTGGCGTGCCTGTTCGGCATCTCTGTTATTCATGGTGATCTCACCACTGGTAGACCAATATGGCAGCGGCTTGGAGCAACGACGCGCCAGGCCACCCCGCCGGTGAGTCGCAGCTCATACCCATCGCACAGAGTGCCCTGACTATCAACATGGCCGGCAAATGGCGGGTTGTGGCTGCTAATCGAGGATACGAGTACCAGCGGTTGCTGGCCGGGTCGCAGGCGCGAGAAATACAGGGTATTGTCAGCCCCCAAGTTGCCAGTATCCTCCCAAGTGATCAGCATCCCACCTGTCGGGGCAGGCGACACGTGCAGCACCGGCGGCTTTTTTGGTGGTGGGAGCACCTGCGCCGGCGGCACAACGAAACCAAGAAGCGTCAAAAGTGTAAAGAATAGCTGCATTGGTTTAACTCCCAAATCGTACGGTGAGCTGCGCGAGCTGGGCGGCCAGGTTGCCACCACGCCCACCGCTATCACTCGGCTCTAAACGAACACCCATCCCATTGCGATCACACCAGAAGGTCACCCGCGCAAGGTAGTAGCGGCCTGCTGCATCGGGCTCATCACTACGCGGATTGACATCAAGCAGATCAGTAATCTCATACATCGCGTTGGGTCGAACCCGCCAGAAGGGCACGATAGACTTTGCACTATTGAGCACCTGCCTGTTCCCAAGCGAGCACCGGTAGGTCACCGTTGTTGGTGTGGCCCCGGCCCAGACATCAACCCTGAGCGTGCGATCCTCATATACGCCCCAGGAAAATGCCTGTTCTGCCGAGTTACCCTGGCTCAGCAAGCCCTCGATTTTGTCGCGATAGGTTGTATCCTCGGCTATAAAGCGCGTATCAGACACGCCTGAAGCCGTGATCAGGCTAGTCGATGTATTGAGAAATGGGTTGGTTGCACCAATGCCAGGGCTACTGGTGCCGATCAGCGCTCCTACCTGGGTCGTGGTTTGTTCCTTCGTCTTATCGCTCCTGCTGGTCATCACATAGCCAAGTGAGCCATACCAGCCCTCGAAGGTCAATGAAAAATCAACCTGGCCCAGCTCACCGGTGCGCACTTCAGACGCCGGCGTCTTGACCGGCCAGCGTGTCTTGTCAAGCACGCGCTTTGAGCGCAGCACTGCGGCGTCCCATACACATTTTGGAAGGCTCTCGACCAGATCGCGCACCCCATAGAAACCCTGCGAGGTGGTATCAGAGACTGCCGGCGTGACACCAGAGACATTTGTGGGAGTCGTGAAGCGCACACGCACCCGGTTATACATGCCGTCGAGGCTCCGGCTATGGCGCTCCTGGCCCAGCGTGGCCGCAACAGCGACCAGGCGACCGCTCCAGCACTCGTCAGCATCAGGCCCGGTAATGAGCAATGACGCACCCAGCTCATTCATAAAGCTAAGCGCCTCTTCTTTGGTGCCGGTACACTGGATGGTGCAGCTCTCAAAGCCAAACTTATCGGTAATCGACCACTCGATCCGGTTAATGCGCGAGCGCATGAGTGGCAGAAGCATGCTGGTGGCCGGCACGCCGCCGGCCCCGCGCTGGTAGAGTAAGGGTGAGAGTGGTATTCGTGAAAACATCAGAGTGTCATATATAAGGGCGCTGCGGCAATACTCACCGTGCCGGTATCGGTTTGGTCATGGACTGCGCCTGTGGTGGTTGCAAGATAGAGATAGGTATCCTCGACCCCAATGGGTAGATCGCCGCGCACCTCGGGATAGTCCAAAATCACACCAGTAATGCTGCCGTTGTAGCGAAACACCACCTGTGGATCGGGCATCGGTATTGCCGCCGAGGTGCCCAATATCGAGCTAAAGCCGGAAACTGAGAGGGCCACGTTGCTGAGCGAGATCAGGCTGGTGATGATGGCCCAGGTGCGGTAGAGCAGGATCTCCATATTGGCCCAGGTGCCGGTGGCCGCTGCACCATTGGTTGATCTCGCTCGGGTAATAATCCGGTTGCTGCTCACGCTGGTCGTGAAATAAGAATCGGCGTTGGGAAAGGCAAAGTCGCCAAAGTCGATATAGGCATCGCCAGCACTGCCGGGCCGCTTCCAATCACTGGTCCAGATCGTTGCTCCGCTGCCGGCGAAGTTATCGCCATACACCACCTGCACCTGCACTTCCAGGTTAGCGGTTGGGCTGGTAATCCGGCTGATAATGCGAAAGCGCGCAGGCCCGCCACCGCGTGTGAGTGTGACATTTTCGGTGGCAATCGTTGTACCGGATGTACTGGTTGTACTAATGGCATCATTCGTATTGATAAAGGTAGGAGGCTGGACAATCGTGCCGGCATAGACCTTCTGGATCCCGCTGCCCGAGAGCATGCCGCTCGCCTGTGGGGCCAGGCTCCAGCTGATCGGCGTGCCAGCATAGGCAAACTCGCCTGGCACTCCATCCATCACCAGGTAGTTTGGTGGGCTGCTGTTGGCATTATTCGTGACCGTCTGGGCGGTCTGGAGCGTGGTTGATGATACGCTGTAACTATGCACACTGCGGATAATCGTGACCTGGGTGCGTAGCAGCTTATTGCGTGCATCCCAGCTGAAGAAGCTGGGATTTTCCTGCACATCCGCATGGAACACGAGAAAATTCGCACCGCGTGGCGCACCAGCCATTGAAATGAGTAGCGACATGGGGCTGCGCAGCGTGCCGCTCAGCAGGATTTTGCGCAGGGTGTTGAGTGCCGTAATGCAGGCACTCACATCTGCGCCCCGGATCTGGAGCGGGATCGTTTCCTTGACAGCATCGAAGCCGCGATAGACCAGCGAGCCAACCATCGCACCGAGTGAGAAGGGCGGGCCACCGGACATGAACAACTGCGCCGGCGCAGCGGTCGGGCTCCAGAGTGGCGCCGTCACATCGTTGATTGCCAGCTCATAGGGGTTGCTGTCGCTCAGGATCACATTGCTCGATCCTGCACCAGTCCAGTGTTTGTATGTGAGTTGTATAAAGACAGCTGGTACTGCCATAGCAATTGACCTTTATCCGATTAGCGCGAGCGATATCCGCTGAGGCGTTCCTCAAGCTTCACCATGACTGCATTGCCGAGCATATTCACGAGCGATGCTGTATCGATATTTGGGCCTGCCACGATTGCACCGGGCTGAAGAATGATGCTTATATCGCCGATACTTGGAGCACCGCTTTCATTCCCACTCCCAAGCAGCGCACCGCTGGCAAATGACGGCACAGCAGCCAGGCTATTCATCATCTGGGCCTGATTATTCAGGGCAGATGTGACATTCTGCCAGGCACCAATAGTGGCCGCTGGAATGGTGGCCGCTCGGGCACTGATCACCGCTGCGCTATCAATCAGGGCCAGCGCACTCTCCTGGAATGTGGCAAGCTGCTGGCGATCCAGACCAACCTGGCTCAGATTGATCCGGTCGATAGCTTCCAGGCCGGTGTTGACGGCTCCAAAGGTTGCATTGACGGCCTCAGCCCACGCCCGGGCAGCATCACTCTGTTCAAGCGTGCGTGCTGATTGTGCAAAGGCATCGGTAATGCGCTGCGCATCATCGGCAATCATCGAGAGCTGGGCATCACTGGGCCGTGAATAGTTCGCAAACATCTCCTGGGTCAGGCCCAAGACGCTCTGAGCAGCAGAGGTGCTACTCCCCACGGCATCAGCCCACCGGCTGGCCTGGTCGGCCTGGTCTTCGCTGATGGGCACCAGACGCGAGCGAAAGATTGCTTCAATCATCGCCGCGTTATCGGCCAGCTGGGTTACATACTCCTCTGAGATCGGCGGCTGCGGCTCGGCCAGGGCCTTGCGGGCCTCGCCCATCGCTTGCAGCACCTCGATTGAGGAGAGCTGCGACTTGGTAAAGCGCTCGACTTCGTCTGCTTCGTCTTCTGAGGTCGGGCGCAAGGTATTGCGCAGCAGGTCGTAGACAAGGCGGGCCTCGCCAGCCAGGGTATTGACCGTCATCAGGTCGAGCGGCAGCCCGAGATCCACCAGGGCCTTGCGCAGCGCCGCAACACGCTCCAGTGGGGCAATCGAGTTTTCAAGCGCCGTGGTGTAGATCTCGAAGTTTTCGCCCTGCTGCTCTGTGAGCAGGACAAACAGGCTGCCCAGCGCTTGCGATGCCTGGAAGGCTTCTTGTGCATACTGTTGAATGGTGGCCTGGTCGATGGGTGGGCCAGCATCAAGCAGCGCTTTGCGCAGGCCGGCCATCGCATCAAGCACACTGATGGCATCTTGCAGCGCCGTCGTGAAGATGCCAAAGCCCTCGCCCTGCTCTTTCGAAAGCTGCACATACAGCCTGCCAAAGATTTGGGCGGCACTGAGTGCATCAGTCGCCAGGCCCTCGACCTGGTTCATATCAATGCGGGCGGTGCCCTCGGTCAGCTTCTTACTCAGCTCAGCAACGGCATCAAGGGTGTCGATTGCCTTCCGAATCTGATCCAGCTGATCACCGGCATCGCCCGAGGCTGCGCTTGCAGCCGATCCACCGCCACCACCGCCACCACCGCTACTCGGAGCCGTGATCACCGGTGTCGTGCCGCCCTGGAGCGCGCCAATAGCCGCGTTGGCGGCATCATCGACAATCGATTGAGCGCTCACACGCCCTGAGCTTTGGGCACCAACTCGCTGCGCACTCGCTTTGGGCGGCGCGGATCCAGAGCCACCACCGGTTGATGAGCCACTCCCAGACGAGCCACCGCCGGCAGTTGCGCCGGCTGATGAGGATGAGGAGCCACCACCCGAGGAGCTGCGCACCTCATTGATCGTGATGGTGGTACTGACATTCTTGGGCAGGCTTGAAAGAGCCGATTGTAGATCGCGCACCCGGCTCTCAGCACTGCCGGCAGCCTTGCCGGTATTCCCCAGCGCAGCCGCTTGCTCTGCCGCTGCACCAAGTACGGCTTGCTTTTCGGCTTCAACGGCCTGGGCCTTGGCAGCAGCAGCCGCCTGCGCGACGGCAATTTGATCAGCGGCCTGTGCGGAATAGATCGCGGTTGCTTCCTGGTACTGGGTTTCGAGTTCAGCCAGCAGGGCCGGGTCGCCGGCCAGCTCGCGCTGCTTGGCGTAATATTTCTCATCCAGCTCTTGTTGTTGCTGGATCTGTTGCTGGCGCGCATCGAATGTCGCCTGGGCCACATCCGCGCCTTCTTCATCGGCGACCCGTTGGGCCTCTTTGACTGCTTCAATCTGGGATAGGCGCGCTTTGGCCTGGGCCGCTTCCCGATCTGCCAGCTCGTCAAGCTGCTCGGGATCCGCGCCGACCAGGTCGAGATCGTCAGCCTCAAACCGCCCAGCCATGTCAAGTGCTGTCTCGCGCAGGCTCTGCGCCAGCTTTTCCGCATTGCGCAAGCGCTCCTCGGCCACACGCGCATCAATTGCAGCGAGCTTTTGCGCCGTGTCTTGCGCAATCGCCAGGATCCTGCCGCTGGTCTTCTCTTCAGCCGACACTGCCGCAGCGCCAGCCTTACCGGCGGCGGTTGTGCGCTGGTTTTGAAGCTGCAAAATTCTGGTTTGCTGCTGAATATAGGGAGCCGTACCGGGTGCCAGCTTGGCGAGTTCGGCTTGCTCCAGTTTGATCAGCGCAGCGCTATCGCCCTTCATTTGAAGGATCTGGCGCTGCTGATCAATTTGGGCATTATTGGCGGCTGTCTGGGCTTGCTGAAGCCGCACAACGGCATCAACATCGCTGGTGCCGGCTCGACCAGGCGCGCCGCCAACGGGGGTGCCATAGCTAGTCGTATTGGCGTTCTGATTGGCGATGCGCTTCTGCCCGGCGGTCTGCTGGGCCAGCGCCAGGCGCAAATAGGCAGCGGTTAGCTGGTCAATAAAGGCTGATGAGGCCGCGAGGGCCTGCGCCTGCGCTTGAATATTGCCACCGGCGGCCATAATCGCCGCTGCCGTGCTCTGGGCCTGAGCGGTCAACTTCGCATTCTCAGCAGCAAGGATCTGGGTCTCGACCGCGTTGATTTGTTTCTGTTGGGCATCAGTCAACGCTGCTGCGGTTGATTGCTGTGTCGCTGCGGTTGATTGCTGCGTTGCCGCGGTGTTCTGCTGGGCTGCTGTGGTGGCCTGGCTGCTCACGCCGATCCAGTTTAAGAACTGGCTCGTCTGCTGCTGCACAGCATCGCCCGACTGCTGAGCCGCAAAGGCATTGCCGGTCATCCCCACTGCGAGTTGTTGCAGAGTGCCGGCGCTGGCTGATAGGGCCGTGTTGAGGTTTGTGCTATCTGAAGTGAAAAGCTCGATCCCACGTTGTAGATCGCCAAAGCCCTCAGTCAGCGCCTGCGTTGCACCGATCTGTGCTTGCATCGCGGCCAGGCCCGGCCCCTGAGCAAATTCTGCTTGGGCCAGGGCCAGCTGCTCTTGTGCAATTGCCAGATCCTTCTGTGCTCCAACCACGCCCTCGGTTTGGGTTCTGAGAGCCGCAGCACTCAGGCCGGCCTTGTCGAGATAGCTTGTGAGCACCGCAACCGGATCGGCCCCAGCTGCAATGGCATCACGCATGGCATAGGCTTCATCTCGACTGACACGGAAGCGCTCGACAATCGAGTTGATATCGCCAGATGCCAGCTCTGCCAGGGCAAAGGCAGCGCCATCAATCGATTCCTCCGTGTTGGCAAGATTCAGACGTTGAAGCGCCTCAAGCGTTTCGCCAACAGAAGCCGAGCTATTCTTGAGCACATTGATTGATGCGCCAATCGCCTGCACGGTCTGGGCCTGGGTCAATTTATATTGAGCCGCGTACGCACTGGCCTCTTGCCAGACTTGCCCGGTATTGCGAACGGCTCCTAGTTGTACATTGATTGACGCGGTCGATGCATCTAATTCCGCCTTGAAATTAAATGCATCTTGAAAGGATTGCCCAGCAGCAGCAACAGCGGTCAGGGCTGCCCCAACGCCAAGCGAGCCCGCAATCATTCCCTTGACTTCATCAGTCACGCCGGCAAAGGTACGCGGTAATGCAGCACTACTATCAGCAGTGCTTTTCATTGCCCGGGCAAGCTGCGTTTGTGTTTGAATCGCTCCGAGGCTGGTGCGATCAACCTGCTGAAGGGCATTCGACAGGATCGTGATTGCGCGAGCACTCTCACCTGAAGCGCTCGCAAGTGTGGCTTCAGCGCGGGCAGCACGCAGGAACGCTGCTTCAGCCCGTTGCGCTCCCTGCGCAGCCTGCTGTGCAGAGCGAGCGAGGGCCTGGTTTTCTGCGTCGGCTTTTGATGCTGAGGCAGCCTGATTTGCTTTGGCCCGCGCTTCCTGGAGCTGGCTAAACGCTTTCGTCGCAGCGCTGGTGCCGCTGGAATCGAAACGTGAGCGTAAATTGATATCGACGTTGGTGTCGCTCATGGCGTTGTTGCGGCTTCTCTCACCACATCAAGGTGATTCCAGTAGCACAGGATTTCAGGAATAAAGCGAAACACCTCTGGGTGGGCCGCATAGACGCGCCCAACGAAGGCCCCATCATCGGCATGCACAGGCCGGATCCGCTCCTCGCCAATTACATCACGCCGGATGACATACTGGGCAGTGTCCACATAGCCAGGAGACAGGTTCAAGGGGTGCGGTGTCAGGGTGCGCCCATCGGCCCGCAATTGCCCAAAAACAAACGCACCAGCACTGGGATCGGCTGCGATCAGCTCGGCCAGGCGGCTGGCAAACAGTGGATGCACCAAATTATCATCATCGAGCACCCATACCCAGCCATCGCCTTCAATCAGATCAAGGGCGTGCGCACGCTGGGCGTGCCCAAAGGCTGGCTTGCCCTCGGCATCGAGCCCACTGGCCGGGCTCGAAACCATGCGTACATCCGCGCCGGCCATGCCCATTCCGTGGCCGGCGCGCACGGGAGGCCCATTCAACATCACCCACCAGGTGAGCGCAAAGTGCTGAGTAAGGCCAGACTCGGCGATGCTGACTGCCACATCGAACAAGTTATTAGGCCGGTTCAGTGGCGTAATGATATGAAGTAGTGGATTAGGCATAGATCACCCCGATTCCACACAGGCCCGCGACGCCGGCGTTGATTTCCTGGGTCACCCAGCCCTGCTGCTGGATCTCGCGCCAGAGCATACTGACCCCATAGCCCTCACGCGGGTTGATATCGTGCAGCGCAATCACGCCATTAGGCACGATGAGTGCGCCGTATTCGTCCCAATCATTGCGCACCGCCAGGTAGCTGTGATCAGCATCAATAAAGATCCAATCATAGGGGCCGTGCCTCTGTGCAGCTGCGATCATCTCTGGGCTCTGGCTGGCACCCTGATACGCATATACGTGTTGCTGTGCCAATTCAGCCCACTCACCCCAGCGCTGGCGATCTGAAGCACCAGGTACTGGCAGGTCGATGCTCACAATCGTTGCACCTGGCGCTGTGCCATCGATCCAGCATTTCAATGAGCCGCCGTGAAAGGTGCCGATCTCTAACACACGGCGTGGTTTGCGCCGGCGGTAGAGCGTAAGCAGCTGCTCGAACTCCCAGACGTTCTGATAGAGCGGCGGATCCCACTCGATTGCCATATCGGGTGGTCGAGGTGCCCAATTGTCAAACTGTGCTGTGATCACGATCCCTCCTTCGTGAAAAGCATGCCGGTTGCTGTAATAAAAGGAACCGTCGCATAGAAGCGGCACCAGTTGGTGCCGTCGCTATCCTCATTCCAGCCTCGTGCCGTCAGCAACTCACACCAATACGAGGCTGGCTGGCAATTGACGTGATGATGCCCTTCCTGCTCGGGCAGGGCATGCGTGAGAAACAACACGCGGCCTGCATCGAAGGTTGCCAGGAAATTGCCAACATATTCAGGGGCCACGTGCTCAACAAATTCGACACACCAGATCAGATCGACCGGCATTGCCAGGAATGGGCCGGTGGTGTAATCGTGGCAGGTGATCGCCCGGTTCGACCAGCACCCCTGCGGATCCCCATCGACGCCCAGCCAGGAGACACCACGCGCGACGGCCAGGTCGCGCATGCCCCCAGGCCCGCAGCCCACGTCAAGCATTGACCGCACGCCATGCCGTGCTATGATGTACTCCAGCACAGCGGCGTCAGTATGGGTAATCCCCTGGTGGCCGCCAAGGTGGGAAGGTGTGTGCATATGCTTGACCTGCTTCGTTCCGATCCCTCATTCATATTTGCTCGCATCACCACGGTAACGCCCGACTTTTTACAGTTGAGCTTTGACCGCGACGAGGTGCGATCCAAACTGACCCACGATGAGTGGCGACGCCTGATGATTGATGGCCTGCAACCAGCGATGGATCGAGCGCTGGAAGCTGGCCTGGTGAGCCGCATTACCTACCATCACGATGAGACTGCCTTTGTAGTCAATGTCTACCGTGATCAGCCTGCGGTTCAGAATGTTCCTGAATCAGCCGGTGATTTTTTCGCGTAGATATCGGTAAAGACCTGGCGCTGCGCGGCCTGCACAATTGCTCGGGCGCGATACACCACCAGCTCACGCGCCAGCATCGTCTGCCCCAACTGGCTCACCAGCAGCCCCATCGACTCCGCCAGATCCATCAGCGTCAGCGCCGGATCCCCCGACAGGTTGTAGTCCTGTTCCGGCATCTCCGCTGTCAGTTTCTGGAGTGCGAACATCCTCACCAGATTGTCCCGTGTCAGGCGTATCACCCACGCTTTTCAAATTTTCGGGGCCAACCTCAGATAGCGAAAATGCAGCATCGCCAACAATCTGAGGCATCGACCATCCCTGGCGCGGGTGGCGCGACTTCACGAGCATTGGAAAATCATCACGAGTAAAGAGTGGCTCGCCACCGGGGCCATCAATGAGGGTGTGAATGGTGAGCATGGCGTAAAAGGCTGGATGATTGGTGGCGTTGCCCTGCTCGTCTGGTTCTCCCGCGACAACAGCATCCAGCCATTCAGCGGCAGTATATTCACGAATGCGAACAATGTGCCCATCAGGAAGTGGGCAATCTGCTTCACGCCGCTCGATGAGACCGAGCAGCTCTGCGCGTGTGGCATATGTCATCGCACCCTCCTGCGATGTAGTGGCTGGGAGTGGCGACCGGAGGGGGCCACCACTCCCACGCCCAGCGTAAACGAGAAACCAGCTTATGGATGCTTATAGGTAACGGTGCCGGCAGCCTTCATATCGAATGAGGCCGTCACCAGTGCGTTGACATCCGCTGGTAGGCTCTTCAGTGAGAGATAGCACTGACCATAGAAATACACCGTGACAATGCCGGCACCCGCTCCAGGGTAGGCATAGAACTTCACTGGTGTACCGGCAATTGCCGCATCAATCAGCTCGAATTGTGGCCCGGCTGTGGTTACGTCCTGATAAAACGTATCAACAGAGCCCGAGAAGTCAGGCAAGCCCGGTACATAGCTCTTGTTCCCATCGCCCTGGCTGGTATCCTCCAGGAAGTCAGAGCCGATCTGGAGTTCCCATTTTGATGCTGGGAAGCCGTTGGCCCTGATCAAGGGAACAGCATTCGTGACGCCCAGGTAGAGGCGCGAGTTACGACCGTGTAGGGTAAGTGCCATGAAAGCCTCCTATGACAACGTGGTAAGCAGCTGGCGCGCTCGCGCATGCCAGGTGTGTGGCAGAATGGCCGCATGTTGCGCAGCAGTGAGCTGCTGGCGCTCCTCTGGGTGGGTCAGGTAATAGCGGATCTGTCGCTCCAGATCGGCACTATCACCGGCTTTGTAGGTCACCAAGGCATCACCAAAGATCTCGCGAGCTTCGATGCGTGCGCTATCCATGAGCTGGAAACCCCCACAGGCCGCGATCTCATAGGCACGTGGGCCTAAGCTCTCAGCGGATCCTGGTAGCAAGTGTTCTTCTTTGCCCCAGATCGTGGTTGTGCGATGGTGGTTAAGCGAAATGGCAGCACTCCGATAGTAGCGAGCTGCTTCCTGATTGGCCGTGATGCCTTGAAAGAGCACTGCCGGATCGTCGGTTTCTGACGCCTCGTCAAGGTGCCAGAGTGCGCCCTTGAGGGTTAATCGAATATCTGACCAATCGACGCCCTGCAAGAGCCGCTTGCGCTCAGTAAAGGCTGTGCCAACAAAGAACACATCACAGGCATAATCTGGCTCGACCGCGCCTGGCTGATGCCGCTCTGGGTTGTAGGCATGCGGCAGGTAATGCACACTCGGGTGATCACCAAACCAGTGCGCTGCCAGGGCTGCCCGCTCGTGGGTAAAAATATGGTCATAGCAGGCGCAGATCTGGCGCTCACTCTCCATATAGGGGGTTTCGGTGCAGAGCATCGCTGTGACAATACCCATCTTGCGCAGTGTGAGCGGCACCGATGGGTGCAGCTTCAACCCGGTTACTGCAATCGCCAACTCGGGCTGCCACCAGGCGGCCTGGGCCACAATCCGTGTACCGGCCATGCCAAACGGGTCTTTTGCCCACTCAGGGATCGGCAGCTGGGAATAGGTTGACAGCAGCGAGGCCGCATCCATCATGATTGCCAGGCCGTCTTCAAGATGGCTCTCCTGTACCTCGTGGCCGGCGTCGCGCAGGCCCGCGCACAGACCGTCAAACACGTCTGAGGTTGAGAACTCATCACCAGGATGTATGACTAAGACTTTCACTAATACCCGCCCTCATCTTCTTCTGGCACGTCACTTTCGCAATAGATCACCATTTCAATGCGCTGCATCTGGTGCATTGGGCTGCTGCCGCCCTTACGAATGACATCAAGGCTTTCACTTGTCCTGGCCGTCACTGCTCGCGATACCACCGGGCTGCTCAGCCGGTTATAGATACGAATGTGATCTTTCAGGCCCTCGACCGTGGCTTGCAAGTCATTGATGATCTGTGCATAGCCCTGCTGGCCGGTGCCAACCTTCTTGGTCACGTGGATCCGTGGCCGATGCACTTCTTGATACATTCCCTGTGAGCCGCGATTGTTAATCGAATCGCCCTCCTCAGTTGGGCCGGTTTCGATCACCAGGCCATACTCGGTGCCAGGTGCATCGAGCACTTGCCAGTCATTCAGCGAGCTATTGGCTTCTGTAAAGACTGAACCATTGGCATAGGCCCGGCAGGTGGCGAGCAGAGCATCCTGGGCAGCGAGTACCGTGCTCACGAGCTGGTCTCGGGCCCGCTAGCTGGAAAGTGCTCCTCAAACCAGGCCCGTGTTTCGGGATCTGTTTCCAGTCGAATATCGCCGGTCACCGTGCGCCGGCGTGGGCCAGGCGGATCATCTTCTCGAAAAATAATGGTTTTCCCGTTGTCGTCTGTTACCCACACGGTTGCTGAGCCAGCAGCCTCATCAAATGTGACGCACTTGTGAAGGCGTTCACCATTGATCAGGATGCGATG
>Ga0081539_10004105_pt1 | contig 16612 bp, 17 predicted proteins | sample TabmetS4T2R2_FD_71023 | JGI IMG/M metagenome (GOLD analysis project Ga0081539, IMG submission 71023) | Tabebuia heterophylla rhizosphere microbial communities from the University of Puerto Rico - S4T2R2 | ecosystem: Host-associated > Plants > Roots > Rhizosphere ...
CCCGTTAGAAGCCCGGTTTGCCTGAGGCAAATCGGCAGAATTTTGCAAATTCTGGCTTCTAACGGGGTCCACACTTTTAGTATACCTCGGCTCAAAACGCTATTGCTTAAAGATAGTAGTAGGAGTAGCGTTGTAATTATTAAGTAATCAAAAATGGAAGCCTCATCCTTTTTGCCGGAAGGCATACAGCAAACTCCGCAATTCAGCGTGTGGCGAGTTGTTGAAAATGATCAGGTCATCCATCGTTTAGTCATAGACGGGGAGGACATCGGCGTGTTGGATTGGGATATGAGTAGGGATGGCACTGAAGGTTACATTGACGGCCTGGATAACGAATACCGACTAGGTGTTCGCCGTACAAGAGCTGAGGCGTGGCTAGGTATCGTAGCCAGCATGCATGTTCACTACCCAAATCTGAGCAAAGTCATCCACTTAGACGGTGAAGTTTCTATAACTGAAGATTAGAACTTCTTCGATATAATTTATTGGTATGCCCGAGCTGCCAGAGGTAGAAACAATTAGAATTGGCCTGTCAAAATTGCTACCAGGACTAGTAGTTAAAGATGTCTGGCACGACTGGCCCAAAAGCTTCCCCAACGCGCCCGCAGATGTCGCAAGGTTTTTAGTAGGTGCCGAAATTACCGGTATCAAGCGACGAGCTAAGGTATTAATTATTGAGCTCTCGAGTGGCTACTCATTAGTTATTCATTTGAAATTGACCGGGCAGCTCGTTTTTGGGTACAAAAACGAGCAGAGTAAAGAATTAAGAAGTAAGAATAAAGATAAGGCCTCTAACTCTAAACTCATAATTCATAGCTCTGAAAAGTTTGGCGGTGGGCATCCTACAAATTCACTAGTGGGCAAACTCCCGGATAAGACCACTCGGGTAATCTTAGAATTCACCAGCGGCGCCAAGCTTTTCTTTAACGATCAACGTAAGTTTGGCTGGATGCGACTGCTGCCAACTGCCGAGGTACCGCTGATTGATTTTATGCAAACCGTTGGGCCAGAACCGCTGGAAGATGCTTTTACGGTAGATAAGTTCATTGAACAGCTAATAACCCGCAAAAACAGCCCAATCAAAGCCGTCTTGCTTGATCAAAAGGTCTTAGCCGGCGTAGGTAATATTTATGCTGACGAGTCACTGTGGCTGGCCAAGATTCACCCGGCAACAAATGTGGCAAAAATTCCAAGAACGAGATTGGTGATACTTCACCAATCATTGCGAGACGTTTTGAACTTAAGCATCGAAAACGGCGGTAGCACAGACAGAAATTACGTGAATGCCAAGGGCGAGAGAGGTAGTTATTTACAGTTTGCCCAGGTCTTCCGCAAAGAGGGCCAGCCGTGCCCGCGTTGTGGCGCCGAAATCATCAAAATCAGAGTAGCAGGAAGAGGAACGCATATATGTCCGAGAGAGCAGAGAGCGCCCAAATGATCATTGCGATAACCGGACAAAATTCATTTGCAATGAGGCGACGGCTTAATGAGATAGTTAATAAGTTTATTGCAGAGAACGGTGAGCTGGCGCTTGAAAGATTTGATGCCGAAGAGGCAGAGGCCAGCACAATTGTTGAAGCGATTCAGGCACTGCCGTTTCTGAGCACGGCCAAGCTAGTGGTAGTCAGAAACGGCAGCGCCAATAAAGAGTTCGTGGAGCGAGTTGAACAAACCATTAGCTCGATTCCGGAGAGCACTCAGCTTATTTTTTACGAGCTCAATATCGACAAGCGAACCGCCTATTTTAAGGTGTTAAAAAAGCAAACTCAGTTTGAAGAATTCAATCAACTCGATAAAAATGAGCTCACGCGGTGGTTAGTTGCTGAAGCCAAAAACCAAGGTGCCAGATTAGGCCTAAGCGAGGCCAATTTTCTGGTCGAACGGCTCGGCACCAATCAAGAAATGCTTTATAACGAACTCTCAAAGTTAGCCATCTACAATTCAGATATTTCTAAGGCAAATATTGAGCTTTTAACCGAGCCGACCCCTCAAAGTAAGGTCTTTGATTTGCTTGATGCGGCCTTCAGCGGCAAGAAGGCCAGGGCGCTGGAACTTTATGAAGACCAGCGCGCCCAAAAAGTCGAACCGCAAGTCATACTCGGCATGATTGCCTGGCAGCTGCAACTACTTACTTTGGCAAAAGTGGCAGATGGTCGTACATCAGAAACTATCGCCAAAGATACCGGAATGAACCCGTTTCCGATTAGAAAAGCCGGCACCTTAGCCAATAAATTGAGTGATGAGCGACTACGCCAAATGGTCAGCGAGGCGCTGGATATTGATGTAAAAGGCAAAACCACCGCGATTGACCTGGACGAAGCCCTGAAGACCTACTTAATAACTCTCTGAAAAGGGAAAACCCGCCGGTCCGAGGACCGGCGGGGTAGTGCTCCCTGCTAGAGCCGCTTGCGAACCAGGAGAACCGGTCCGCGTCGTGTCCGATTGCGATCGGTGATGAGACCGATGATGCATACTGCCACGAAGAGTCCGAGGAGGAGACCGAGAATGAGATTCATCGTCTCCCCCAACCCCCGTCACCACGAAGGGGAAGGAACAGGTTGTACCGCCTCACGAACTGGCTGAGGCCGTGGAACGCGTCTCTGAGACGCTGGACGAGCCCCGGCTGCTGGAGCAGGTACTCATCAGAGGTCTCGGTGGCCGGGAATTCGTTGCGGAACGACCCGTCACGCTGGTCGTCCATTTGAAAGTGGATGAGTTCACCCACTACTCCCTCCTATCTCGAGGTTGACGTCGATGCCCAGCGAGCCGCCGAACAACTTGACGACAGTCAGCCACAGCGCTCCTGAAATCATCAGGTACACCAGGATTCCCACCGCGGTTAGTTCGACGATCTTGTACTTCGCTACCCATCTGATGGGGTGCATTTTATAGCGACCCCTTTCTCGACGGCTATCGAGTGTGACGGCCGGTTGTTACAAGGAGCTGATTTCTCCTTACACCTGGGCGAAAGCCCAAACTCCGGAGAATATTACTATTATAGCATAAGTTCAATAGAATAGCAATATTCCAGGGGTTACTTGGCGGATTTACTCTTTGCGGTCTTTTTGGCTACGATTTTCTTAGCGAGGGGTTTCTTAACAGGGGCCTTCTTAACGGTTTTAGAGGGTTTAACACCGGCGCCTTTGACTTGTTTAGCCATTCGAGCTTTAAAACGAGCGGCTTTATTTACATGCAGAATATTCTTCTTAACAGCCCTGTCTAGAGCACTCACGGCCGCCGCCTGGGCCTTGGTGACTTCAGCCGACTTGGCGCCTTCAATAGCCGCAGTCAATTGCTTCAATGCCTCGCGTACGCTGCGCCTGGTGTGTAGATTACGCGAGCGGGCTTTAGCGGCTACCTTAACTCTTTTCTTGGCGGATTTAATAATCGGCATAAATACAAGCTTATAGGTTACAGGTTATAGGTTACAGAAGTCAAGCCACCAGATTTTCCCTATTGCACAAGTGTTAATGCTTATGTTACCCTGAGCGCAGAAGTCACCTCACAAAAACTTCTCGAGAATAAAAATAAAAACATGAAAAGAACGTTTACCGTTCACCTTTTACCGTACACCTTGCGTGAGCCGTTTTCTGTTATCCGTTTTAGACGGTTAATGGCTAATGGTAAATATATGGCAAATGGTCAATGGCTAATGGTAAATGGCGCCGAGAGGAATTGCCTGTAATGGACACGGCGCAGGCTAAGCAGCAAGTAGTTGAGCGATTAAAGCAGGCCAATAATATATTGGTGACTGTTTCTAATAACCCCTCTGTAGATCAGCTGGCGGCCTGTATCGGCATGACGCTTTTTCTCAACAAGCTAGAGAAGCACGCCACGGCGGTATTTTCCGGCAAGGTGCCAAACACTATTGAATTTTTGCAGCCAGAAAAAACGCTTGAGCCAACCACCGATAGCTTACGCGATTTTATAATCTCTCTCGATAAAGCCAAGGCCGATAAGCTCCGCTACAAAGTAGAGGACAAGTTTGTCCGGATTTACATAACACCTTACAGAACCAGCATTAGTGAAAAAGATCTGGTTTTTAGCGAAGGCGACTTCAACGTTGATGTAGTGCTGGCGCTGGGCGTCCGCGAACGCACGCAGTTGGATGCCGCCATTACTGCCCACGGCCGTATTTTGCACGATGCCACAGTTGTATCTGTTAATGCCGGAGCCGAGAAGGCGCCGCAGATTGGCCAAATCAACTGGCAAGAACCCTCCGCCAGCAGCTTATGCGAAATGCTAGTCAGCATCAGCGAGGCCTTTGGAACCGGTTTGATTGACGGCCAGATGGCCACGGCTTTTCTGACCGGTATCGTGGCTGAAACCGATCGCTTCTCAAATACCAAGACATCGCCCAAAGTTATGACCATGTCGGCTCAACTTATGGCCGCCGGTGCCAATCAGCAGTTGATTGTTAGCAAGCTCGAACCGCCACCTCCGCCAGAGGCCGCCAAGCCAGTTAAGTCACCGAAAATGCCCCCAGAACCGCCATCAGACACCTTGAGCATCTCACATGAGGAAGGCCAGCAAGACGGCGCGGAAGTAGAAGTCAATCCAGATGAAATCCATATAGATGCCGAGGGCAACATCATTCCGACAGATCAACCCAAAGCCGAGCTACCACCGCTGGCACCTGTGCAGCTGCCTGAGCCGCGGAAGGTTGAAGCGCCTCCACCTCCTCTGCCGCCTCCACCCCCACCGCCACCACCAGTACCGCCTCATGTTGTCGAGCCACCCGTACCACCTCCACCCCCAGAACTTCCCAAACCTGAGCCAACACCAGCTCCGCCAATCCCAGTCGAACCACCAAAGCCGGAGCCAGTTGCGGCCATGAATTACGAGCCGTTAATAAGCGAACCGCCGGCATTAGCTAAACCCGAGCCGCCAACGCCCCACGTTAAGCCAATGCTGAACTTACCCGAACCGTTGACAGAAGCAAAGGCACCCGAGCAACCACGCACACCCAAGCCACATGAACTTTTAGATCCGCACGACCACAAACCGACCATTAGCTCGGCGTTTTCGGCCGATACCCAACCCGAGTGGTTTGACCTAGAAAACTCCACGCCAAATGACCCATTGGGCGAAGAACATAGTAAAGACGAGGTGGCTAGTGGACATGTTAAAGACGTCAAACCACCGTCATCCGTTTTCCCACCTACCGAAGATCCATCTTTGCCAACTTTTGCCGCGCCGGAGCTAACCAATGCCCGCGGCGCGGTTAACGCCGCATTGGCTACTACTCCATTTAACCCGGCCATAGAGGGTCCGGTGGCAGCGCTCAACGCTCAACCTATGGGCAGTGAGCTGCATCCACCCACACCAACACCGCCTCCGGTTGAAAAGCCTGCTCCTGAACCCAAAAAACTGGCACCCGAGAAAGTGGTTCCACCTATCTTCAGTGGCAACCATATGGATGAAAGGCCAGCGCCACCACCAGTGCCACCGCCGCTTAAGCTTGACTCAGGCGCGATTATTCCCACATCACCAAATCCTGAGCCGGAGCCGATTGCCAGCAGCCCGAAAGAACCAACATTAGCCCTGCCAAAAATCCTCTAAAAAGGGTTATAGGGTGAGAGGGGTGTAGGGGTTTGGGGTTTTGTGGTTAGTTTGAGAGTTTCTGAATCAGTACGAATAACATTTTTTGAACTTCTGGCAGTAAAGCTTCTGCATGTTTGCAATATACTTCGGAATAATTATGCTTACAAATTATAATTTGAGTTTCTAGCTCCGCAGCAGAGGCATCTGCCATCCCCAGAAATTGGAGGTATTCACCACGCTTTCTACGTTTGTAGCCCTCAGCGATGTTCGAAGGTATAGAAATAGCAGAACGTCGCATTTGTGAAATCAATCCAAATTTTTCGTCAGCAGGTAAACCCTTCGTGATCTTATATATTTCATCTACTAACTCAATCGACTTCTGCCAGACGATAAGTTGTTTGTAGGACTTTGCCGCAGTAACTTCTCTCACCCTATCACCCTACGCCCCTCAGTAAAATTCCTACTGCTTATAACCATCTATACTAAACATGTGGATGGAATTTTACTGGTTGATAAGGCGGCTGGCTGGACTTCGCATGATGTTGTTGCCAAAGTCCGAGGACTTTTGCGACAGGAATTAAGAAGTAAGAATAATGAATTAAGGCGAAACCCTAATTCCAAATACATGATTCATAATACTCGCGGATCGAAGATCCGCGTTGGGCATGCCGGCACGCTTGATCCGGCCGCGACCGGGCTATTGCTGCTTTTGATTGGCAGTTACACTAAACGTGCTGGTGAATTCTCAAAATTAGACAAAACCTACGAGGCCGAAATAACGCTAGGCGCGGTTAGTACAACCGGCGATACCGATGGTCAAATAACGCCGGTGGCGCAACATGCTTTTTCTGGACTATCGTTCAAACAGAGACCGAATATAACAGAGTTAGAAGCGGTCATGAAAGCTTTCACTGGGGTTATTAAGCAGATTCCGCCGGCGTATAGCGCAATTAAGATTGGCGGCCAGAGGGCCTATACCTTGGCTCGAATGGGTAAAAGAGTGCAACTCGAGCCAAGGCAGGTGACAGTTTACAGGTTACAGGTTACAGAGTATAAATACCCGAAGCTGAAAATAGTTGCTGAGGTGTCATCCGGCACATATATTCGATCACTAGCCGAAGATATTGGTGAAAAGCTCGGTACTGGCGCCTACCTCTCCTCCCTCCGCCGCACACAAGTAGGCAATTTCGGATTAGATCATGCCTTAAAACTAGATGACGTTAACTACTCTACGCTTCTTAACACCTTGCAATAACACCTCTGATGTGATAATCTTACCTCAAGAATGATAGCTTCGGAGAAGAAGGCCGAGATTTCTAGAGATCTGGGCTCGAGCCAAAATGACAGCGGTTCTTCGGCCGTGCAAGTAGGAATTATGACTGCGCGGATTGCCGAACTGACCGATCATTTAAAGACGCACAAGCATGACTATGCCGCCCGCCGGGCACTTTTACAGCTGGTTGGCAAGCGCAAGCGGCTCTTGAGGTATATTTCAGAGAAGAACGGCGATGAGTACCTCGCGCTTATTAAAAAACTAGGCATAAGAAGGTAGCGCGAATTTACATTTGTCATTGCGCATTTAGCATTTATTTAACAGGTCGCATTTGACCAAATAATAAATGACAAATAAATGTGCGATGTAAATTGTAAAAATGTTAAATAAGCGTAGGTAATGGAGCACAGGTCCCCTCTAGCTGATAAGGGAACTTGGACCTCGTTACCTACAGAAAGGTAGAAACATCTATATGGCAAACACCATAAATCCTTTTGGTAAGAAAATAATAAAAGTAGAAGCCGAGTTTTGCGGCCAGCCGCTATCGCTAGAAGTTGGCCGGGTTGGCTTCCGAACTAGCGCCAGCGTTCTAGCCCGCTATGGTGATACCGTGGCGCTGGGCACTGCTATGGTGAGTCCGGAAACTGTTCAGGGCATGGACTACTTTCCCTTGAGCATCGATTACGAAGAAAAATTTTATGCCGCCGGCAAGATCAGCGGCAGCCGCTTTATTAAGCGCGAAGGTCGCCCCAGCGACGAAGCCGTCCTAATTAGCCGCCTCATTGACCGACCAATCCGACCCCTGTGGCCAAAGGGTTATCGCCACGAAGTCCAAGGTGTTGCCACGGTTTTGAGCATGGACCCTAACTTCCGTCCTGACGCCATCGCCATGATAGCGATGAGCGCCGCCTTTATGCTGACAGGTGTGCCGTTTGAAGGCCCGGTGGCCGGAGTGCGCGTGGGCCTCAAAGACGGCAAACCGCAGGCCTTCTTACCAGCTCAGGAATACGAGACCGGTGAACTCGACCTGGTGGTAGCCGGCACCAAAGACGCCATTATGATGGTCGAAGCCGGAGCCCACGAGGTCTCGGAGGCCCAGATTGTCGAGGCCATGGAGTACGCTCACAAGGCCATCCAGCCGGCAATTAATTTGCAGAATGAGCTGGTGAAGAAGATCGGCGTAACCCCTCAGCAGTACGAGCTTTTATTGCCCGATGAAAAAATCATTAAAGAAATTGATGAATGGACCAAAGATAAGCTGGGCAAGGGCTTGCGAGCGCCTTACCCAGAGAGAAATGACCTGGTAGCCGATCTGCGGCACAAGCTACACGAGGAATTCCGTCAAAAACTCGGTGAAGAGGACTTTGCTGCGGTCAAAGCTGATTATGACGAGGCCTTTGACATGGCCATTCATAAAGATGTGCGCAAGGGAATTCTGGAAGAATCGGTCCGGCCGGACGGACGCAAACTCACCGAGATTAGGCCGCTGTCCAGCGAGGTCGGCTTTTTGCCGAGAGCCCATGGCTCGAGCTTATTCACTAGAGGTGTAACCCAGGCGATGAACATCGTCACGTTGGCTCCGCTCAGCTACGTACAGCTAGTAGACACTATGGAAAGTGAACGCGAAAGACGTTACATGCACCATTACAACGCCCCCGGCTACACCGTAGGTGAAGTCCGCCGGTTGGGCTCGCCTGGCCGCCGCGAGATTGGCCACGGCTACTTAGCTGAGCGGGCTTTGGAAGCTGTGCTGCCAACTGATGCCGATTTTCCATACACCATCCGCTCGGTCACCGAGATCATGAGCCAGAACGGCAGCACCTCGATGGCGGCTACTTGTTCGTCTTGCATGGCGTTGATGGATGCTGGTGTGCCGATTTCTGCCCCTGTTTCCGGCATTGCTATGGGGCTAATGACCGATGGTAAAAAAGCCGCGATTTTATCCGATATTGCCGATGCCGAAGATTTTGCCGGTGACATGGACTTTAAAGTTGCTGGTACAGCCAAAGGTATCACCGCGCTACAGATGGATATGAAAGTCCATGGCCTGCCGGTGGCAACTTTGAAACAAGCGCTCGACCAATCCAAAGCCGGTCGCGATGAAATTCTGCGACACATGCTCTCGACCATTCCAAAAGCGCGCGACCAAATGAGCCCATACGCCCCGCGCGTGGAAGCTATCCAGATCAATCCCGATAAAATCCGCGAAGTCATCGGTAAAGGCGGTGAAACCATCAATAAAATTATCGCCGAAACCGGAGCTGAGATAGATATTAAAGATGATGGCACCGTGATGATTGCCAGCCCCGACCAAAAGAGCATAGAGGCCGCCAAACAGTTCATCCGCCATCTGACCGCGGAGCCAGAAGTTGGGAAGATATATGAAAACTGCAGAGTTGTTTCAGTGCTAGACTTTGGCGCCTTCGTTGAGATTCTACCCGGCAAGGAGGGCTTGGTACATGTATCTGAAATGGCCGAAGAAAGGGTAGAAAAACCTAGCGATGTTGTTAAAGAAGGTGATAAAGTAATGGTAAAGCTGGTGGCGATAGATGACCGGGGCCGCCTGCAACTCTCGATGAAAGCAGCTAAAAGGGAACGGGATCAAGGAGAAAAATAATGGCTAAGCGCCAAACAAGTGAGCAGAAGTTGATGCACCAATGGTGGATGTTGCTTGTGCTGGCAGCCGCTTTTTTGGGCTTAAGTTACGGGTTCATATATTTGGCAACCGATTCCGGCTCGCTTTGGCAGTACGCAGTTAGCATCATTTTTTTGATCTGGGCGGTTAAATATGTTGTTCGCGGTACTCGTTTGGCCATTGGCCGCTAATTTATGAGTTCAAAAACCAAGCAAGTTCGACTGGATAAAATCAAGGAGGAGATCATCAAGCAGAATATTTGTACCGATTTGGCTAAAACCGCCACCAATCTGGTATTTGGTGATGGTAATGTTGACGCTGATGTGGTCTTTATAGGCGAGGCGCCGGGTAAGAATGAAGATCTGCAGGGTTTACCGTTTGTCGGTGCCGCCGGCCGCTTCTTAGATGAGATGCTCCAAGCGGCCGGGCTGAAAAGAAAAGATGTTTATATCACTAATATTGTTAAATACCGTCCGCCCAACAATCGCGACCCTTATCCAAATGAAAAAGCCGAATTCTTGCCATTTCTAAGGAAGCAGCTTGAAGTAATTAAGCCCAAGCTTGTGGTTACGTTAGGCCGGCACAGCATGGAATCACTCCTGCCCAAGGGTCTTTCCATTAGCCAGTGCCACGGCCAGCCAAAGAGATATAACGGCCTGGTCTATTTGCCGCTATTTCATCCGGCAGCAGCACTTTATAACGGCGGTATGCGCCAAACTTTAATGGATGATTTTGCCAGAATCCCCAGAATATTAGCCAAGATTTAGAAAGGTCTAGCCGCCAAACTTTTTATCATGAATTACGTATACATACTTCACAGCAAGCAAGATAGCAACCTTTATGTAGGATGTACTAACAATCTAATGCGAAGGGTTCGCGAGCATAACAACAAAAAAGTATATGCTACCGAAGATCGTATTCCACTTGAACTTGTATTCTACGAAGCATTCACAAATAAGAACGATGTGTTTGCTAGAGAACAGTGGTTTAAGTCTGGATTTGGTCGTAGACATATGCAAAAAATGCTCTCGAACACGATAAAAGTTTAGGAGGCCAAGAATGAGTCCGAAAACCAATGGTAGAAAAATTTCGCGTGGCCAGGCGCTGCGCGCCCAAAAACAGGCGGTCAGCGATGCTAACCGCATAGCCAATCAGTACCTCGATGCCTCGGCCAAATCAACAGATAAGTCCAAACGATCCAAACCCGTAGATGACGGCTCACGCTTAAAAATTATTGGCCTCGGCGGCTTTGATGGAGCTGGATCTAAGAACATGCTAGTGATCGAGTATCAGAACGATGCGATCATTATTGACTGCGGTCATGACCTAGGAGTTGACCTGCCGGGTATCAATTACGGAATTGCCGATACAACTTACTTGGATTCCATAAAAAATAAGTTGCGCGGTTTTGTGATTAGCCATGGACACCTAGATCACATAGGCGCACTGCCCCATATATTGCCCAAATATAACGTGCCGGTTTATGGCAGCCGATTTACCATAGGCCGGGTTGAAGAAATATTCGAAAACTTCGGTATACCAATGCCTGATGGCTTCGAGCTAAAGACCGTTATCATGAACGAAGCCACACACGAGCGGCTTAAGCTTGGCGGATTCTTTGTCGAGCTAATCAGAGTTACCCATGCTATTCCCGGCAGTACGGCGATTGTTGTTGATACTCCCGTTGGCAGATTAATTAACACCGGTGACTTTCGCCTCGACCCTAATCCACTCGACCACGAAAAAACCGATGTTGAGCGCTTGGAGGAACTAGGCCGCGAAGGTGTATTGGTATTAATGAGTGAAAGCACCAACGCCGAGCAATTAGGCCGCACGCCAAGTGAAAGTACCATTGAAAAAAGCTTCATTGATATCATGGATCGTGCCCCGGGCCGGATTTTTGTAGCCATTTTCTCCACTAACGTCAATCGTATCCAGATGATTGTCAACGCGGCTGTTCACCACAACCGAAAGGTTGCCCTAGACGGCCGCAGTATGATAAGCACTCTGGAAATGTCAGTCCGGAATGGATTCATGAAGATCCCAAAGGGTACTTTCATACCCATCGCTTCCGTACCAAACGTTAAAGACGATCAAGTTGTGGTTGTTTGCACGGGTGGCCAAGGTGAGCCCAACTCGGCGCTGGTACGCATGAGCATGGGTGATCACAAACACATCCAACTCAAAGAGCAGGACACCGTTATATTGTCCAGTAAGCCGATCCCGGAAACCGGCAATGACGCGCTGGTTGGCGCTATGGTAGACGATCTTATGCGTAAAGGCGTGCATGTTTTTAGACACGAGACCTACGAACTTGACGGTGCTGGACCGCTGCACGTTTCCGGACATGGCCGCCTCGATGAGGCCGCCGATATGATCAATATGGTAAAGCCCAAATTCTTTATCCCAATCTGGGGACCGTACCGCTATAAGAAACGCCACATAGACGTAGCCGTACAGCAAGGCATCGCCCGCGCCAATTGCATTAATCCCGAAAACGGCCAGATAATTAGCATTACCAAAGATAAAATGGTCATAGACGGCGATGTACCGCACGGTACGATTTTGGTTGACCAAACGGGTGCTATAGTCAGCACCATAGTGGTGAAAGACCGAGTACTGCTGGCAGAAGAGGGGGTAGTGGCCGTTGTGCTGACAATCGATAAAAAGTCCGGCCAGCTGCTAACCAGCCCCGATATCATCAGCCGCGGCTTCATCTACATGAAAGAGAACGAAGAGCTGATGACCGCTTTGCGCAACGAGCTGCGCCGCGCGGTGACCCAGCGCTTCAAGCGAGTGGATCTGGACCGCTTTAAAGCCGAACTCAAAGATTACATTACACACTTCCTTTACGAGCAGACCCAGCGCAGCCCGATTGTCATTCCAGTAGTCAATGTCATAGGCGGTCGTCCGGAAAAACAGGGGACAGTCACCGCTACAACCGGCGAGCCGCAGCCACAAAAAACACCCGAGGAAATCGCTCTCGAACAACAGCGGCGCTTCGCGCAGATGCGCCAACGCCTGCTGAACCAAGACGCTCGGGTGGACTAAGGATTTCTCAAACGTTCGGCTCGCTTGATGCAATCACTAGTCAAGCACTACAACAGCCTGCGGGACTCCCTTCGGTCGGTCTCACTCTTTACTGTCTTTTTAAGGAGATCGCTCGACTCGGTCCTCGGCTTAATAGTTGTAGCTTTGACATGTTTGCTCAGGCGAACCTCGCATGTTTTCAAAATCCAGTCCACCCTCGTAGAAAAAACTAGCCAAAATAGCTTTTCACAGATGGTCTCGTAAGGTATGTGACAATAACGAGTTGAACCGTTATAGCTAATAGGGCATATATCGTATATGTTTTAAATGGAACGCTGTCAAAAGTAAAAAGTAGCCCCACTGAATATCGAATTATTGCAACAATGCCTAGCACTACATAAACTTTCCGGGCGAATTCTTTTAGAAATAGTAGAGAAAGCGCTAGTAAGAACTCCAGGATATGTATAACGACAAATGGCGATCTGAAGGAGAGTAAAATAAAGTAACCGTTATATAAGAGAATTATCCCGGCTATAATTGCTACTCCTGGAGGATATTTATCTCACAGTTTCAATTCTGGCTCGTAAGGCACTTTTGGAATATGTGGATTGCCTGATGATAAATCAATAAAGTGCGGATTACTGAACGTTGCGTCTGTCTTGCTAGGTTCTAGGCGGGTAGAATCCTGGTTTTTAGGGTTCATTTATTTTTAACATTAGCATATTACAAGGCGAACAGTTCAATTTCTGAATACGCTCAGCTTGACTTAGCGTTAGCGGTATGGTATAATGTTCACATTGGTCAAAAATAAAAGTCAAACAAAAATGAGTGAAATAATTACCCCTTCCAAAGAATACACCGATCCGGAGAGGGTCCGATTCTTGAAACTCTTTAGAGATAAAGAAGCATCAGGTGATCCAGATTACGCTGGCTATGAATCATTAGCGAAAGATGCGATTGGTGATTTGGATCTAGCCGCTGCTCGAGCTAAATCTGGAAACGAAGCCACTAGACACTTAATGATAGAGCTTGGGCTCAGGCCCGATGGAGATCCATACCACTTCATTGAGGGTAAGGAACGAGAAGGCACCAAAGCACTGATGTCGTCTATATATATGCTGGCTGGCAATGCTGAAAAGAACGTTATTAAACATGAAGTTACCCATAAAGCGACAGGTAAGATGCCCGAAAATAGCCAGATAATCTTACGTGGTCGGTGGGAGAATCAAGACATATACTTCGTTGAAACTCACAGTTATGGGGCAGTTGATATAAAACTTGCGGCTGAGCTGACTGATGAATTATTGTCATTCGCCAAAAACGATCAACAGAACTCTGGTCTTTCTCGCGAAGAGAAGATAGACATGTGGAATGAAACTATGGATGAGATAGATGATTATCCTACCGCAAGAGTTGATGAAGCGGAAATCGTTAAAAACTCGGTCAAACATCGTAAAGTATAAACTTCGAAGATAAAAATCTTGACAAACCAACAACTCGGGCGTATACCGGAGAGTAGGAGTTGGTCTTACAAATAAAAAGGCCGAAAAATGCTATGAGTACTAAAGAATTAGTTCGTACTGGTGGCAACCAGACATCAGAGAATTTAGTAGAATTAAATGGCAGGCGAGATTCATTCGCGAACCGCGTGAGACTGCTATGGAATCCTCAAGATGGGTCATTACTCCTAAGAATTACTTCGACAAGGGAAAGACTCGGCTTTGACACTGAAGTTCCGCCCGATCAAGGGAATGAATATTTTGAGCACCCTTACCCCTATGCGTTAGAGGCAGAAAAAAAACGCGGTTCGTTTATAGTGAGCAGACTAATCGAACCAACACCTATTCCCGAAGCTGCATAACTATTGACCCGGTGGAATGCTCACTGATGGTGAGCCGATATGGCCAATTCCACTAGGTTGACAGCACAAGCATAATTGTGTTATAATTACTACAACATTACCTTGTAGGTAGTGCTTAAGGTATACTGGTTTAGTACTATGGCCAAGCGGCGCAAAAAAAAATCCAAAAAAACAGATGAAGTCAAAACCACTGGTTTTTGGCGTGGCGTTGGCGCTGTAGCTCTTATTATTGGCGGTATTGTGTTGCTTTTTGGTTCGTTTATTAACGCGCCGATCCCGCGCGGCTTCTGGGACGGCGTTTGGGATCTGTTCGATATAGCCACTATTTTGGCGCCGTTTTTGATGATTTACCTTGGGGCGCTCAAGTTCCTCAATGAAGATGGTCAAATCCCGCTGTCCAAAATGGCCGGCAGCATCGGGCTGCTGGTATTCTTTGCCGGGTTTGTGCATGCCACCGGTGAGCACGGTGGCAGTGTCGGCCGCTTGGTGGGCGATCCTCTCATCGACGCCATGGGCCAATTTTTGGCCTCACTGGTTTTCTTCTTCCTGACCGTGTTCGCCGCCTTCTTTACCTTTAAAATAGACCCTAAAATTTTGCTGAATTTAGCTGGAATATTCAGACGGGAAAAAGCCGAGGGCGAAGAGGATTTGGCATCGCTCAAAACTAAGCTGTCGCCCTTCAAACTTAATGAGGGTGTACCCCTGGAGCACGGCGCGCCTGCTAGAATGTCTAGCTTCCGCAAAACCTCCGAGCGGGTGGCTCCGGCTAACAGCGCCGCGCTAACTACCGCCAGCGACCCCGATTGGCAGTTTCCGTCACTGGAACTCTTAAGTGATAAACAAGATAAGGCCAACGCCGGCGACGTTAAGGGCAACGCCGAGATTATTAAAGAAACCTTTGCCAACTTTAATTACGACGTAGAGGTTCAGGGTGCGAATGTCGGCCCGCGCATCACCCAGTACACGCTTAAGCCGCCCGCCGGTGTTAAGCTCACCAAACTCACCAGTTTGGATAGTAATTTGGCACTGGATCTAGCTGCCCACAGCATTCGTATGGAAGCCCCAATTCCCGGCACTCGCTCGGTTGGAGTGGAAGTACCAAATGTTAAAGGTGCAACCGTAACCATCAGGGGGTTATTTAACTCGCACGAGTGGACGGCAAGTCACGGGCCATTGTCATTTGTCGTTGGTAAGGATATCGCCGGTAACCCAGTTGTCACCGATCTTGAGGAAATGCCGCACCTTTTAATCGCCGGGCAAACCAAATCTGGTAAAAGCGTGATGATAAATACGCTGCTCGCTAGTTTGCTTTATCGTAACTCGCCCAGCGATATCAAACTGATATTGGTAGACCCCAAGCATGTCGAGATGGCGCCGTATGAAGACATTCCTCATCTGTTGGCGCCGGTTATATCCGAACCCGAGAAGTGCATTAGTGCTCTAAAGTGGGCGGTTGCCGAGATGGAACGCCGCTTGAAGACCTTTGCCGAGGTAAAGCAGCGCGATATTCAGGGTTACAACAAACTCAAAAAAGAAGAGGGCATGCCCTACATCGTGGTGGTGATAGATGAGCTGGCCGATCTGATGATGGTCGCCAGCCGCGACGTGGAGGCATTGATTGCCCGAATTGCCCAAAAAGCCCGGGCCGCTGGAATCCATCTAGTAATTGCCACTCAGCGCCCCGATGCCAACATCGTCACCGGAATTATCAAGGCCAACGTGCCGGCGCAGATTGCTTTTGCCGTAAAAGACCAGGTGAACAGCCGGATTATCATCGATCAGGGTGGTGCCGAGAAACTACTCGGCAAGGGTGACATGCTCTTTAAGACCACCGATATACCACGGCCTATTCGTATCCAAGGCGCCTTAATTACTGGTGATGAGACCAACAAGGTTTGTGACTTTCTACGTGATCAGCGTAGTCCACAATACGATGACGCGGTTGTGACTCAGCCGGTTCAGCTTTCCGGTCGTGGGGGTCTGGTTAGCCAATCCGATGCCGGCGGTGATGATGATATTGCCTGGAAAGAAGCCGTTGAGGTTGTGGTTGCCAGCGGTAAAGCCAGCACTTCACTTTTGCAGCGAAAACTGCGCATTGGTTACGGTCGGGCTTCACGCCTAATAGACATGATGGAAGAACAAGGCATTGTCGGCCCGGCTGATGGCGCTAAACCCCGTCAAGTTTTAGTAAGTAATATTGGCGAAGTATTTGGCGGCGAGGAAGGTGAACCGGTAGCCGCCGGTAATGTTGAAGGCGACGTCTACGACG
>Ga0081539_10004106_pt1 | contig 16609 bp, 14 predicted proteins | sample TabmetS4T2R2_FD_71023 | JGI IMG/M metagenome (GOLD analysis project Ga0081539, IMG submission 71023) | Tabebuia heterophylla rhizosphere microbial communities from the University of Puerto Rico - S4T2R2 | ecosystem: Host-associated > Plants > Roots > Rhizosphere ...
GCGCGGCGCCCGGGGGTTTGCCTTGGTCGAAGGGGCGGGGCGGGGGGGGCGGGGTTTCGGCGAGCCCGGGCGAGCCGCCGGCCGCCGCGGTCTCCGGCGGGAGCGGCGGCCCGCCGCTGACGCGGCCCGGGAAATCTGGCTCTTCGGGCGTCAGGGGGTGAGGACGCTCTCGTAGACGGCCTCGAGGGTGCGGACGACCTCGTCCTGGGCGTAGCGGGCGACCTTCGCGCGGCCGTCGGCGCGGGCGCCGGACGCCAGCACCTCGGCGGCGGTCGTCACCAGCGCCGACACGAGCTCGGCGTCCGTCGGCGGGAAGGGCACCACGGCGGACGGGGTGACGCCGGCCAGGACCTCGCGGGCGTCGCCGACGTCGGCGCTGACCACCGGGAGGCCCATCGCGGCGGCCTCCTTGACGATCAGCGGGCCGCTCTCGGTGCCCTGCCGCGAGGTGACCAGCAGCAGGTCGGCGGCGGCGAACTTGGGCACCACGTCGGCGCGGACCTGGCCGGGGGCGGGCAGGATGAGCTCGCGGACCGGCAGGCCGCGCTCGCGGAGGCCGGCCAGCACGGCGGTGAAGACGTCGTAGCGCTTGACCGCGTTGTCCGGCGCGGCGCCGAAGAGCACCACCAGGTCGTCGGGCTTGAAGCCGAGCCGGGAGCGGGCCGCCGCGCGGTCCTCCGGCGAGAGCGGGGTGAAGAGGCCGAAGTCGATGCCGTTGGGCACGACCACGCCGGACGGGTCGCCGGCGGCCTCGACGAGGCGGCGGGAGGGGTACACGCGCACCGCCGGCCGGCCCGCGGTGAGCCGGGTGATGCGGCGCTGCCAGGGTTCGTTGACGTCGCTGCCGTAGAGGGACAGCACGCGCGGCACGCCGCCGACGAGGCGGGCGGAGAGCGACGTCAGTCCATAGTGGACGTGCACGAGGTCGTAGCGGCTCGCGCGGGCCCGCCGGCGCACCCGCGGCGCGGCCAGGAGGTAGTCCTTGGCGCCGCGGGACTGCGCCACCACCTCCACGTCGACGTCGTGGCCGAGCGCGCGGAGGCCCTCCACCTGCTCGGCCACGAACACACCACGGAAGCCGCCCGGCGTCGGCCACAGGTTTGTGACGGCCAGGATGCGCATGTCAGAAGAAGGACTTCACCGCGGCGACGACGCGCTCGAGCTGCTCGTCGGTCAGCTCGGCGTAGATCGGCAGCGACAGGCACTCGTCGGCCCACGCCTCGGTCAGCGGCAGGTCACCACGCTTGCCACCGAGCGACGCGTACGCCGGCTGGAGGTGCAGCGGCACCGGGTAGTGCACGCCGGCCCCGATCCCCTGGGCCTTCAGGTGCGCCAGCAGGTCGTCGCGGCGGGCGGTCCGCAGCAGCGCGTGGTGGAACACGCTCTTGCGGTCGGGCGTCGCGGGCGGGAACCACAGGTCGCCGACGCCGCTCAACGAAGCCTCGTACGCGGCCATCAGGGCCGCCCGCCGCGCGTTGTCTTCGTCCAATGTGGTCAGCTTCGCCGACAGGACGGCCGCCTGGATGGTGTCCATGCGGTGCGCGTACCCGATGATCTCGTGCTCGTACTTGGTCGTGCGCCCGTGGTCGCGGAGCTTGCGCACGGCGGCGGCGAAGGCGTCGTCGTTGGTGGTGATGGCGCCCGCGTCGCCGAAGGCTCCCAGGTTTTTGCCCGGGTAGAACGAGAAGCAGGCGGCCACGCCCCACCCGCCGGCCCGCACCACGCCGCCGTCGGCCTTGACCACGTCGGCGCCGTGCGACTGGGCCGCGTCCTCGACCAGCGGCACGCCGGCCGAGGCGCACACCGCGGACAGCTGCTCCAGGTCGGCGGGGCGGCCGTGGATGTCGACGGGCAGCACCGCGCGCACCCCGTCGATGGCGTCCTTGAGCGCGACCGGGTCCATCGCGCCGGTCTGCGGGTCGATCTCGACGAACCTCGGCGTGGCGCCCAGCCAGGTGATCGGCTCGGCGGAGGCGATGAACGTGTGCGCGGGCACCGCCACCACGTCGCCGGGGCCCACGCCCACGGCGGCGAGCGCCAGGTGCAGCGCGGCGGTGCCGGAGCCGACGCCGATCGCGTGCTTCGTGCCGCAGAACGCCGCGAACTCGGCCTCGAACGCCTTCAGCTGCGGGCCCTGGATGAACGCCGTGCTCTCCACGACCTCGCGCATGCCGGCGTCGATCGCCTCCTTGTGGCGCAGGTAGGAGGCCTTGACGTCGACGAGCGGTACTGCGGTGGTCATCGTGACTCCGATAGAGATGGGTAGGGACGGTGGTCGAGCCCGGCGGGGCAGAGCAGGTCGTCGATGGTCTTCACTTGCCGCCCGGCGTTGCCGACCACGACGGCGCCGGGGGCGACGTCCTTGGTGACGACGGCGCCGGCGCCGACGAGGGCGCGCTCTCCGATGTGGACACCGGGCAGGATCGTGACGTTGGCGCCGATGCGCGCGGCGCGTCCGATGTGGACGCCCTTGATGCACTTGGACACGTCGGGGCAGCGCGGGAACGGCGCGTTGGTGAGCGTCACCCGCGGCCCCAGCCACGCGTCGTCTTCCAGCACGGAGAACTCCGGCACGAAGCAGTGCGAGTGCACGCGCACCCGGTGTCCGATCTGGACGGTGTGCTCCACGACGGACAGCGAGCCGACCGAGACGTCGTCGCCGACCGTGGTGTGCTCGCGGACCAGCACGTGGTGGCCGGTCTGGAACTTCGCACCCGCGGTGACACCCGCGTAGACGACGGTGTGGCTACGCAGCTTGGCCCCGTCACCGAAGACGGTCTTGGCACCCTCGGGACCGGAGCGGCCCACGATGCAGAACTCCTCGACCGTGGCACCCGCGCCGAACACCACGCCCTCGGCCACCACGGCGAGCGGGCTAACGGTCACCGGCCTCAACCTTCACCTGGGCGCCGCCGGCCCGCAGCGAGGCGTCGACCGCCTCGAGCACGGCCACGACGTCCACACCGTTCCACCCGTCGGTGCGCGGGCGGGTGCCGGTGTCGGCGCACTCCAGGAAGTGCTTGAGCTCCACGCCGAGCGGCTCGGCCTTCTCCAGCTCGGGCACGGTGACCACGCCGTCGCGCAGCCGGTACTGCCAGGCGCCGTACTCGTCCTCGTAGACCTTGTCGGCGCCCTTGTCGTAGACGCGCAGCTTCGCGTCGGCGTCCATGTCGTCGTAGACGAGCATCTGCTTGCTGCCCACGACGGTGGTGCGGCGGGTCTTCGACGGGTCGAGCCAGCTCACGTGCATGTGTGCCAGCACACCACCCGGGTAGCCCACGGTGACGAACGCCACGTCTTCGACGTCTTTGTTGAGGTAGCGGGCGCCCTCGGCGGCCGCCCACTCGGGGCGCTGCCCGACCAGGAAGTTGGCGATCGACACGTCGTGCGGGCCGATCGACCAGAACGCGTTGATGTCGCTCTGGATGCGCCCCAGGTTGAGCCGCTGGGAGTGCAGGTAGAGCAGGTCGCCGAACGCGTCGCCGTCGACCAGCTCCTTCATCCGCCGCACCGCCGGCACGTACTCGAAGGTGTGGCCGACCATCAGCACCCGCTCGCGCTGGTCGGCGAGCCGGGCCAGCTCGACCGCGTCCGCGCTGGAGAGGGCGAGCGGCTTTTCGACAAGGACGTGCTTGCCGGCCTCCAGCAGCCGCTTGGTGAGCGGCGCGTGCGTGGCCGCCGGGGTGGCGACCACGGCCAGGCCGACCTCGGGGTCGTCGAGCACGGCGGCCAGGTCGTCGGTGACGGTCACCTTCGGGTACAGCCCGGCCGCCTTCCCGCCCCGCTCGGGCGAGAGCTCGACCAGGTAGCGCCACCGGTCGCCGGCGTGGGTCTGCAGGTTGCGGGCCAGGTTGGGCCCCCAGTAGCCGAAGCCGACCAGTGCGACGGCATCACTCACGTTCTTCGGTCCTCTCGGATATCACTGTGCCTACCACGCTCCGTCGCTCGGCGCTCAACCACCGCGGTGGTCATTGTCGGTAGCCTCGCGACTCTCGCTCGGCGATCCAGGCGACACTAGCGTGCCACGCCGCCACCACACCCAGGCCAGGCCGAGAACGGTGAAGAGCTGCGCCGGGAAGAGCGGATCCTCCAGCGAGGGGGCCAGGCAGGCGACCAGGATCGCGAACATCATCGCGGCCGGCGCCCACCAGCCGAACGGGTGCACGGCCGCCCCGCGCCGCCACACCGCCCGCACGAGCGGCGCGATGAGCAGGAAGAGCCAGGCCAGGTAGGCGAGCGCGCCGAGCGCGCCGGTCTCCACGAGCAGGTGCAGCCAGAACGAGTCGACCTGCTTCTCGTTGGAGCCGTAGAGGCGGAAGCCCTCGGGGCCGAAGCGCGAGTCCTGGTACCAGAGCGGGTCGTGCTCGTACGCCACGATGCCGCCGAACTGGCCCACGCCGTAGCCGAGCAGCGGCCGCTTGAGCCACAGCTCGACGCCCTGCTGGGCGTAGAGCACGCGCACCTCGCGCTCGGGGATCTTCTCCCGGTCCTCGGCGCAGTCGGTGCGGGTCTCCACGCACGCGTCGTCGCCCTCGGCGCCGCTGGGCAGGTTGAGCGCGGCGGTCACGCCGGCCAGGCGGCGGGCCAGCTCGGCGCGGTTTTCCGGGCTGACGGCGAGCTGGGCGCCGGCGAAGCCGAGCACGATCACGACGGCGATCGTGGCCGCGGCCCACTTGGCGCGGCGCAGGAAGCAGATCACCGCGACACCGGCGATGAAGCCGAGCGTCGACTCGCGCGACTGGGTGGCCGACAGCGCGATCGCCAGCACCACGAACGCCGCCCACCAGCGCCAGTGCACCTTCGCGCGCGACGCCATGTACGCGAAGATGCCGAGCATCGTGAGCGCGAGCAGGTGGCCGAGGTGGTTGGGGTGGTCGAGCAGCGCGTGCGCCCGGTTGATCCGGGCCCAGGTCATGTTGATCCAGCCCAGGTTCTCGTACGTGGTGGGGCCGGCGAGCGTCTGCCAGATCGCGATCAGCGCGTTGACGCCGACGACCGCGCCCACGACGATCAACACGGTGCGCACCTGCCGGCGGCTGGGGTCGGCGGCCCGCCAGGCGTAGAAGACGATGACGCCGCGCAGGTAGACCCAGCCGGCCTCGCCGATCAGCCCGATCGGCGAGTCGCCGAACAGGCCGGCGAGCACGAAGATCACGCCGAGCACGGCGACCGCGATGTCGGCCGGGGTGCGGAAGTCGCGCCACCGCCGGTCCACAAGGATCTTGACGATCGTGGCGCCGAGCAGCAAGAAGTACAGCCCGTTCTTCACCGACTTGGGCCAGCTCGGGCCGTCGGCGAGCAGGTTGCCCTCGGCGTCTTCCACCGGGGTGGAGAGCAGCACCTGGATCCAGGTCTCGAAGAGCACCCACACCAGCAGGGTCCCGAGCAGCACCACCAGGGCGAGACCGAGCCAGCGGCTCAGGCGGCCCGTCAGGTCCGTGCGGGGTGGTGTGCCCTCCGCGAGCGATGTCGTCCGCGGTTGTGCAGAAAGCATCTGAGCCCCGTCATCCGTCCCGTTCCGTACCGCGCCGCGCGCCACTACACCCTCCGTCCCCAACGAGATGGTGAACCCCCGGCCACCTTAAGCCGTCCGCCAATGGAAGCGTCGCGCAGTATGCGGATCTGACCGCGAAGCAGGAAAACGCCCAGGATCAGGGCGAACGCGGCCGCGGCTATCCGCGTGCCTGGATTCAGCCACTGGTCGGCGATCGAGGCGGCGACGAGCGCGGCGGCCACCAGACCGGCCGCTAACCCCGCGGGGGCGAGCCATGACATGCGGTGCAGTCGCCACGCCGTCACGATCGGACCACCCGCGGTGACCGCCGTGCCACAGAGGTAGCCGAGCCCGACGCCGGTCGCGCCGAGCGGCCCGCCCAGCGCGGCGACGACGGCCAGGCCGGTGACCAGGCCGGCCACCGCCGACAGGACCGGCACGCGCACGTGGGCGCCGCTGGAGAGGGCGTTGACGGCCGGCACCGCGACCACGGCCAGGTAGGTGGCGGCGAGCATGAGCCGCAGCACGGGCGCGCCGTCGGCGTACCCCGCGCCGCCGAAGACGGTCAGGATCTCGGGCGCGAGCAGCAGCGCGGCGGCGAAGAGCGGCGCCAGCACGACGAACAGCGCGCGGGTGGAGACGTCGGCCTGGCGGCGCACGTCGTCCATGTCGCCGGCGCCGTGCGCGCGGGCCATCGACGGGAAGAGCACGATGCCGAGCGCGCGGGGCAGGAAGTACGTGGGTGCGATGAGCGTCACCGCCGCCGCGAAGAAGGCCACCTCGTGGGGCGCGGCGAAGTGGTTGGCCAGCAGCTGGGTGCCCTGCAGGAAACCCTGCGAGCAGAGCGTGCCTACACACGCCAGCGCCACGAAGACGGCGATCTCGCGGGTGGCCGCCTCCCGGGTCTTGGGACCGCGGGTGAGCGGCCGCACCCGCCACCACGCGCCGACCGTGAAGAGCGTGTAGCCCGCCGCGAGCGGCAGCAGGTAGACGGACCAGCCGGCGGCCACCACCAGCACCGTCGCCGCCAGCGACACTCCGGAGCAGGCCAGCTCCAGCCTCGTGTACGCCGGGACGAGGCCGAACCCGTACAGCACCGACTTCTGCACCGAGTAGGCGGAGAACGCGCAGCAGAGCGCCACCACCTGGAACGTGTCGACCCACCCCAGGTCGAGCACGGCGGCGGCGCCAAGGCCCGCGCCGAGGCTGATCGGCACCGTGCCCAGCCAGCCCACCCGCACCAGCAGGCGGTGTACGCCCCGGGCCGCGGAGTCGTCCCCCCGCCCGTGCTCGAACGGGATGAACTTCGACGCCGCGCTCGCCACGCCCGCGGGCAGCAGCAGGCTGCCGATGGTGGTGACCGCGATGAGCGTGCCGACGAGTCCGTACGTCTTCTGGTCGGTGGCGCGGCTGACCATCGCGCCGTGCAGGAGCCGGGTCAGGCCGAGGGCGACGAGCCCCGCCATGGAGAGCAGCCCGGCGCGGACGATGCCGGGGCGCGGCGGGGAGGTGGTCTCAACCACGCCTTGCGGTGAGGCGGTCGACGACCGCGAAGTAGAGCTTCTTCTGCTCGCTCCACCGCAGGCCGGCCATGACCTCGCTGGCCCGGGCCGCCTGCGCGAGCGCCTTGTCGGGGTCGGCCGCCAGCTCGCGCATCGCCTCGTGCAGCGTCTCGGGGCTGGCCGGGTCGACGTAGCGGACCGTGTCGTCGGGGAAGTAGCGCGTGATGACCGGGTTACGGAACGTGATGACCGGGACGCCGAGCATCGCGTACTCCATCAGCTTCGTCGGGAGCACGCCGTCGGTCCACGGGTCGAGCTTGCTCGGCACGAGTCCGATGTGGACCTTCTCCAGCTCCTTGACGATCTCGGGCAGCGGGTAGAGCTTGGTGGGCAGGTCGACCGCGCCCGCGACGCCGAGCGCCTCCGCGCGCGCGCCGAGCTCCTCCAGGCCGTCGCCGCTCCCCCGCACCTGTAGCCGCGCGCCCGGGAAGTCGCCGCGCAGCCGGGCCAGCGCCTCGGTCGCCTCCACCAGGCCGTGGCGGGGCGCGACGAGCCCGTGGTAGCTGAACACGATCTCGCCGGCCGGATCCCAGCGCAGCGGCTCGGGGCGGGGGACGAACAGGCGCTCGTCCGGGCAGTTCATCACCACGGAGACGGGGCGCTTGGTCCAGGCGCGGATCTCGTCCGCGTACGGCTCGTGGACGGTCAGCACCTCGCGCGCGAACCGGAACGACGCCTTCTCCGACGCGGTGATCGCGGTGAGCACCTTGCTCTTGCCGGCGAACTTCGACGCGAACAGCTTCGAGGTCAGGTCGTGCACGTCGAGCAGCACCGGCGTGCCGAAGAGCCGGGGCACGATCGCGGCGAAGACCAGCGCCTCGGGCATCGAGTGGGCCTGCACGAGGTCGAACGCGCGCGGGCGGGTGCTCAGCCAGCGGGCGGCGCGGGCGCCGAAGCCGCCGTAGAGCGACAGGTAGGCCTTCGCCGAGCTGCCCCGGTACTTGCGGGTGGGCAGGTGCACCACCTTCACGCCGTCGACCGTGTCGATCGTGGGGCGGCCGGGCGCGGCGAGGGCGACGACGGTCACCTCGTCACCGCGGGCGGCAAGCGCCTCCGCCTGGCGGCGCACGCGGGGATCCGATTCGTACTCGCTCACCACGATCATGCCGATCCGCAGCGGGCGGCCCGGATCGCGCGTCGGTGGGGTGGCCTTCTCGGGCGCCGACAACGTCACGCGCCCGAGGATAGGTGCGGCGCGCTCACCTATCCCCGGGCGGGGTACTCGGATACGGACTATTTACGTTTCGTTTACCCTACGGCTACCTTCGCTGGTTCCGGTGTCGCGGCCGGCCGCCGGCGTGCCCGGAAGGCGACGGCCACCGCCACCAGGCCCGCGGTGGACAGGACCAGCCCGGTGGTGTCGACCTTGCGCCGGCTCGCGGCCTTCGGGTTGGGGACGGTCCTGGCGACGCCGGCGAGCGCGAGCGCGACGACCGGCACGTTCACCAGGAAGATCGAGCCCCACCAGAAGTGGTCGATGAGCAGGCCGCCGATCAGCGGGCCGCCCGCCACGCCCACGCCGCTGGAGGCGGACCACGCGGCGATCGCGCCGGCCCGCCGCGCGGGCGGGAACGTGCCGCCGATGATCGCCATCGACGACGGCATGATCATGGCGCCGCCCGCGCCCATCAGCCCGCGGGCGACGACGAGCTGCGCCGGGCTGCCGGCCCAGGCCGCCCACACCGAGGCCACGCCGAACGCGGCCAGGCCGAGGAGCAGGACGGTGCGGTGGCCGTACCGGTCGCCGAGCGCGCCGGCGACGAAGAGGCCGGTGGCGAAGATCAGCGAGTACGAGCCGACGGCCCACTGCAGCTCCCCCGGGCTGGCGCCGAGCCCGGCGGACGGGTCGGCGAGGCGCTCCAGTGCGGTGCCGAGGATGGTGGCGTCGAGCCAGATGAGCACGGCGGCGGTGACGAGGATCGCGAGGATCCGGGTATCCTTTGACAGGTTCCTGACGGTCACTCGTTGAGGGTGGCAGACTGTCAGGAACCTGTCAATCATGTCGGCGGCGGCCACCTGGCCGCCTCCGGCGACCGGCTCGGCAGAATGGCTCGGGTGAGCGACGATCCCGGCACCGAGTGGTGCCTGAGCTTCCTGGTCCGCCACGCGTGGCTGAGCATGCGCGGGGTGGTGGCCGAGGCGCTGGCCGAGCACGGGCTGTCGGTGGCGCAGTTCGGGTCGCTGATGCTGATCGAGGAGGAGCCCGGCCTGACCGTGGCGGAGCTCGCGCGCAAGGTCTCCAGCACCCGCCAGTCGGCCACCGAGATGCTCGCCGGCCTGGAGCGCGCCGGCCTCGTCGAGCGCCGCCCGCATCCCACCGACCGCCGCGCCCACCAGGTGTTCGTCACGCCGGCCGGCCGCGCCCGGCTGCTGGCCGCCACGCCCGACGTGATCACGGTCGAGGCGGGCCTGGAGGCCGACTTCAGCGCCGAGGAACGCGCCGTCGTCCGCCGCTGGCTGACCACGATGACCTCGGCCGGCACGCCCCACGGTGAGGAGTTCTCCACAGCGTGACAGGCTGTCCGGCATGACCCTGCTCCTCGTGGACGCGCCGAGCCTGTACTTCCGGGCGTACTTCGGGATCCCCGAGTCGGCGGCGAAGGCTCCCGACGGCACGCCGGTCAACGCCGTGCGCGGGTTCGTCGACTTCCTCGCCACGCTGATCCGCGGCCGCCACCCCGACCGGCTGGTGTGCGCGATGGACGCTGACTGGCGGCCGGCGTGGCGGGTCGAGCTGCTGCCGTCGTACAAGGCGCACCGCCTCGACTCCGGCGGCCCGCCCGGCGCCGAGATCGTGCCGGACACGCTGGTGCCGCAGATCCCGCTGATCCTCGAGGTGCTCGAGGCGGTGGGCATCCCCGCGGTCGGCGCGGCGGGTTACGAGGCCGACGACGTGCTCGGCACGCTCGCCACCACCCAGCCCGGCCCGGTCGAGGTGGCCTCCGGCGACCGCGACCTGTTCCAGCTGATCGACGACGCCAAGCCGGTGCGCCTGCTCTACTGCGGGCGCGGCGTGGCCAAGCTGGAAGACTGCGACGACGCCGCGGTGCGCGCCAAGTACGGCGTGCCGGCCGCCGCCTATGCCGACTTCGCCGCGCTACGCGGCGACCCGAGCGACGGGCTGCCCGGCGTGCCCGGCGTCGGCGAGAAGACCGCCGCCCGGCTGGTCTCCCGCTACGGCGACCTCGACGGGATCCTGGCCGCGCTCGACGACCCGAAGGCCGGCTTCGCGGCCGGGCTGCGCGGAAAGCTCGCCGCGGCGCGCGAGTACCTCGCGGTGGCGCCGAAGGTCGTGCGGGTGTCGCGGGACATCCCGATTCCCGCCTTCGACACCCGCCTGCCGGTGGCGCCGGCGGACGGGGACCGGCTGCTCGCGCTGGCCGAGAAGTGGAACCTGGCCGGCTCCTGCAAGCGCCTCGTCGACGCCCTCGCCCTCCCGCGCTGAGGCCCGCGCCAACCCGGCGGGCCGCTGGCTGAGCGATGCCCACGCACGTCTGGGGTTGGGCTTGGCGCGCGAAGCCGGCAGCGGAGGCCGGGGATTTCGGCTCGCCCCGCGAGCCGCCGGCCTGCGCGGTCTCCGGCGGGAGCGGCGGTCCGCCACTGACACGGACCCGGGACATCCTCCGAAGAAAAATTGTCCCAGGCGGCCCCGAAACTAATGGCGGCGGGTGGACGACGGGAAGTTGGTGCGGCGGGCGGCCAGGCCGTGCGGCGACGGGGGCGGCTCGGGGGCCGGGGCGTTGGCGCGGTCGGCCATGCGGGCGTCCAGGTAGGCGGCGCCGGCGCGGTCCTCCTCGTTGGGGGCGGCCAGCACGGCGTAGATGAGGGCGATCACCACGAGGATCACGGCCAGGATGATCGGCACCAGCAGGTTGGAGGCCGTGGCGCCGGCGGGGTCGCCGGCCGTGGGGTGCTCGTGCGCCGACATCGAGGACATGCCGGTGAAGTGCATGCCGTTGACGGCGACGCCCATGACCAGGGCGGACGCGACGATGGCGATGGCGCCCTTGACGTTCACGACGAGCCACAGGGCGACCGTCGCGGCGACCACCGCGATCGCGAACGACAGGGCCACGCGGGTCGTGTCGTAGTCGATCCGGGCGTCGACGCGCATCGCGGCCATGCCGGTGTAGTGCATGGTGCCGACGCCGACGCCGGCGAAGATGCCGCCGAGCACGATCTTCGGGATCGACGGGCGGCCGAGCGCGGCGATGAACAGGCCGATGCCGACCACCGCCACCGCGATCAGCGCGCTCGCGGCGGTCAGCGCCACGTCGTAGCGGATCTGCTGGCCGACCACCGAGAAGCCGAGCATGGCCATGAAGTGCATGCTCCAGATGGCGGTGCCGCCGATCGCCCACGCGGCCAGCATCAGCCACCAGGCGCGTTGCGCGCGGGTCTTGCCCTCGCGCACGCGCACGGCGCAGGTGAGCCCCAGCAGGGAGCCCAGCACCGAGATGCCGTAGCTGAGTGTCGGCGTGATCCAGCCGTACTCGAAGTGGTGAATTTCCACGATCGCCCGTCCCCCAAGAGTGAGCCTCCACCCGGCCAGAACGGAGGCACATTCGCGTTAGAGATCATTAAGTGACGATCGGAGTTCTGCAACTGGACGGTCGGCTAAATGTCAGAACGTATCCAGAAAACTACGAGACGGCGTTGTATGCGAGCACTCCGCGATTGACCGCGCCCATGGCCGAGCGGGCGGCTTCGCGGAGCTTGGGCGTGGCGGAGGCGGCCTCGGCGACCTGGCCGAGCAGGTCGACGACCTGGCGGGCCCAGCGCACGAAGTCGCCGGCGGGCATCTCGCCGTCGAGGTTGTGGCCGCTGGCCAGCACCTTCGCGAGATCTTCGCCGCGCGCCCAGCGGAAGATCGGCCACACGAAGCCGAGGTCGGGCTCGCGGGTGAGGTCGAGACCGCGGGACGCCTCGTCGGCCTCCAGCTCGGCCCAGATCTTGACGGTGGCGTCGACCGCGTCGGACACCGGGCCACGCGGCACCGAGGCGCGCTCGTCGCCTTCGCGCCGCGCCTCGTAGAGCACCACGGACACGGCCGCCGCCAGCTCGGCCGCGGACAGCCCGTCCCACACGCCGCGGCGCAGGCACTCGGCGACGAGCAGGTCGGCCTCGGTCCAGATGCGGGCGAGCATCCGCCCGGCGTCGGTGACCTCGCCCTCCGCGCTCAGGTATCCCCGGCTGGTGAGCAGTTCGCACACGTTGTCGAACGTGCGTGCCAGTGAACCCGTACGCCCGGCCACCTTGTCGCGCAGCTGCTCGGTGTCGCGCCGCAGCCGGTGGCGCCGCTCGGCCCAGCGGGCGTGCTCCTCGCGCTCGGGGCAGGCGTGGCAGGGGTGCTGCCGCAGCTGGACGCGGAGCAGCGCCAGCTCGTGGTCCTCGCCGTTGCCGCCCTTGGCGCGCGAACGCCGCCCGGCGTGCCGGTCGAGCCCGGTCGCGGTGACCTGCGCGGCGAGGTCGCGGCGCGCGGCCGGCGAACGGTGGTTGAAGTGCTTGGGCACCCGCACCCGGGCCAGCACCTCGGCCGGCGCGGTGAAGTCGGCCGGCGTGACCCGCCCGGCCCACCGGTCCTGGGTGAGCACCAGCGGCCGCGGCTCGCCGAAGCCGCCCACGCCCGGGTCGAGCACCACGGCCAGCCCGGAGCGGCGGCCGGACGGCACGCGCACCACGTCGCCCACGCGCAGCCGCTCCAGCGAGCGCACCGCCTCGGCGCGGCGCTGGCTGCTCCCCTGGCGGGCCAGGGAGCGCTCGCGGTCGGCGATCGCCACCCGCAGGTCGAAGTACTCGTCGAAGTCGCCGTGGTGGCAGCGCACCTCGTTGCCGTAGGCCTCGATGGTCTCCTGGTTGCGCTGCACCTGGCGGGCCAGGCCGACCACCGAGCGGTCCGCCTGGAACTGGGCGAACGACGACTCCAGCAGCTCGCGAGCCGGCGCCGCGCCGACCGTGCCGACGAGGTTGGCCGCCATGTTGTACGACGGCCGGAAGCTGGAGCGCAGCGGGTAGGTGCGGGTGGAGGCGAGCCCGGCCACGTGCCGCGGGTCGACCTCGGGCGCCCAGACGACGACCGCGTGCCCCTCCACGTCGATGCCCCGGCGGCCGGCGCGGCCGGTGAGCTGCGTGTACTCCCCCGGCGTCAGGTCGACGTGCGCCTCACCGTTGAACTTGACCAGCCGCTCCAGCACCACGCACCGGGCCGGCATGTTGATGCCGAGGGCGAGCGTCTCGGTGGCGAACACGGCCTTGACCAGCCCGCGCACGAACAGCTCCTCGACCACCTCCTTGAACGCCGGCAGCAGCCCCGCGTGGTGCGCGGCGAGACCCCGCTCGAGGCCGTCGAGCCACTCCCAGTAGCCGAGCACCTGCAGGTCGCCGCCGGGGATGGCGGCCATCCGCGCCTCGGCCACGCGCCGGATCTCGGCCCGCTCGTCGGGCGTGGTGAGCCGCAGCCCGGCGTGCAGGCACTGCTGCACGGCCGCGTCGCAGCCGGCGCGGCTGAAGATGAACAGGATCGCCGGCAGCAGCCCCTCGCGGTCGAGCCGCTCGACGATGTCGGCGCGCAGCGGGGGCCGCCAGCGCCGCCCGCCCCGGCCGCCGCGCCCCGGCGTGTACCCGTCGGTCATCTCCAGGCGGCGCAGCGTCTCCCGCGAGTAGCGCAGCAGCTCGGGGTGCACGTCGTGCTTGCGGGCCGCGTCGGCGTCGTGGAACAGGTCGAACATCCGCCGCCCGACCAGCATGTGCTGCCACAGCGGCACCGGCCGGTGCTCGCTGACCACGACGGCCGTCTCGCCCCGCACGGTGACGAGCCAGTCGGCGAACTCCTCGGCGTTGGAGACGGTCGCCGACAGGGAGACCAGCGTCACCGAGGCGGGCAGGTGGATGATCACCTCCTCCCACACCGCGCCACGGAAGCGGTCGGCGAGGTAGTGCACCTCGTCCATCACCACGTACGCCAAACCCTCCAAGGTGGACGATCCGGCGTAGAGCATGTTGCGCAGCACCTCGGTGGTCATCACCACCACGGGCGCGTCGCCGTTGATGGCGTTGTCGCCGGTCAGCAGCCCGACCCGCTCGGCGCCGTAGCGCTCGACAAGGTCGTGGTACTTCTGGTTGGACAGCGCCTTGATCGGCGTGGTGTAGAAGCACTTGCGCTTGAGGCCCGGGGTGGCGAGCGCCAGGTGCACGGCGAACTCCCCGACCACGGTCTTCCCCGCCCCGGTCGGGGCGCAGACGAGCACGCCGCTGCCCCGCTCGAGCGCCTCGCACGCCTCCCGCTGGAAGTCGTCGAGATCGAATCCGAGGTCGAGGGCGAAGTCCTCGAGTGCCGGGAAACCTGCGGCCTCATCGGCCCGGCGGCGCGCCTCGGCGTACCGCTCGGCGGGGCTGCTCATGCCCTTAATTTATCTTGCCCGTACAGCCCGATTCCCAACGCGCCACCAGCGGGTCGGCTTCCGGGACCAACCGGGCGACTCGGTAGGGTCACGGACGTGCCGGACCAGACCGCCCTCCCCGACTCCCGACCCACCCGATCGCCGCTGGAGGCGGTGCTCTTCGACTTCCACGGCACGCTCGCGCAGGTGGAGGACCCGGTGGAGTGGGTGGTGGCGGCCGCCGAGGAGTGCGGCGTCACGCTCGACCGGGGCCGGGCCACCGTGCTGGCCGACCGGCTGGTCACCGCCGGCCGCGCGGGCGGGCCGGTGCCCCGCCGGGTGCCGCCCCACCTGGCCGAGCTGTTCGCCGACCGCGACCTGTACGAGCACGCCCACCGGGCCGCCTACATCGGCCTGGCCGAGACGGTGGGAGCGGGCGTGGAGGGGTTCGAGGAGGCCCTCTACGGGCGCCTGCTGCGCCCGGACGGCTGGGTGCTGTACGCGGACACGGCCGGCACCCTCACCGCCCTCAAGGAGGCGGGCGTGCCGGTCGCGGTGGTCAGCAACATCGGCTTCGACATCCGCCCGCTCTTCGACGCCTGGGGCTTCGCCGGCCTGGTCGACGCCTACGTCCTGTCGTACGAGGTCGGCCGCACCAAGCCCGACCCGGCGATCTTCCTGCGCGCGTGCGGCGCCCTCGGCGTCGAGCCCGAACGCGCCCTCATGGTCGGCGACACCCCCGCCGACGCCGGCGCCGTCCGCGCCGGCCTGGCCGCACTGGTCCTCCCGGCAGCCGACCCCGGCAAATCGAACGGCCTAGCCGCCGTCCTCAACCTAACCGCCCCATAATGACCCGATTTGCCCGGGTTTGCGTCAGCGCCGGACCGCCGCTCCCGCCGGAGACCGCTCCGGCCGGCGGCTCGCCGGGGCTCGCCGAAACCCCCGCCCTCCGCTGCCACTCCCGCGCACCAAGACCAACCCGCTGGATCGCCGCCAAGCCGATGATCGTTCGCCCGATAGCCACACGACACGCCGACAAGAGTGCGGATTTCAGGCGAACGATCATCCGGGCCGCCGGATCCGACGGCGGCGCTTCTAGCCGAGCAGCCGCACCGCGCCCGGGACGGCGGTGATGGTGACCGGGAGGGGGAAGGCGCGCTCGCCGTCGACGTAGGTGGTGATGCCCTCGGCCTCGATGTCGACGGTGCGGGCCCGGTAGGTGTGCACCTGGGGGTGGTCGACGTGGGTGCCCTTGTAGGTCTTGCCCTTGAGCCGCACCAGCGTGGCCCGGCTGACGTCGCCGAGCACCACGTCGAGCAGGCCGTCGGTGGGCACGGCCGAGGGCACGATGCGGATGCCGCCGCCGTAGCTGGCGCAGTTTCCGACCGCGAGCAGCACCGCGTTACGCACCTGCTCCTCGCCGTCGAGGCGCAGCGTGTAGCGGCGGGCCTTGAGCCGCAGCAACTCGACGAAGATGGCCAGGTCGTAGCGCCTCGGGCCGCGCGGCCAGCGCATCTTGTTGGCCCGCTCGTTGACCACCGCGTCGAAGCCGGCGGCGAGCACCGAGCCGTACCACATCGGGGCCCTGCCCGGGCCGGTCAGCCGGGCCAGGTCGATCGGGCGGGTGCGGTCGGCCTTGACCGCGCCGGCGATGGCGGCTGCCGCGGCGATCGGCTCGGCGGGGACGCCGGTCTCCACCGCGAAGTCGTTGCCGGTGCCGGCGGGCACCGCGCCGAACGGCAGGTCGGTGCCGGCCACCGCCTGGAGCGCCAGGTGGACGGTGCCGTCGCCGCCCACCGCCACGAGCGCGGCGGCGCCACCGGCGACCGCGCTGTGGCAGGCCTCCTGGGCCTCCTCCCGGGTGCGGGCGTCGAGCAGCCGCACCGGGAGGTCGGCCTCGGCGAGCCGATCGAGCACGGCCGGGAGCAGGTCGCGGTGCCGCCCGCGCCCGGCGTCCGGGTTGGCGAGCACGACGAGTTCGCCGGACATCAGGTGGTCTCGTCGTAGCGGCGCTCGATCGGCAGCGGCGCGGCCACCGGCGTCACGGCTCCGATCGGCTCACCCGCCTCCACCGACTCCGCGTCGTACTCCAGCGGGGATGCCTCGTCGTCGTCGAGCCCGGCGTAGGTCTCCTGCCGGCGCCGCTTGCGCCGGTCGTTGACGAACGCCACCGC
>Ga0081539_10004107_pt1 | contig 16604 bp, 11 predicted proteins | sample TabmetS4T2R2_FD_71023 | JGI IMG/M metagenome (GOLD analysis project Ga0081539, IMG submission 71023) | Tabebuia heterophylla rhizosphere microbial communities from the University of Puerto Rico - S4T2R2 | ecosystem: Host-associated > Plants > Roots > Rhizosphere ...
GGAAAAAGAAGAGCCCGGCGGGGGTAAGGGAGCGGGTCAACGCTGCCAAAAAACTTTGGCATGATGTAACTACGCCCCGCTCGCTACCGCTCGCGGTACTGTACTGAGTGTCGAGAGATAACCATTGAGCAGACAAACGCACATCACCGCGCTCTACGTCGGGACGAGTCTTCTCGCGCCGTTGAAAAGCGCGGAGGGCGAGATAAATCGTCGTTACGATTTGGGCTTGTGCGTCGCGGCGCACAATCTCGGCGCGCCGCTGGCGGCGTCGGAGTGGGAGAAGATAGAGCGCGACCTTGGAGAGTCGGAAATCGTTTTCGTAATGCACGTTACGGACGGTGAGAACGCAGCGCGTCTGATTCCGCTGCTCAAGAAATTTGAGACGAGACATCGCGCCGTAGTCGTCATCAACTGCATGCCGGAGTTAATGCGCCGGACGCGCATGGGGAAACTTCGCTTCGGCGGTTCTGACGACGAAAGCCTCAGCGTCGGCGAAACTGCCGGCGTCGCGGACGAAATGCACGGCGTAACGGATGAAACGTCCGGCGTTGCTGCCGACGAAGGCGTTCGTGTCGAAGGCGTTCGGGCGAAGGAAGTTCGGAAGAGGAGCGTTCAAGAAGTAAACGCGGGCGCGCGTGAAAGTCGCGCGAAGCGTTTAGTCAAAACTGTCGGCGCGTGGATGGGGGAGCACGCTCGCGGTGCGGGAAGGCGCGGGAGGCACACGCAGTATCTGCGTCTCATAGAGCGCGCGCCCGCGCTCCTGCGTTTCGTGCCGGGCGCGGGTCGGCTGCGCGACATCAAACACTACCTCTACCTCTTCTGCTACTTCCTACAGCCGACGCCCGCGAACATTCGCTCGATGCTCCTTTACGCGCTCAAGCATTACGGCGCGGGCGCGCATCTGTCGAAGGTGAAAGTGCCGCCGCCTGAAAACGTCCCCGCCGCCGGCATCTATCATCCGGACGCGGAAGGCATCTTCGAGACGTTCGAGGCTTACAGTCGTTGGCACGCGAAGCGGAGTCGGAGCACGAAGACGGCGACGCTTCAACCGTCGAACACGGTCGGCTTCCTACTCATGCGCACGCACGTCGTAAGCAATACGCGTCGCCACTACGACGAGTTGATACGCGCCGTAGAGCGCGAAGGACTCGCCGTGCTCCCCATCATCTCGACCTTCATGGACAACCGCGAGGCGTGCTTGCGGTTCTTTGTGGACGGGGAAGTTGAGAAGGGGAGAAGGGGAGATGCGGAGAAGAGGAGACGGAAGGACGCGCGCTCCGTCTCTCCGTCTAGCGCTCTCTCCGCCTCTAAGTCGCGCGTCAGTCAGATTGTTTCGCTCACGGGCTTCAGCTTCGTGGGCGGGCCTGCGATGAACGACAGCGAGGCCGCGGTCGAGTTTTTGAAGAGCATGAATCGCCCGTTGCGTTCGGCTGTGAGTTTAGACATGCAGACCGTGGAGTCTTGGCGCGAGTCTTGGACTGGACTGAATCCCGTGCAGGCGGGGATGCAGGTTGCTATCCCTGAGATTGACGGCGCGACCGAGCCGTTCGTCTATGGAGGACTGCGCGCGGGCGGAATCGAGCCTGTCGCGCTCGAAGAGCGTTGCGCGCGGCTGGCGCGGAGGCTTCGGCGTTGGAATCGTCTTCAGACGGCGGCGCGCGGCGAGTTGAAGATCGCGCTCGTGGTCTTCTGTTTCCCGCCGAACAAGGGAAACATCGGGACGGCTGCCGACCTCGACGTGTTTCCGAGTCTGCACGAAATTCTATCGAGACTCCGCGCCGACGGTTACAACGTCGAAGTCCCTTCGGACGCCGGTGCTTTGCGCGAGATGCTTCTGGGCGGAAACTCGGAGAAGTTCGGCGCGGTTGCAAACGTTGCTTACCGGATGAGCGTTGACGAGTATGTGCGCCTCTGCCCCGTAGCTTCGGAGATTGAAAAAGAGTGGGGCGCTGCGCCGGGTAGCATCAACACGTTCGGGCGCGAGCTTCTTATTCAGGGCTTGCAACTCGGAAACGTCTTCGTCGCCGTGCAGCCGACGTTCGGCTACGAGGGCGATCCGATGCGTATGCTCATGTCGCGCGGCGGCTCTCCGCATCACGGCTTCGCCGCGCTCTACGCGTACATCGAAAAAATATTCCGCGCCGACGCCGTCGTCCACACCGGCACGCACGGCGCGCTCGAATTCATGCCGGGCAAGCAGACGGGCCTCTCCGCCGAATGCTGGCCCGACAGGTTGATTGGCGAACTGCCGCACGTTTATATTTACAGCGTGAACAACCCTTCGGAGGGTTCGATTGCGCGGCGAAGGTCTTACGCCGAACTCGTCTCTTACCTTACTCCCCCAATCGAAGACGCGGGACTCTATCGTGAACTCGCGTCGTTGAAAGAAACGCTTCTCGCTTACCGCCAATCGGCGGACGAAGGCGAGCGCGAACGCCTCTACGCGGACATCGAAGAGAAGGCGACGGCGCTTCACTTCGACGCGCTGTAGAGGTTTCAGCTTCGTGTTGTGAAAGATGGTTCACCACAGAGGCACAGAGGACACGGAGGATGCACAGAGGATTAGAATCTCTGTGCCGCCTCCGTGTCCTCTGTGCCTCTGTGGTTAGTCTTAGCTGTGCAAAGTTGTACGTCGAACGAGGGAAGGGGAGTTATGAGCCAGAGGGTGTTTTACGTCGCGCTCTTTCTTTTCACAGCTGCATGCTGTTTCACATTCCAAACACCGACCACTTCGCGCGCGCTTCGTGCTGTAGAGGTAAACACAGTCGTTGACAGATACAGTACCGCGAGCGGTAGCGAGCAGGTCTGCTACTAAAACGACGCCCGCATCTCATAGCGCAGACCCGCTCGCTACCGCTCGCGGTACTGTACCTATCGCTGTGATTTCAAGATGGCGCGTCGGAAGTCTTCGGCGGTCAAGCGGTATTTGAAGGCGTGCGTGCCGTTGATGAGGACGACGGGGATTTCGGTCGAGTAGCGGCGTTGAAGTTCGGGGTCGGAGGTGATGTCTATCTCCTCGAAGGTGAAGCGTTCGTTGAGGCGCGCGCGCGAGATTTCGCGTTTGGCGTCTTCGCAGAGATGGCAGCCGGGCTTCGTATAGAAAGTAACGTGCGGTTTGTCGGCCATTTTCCGTCGTACTCGTCTGAAATTCTAAACCCGGCGCGTGAAAATCGAGAGAATTTCAAGTCGAACTAGAGGCGCGGCGTTCGCGGCTCGTTGTAAAAAATATAATACTTGCCACGCGGGGCTGTAAAAGGGTATAAAAGCGAACTGAAGCCAAGCCATTTTATCGTTTTTTTCGGGCGCGGCGCTCTTCATGTTACGCAGTAGCAATTTAATCCACGCGCGGAAATTCGAGGCAAAAACTCTTCGACGGTGAATTGTACCGCCTGCGCGTTGGCCTGCGCCCTCGTTGACCGAAAGACTCGTAGTCAAAAGCCGAAATCTTGAAGGGAGGTCGCGGCGTGGATCAGAACGACAATCCGACTCCGCCCGCAGCGAGCGCACAGGGCGCTCCGAACGAAGGACAAGGGGACAAGAAGGCGACTGACGAAGCCGCCCCGGCCAAGCCGAGCGTCAACGAACTGCTCGCGGCGGCGCGCGGCGAAGTCGTCAAACCCGACGCGACGACGAAAGAGGCGCCGGCCAAAGGGAGAACCGTCGTCCCGCCTTCGGCGCGTCTCGCGTCTTCCGGGACGACTGGCGAGGCCGCGCCCGCGGGCGACACGCCGGCGAAAGAAGTCCCCTCGGCGACTCCGGCAGCCGCGCGCGTCGCGCCAACGTCGGGCGCGTCGAAGACCGCTTCGACACCGACGCCCGAAGTCAACAAGGGCGTTACGCGAGCCGCAGCCGCGAAGCCTCCCGCCGCCAAGCCGCCCGCAGGCCCTTTGGTTCAGACCGCGCCCGACCCGCCCGTCAACAAGCTCCGACGCCGCATCGTGTGGGCGAGCATCGCGGGCTTCATGGGCGTCTGGTCGCTCGCCTTCTTCCGCTTCTTCCTCGCGCGCTCGGTCTATGAGCCTTCGAGCGTCTTCCGCATCGGCTACTCAAGCGACTACGCGCTCGGCGTTGATACGAAATGGCAACAGCAACGCCGCATCTGGGTCGTGAAAAACTCGGAACGATTGTTCGTCATCTTCGCAAAGTGCACGCACCTCGGCTGCACGCCCGACTGGAAGGCGAGCGAGAACAAGTTTAAGTGCCCTTGCCACGGAAGCGGCTACGACAGCGAGGGCGTCAACTTTGAAGGCCCCGCGCCGCGCCCGATGGATCGCGCGCACGTCGAAGTTGACGCGAGCGGCCAAGTGGTCGTTGACACCAACCGCCTCTATGATTGGCCGAAGGGCGGCACGAACCGCTTCAACGAAGACGGCGCGTACATTCCTATCTAACGAAGCGCGAAGAGGTGGCAAGAGCGAGGAGAGAAGTTAAGCGTTATAACGGGACGTTCAAGTTAACAGTCTGCAAAGACGCGGAGGAGAGAAGGTCATGGCTGAGCCTGAGAAGCCCGACGGCGACGGCAACGCGGAGAGCGGTTTGGCGGAGCGCAAGACGGGGCTTTTGAGCAAGGCGCGCGCGCAAGGGCTTGCGCTCAAGGAGCGCGCCGAAGCCGAGGCGAAGGCATACAAAGACCCGCAGCAGACGCAACTCTGGAAGTCTATCTTCCGCGTCTCGCACGACCGCTCCGACCCGCGCAACCGAAGCCTTGCGATTCTCTCGAACGTCTTCCTGCACCTGCACCCGGCGAAGGTCAACCGCGACGCCACGCGCTACTCGTTCACTTGGGGCATGGGCGGAATCACGTTCTATCTCTTCATCGTGCTCACGTTCACGGGCGTGCTGCTGATGTTCTACTACCACCCGACGAAGATTCAGGCCTTCCGCGACATCCTCTATCTCGAACACGACGTTCCGTTCGGAAAGCTCCTCCGAAACATGCACCGTTGGGCGGCGCACCTGATGATTATAACGACGTGGCTACACATGTTCCGCGTCGTGTTGACGGGTTCTTACAAGCGTCCGCGCGAGTTCAACTGGTGCGTCGGCGTCGTGCTGTTAGTTTTGACGATGCTTCTTTCGTTCACGGGCTATCTTCTCCCCGACGACCAACTCGGCTTCTGGGCCGTCACGGTCGGGACGAACATGGCGCGCGCCACTCCGATGGTCGGCCACGAAGGGCCGTTCGGCCCGCAACTCGGCATGACGCCCTTCAACGACGTTCGCTTCGGTCTGCTCGGCGGCTCAATCGTTGACGCCAACGCGCTGCTGCGTTCCTACATCTGGCATTGCATAGGCATCCCGCTCGTCGCGTCAATCTTCATGGCCGTGCACTTCTGGCGCATACGCAAGGACGGCGGCATAAGCGGCCCCGCGCCCGTGATGCTCGAAGCGGAGATGAAAGCGGTTAAGAAATAAAGGACGTGAATCGTGAATCGTAAATCGTGAATAGATAAAAACCGTCTTTCACGATTTACGATTCACGATTCACGATTCACGAGGTAGCGAGATGGAAAACGCTGCAAGATTGGAAGGACGCGGCGGCTTCAGGCTGAGCCGCGGGACGATTCTTCTCATCGCGCTCGCGGTGCTCGTCGTGGTCTGGGCGCTCACCGTCAACGACTGGCATCAGCTCTGGACGATAAGTTCGGCGGCTGACAATATTCCCATCGTCGCAATGATTCCGCTCGTCGCCTTCTTCACTTGGCTGGGTCTTCGCCAGTCGAAACAGAACGACGAACTCATTGTCGAACTCGAAGACGACGCGCAACTCGCCAAGACTCACCACCGCAAAACTTTGCCGTGGCGGCCCGGTTGGGCGCGCGAACTCCACGTCTGGCCTTATCTGGTACGCATCGAGTTTCTCGCGGCGATAATCGTGACGATAATCCTGTTCGTCTGGTCAATCCTCATCAACGCGCCTTTGGAAGAACCCGCCAACCCGAACCTGACGATGAATCCCTCGAAAGCGCCTTGGTACTTCCTCGGCCTACAGGAGATGCTCGTCTATTTCGACCCTTGGATCGCGGGCGTCGTCATGCCGGGCCTGCTCATCGTCGGGCTGATGGTCTTCCCCTACGTTGACTCGAACCCCTTGGGAAACGGCTACTACACTTGGCGGCAGCGACGCTTCGCCATTTCGATGTTCCTGTGGGGCTTCTTCATGTGGGTCATCCTCATCATCATCGGCACTTTCATACGCGGGCCGGGATGGATTTGGTTCTGGCCCGGCCAGACTTGGGATCACAACCGCGTCGTCTTCGACCGCAACCGCGACCTCCACGAAATCATCGCCGGTTGGACTCCCGCGCTGTCGTTTTTGAACGCGTACCCTTGGAAGGCGATATTCGGGTTCATGGTCGTCGGGTTGATATTCGTCGCCGGCGCGCTCTTCTTCCACTGGCTGATGCTTAGACGGCAGCTTGAGTTTAGGACGTTCACGTCATTCAAGCGTTTTCGAGAGTGGGCGACCGTGCCGGGCGAATTTGAACGGAAGCTTCTGGCGCGGACGAGCATACTTCAGTATGTGACGTTTCAGTTCTTCGCGGTCTCCGTGCTCTTCCTGTTCCCGATAAAGCTTCTGCTGCGACTGCTGTTCACGATTAAGTACATACTCGTAACGCCTTGGTTCAACGTCTGAGCGACCGAAGATAGCGGAGGAACATTTCCGTGGCCGAGACCCCTGACAAGCTGGTTAAGCGCGAGCCGGAAGGGCCAGCGCCCGATCCGATTACGAGTCGTTCGACGAGCGCCGTGATGCTCATCTGCGCGTTGCTGCTGACGGGCACGCTCGCTTGGTCGCTCTACGACGAGGTTTATGGGATGCGCCCGTGGAAGGGCTACCAGCAGTCTTACGTCAAGCGCATGGATCGTTACCTGAAGCGGCTCAACAAGCGCGGCTTCACCTCAGAAGACGACGTGAAGAAGTCGCCGGAGTATCAACGCCTCGACGCCGAGGCAAAGCAAGCGCGCGAGGCTGCCAAGCCGAAGCAGGCGGAGATTGACCGACAAGTCGCATTCATTGACAAACAGCTTGAAGCCATCTCCGAAGACTTCCAGAACCGTCGCGGGCGGCTCGTCGTCGCCGACTACGAGATAGAAACTTCGCGCAGCGACAAAGAGAAGGCAGAGCGCCGGCGCGAAGTCGAGAGGATGAAGGCGCAGAAGTCAACTATCGAGATGCCTCTGGACGCGGAAGGCAAGCGCAAGCAGGAGGCAAAGTTTAACTTCGACGAGCTACAGACGAAGTACGTCGGGTTGAAGGAAGAGAAGGGAAAACTTTTAGCGCAGAAGGGCGAACTGTTGAAGCCCGCGAGCGACCTTGAGAAGAAGCGCGACGAATACTTGAAGAACAACGTGACGCAGGCGACGAAGCAGCAGGTTGCGTTGACGCAAGGGTCGCTCGAAAAATTCGACTTCGGGTTAAAGCAGATAAACGTGAACGGCGACCAGATTGTTGACCGCTGCGAAAGTTGTCACCTCGGCATACGCTCGACCGTCCCGATTCGCGCGATGGACATGATGGCCGCCGGGCGCAAGCGTCCGGACGCTCTCGCGCGAGCCTTCGTCAGTCATCCTTCACCGGAACTTCTTAAGATTCACGACCCCGACAAGTTTGGCTGTTCGAGTTGCCACTGGGGCAACGGTCGCGCGACCACTTCGGAAGAGAAGGCGCACGGCGAGAACAAGTTCTGGCTTCACCCGCTCTTCAAAAAAGAGAACATGGAGGCGGGCTGCAACCAGTGTCACGCGGCAGACCGCGTGCTTCAGGGCGCGACGACCCTGACCGAAGGCAAAGACCTCTTCTACCAGCGCGGCTGCGTCGGCTGCCACCGCTACGAAGGCTTCGACCGCGAGTCGGACGCGCTGACGAGCGCGCGACAGCAGATAAAGCAACTCGAAGACGGCGTGGCCGCCAACGAACATGAGGCGAAGGTGGCGCGCGCGGAATCCTCCGCGCCCGGAGTCTCCGACGAGCGTGCGACGCAACTTCTCGCGCGTGCGGAAGCGCTCACCGTCTCGAACAGTCAACTCGAAGCGAAGATTGACGAGTTGAACACCGAAACGCGTTACCTCATGCAAGACCAGAAGAAGGTCGGGCCGAACTTGAAGGACGTGCGTTTGAAACTCCGAAAGGAGTGGATACCCGTCTGGCTTCAAGACCCGCAGGCGTTCCGGCCCGGCACGAAGATGCCGACCTTCTGGTACATCTCCGGCCAAGAGCACATGGAAGGCGTCGCCGGAAATATCGTTCCGACAGCGCAGCAGGACGACGAGCGCAAGGCGATTGCGGCTTACCTTTGGCAGTCGGCGTTCGAGGGACAGTTGCCCGCTCAACAGCCCGGCGACAAGGCTCACGGCGAGGAGTTGTTCAAGACGCGCGGCTGTCTCGCGTGCCACTCGATTGGCGAGGGCGACCAGAAAGTCGGGGGCGAGTTTGCGGCGAACCTGACGCGCGTCGGGCAGAAGGAGAACTACGATTACCTCGTGCGCTGGATTCATAATCCGCGCGAGCGCTGGGCGCCCTACTGCCCGAAGGAGCACCGCGACCTCACGCCCGACGACTACACGAAGAACGGCAAAGACTTCGTCTTCGACACCGTCAAGCACTCTCGTTGCCCGAACGACGGCGCGGAACTTCAAGTGCAGAACATGACGGTGATGCCGAACTTCCGTCTCTCAGACCAAGACGCGCGCGACATCGCTTCGTACCTTGTCTCGCTCACGCAAGCAGTTCAATACCCCGACGCTTCATTCATGGACGACCCGCGTTTGAAGGATAAGGGGCAGGCGCTCATCAAGCAGTACGGCTGCGCGGGCTGCCACGAGATACGCGGCTTCGAGGACGAGCAGCGCATCGGCAAGGAGTTGACCGCCGAAGGCGCGACGCCGCTCGAACGTCTCGACTTCGCATTGATGACGCACAAGGCCGAACTCGGCGAAGACCCCGAAACGCGCGCGGAGGTCGGCGAGCCGCGGTTGTCTTCAAAAGACTCGAAGCCCAAGAAACAGACACCGTGGTACGACCACAAAGGCTTCTTCGAGCACAAGCTGGCCGACCCGTCAGTCTACGACAAGGGCAAGGAGAAAGACCCGCGCGAGCACCTTCGGATGCCCAAGCCTTACTTGAAAGATGAGTGGAAGACGGCGCTCACGACCTTCCTCTTGGGGAGCGTCGGCGCGGAGGGCGCAAACGTCCCTGCGTCGTTCTTCTACAACCCGACCGAGCAGAGGAAGGCGATTCAGGACGGCTGGTGGGTCGTCAAGAAGTACAACTGCATGGGCTGCCATTCGGTTCAGGTCGGACAGAAATCCGTCCTGTTCGGACTGCCGCAGTATCAACAGGGCGGCGCTTTGGGCGACATACAACTCGGCCCTGAACAACTGCCGCCCGGACTGATGACCGAGGGCGCGCGCGTTGACCCCGGCTGGCTTCTTCGCTTCCTCTGCGACCCATCGCTCAGCAACGGCAACAAGGAGTGCGCCGCGCTCGGCGGACACGCGGGCGCGTCGAACGCATCCGTCAGCAACTCGAACGAACAGGCCGCTGGCCGCGGCAACCCGGCCAACCCGCAATCAGGGCCGGGCGCGGGAGCGCAAGGCTCGACCGCAACGTCGCAGCAGCCGTCGAACCCGCAAACGATGGGCGCGCTCCATCCGCAGCCGGGCGAGAACCGCAACGGCGTGCGAACTTACCTGCGCGTCCGCATGCCCACGTTCACCTTCTCGCCGAACGAGTTGCGAACGCTCGTGCGCTTCTTCCTCGCTGTCTCCGCGCAGCAGGAGACGGACATACGCGAGCAGCTTGAGCCGCTGTCGGACTCGGAGCGCAACCTTGCGCGCGCGCTGTTTACGTCGCAGGCCGCGCCGTGTCTGAAGTGTCACATGACGGGCGACGCGGGCCACGACCAGACGGCGACCGCGCCGAACTTCCTGCAAGCCGGAGGACGCCTCAAACCCGATTGGACGTTTCGTTGGCTTCTCGACCCGCAGCGCATCATGCCCGGCACGGCGATGCCTTCGGAACTCTTCAAGCGCGACGGCGAGCGCTGGGTCTTCAACGGCCCGCTCCCGCCGACAGCCTCCGACTACCAAGGCGACCACGCGAAACTGCTCGTTCGCTACCTACTCTCTTTGACGCCCGAAGAGCAGGCGCGCGCGCGTTCGACATCGCCCGCGCAGACCCCCGCGCCGAGCGGCGCGCCCGTTCCGGTCGCCTCGCACGGCGGCGACGTCAAAACGCGCGCGGCTTCAAACAAGAGCGCGGGCGTGAAGAGGCGCGGCGCGAGATGGGGAAGACAGAGCGCTAGGTTCGCAAGGCAAGGGTTGAGGGCGCGTTGGCGACAGTCGGCGTCGTCTCGACGTGCGCCCTCGCGGTTTCCCGCCGTGATTTTTTAGAGTTATCATACGGGCAAGTCTTTTTTAGGAGGAATCCGAGATGCACTCAAACCGCGCGCGGTTTTTGGTCGCGCTTTTGGTCGCGCTCTGCCTTCTCGCCTTCGCGCTCGCATGCTCTAAGAGCGCCGACGACGAGGAGGACAGGGCTGACGCGGGCGACGACTCAGGCGAGGTCGCAAACCTTACGCCCTACAAGCCCACCGGGCAGGAAGGTTCAATCGCGGGCACTATCACGTTCACGGGCGCGCCGCCCGCGCCCAAACCCATCAGCATGGATCAAGACCCCGTCTGCTCGTCGGCAAACCCCGACGCGCGCACGGAAGACATCGTCATCAACGGCGACAAGCTTCAGAACGTCTTCGTCTATATCAAGGAAGGGAAGGCGGGCGACAAGAGCATCACGAGCTTCAAGTTTGACCCGCCCGCGGATGCCGCGAAGCTCGACCAGCACGGCTGCCACTACGTTCCGCACGTGATGGGCGTGCAGGTCAACCAAGCCTTCGAGGTCGTCAACAGCGACCCGACGCCGCATAACGTAAACGTTGACGCGAAGCTGAACGACAAGTTCAATCAGGGCCAGCCGCCCGGCTCCGCGCCGATTAACAAGCAGTTCAAACGAGCGGAGACTGTCATCCCCGTCAAGTGCAACCAGCACCCTTGGATGCGCGCATACGTCGGCGTGCTCGCGCACCCGTTCTACGCCGTCACCGACAAGGACGGACACTTCGAGATTAAGGGCGTGCCGCCGGGCACGTACACGGTAGTCGCTTGGCACGAGAAGTATCAGCAGGGCATCTCGCAATCGGTGACGGTCGGAGCGAGCGAGAAGAAGGAGTTGAACGTAAGCTTCTCTTCGTCGCAGTTGGCCGAAGGGCAGACTGGCGGCGGCGTCCTTCGTATGCTCCCGGCGCTCGAACTCCCGATGCTCGGCGAGCATCACTGACTTCGATAGAGTGTTAGCGGATGAGAATTAACCACAGAGACACAGAGGACACTGAGATTGCACAGAGGGATTCATTCTCTGTGCCGCCTCTGCGTCCTCTGTGCCTCTGTGGTTAACTTGCGATTCACCGTCACGAAGTAAACTGATTAAGTTAAGCTGAGGGGAAGCGGCGTTAAATACAATGAAGGAGTTGGTGTTAGAAGTCACGGCTGAAGTTCCGGCGGTGGTCGCGCCCGCGCCGCTTGCGCTCCGCGAAAGGGTCGCGGCCTTCGTCGAGTTGACGAAGCCGCGCATCACGTTTCTCATCGTGCTCACATCAGCCGCGGGCTTCTGCCTCGGCTCGAAGGGGCGGTTCGACTACGTCGCGCTCGCAAACGCGCTCGCCGGAATCGCGCTGCTCTCTTCGGGGATAGCGACGCTCAACCAATACATGGAGCGCGAACTCGACGGGCGCATGCGTCGAACGCTCGCGCGTCCGCTCCCTTCGGGGAAGCTGAGTCCAGCGCACGCGCTCGCCTTCGGCGTTGCGCTTACACTCGCGGCGGAAGTCTATCTTGCGCTCTTCGTAAATTTTCTGACGGCGGCCTTCGGCGTCACGGTAATCGTCGGCTATCTGTTCTGCTACACGCCTTTGAAGACGCGCAGTTCGCTCTCGACAATCGTCGGCGCGTTTCCGGGCGCGATGCCGCCGCTCATGGGTTGGACTGCCGCGACCGGCGTCGCCAACACCGAAGCATGGGCGCTCTTCGCCATCCTCTTCGTCTGGCAGTTTCCACACTTCCTCGCAATCGCTTGGATGTACCGCGAAGACTACGCGCGCGCGGGGATTCTAATGCTGCCCGTCGTCGAGCCTGAAGGGCGTCTGACGGCGCAGCAGATTGTGATTTGGACTTTGCTGCTCGTTCCCGTCAGTCTCTTTCCAGTCGCACTGGGGACGACGGGCGCAATCTATTTCTTCGGCGCGTTCGTGCTCGGCCTGCTATTTCTGGCGACGAGCATCCACGCCGCGTTCGCAAACACGCGCAGGGGCGCGCGCCGTCTCTTGCTCGCCTCCGTGCTCTACTTGCCCGTTCTGTTCGGGCTGATGGTCTTTAACAAGTAGCCAGTAGCCAGTAGTCGGTAGTCAGTAGCGCTTCGCGCTCCGGGCGTTGACACTTAAATACGAACTACTCGGCTGCGAGAGTTTTTCTACTGACTACTGGCTACTGGCTACTGGCTACTGCTTCGGAGGTCTTCATGGGTCGTGCGCTGGCCGTCTTCATCTGGGTGATGACGATTCTGTCGGTCTGGATGTTCCTGAGCGGCAACTGGTGGTTTCCCGCGGCCATCTCCGAGCACGGCCCGGCCTACGACCGCCAGTTCTTACTCACAATCGCCGTCGTCGGTGTAGCATTCGCCGCCGCGCAGGTCGCTCTCGGCTACGCCGTCTGGCGCTACCGCGACACGGGCGACGGCACGCGTGCAGTCTATTCGCACGGCAACAATCGCATGGAGATAATCTGGACGGTCGTCACCGCCGCCATCTTCATCACGCTCGCGCTCCTCGGCCAGCGCGTCTGGTACTCGCTCCACATGACGCCCGCGCCCGCCAACGCTTCGCAAGTGCGCGTCCTCGCGCAGCAGTTCCAGTGGAATTTTCACTATCCCGGCGCCGACGGAAAATTCGGTCGAACAGACCCCGCGAAGATTAGCGACGAGACCATCAACTACATCGGACTCGACGCGTCAGACCCGGCTGCGGCTGACGACGCCGTCGTCCAGACGCTCGTAACGGAAGTCAACCGCCCGGTCTCGATGATTCTGATGGCGCGCGACGTGACGCACAGTTTCTGGGTGCCGCCGCTGCGCTTCAAGCAGGACGCAGTGCCCGGCCTCGAAGTGCCCGTCCACTTCACTGCGAACAAAACGGGGCGTTACGAAATCGCTTGCGCCGAACTCTGCGGACAGCAACACTACAAGATGCGCAGTTACATGCTCGTGCTGCCGAAAGACGAATACGACGCGCTGATGGCGCTCCCGCAGGCGCAGTTTCAGGCGCGCGTCACCGAGCTTTACAAGAAGTATCCGGTAACTTACTGAACCTACCGCGACGCGAGCGCGCGTCATGAGGAGCGTTAGAGATGGCAGAAGCGGACAACGAAAGCGAGTTCGAGCACGAACAGCACGCCGCGGCGCATCATCACGAGCCGCCGCACAGCTTCATACGCAAGTACATCTTCAGCATTGACCACAAGGTCATCGGCATTCAATACCTCCTGCTCGCGCTCTTCTCCGTCCTCATCGGCATGATCATGTCGGTGCTGATGCGCATGAACATGACTTGGCCGGGCCACGCGTGGCCCATACTCGGCACGCTCTTCCCGACGGGCGCGCCCGGCGGCGTCATGTCGCCGGAGTTCTACCTCTCGCTCGTAACGATGCACGGCACGATGATGGTCTTCTTCGTCCTGACGACCGCGCCGCAGGGAGGCTTCGGCAACTACTTCCTCCCGATCCAAATCGGCGCGGACGACATGGCCTTCCCCGTGCTCAACATGCTTTCGTTCTGGGTCACGTTCGTCGGACTTGTAGTCCTCTGCGCGGCGATTTTCGCCTCCGGCAACGGCGTCCTCGGCCCGACGGGCGGCTGGACTGGCTACCCGCCGCTCTCCGCAATCGGTCATCTACTAAACGTGCCCGGCCAAGGCATGGGACTCAACCTCTGGGTCATAAGCATCGCCATATTCTGCGTCGCCTCGCTCCTCGGCGCGCTCAACTTCATCACGACGCTTCTCAACCTTCGCACGCGCGGAATGTCTTTAATGCGTATGCCTCTGACGTGCTGGGCTTGGTTCACGACCGCCGTCCTCGCGCTTCTTTCGTTCCCGGTTCTGCTCGCCGCCGGAATCCTTCTACTGCTCGACCACAACGCCGGGACGAGTTTCTTCGTGCCGAGCGGACTGTCGAACGGAACGACGCTGATTGACCACGCGGGCGGCTCGCCCATCCTCTGGCAGCACCTCTTCTGGTTCTTCGGCCACCCGGAAGTTTATATCGCAATCCTTCCGGGCATGGGCGCGACCTCGCACATTCTCTCCACCTTCGCGCGCAAACCCATCTTCGGCTATCGCGCGATGGTCTTCGCGATGTTCGCAATCGGCCTGCTCGGCTTCTTCGTCTGGGGGCACCACATGTTCATCTCCGGCATGAGTCCTTGGACGGGCATGGCCTTCTCCGTTCTGACGCTTTCTATCGGCGTCCCTTCGGCGATTAAAACTTTCAACTGGCTCGGCACGCTCTGGGGCGCGCGCATAAGATTCACAACGCCGATGCTCTTTGCGCTCGGCTTCGTCTCACTCTTCGTCGCGGGCGGCATCACGGGCCTCGTCCTCGGACAGTCGTCTTTAGACCTCTCGATGCACGACACCTACTTCGTCCCCGGACACTTCCATCTCGTGATGGGCGTCGCCGCCATCTTCGGCATGTTCGCGGGAACTTACTTCTGGTTCCCGAAGATGTTCGGTCGGATGATGGACGAGCGAATCGGAAGGCTTCACTTCTGGCCGACGATCATCGGCGTCTATGCCATCTTCATCCCGATGCACGCAATGGGTCTCGTCGGACTTCCGCGCCGCTACTCGCAGTTTTGGGAAGTCACCAACGGCAAGATTGAATTCATCTACCACTTCAACGAACCCACGCACCCGCTCATCGTCTTCGTCACTTGGGCCGCGATACTGACGGCCATCGCGCAAGTCCTCTTCGTCTTCAACTTCTTCTGGAGCATGTTCAAGGGCAAGAAGGCGAGCGACAACCCTTGGGAGGCGACGACGCTCGAATGGACTACCGCGACTCCGCCGCCGCACGACAACTTCGGCGGTAAAGTCCCCTCGGTCTATCGCGGCGCGTACGAGTTCGCCGTTCCGGGCGCGCCCGCCGACTACGTGATGCAGACGACGCCGGATGAGACGGACGCGAACGTCGCCGCAAGTGTAAGTTCACATCAAGGGAAGGGTAATGGTCACGACGGCCACGGCTAACACAGAGACCGCGACGCGCACCGACTCCGCGCTCGACATCGCCGCGACTCGCCGGCGTGGCGGGCGCGGCCCGCGCGGCGGCGGAAACGGCAAAGGGCCGAACGGCGGAGGGCCGGGCGGCGGAAGCTCCGGCGACGACGAACGCCGGCGCGAGTTCTCACCTGAACGCTACCGTATAGGCGTCTGGGTCGGCATCGCCTCCATCCTGATGATGTTCACCGCGCTCGCTAGCGCGCTCATCGTCCGCGCGGGGCTTCCCGGCTCGACCGACTGGCGCGGCGGCACGCTTCCGTCGCTCGCATACGCCAGCACCGTCGTCATCATCGTCAGCAGTCTCACGTTCACGCGCGCCAAGTCCGCGCTCACGCACGCCGAGGAGCGCGGCTACCGGCTCTGGCTCGCCGTCACACTGCTGCTCGGACTCGGCTTTCTCGCGTCGCAGGTTTTGGCTTGGCGTCAACTCGTCGCGCAAGGCGTTTATCTCGCGTCGAACCCGCACAGTTCTTTCTTCTACGTCCTGACGGGGCTGCACGGCCTGCACCTCGCGGGCGGCATACTCGCGCTCTCGGCGCTCATCATCTACGCGCGGCGCGCGCACGATAGCGCCGCGTCGGGCGAGAAGCGGCGCGTGCTGACCGGCGTGGTCGGCATCTACTGGCACTTCATGGACGTTCTCTGGGTCTTTCTTTTCCTGCTCCTATTCTTCTGGAGGTGACAGGCTTTGAGCACTGAAGCGCGCGTTGGGCATCTTGCGGCGAACGAGTGGGACGGCGGCGCGCTGCCCTACCACGTCGGACATCGCAAGCTCGGCATGTGGCTCTTCATCGTGTCTGACGCGATGACCTTCTCGGCCCTTCTCATCGGCTACTCCTACGCGCGCGCGGCGAGCGTCGAGTGGCCGACGCCGTTTCCATTCTACCCTTCGATAATCTTCTCGACGACGATGACGCTCTTTCTCCTCGCGTCGAGTTTTACGATGGTCATGGCCGTACGGGCGTCGGCGCAAAACCGGCTGAAGGCCGCGCGTCGCTGGATTGGCGCGACGATGCTCGGCGGCTTGGCGTTCCTCGTCCTTCACTTAATCGAGTGGAAGCACTTGATTGACGAGGGGCTTCGCCCGTTCCGTCTTGCTGGCGAGTGGGCGCGCGAGTGGCCGAACGCGCCGCCGCTCTTCGGCGCGAGCTTCTTCGCAATAACGGGCCTGCACATGTTCCACGTCTTCACGGGCGTCTGCTACCTCGGCGTCA
>Ga0081539_10004108_pt1 | contig 16603 bp, 14 predicted proteins | sample TabmetS4T2R2_FD_71023 | JGI IMG/M metagenome (GOLD analysis project Ga0081539, IMG submission 71023) | Tabebuia heterophylla rhizosphere microbial communities from the University of Puerto Rico - S4T2R2 | ecosystem: Host-associated > Plants > Roots > Rhizosphere ...
GGGCTCGACGATTCGGACATGCGGACACCTTCTTGCCGTTTGCCTGATTGCAGATACCGTTCGATCCGGCACCCGTTGCGTCCTCGCCTCGTCAACGCGAATGCGGCAGACCGACAGGCCGGAAACCGTCACCGCCCGCTGACGCCTACGTGGCGCATCGCCCTCGGCAAAGAAACTCAGTCTGGCAACGCCGCGATGGCAACAATTTCGATGACGAGGTCCGGATGCGCAAGTGCCGCAACACCAATCACCTCAGATGGCGGCGGATTATCGTAGCTGCAGTGCTTGGGACAATGTTCGGCAAAAAATTCGTCCAGCACGTCGAGGCGAAAATTCGGTGAACCAAGAACGCCACCATTCGGAAATGGCCCTTTGACGTAAAACGTCAGCTTGACCAGATGCTCGAGCGAGCTGCCAACCTCCTCCAAATCCGATTTTATGTTCGCAAGTATTGCGCGCCATTGCGCTACGGGATCGCCGACGGCACCGCCGCGTCGCTTCAAGGGATCGTAGTCCTCGGCCGTGGCGGTGTTGCCGGAAAGAAAAACATAGCCCTTCGCGCCGGTGACGACCGTCGCCTTCCCCCACGGCATCAAACGATCGCCCTTGAACTTCTTGTACGTCGCAAGCTGCATTTGACGCTCCCATTGCGGTGCCAAGCGCGGAGCACAGCGGCGAAGCGCGGGCTCTTGCACGCACGCATGCGATTCGAACGCTTGCGCGGCGGATTCGTTGCCCGGCGCTCATCCCGGAATCGGGTGGGCCACGTCGGCAAAGCGCGCCATGTCCAGAGCCGAGGGGCAACAACAGCAATGGAGTCAGCCATGTCAAAGGAACAGGAAAACAAGAAGATCGTCGCCCGCTGGTTCGAGGAGTTCTGGGGCAATCCCTGGAATCCCAAGGTTGTCGACGAGCTCAGCACACCCGACATTCTCTTGCAGTATTCGCTGCACGCGCCACGCCGCGGGCGCGCGGATGTGAAGAGCTTCATGACCGACTTTCGCGAAGCGTTCCCAGACCTCAAGTTCTGGGGCACGGCGGACCTCATCGCCGAGGGCGACTATGTGGTCGGCCGTTGGGAGGGCGGCGGCACGCACACCGGTCCCGCCTTCAGCGACTTTCTGATCGGCTCCCTTCCTGCCGCCTCGGGCCGGAAAATGCACTTCACCGGAACCACGGTGCTGCGCGTGCAGAACGGCAAGATCGCCGAGGAAGTCGGGTTGGACGATGGCGCAACCGCGCTGCAGCAGCTCGGCATCCTGCGCGCAGCTTAGCAATGCTTCGGCTCAGAAGCCGCTGATCATGCGTGAAGATGAGCCGGACGGCGGCGTCGCCCCCCGTCCGGCTCTCTTGCCGTGCACGCCGTCAGGCGAGCATCGGCATCCCCTCTCCCCGTCACATCTCCGTCCGTTTGAATTTGATCACCAGGCCGGTCTCCACATCGATCGCGCGTCCCTCGCGCAGATACGGCTTGAACTTCCACTGCCGCAGCGCCTCCTCGATGTTCCGCCTCTGCGCCGCGGTGGCGCCGATCACGTGGACATGACGCACGCTGCCGTCCTTCGCGACGACGATGCGCACCGGGACCTGCGCGGGTTTCGCGCCGGCTTCCTCGGGCTGGACGCGGTGAATGATATTCTCGGCGACCGCGTGATCGCGGATGCAAGGCGCCGTCGCGGCATCAAATCTCCGATGCAGCGCCGCGAGCTGGTCGAGCGATGCCGTCAGCCGCGCCAGCGACTCCGTATCGCGTGCGGTCAGGTTGAAGGTGACGACATGGCAGCGGATCTCGATCGCGAAGGTCGAGCGATGCAGCCCAACTCCGCTGAAGTCGACGCGATGCGCCGCATGTCGCCCGATCCTCACCTCCGCAGGCTCGCGATCGATCGTCATGCCGTCGAGCGAAGACATCACCTGGCGGAAGTCGGCGGTGACGGCCTTTGCATCGTCATCCGGCTTCTCGGCAAAGAACATGTCCTGCGCGGCAATGAGGACCGTTGCATCGAGCTCGCCCGGCGGAATCCATGTGCCGAGAACGTAATAGCCGGATGAGGAGGGCGCCGGTCCCGGGAGGCCCGGGATCCAGCCTTGCGGCAAGCGATATGACAAATTGAAGTAGTCGCTCACATACGTGCCGTTTGCGAACTGCCCGTCTTCCGGATTGGCGAACGCCGGGGGCGCGGTGCTGTAACGCATCACGCCGATTCCACCGACGAACACCGCTGCGGCAAGCGCCGCGACACCCGGATACAACAACGCCCGCATGACACGCGCGCTCCGTTTAGAGCGAGCGCAGGAAGTTGATGACCGCCTGCTTGTCGTCGCGCGACAACAGATTGTAGTTGTTGATCACGACGTTCGCTTCCGACCCACGGCTGGCATGCGCCTCGATCGCCTCATGCAGATCCTTGGTGCGGCCATCGTGCAGGAAGAAGATGCGCTGTCCGACGCCCCACAGCGGCGCGGTGCGGAACTCGCCCCCGTTCGCGGTGCCTTGCGACACGCCGTCGGCGAGACCCTGGCCCATGTCGTGCAGCGCGAAGTCACTGTACGGCTGGAACGTGACGTTGCTTTGCCCGGTCAATCGCGATTGCGCCGTGGTCAGGCTCTTGGTGTGGCAGGCCTGACAGCCGATATTGGCAAACACCTGACTGCCGCGCGTTGCCGTCGCCGCCGTGGAGGTGGAGGTCGACGAGGTCGCAGCGGTCGTCGCTCCCGCCGCTGACGGCAACACGCTCGCCACTTCGGTCGTGGCCGAGGCGACCGCGGTGGTCCCGCTCTGTTGCGCAACCGGTGTGCTCGTTGCCGATGCCGGCGCCGGCGGCGCGGTCAGGCGCATGAACGCCGCAAAGAGATCGATGTCGCTCTGGAAGGCCGCCGAGGGGCTCGGGCTGTCTTCGGCTTCCAGCGGCGTGCCGTCATTCGGCGTGAACTTGAATTGGCAATTCGGATCGCTCTCGCGCTCGTTCTGGAACAGCTCGTTGGTGATGCCCATTTCGACGTTGTAGGCCTCGCCGGAGAACAACAGCAGCGACTTGTTCTGCGCCTTCCATCCGAAGCGCGCGATCGTCCCGTCATTGCCGTTGCGATTGAAACGCCCCGAAATGCCGAGTGCCCGCTTCTGCTGTGCGTTCGCCGCCAGATTGGCCTCCAGCGCGCCGTCGGAGACATTCTCGACCAGACCCAGTCCGAACAGCGGCGTCGGAATGCGGAAGACCACGTTATTGCGCGAAAGCTCGGCGGCAAAATTCGGCTGCGCGATATTGCAGCCGGGCGCGTCGGACCGGCCGGTGATCACGAACAGGGCATGCACGCCGCCGTCCGGCGATCCATCGCGATTGCGCACGAAACGCGCCTCACGCACCGGGCCATCCGCCGTGATGAAGGGCGGCACGACATTCTTCGCCCCCGCGAGGGTTGCGACCGCCACTTGCGGATTTGTCGCCGGGCTGGTGCCGCCGACAGTCGGTTGAGAATGGCAGCCCGAACAGCTGTCGAGATTGAAGCGTGGGCCGAGTCCGTCCTCCGCGACATCGACTTCCTGGAAGACTTCCTTTGAGACCTCAAAAAATTGAAGCTCCGCCTCGTTCAGACCCGGCAGCGGCCCGCCCGCGCCGGGCTCGCCGCCGCGCACGCCGGGATCCGTCGGGCGCGAAGACGACGACGAGCCGCCGCTCGGAGGCCTGCGGAATTGGGTCGCGGCCGGATCGGTGGTCGCCGTCGCCGCGGCCGTGTTCGTGGCCGCCGCGCCGGTGGTCGCCGTCGTGGCGGTGGTTTGCGCTTGCGCCGTTGCGGACCAGAAGGTCGATCCCATCAAGACGGCGGCAAGGCTGGCAAGCGAGCATGCTCGCGAAAAGTTCATCGTCCCCATTTCGTCGCTCCCGCTTCTCTGCGCGGCCGTGCACCGCGGGCGGAGACAACACGAATTTACCGACAATTATTTGGCCTCCATCGTCCTTAAATGTGAAGTCATTTTGACGAGTGCCGCGGCGATGAATTGAGTCGACGGAGAAAACAATATGATCAGCAGCGAATTATTTCGTTTTATTCATCCGGCAAAATGCGGCGCGATCACGCCCGCTGATACTCTGACACGACGAGTGATCGCTCTTATTAAAACATGACGAACCGGAATGGCGATTATATGGCCGGGCATTAAATGCCGGCTAGTAAATTTCTTAATGCGGCAAATAGCGAGCGCGCGGCATACTCCGCCGCCCCTCGCTCCTTGTGGGAGAGGACGAACTTGGCTGGCGCCGCATTCGCGGCACCCTTCCATTCAACGTCGGCCGTCGGTCTCGCGCCCGCTGATGACCGAACGCCCCGTGCGCATCGTTTGCAGCCGCTCGCGAAATTCCTCGGTGACCGCGCTCGCCTCGATGCTGTTGCGGATCAATTTCGTCTTGATGAAGATAATGATCTCCGAGCGCGACTTGGTATTCGACGTATTCCCGAATATGTCGCCGAGGAATTTTATCTCGCGCAGGCCCGGTATTCCGGAGCGCGTCTGCTGCGCCCGCTCGCTGATCAGGCCGGCCAACAGCACGGTCTGTCCACTAGTCACCGACACGGTCGAATGCACCCGGCGCTGCGCGATCGTCGGCGTCAGCGTCTGCTGGTCGGCGTTGGCGACGTTGGAGATCTCCTGGTCCACCTCGAGCAGAATCGAGCCATTGGCATTGATGTGCGGCAACACCTTCAGGATCACGCCGGTATTGCGCATCTGGATCGTGTTGACGATCGGCGCGGCGGCGTTGGTCAGCACCGCGGCCGAGCTGGTCGTGATCGGAATCTCGTCGCCGACTTGCAACAGCGCCGGTTGATTGTCGAGTGCGACCAGCGACGGAGACGACAGCACCTTCACGTCGGTCAGGTTCGACAGCGCATTGAGGATCGCGCGCGGCTGCGACTCCGGCCCGAGCAGCAGATTGAGACCCGGCGCCACGCGCTGCAGCAGCGCGCCCTGCGCCGCCACTTGGGCGCCGCCGAGCAGGCCGATCGATCCCTTGTCGGTCCCGGCACGAACGTCCTTGCTGTTGAGGAAGAACTGCACGCCATATTGCAGCTCGTCGGTCAGTGTCACCTCGGCCACCGTGGCGTCGATCGCCACCTGCAGGCGCGGGCGGTCGAGGTCGCGCAAGGCGCGTTCGACGACCCGATAATCCTCCTGATTGGAATAAACCACGATGGCATTGTTCGCGACGTCGGCGGTGATGCGCACGCCCTGGAAAGTGCTGCGCGGCGCGCCGCCGCCGGACGGAGATGTCGGAGACGCATCGCTCTCCGTGGCCTTGTTGCGATCGGAGAACGCCTCGAACGCCGCGGCGATCGTATTGCTGCGATTGTCCTGGCTTCCGCCCGCGCCGGAGGCATTTGTGGTGCCCGAATTGCGGTCGAGCGAATCGAGCCGCGATTGCGCGGTCTCGACGCCGGGCGCGGTCTGCCTGGTCGGCGTCTCGGAGGCGGCACCGGATTTTTGCGTGACGAAGATGTCGTTCAGGATCTTGGCGACCTGCGTGGCACTGCCGTTCTTCAGTCGGAACGTGCGCAGCGTCGTGCCGGTGCTGTCGGAGCGGTCGAGGCGCTGCACCCATTGCGTGGTCTGGGCGAGCAGCTTCGGATTTTTCGTCACCACCATCACGGCGTTCATGCGCGACACCGGCTGAAAGCGGATCACGCCCTGCCCGAGGCCGCCGTCGCCGGTCTCGAAAATCCGCTCGAGCTCCGTGATCATCGTTTCGGGCGAGGTCGATTTGAGCGGATAGACGCCGACCGACTGATTGCGCAGCCATTCGACGTCGAAGGTCGCGACCACGTCGAGCGCGGCCTGGCGCTCCTGTGTCGTGCCCTGGATCAGCAACAGGTTGCGCGAGGGCACGACGCGGATCGAGCCGGGCCGCGACAGGAAGCTTTCCGCCGTCTTCGCCACCGTGGTGGCGGAGGTATATTTCAGCGGCACCAGCGAAACGCCGAAACCCGGCTCGCCGGCGCCGGCGCTGAGCGTGCCGCTCGCATTGGCCTCGGAGATCGGCACGATCTTCAACAGCTTGCCGGAGCGCACGATCGCGGCATTCGACATCCGCAGCGCGCTTTCGAAGGCCGGCAGCACATCCTTGCGCGGGATCGGCGCGGACGAGGCGAGCGTCACATTGCCGGTCACGCGTGGATCGACCACGAAATTGAGCTGGAGAATATCGCCGAGCAGCGTCTTGGCGACGGTCTGCATGTCGGCATTGTCGAAATTGATCTCGACGCCCTCGCCTTTCACCAGGGCGGCGGGCTCGGCCGATGCGCTGCGCATCGTTCCGTCCTGCTCGCGTGGCGGCTCGGCATCGCCTTCGGAGGCCGGAAACAGCAGCGGTCGCGGCGCCTCATAGCGGTCGCCCGAGCGGCCCTCCGCGTCACTGGTGAAGCGGGCGCTCACGTCGGCGCTGCGGATGTAATCGGTCGCGCTGCTCGGCGCCATCGCGGCGCTCGGATTGAAGCTTTGCGTCGCACAGCCGGGCAACGCACAGAGCAGCGTCATCGCGACGCAGGCCTGCGAGATGTCGGAAAGACTCCACGCCCGCACACAACTCACTACGCAAACTCCCGCCCCGCGGCGCCTCTCTCACGACCGCTGATACGCGGCGGCACGAGACAGAACGCCAACACCAATGCCAATCCTCAGGCGGGGTCCTCCGCGCCGCCTGCTCCGTGGATCGTATGCATGGGAGTGTGATGGTTAACGGTGGACGCAATACGGCGAATGGCGCACCATATAGGGCGAAGCAAAGACCATTTTGGACACGCCGAATATTTCGAGAGCCTAATCTCGGAAAAAATTGCCGGGCACGCGGCGCGGCTTTCGAAAAAGATCACGCCGCACCAATAAGCTAGATCAGGCTGACGAATAGTCATGCGGCTGCGGTGAATTGCGGACCGCCGCCCAATTTGCCGATTATTGCCGGCCGCGCCGGCGTTTTCTCGGCTGACTCGTATTTTCCGTCGCCAGCGACGAATTTTGTTTCAGCTCAGATTGTTGTGGCGGGTTTTTTGTGCCGCCCGCTGTATTTCGATTTTCACCATCTGCCAAAGCGCGCGGCTGGCCATCGTGATTGAAGAGCATGAATGTGGCAAAGCGGTCCTCGAACGACAGCACCACCTTGCGTCCGTCGATCTGGCTGACTTTCCAGCCGCCGACGTCGTCGCCGATTTGCGCGCGGATGATCTTGTTCTCCGCGCCGGCGCGCATGATCGCGCGCGCGCTGTCCCCGTCCATCACGACGCCGACGAGAACCACATTCGGCGGCGGAGCCGGCGGTGCGGGCGGCGGCGGAGCCGCAGCAACCGGCGCCGGCGGAGGCGCGGGCGGACGACGGGTCGATGAAAACAGCGGACGGCCGATCGTTGCCGACAGATGCTCCAGCGGCTGCGCGGCGAGCGGATTGGCAAGCGTTGCTTGCGCCTCCTGCGGCTGTGCCGCCGCCGCGGTGACGTGCGCGGCGCTCGACCCACACAACAACAGAACCGCGCAGCCTCGGCGAAAGTCCATCATGGTGCGCCCTTCCGCCACAACGCGCGCAGGCTCAAGCTCGCGCGCAGCAACGGGTTTTCTGCCGCGCGCCCGGCCGCCGTGCTGACTGGCTGGACCGAAAGCGCTTCCACGAACACATACGGCGTTCCGCTCTCGAGCCGGTAGAGCAGCGCGCGCAGTGCCGCGGCGCTCAGCTCGAGCGTCGCCTGGAGCCGGATCGTGTCGGGCGCGTCCTCGCGTTTGGTCGCCTCGCCGCCGGAGGACATCAGGCTCGCGCGCTCGGTCTCGGCGAGCTTCGCGAGATAGGCCTGCAGTTGCGCGCTCGCGAGCCCTTGCGTCGGCGCATCGAGGAATGCCGCCGCCGGCGCGGCCGCGATGCGTCGCTCCGGCTCCGAGCGGACCCGCGTCTCCAGCCGCGACAGCAGCTCACGTCGTTGCGCGAGCTCGTCCGCCGCATCGTGACGCGCCTGGAATACGAACCCGAGCGTGCACAGGCAGATGAACAGCAGCAGCGCGAGCGCCGCGACCGAGACGAGTTGCTCGCGATCGAGCTGCGGCAAGTTCAAGTCGAGTTTCATATTGATGCGCATGTTCATTCCTCCGCGACCTTGATGCGCGGCTCGACCTGCGCCTCGATCGAGAAGCGAAATTTTCCCTCCGGCCCGCGCGTCGCCGGGGCCGAGAAATGCACGCCGGCCAGGTGCCCGGATTGCTCGAGCGGCGCGAGCAGACCGGGCACGTCGCTCGCGAGCCCGGCCAAGCGCAAGGTCGCGCCCTCCAGGCGAATTTCCGTCAGGTAGGCGGAGTCAGGCAGCGCGCGCGACACCGCCTCGAGCACGATCACGCTGGCAATCGCGCTCTCCTTCGCGCGCCACGCCCGTTCCGCCGGAGGGGCCGTGCCGGCCGCCCCGCGACTGACCTGAACCTTTTGCTGCAGTGTTTTCACTCGCGCCGCGAGATCCTCGCTTTCGCTCCGCGTCAAACCGGTCGACGCCAGCGCCCAAAGGCTGAAAGCGACGGTGAGCGCCACAACGCCGCCGACGCTGACCGCGACCAGCCGCGCGGCGTCCGCGAGGCCCTCGCCCGACGCATCGCTCGCGCGCGACCACAAGGTCACGGGCTCTCCCTCGCCGGTCGCTTCGCTGGCCGCCGCATACGCCACGATGCGATCGGCGTTAAGGCCGTGCACGGCGAGGCGCTCGCGCGCCGCCTCGAGGTCGGCCCGCGATGCCATCAGGATGCGCACCTCGACCGCCGCCTTGTCTGCGGCCGCGGCGGTCGTGAAGCCATAGGCGAGATTGCCGACCGGCCATGGCGACAGGCGATCGATCTGATTGTGCACCACGCCGGCGAGAAATTTCTCCGCTTGCGTCGGCACGGTGATGTTGCGTGTCACGATGCGGTCGGGCGGCAGTTCGAGGACGACGAAGCTGTTGCGCGCCGCGCGTGCCGCATCGACTGAGAGGGTTTGCCCGGGTTGAATATCCGCTCGCGCCTTTCCATCGGCTCGCGCGCCCCGGACGACGAGTTGCCCCCGCTCGAACGCAAGGGTGACCGCCTGGCGTTCGCGCTGCGTCTCGCGCCAAGCGAGATAGAGCGTTGCCAGCGTTTCGATCCACCGTCGCAAGATCGCAGCGATTTGCATGACATTATCTCCGCCCCTGTTCGGACCGCAGCGGTGTCCAGGCGAGCACCCGATAGGGCTCGATGTCCTGCGGCAATATCACGATCACGGCGCGGGCCGCGGCGGCGTAGCCGTTCGTCAGTTGTGCGTTGAGCTCCACCGCGGCGACGCGTTGCGGCTTGACCGAAAGATAGGCTTGCGCGGCGCCGGCAATTTGCATCAGGCGATCGGCATCGGCCGGGAAGCTGCGCCGCGTCCGCAAGAAGGCATCGAGCCGCGCGCCGTCGAAGCCGGGCAGCGCCGCGATCACGCCAGGCGGTGCGGTCAACGGGTTCACGGTCTCGCTCCCGAACACGGTCGTGAGCGGCGCGATCGCGGCGATCCATTCAGGTGCCATTCCGGGAATCGCGTTCAGTTGCCTGACGTCGGAGAACGCCTGGCTGGGAGCGGCCCGGCGCGGCGCCACATTCGTGGTCCGGCGCGCCGCATCCGGACGCGCCGGGCGGCCGTCGCGCCGCTCGACGATCCGCTGCGCCATATCCTTTGCGGCGGCTGGTGGCGCGCCGACCGACTGCAGCAGCGCGGCGAGCAGCTCGAGTGGGGCCTGCCCGATGTCGATGCGGCCGCCCTCGTCGGCAAGGCGCACGCGCACCGCGCCGGTTGCGAGCGTAAGTGCAGTGTCGATCTCGGCAAGCGGCGCATCGGGCGTCACCATGGTGGCGGCCGCGAGCTCGAGCCCGGCGGTCAGGAGCGCATCGGCCTGCACGCGGTCGCGCTCCAGTGCCATGACGCCCGCATAGCCGCGGAAGGTCACGGCGGCCGCCATCGCCAGCGCCGACAGCAGCGAGATCGACCAGAGCACAGCGAGCAGGACTGTGCCGCGGCGGTGCGCGTTGCGTCTCATGGGGGCCGCCCTTGCGGCTGCGCCGCCCCGACGGGCTGCGCTGCCTCGACCGGGAGCACCAGCGCGGCGGAGAGGCAGGCGGGTACGGCGTCGCGCGCGCAGGCCGGCGGCGCATTGGCGCGAACCATGAAAGCCGCCTCGCCGAGCAGGTCGGCACCGCTTGCGCGGTCGCGCAGGATTAGCCGCACATAGCGCGGCAACACCCGCTCGCCGGCCCAGCTCGCGTACCAGGCGAGCGCGCCGTCTGCACTGACGCGCGCGAACACGAATGACATGTCGAGCTTGCCGGCGAGCAGCACGACCGGATCCTGCGGCGTCACATCCTCAAAGCGCGCGCCTGGCCCGGGCCATGGCGCGCGCCGCCGCACCAGCCGCCGGATCCCGCCGTCCTCCTCGATGGTGAGGCTGACCAGCTCATCGTCTGGCGATCGCGTTGCGATCGCTCCGGCGGCGACGAAGAGCACGCGTGCCGGCTTCTCGCCGCTCGCCGCCTCGGCGGCGAACGCGATTGCGGCGCCGTCGTCGGTGCGCCGCGCGACGAAACGCGCCGCGCCGAAGTCGCCGGAGAGGCGCGCGACCGCGAGCATGAGACGCTCCGCTTCGCTCGCGCCGCGCGTACCACGGTCGAAGAAGGATGCGACATTGCGGATCAGCCCCGCGCTGGCGATGATGATCGCCGACGCGATCGCGAGCGCGGCGAGAACCTCGATCAGGCTGAAGCCTGCGTGGCTGCCGCGCGCTCGCTTGCGTCGTCGCGTCATCGCTCGGGTCTCGCCAGCCGGATCGTCTCGGCGTCGATCGCCTGCCCGTCGCCCCAGCTGACGCGCGCGGTCACGCGGTAGGCCGACCAGTCGCGTGAGACCGGCGCGCCGGCCGCGGGCTCGGCGATGAGGCGCCAGCGCAATCCGCCAAGCTCGCCCTCGCGCGCCGCGTTGGCGAGCGCGGAGCGGTCGAACGGCGCATCGAGCAGCGAGCGCAGCAGCACCTGTGCGGCGACGCGGTCTTCGGCATGCGCGATGATGCGGCGCGATTGCGACAGGTATGGCGCGAGCACGCCCACGAAGGCGAGGATCAGCGCCAGCGCGACCAGCGCCTCGAGCAGCGTGAAGCCCGCTTCGCCGTTGTCGTGGGGGTTATCGGATGGCTTGGTAACCTCCGAGCGTGCCCCGGACTCAGCGCGCTCCCCTCCCCCTTGCGGGGAGGGGTTGGGGGTGGGGGTCGCAGTTTGTGGCCCGATCATCGCGCCACGCACGACCCCCCTCCCTAGCCCTCCCCCGCAGGGGGGGAGGGAACGCGCCGAGTTTGAGGAGCGCTCGGAGCTCATCAACAGCTCCGCAGCACACTCATGAGCGTCTTCGCCGCGATCACTCGCGGATCGCGACGCCGCCGGTGTACCAGTTGACGCGAACCTCATACTCGGTCTTCTCACGCGACAATTTCAGCACTGCTCCGGTCGAGGAGCCGTCGGGATGAAAACGGGCGACCGCGACGCGCCCCGACCACGTGGCATCGACGCCCAGAACATCGAGCGCGACGTCGGCCGGCAGCGCGACGCGATCGCCGCTCGTGCCGGTCAGCACACGCCGTTCGGTATCGAGCGAGACATCGCGGTCCCGCCCGGTCAAAATCGCGCCGAGACGCTCGCGCCGCAGCAGCGCGGCGGTCTCGAGCGCGAGCGCGTGCAGCCCGGTGCGGCCGGTGCCGCGCGTCATCGTGATCGCCAGCGAGGCCACCAGCGCGATGATCAGCAGCACCGCGGCGACCTCGATCAGCGTGAAACCGCCGTCGCGATCGGTGCGTGCGGCGCGGCCTGCCCGCGCGGCCATGTTCAGCGCGGAGCTCATCGGGCGAGCTCCGTGATGGTGAGCAGCGCGCTCATGATCGAGATGATCAGCGTCCCGATGATGAGGCTGACCACGATGATCGTGACCGGTCCGATCGCGCCCATCAGGCGATCGAGGCCGATGCTGAGCTTGTGCTCGTAAAACTCCGACGCATGCCGCACGATGCCGGCCGCGTCGCCGGTCTCGTCGCCGATCCTGAGCATCCGCACGGCGAGCGCAGGAAGCAGATCGGTCTCCGCCAACGCGTCGGCGAGACGGCGGCCGTTGCGCACCTGCTCGTGCACGCGGTCGACGGCATCGACGTAATGCGGGTCGGTCACGACATCGCGCAGGATCTTCAGCGTGGTCGGCAAGGGCACGCCGTTCTCGAGCAAGAGGCCGAGCGTGCTGAGGATGCGGGAAGCCCGCCGATCTTCCATCAGACCGGCGATGCCGGGCAGCGCCGCCGCGGCTGCGATGATGCGCACGCGCCACGCGCGCCGGCTCAGCACCAGCCAGGCGCCGAGAACCGCCGCGAGGCAGATGCCGAAAAACAGATCGAGGTTGAGGTTGAGCCAGGTCGAGCAGGCGACGACCAGCGCGGCGCCCGGATTGAGCCGCCCGCCGAGATCCTTGAACACGGGCTCGAACTGCGGAACGACGAAGATCAGAAAGAACAGCAGGATGATGACCGCCGCCGCGACCAGGAAGATAGGATAGCGCACCGCCGAATTGATGCGCTCTGCCATGGTCTCGCGGCGCGTGCGGTCCTCGACGATCGCGCGCAAGACCGCGTCGAGCCGCCCCGACGCTTCGCCGGCGCGCACCATGGCGACGTAACCGGCCTCGAAGATTGCGGCATTGCGTTCAAGCGCCTGCGCGAACGTATTACCCGTGGAAATGGAGGCGCGCAGGTCGGCGGCGAAGCCCGCCACGGCCGCATTGGCGTCCTCGCTCAGCGTCTGCAGCGCGGCGTCGAGCGTCAGGCCTGCACCGAGCAGCAGCGCGAGCTGGCGCAGCAGCATCGAGACATCACGCGCGCGCGGCTGCTTGTCGGTGAGCCAGCGGCGGCTCACCAGCGCGCCCGTGCCGGCGAGCTCAGCCTCAATCGTCAGATGTCCGAGATATTCGATCCGCCGCACCACCTCGGCGCGCGATGGAGCTTCGACTTCGCCGGTGAGAATCTCCCCCGCATGCGTGACGGCGCGGTAGCGGAATTGCGGCATCGGAGCCGCCTCCAGTGCTGAACTGCCGCGACTGCGGCGCGCGTTGCTGCGCCCTCTCCCCTTGAGGGAGAGGGCTCCTCAGAGATTCAACGAAGATGAATGGGTGAGGGGTATTAGGCCGAGACCCCTCACCCAACCGAGCTCGTTGAACTCTTGGCGTTGCCCTCTCCCACAAGGGGAGAGGGCGCAACAACAATCGCCCCCACACTCGGACCCACGCAAGTCTGGATCCCGCCGAATGGCGAAAATCGGGACCGGCGCGCGGCATTCCTGTGTCGCTTCGGCGTCGGCGATGTGATCTGTGATTGAAACTTCGGGCCCTGCCGCTTCGCGCGACCGAACCAATCGCGGATCGCGATCGCACGACCGCGTGAGCGCGGCGCTCACGTTATGCTCACGAAGTCGTCAGGACGACGCAGCGTCAGCGGACCGAACTGCCGCCATTCCTGAGAGACCAATGCCTTCATACGCGCGGTGTCACGCGCCCTGCCCGCATTGCGGGAGGTTCACCGGCTCGCTGCAGCACTGACGCCGCAGCGGCTCTCTCAACCATGCGAGGACCCCACATGGCTGTCACAGCAACCTTCCTGCTTGGCTCTGGCACTCTGAGCGTTTTCGGCGACGCGCTGAACAACACGGTCACGGTCAGCCGCAACGCGGCCGGAACGATTCTGGTCAATGGCGGCGCGGTCAAGATCAAGGGCGGGACCGCGACGGTTGCCAACACCAAGCTGATCCAGGTCTTCGGCCAGAGCGGCGACGACGTCATCATCATCGACGAGAGCAACGGCGCGATGCCGCCGGCCAATCTGTTCGGCGGCTCGGGGAACGACACCCTGATCGGCGGCTCGGGCAACGACATGCTGTTCGGCCAGTCCGGCAACGACACGCTGCTCGGCAAGGGCGGCAACGACTTCCTGTTCGGCGGCGACGGTAATGACGTGCTCACCGGCGGCGACGGCGACGATCAGATGTTCGGCGAAGCCGGCGACGACCGCATGATCTGGAATCCCGGCGACGACAGCGACCTGATGGAAGGCGGCGCCGGCAACGACACCGCCGAGGTCAACGGCGGCAACGGCGCCGAGATCTTCAGCATCACAGCCAACGGCACGCGCGTGCGCTTCGACCGCCTCTCCCCGGCGCCGTTCTTCCTCGACATCGGCACCACCGAAAACCTGGTGGTCAACCTCAATGGCGGCGACGATATGATCAGCGCGACCGGCAATCTTGCGGCGCTGATCAACCTGACCATCGACGGCGGCGCCGGCAATGACACCATCCTCGGCGGCAACGGCAACGATAAGCTGTTCGGCGGCGACGGCAACGACTTCATCGACGGCAATCAGGGCAACGATCTCATCTTTCTCGGCGCCGGCGACGACGTCGCGCAGTGGGATCCGGGCGACGGCAGCGACACGGTCGAAGGCGGCGCCGGCAACGACAGGCTCGTGTTCAACGGCAGCAACATCGCCGAGAACATGGAGATCTCGGCAAACGGCGAGCGCGTGCGCCTCACCCGCAATGTCGGCAACATCGTGATGGACCTCAACGACGTCGAGGTGATCGACATCAACGCAAAGGGTGGCGCCGACAGTATCGTGGTCAACGACCTCGCCGGCACCGACGTCACGCAGGTCAACATCGATCTCGGCAACGCCGGCGCTGGCGATGCGGCGGCCGACACCGTGACGGTCAACGGCACGAGCGGCAATGACATCATCAACGTGTTCGGCGCCGGGACCTCGGTCAGCGTGCTCGGCCTGCCGGCCGCCGTCACGGTGACCAACCTCGAAGGCGCGAACGATCAGCTCATCATCAAGGGCGGCGCCGGCAATGACGGCATCACCGCGACGACGCTCCCGGCGGGCATCGTCAACCTGACCCTCGACGGCGGCGCCGGCGACGACACGATCCTCGGCAGCCAGGGCAACGACACGCTGATCGGCGGCGCCGGCGATGACTTCGTGCTCGGCGGCCGCGGCAACGACATCGCTGACCTTGGCGACGGCGACGACGTGTTCCAGTGGAATCCGGGCGACGGCAGCGACATCATCAAGGGCGGCGGCGGCAGCGACCTGCTGCTGTTCTTCGGCGCCAACATCAACGAGAACATCAACATCGCGGCTAATGGCGCGAACGTCCTGTTCACCCGCGACATCGCAAATGTCTCGATGAATTTGAACGGCGTCGAGAGCATCGAATTTCGCGCGCTCGGCGGCGTCGACAACATCGTGGTCGGCGATCTGACTGGCACCGACGTCACGAGGGTCGACATCGACCTGCGCGGCCCGAACGGCGGCGGCGACGGCGCGGTGGATACCATCACGGTCAACGCCACCCAGGGCGCCGACTCGTTCGGTGTCGCGGGCGATGCCGGCGGCGTGACGGTGTTCGGGCTGCACACGACGACCAATATCTTCTTCCAGGAGGCGACCGATCAGCTCACGCTGAACGGGCTCGGCGGCGACGACGTGATCGACGCGAGCGGGCTCGAGGCCGGCGCAATTCAGCTCACCGTCAATGGCGGGCTCGGCAACGACGTCATCCTGGGCAGCCAGGGCAACGACTTCATCAACGGCGGCGACGGCAATGACACGGCGTTCATGGGAGCCGGCGACGACACCTTCGTGTGGAATCCCGGCGACGACAACGACATCGTCGAGGGCCAGGACGGCAGCGACACGCTGCTGTTCAACGGCGCCAACATCAACGAAACCATCAACATCTTCGCCAACGGCGAGCGCGCTTTGTTCACCCGCGACGTCGCCGCCGTCACGATGGATCTGAACGACGTGGAGACCATCACGTTCACCGCCCGCGGCGGCGCCGACAAGATCAACATCGGCGACATGAGCGGCACCGACGTGACGCAGATCAACATCGATCTCGCCGCGGTCCCGGGCAACCCGGCCGGCGACGGCGCAGTCGACACGATCGTGATCGACGGCACCAACGGCGACGACGTCATCTCGCTCTCGCTCGAGAACGGCGCGCTGATCATCGAAGGGCTTGCGAGCCGGGTCGTGATCGAGCACTTCGATTTCAACGACAAGATTCAGATCAACGGACTCGGCGGCGACGATGTGATCCTCGCCTCGGGCGTCGGCCTCGGCGGGCCGCAGCTGATGCTCGATGGCGGCGATGGCGCCGACATCCTCATCGGCGGCGCCGGCAACGACACGCTGCTCGGCGGCGCGGGTGATGACGTGTTGATCGGCGGCGGCGGCCAGGACGTGCTCGACGGCGGGCCGGGCGACAACGTCGTGATCCAGTCGCTGGTCGCCAACACCACGCCCACGAGCTTCACGCAAGAGCACATGCTGGTCTAGCGCGAGATGAGTTGAGATCGAATCAACGGCGCCAGCCATGTTTGCCCTCTCCCCTTGTGGGAGAGGGCGTCGCAGGAGGTGCCGTCGCGGGATTGGTTGGAATTGGGGGTGGCGTAGTCTCCGGGTTGATCAAACCTCGAATCATCCGGCGTTGGAGCGCCGGAGCGGAGACCACGCC
>Ga0081539_10004109_pt1 | contig 16603 bp, 8 predicted proteins | sample TabmetS4T2R2_FD_71023 | JGI IMG/M metagenome (GOLD analysis project Ga0081539, IMG submission 71023) | Tabebuia heterophylla rhizosphere microbial communities from the University of Puerto Rico - S4T2R2 | ecosystem: Host-associated > Plants > Roots > Rhizosphere ...
CGACCCAGTACCGCAGGTAGTTCACTCCGTATCCGGCCTGATGAGCGAGGTCGGCCTGGTGTGCCTTGGCGACGTCGTCCATCGTCACGCCGTTACCCAGCGCGTGCACGTCCATGAAAAGCGGCATGAGGAGACCCTTCCTGAGCGGCGCCGCGGTCACTTCGCGGCGATTGACTTGACAGGACAGGTCTATCCGCCGCGTCGACCTCGGCGGATCGGTAGCGACCACCTATCCGATTACCTATCGGCAACCTATGTGCCCCCGCGCGGACCCACCGTGACCGCGGCGGCGGCCGCGTCGTGCCGGGAGGAGACGCCCAGTTTGGCGAGGATCGCCGCGACGTGATGTTCGACCGTGCGCCGGGAGAGCACGAGCCGTTCGGCGATGGCGGCGTCCGGCAGCCCCTCGGACACCAGGGCGAGGACCTCGACCTCCCGGGGAGTCAGGCCGGCGGGATGGGCCGGCGCGGCAAGCCGTCGAGCGCGGGGCGGTGACCAGCCTCTTTCCCGCATCAATGATCGGGCACGATGCGCCGACGCCGCGGCACCAGCAGCTTCGAAGATCTCCACGGCCCGGCCCAGCGCCTGACGGTCCCCGCCGCGGGCCCGAGCGAGCGCCTCCTCATGCGGAGATCCGAGATCTCGCCAGCATTCGGCGGCGCGCAGCCACTCCCGGTGGGCCTCCAGAGCCCATGGTTCGGCCAGGTCGGTTGGCAGCCACGACGCTGTGCCACTGGGACCGCTGGCACCGCGGGGATCGGCCAACCAGGTCGCGATCGCACCCCGGTGCCAGGGGCAACCAGGACCGTCCACCAACCGCATCAGTTGCTCGCGCTCTCGCGGACGTTCGGGTGTCTGCTCGCCGGTCACCCACGCGATCTCGCATCGAGCCGCGAAGACCGGACTGAGTCTCTGCAGCTCGGTGGTTCCTGCGGCCAGCTGCGCGGCTCGCTCGAGCGGGGTCCGCCAGTCACCGGCGCCGCGTCGCGCCCGGCATCTGGCCACCACGGTCAGGGGCATGATGGCGCTGATCGGTGCGAGATCGGGCCTGGCCAGCACGTCGACGGCGCAACGCTCAGCACCGAGCAGATCTCCGCGGTCGAGCATCAGCTGCGCCTGCCACCCGCTCAGGTACAGCGTCCAGGAGTCCAGGTCGCGCTCGCGGCAGTAGTCGAGGCCCTCCTCCAGCGCGGTCACGGCGTCCGCGCGCCGGCGTTGGAGAACCGCGCCGGATGCCAGGTTGCAGTACGCGCGGGCCGCATGCTCGGACAGTTCGGCGGCCCGCGCGCGGGCAAGGCCGTCGGTCAGCAGGCGCCGCCCCTCGTCCAGGTCGCCGGAGATGATCTCAGCAGTGCCGAGGCTGATCTGCGCATGGACGTCGACTTCATGCGTCCCCGGGTCCGGCCGCAGCCGGTTCAGGACCTCCCGGACACGGGCCGCCCACTGCCTGGTTCCGGCGAGGTCCGAGGCCAGCATCCGGAGTTGCTCGAGGTTGCTGTACGCCATGGCCAGCTCGACCGACGCGGTGCCGGCCAGGGTAGCTGCGGCGCGTTCCGCGTGTCGCTCCGCCTCCGCGTTCTGTCCGGCGAACCAGGAGAGTCGCGACAGCCACCGATGCGTGTCACCCACGCGAACTCGATCGTCGAGCGCGGTCCAGATCGACAGGGCCCTCTCGCGGGCGGTCAGGGCGTCGTACACCTGATCGGTGAGATAGCACTCGTACGCCAGGTGCCCCAGGAGTTCGCCTCGGTCGGCCGGTTCGAGGCCTTCTGCGAACCGCAGAGCACGCCGATACTGCAGCACCGCCTCCCGATGAGCGCCCAACGAGGCCGCACGGGCGGCAGCCAGCGGAGCGAAGGCGAGAACGGCGGAGCCGTCCCCCGCGCCCTCGGCATGGTGGGCAAGACGCGACGCGACCGCGGCTGTCTCACTCGTCGCCCGCAGCACATCCAAGATCTGCCGATGAATGGTCATCCGCCGGAAGGCCGGGATCTGCTCGGCGATCGCCCTTCTGGCCAGTTCGTGCCGGAATGCCACCTGGCCGTCGGCCAGAATGAGGACGCCGCGGGCGAGTGCCTCGTCGATTGCCGCGACCTCGGGCCCCAGAACCGCGTCCAGCAGGTCGATCGCGGCACGCGCCCCGGCCAGCGCGACGACATCCAAGGCCTGGCGGGCAGATGGCGTCAGCCGCCCGGTGCGCGCCAGGACGGCGTCCCGCACCGTCGCCGGCACGTCGACGCCACCATGGGCGAGCACCTCGGTGACGAAGAAGGGATTGCCGCCGGTGACGTCGTACAGGCGCTCAACGTCCGGCGTGTGCCTGTCCGGGTGCGCTCGGGCGTGGCGTTCGGCCAGCACCGCCACGCCTGCCTTGGACAGGGACGACAGATCCAGCCGGCGCACCCCGTTGCCCGTCGCCGCGTCCCCGAGGACCAGGCGTAGCGGGTGCGTCGCGGGCACGTCCTCCGGGCGGAACGTGACGATCACGAGGGCTCGGTAGGTGTGGACGCGACGGGCGATGTGTCGCAGGAGGTCGAGGGTCGCCTCGTCGGCCCAGTGTGCATCCTCGATCACGAGCAGAAACGGTGTTGACCTCGGCGGCTCGCGTAGCGCGGTGGCCAGCCGGGCGAAGACATCCTCGCGACGCGCATGCGCCGGCCAGACTTCGGGCGGCAACTGCGGGAGCATCTCGACGAGCGGCCCTAGCGGTGCCGGTGTGGACGAGCCGTCGCAGCCACCGACCGCGGCGACGACGGATCTCCCCGCGTCCGCGACGACCCGGTTGACGAACACCGACTTCCCGATCCCGGCCTCCCCCTCGACGAAGAGGAGCCGACCCTGCCCCCGAGCGGCCTCGGCCAGGTATCCGGCAACCGCCTGGCTCTGGACCTCGCGCTCGACGAGAGTCATGACGCGATGGTACGGGCCCAGCTCAGAGGCGGTTCCGAGATCACGGAACCGGCCTCTGCGGCGTAAGGCCCACGTTCGCCGCACTTGGCCGGGTGCCGCACTTCGACTGCCATTTGCCGCCTGGTCACCCGGACAACGGTTACCCGTCGGGGTCGGTGAGTTGAATCAGAGCTCCGATAACCCCATTCGGAGGTTCACCTTGGACTCGACCATTTCTCGTCGCGGGATGATGCGTGCCGGTGCGCTCGGCGGTCTCGGGATCGCCGTCTTCGGCAGTATCGACGCCATCGCCGCTCCCGGGGCCATGGCCCTCGCCCGCCGGACAGCCGGGTACGGCGCCCTGGTGCCCGATCCGGCCGGCATCCTGTCGCTGCCGCCAGGCTTCTCGTACAGGGTGATCTCCAAGGCTGGCGAGACGCTCCTGGAAAGCGGCGAGCCGTCGCCAAGCGACCCCGACGGGACTGCGGTCTTCGAGAGCCGGGACAACTGGACCCTCGTGCAGAACCACGAGATCGGCGGCAGCGAGCCCTTCGGGGTGCCCGCCGTCGAGGGCCTCACCTTCGACCCGGGCGCGCGTGGCGGTACCACAACCCTCGTGCTGGACAAGCAGGGAAACCGTCTCTCGGAGTACGTCAGCATCGCCGGCACGCATAACAACTGCGCCGGCGGACGAACCCCGTGGAACACCTGGATCACCTGCGAGGAGACGGAGCAGCGCAAGGGCGGCCAGTTCCTCCAGGACCACGGCTGGACGTTCGAGGTCGACGCCTTCGATCGTGCGGCGAACCAGAACCCGGTGCCGCTGAAGTTCCTCGGCCGCTACGCCCACGAGGCCGTCGCCGTGGATCCGAACGGGACGATCTACCTCACCGAGGACGCCAACGCCCCGCACGGCCTCTACTACCGCTGGACCCCACCGGCCGGATTCGCGCCAGGCAAGGGCGCGCTCCGCGCGCTCGCCTTGGCCGCGGGCGGCGACACTGCCGGCAGCCTGCAAGCGATGCTTTGCACCAAGGGCACCCGCAAGATCGCAGACCTGTCCGAGGCCACCCAGGTCGGCACCACCTACAAGGTCACGTGGGTGGACGTGCCGGACCGGCTCGCCACGACCACCTCCGTCCGCAAGCAGTTCGCGGCCGGGCAGGTGACCAACAGCCGCAAGCTCGAGGGCGCCTACTGGGGCGACGGCGGCGCATACTTCGTCGCCAGCTACGCGCGCTTCAGCGACGGCAGCACGAACGAGCACGACGGCCAGGTGTGGTTCTACGACACGGGCAACGAGACGGTCACTCTGAAGACCATCTTCGGGGTGAACCCGGACCCGGATGCCGATACTCACTACGACGGACCGGACAACATCGCGCTCGACCCCAACGGCGGCCTGATCCTGGCCGAGGACGGCGACGGCATCCAGCACCTCGTCGGCGTCACCACGGCCGGCCAGGCCTACCCGCTCGCCCGCAACGACGTCAGCGGCAGCGAGTTCACCGGACCAACCTTCACCGAGGACGGGGAGACCCTGTTCGCCAACATCCAGGAGGACGGCTACACCTTCGCGATCACCGGGCCGTGGAAGTGATCGCCGCCGCGGCCTGACGGGCGCTCCACCGTCAGCAGTCCGTGACGATGGAAACTTCCGGTCAGATATGACCGGAAGTTTCCATCGTCACGCGGGTCAGTCTCTGGCTACTGCGAGTGCGACCCGCGATTGCCACAGCGACTGCGGTCAGCGCATCGGACGTGAGCGGCTCAGCGGACGGAGCTGGCGCTGCCCTTGGTGACCGCCTTGGCGGCGTACATGGCCAGGTCCGCCTCGTGCAGCAGCTCCTCCACGTCGCCACCGGGAAACGACGTGGCCAGGCCGACACTCGCCCCGATGAGCGCTGTGCCGTCACCCATCGGCACCGGTGTCGTGAACGCACCGGCGACGCGACGGGCGATCTCGTCTGCCGTCTCGGCAGTGACCTCGTGCAGCAGGACGGCGAACTCGTCGCCACCGAGCCGGGCGCACACGTCATCAGGCCGTGTCGCGCGGCGCAGTCGGGTCGCCGCCTCGATGAGGACGCGGTCGCCGCCTCGGTGGCCGAAGACGTCGTTGATGTCCTTGAAGCCGTCCAGGTCGACGAACAGGACGGCGACCGACTGATCCCCATCACTTGCCATTGCAGCCGCCAGCTCCTCCGTGAACGCCGAGCGGTTCAGCAGGCCGGTGAGCCCGTCCGTGCGCGCCAAGACCGTCAGCTTGTGGTGCGCTGTGCAGCTGGCCAGGGCCAGCGTCATGAGATGCGCCAGGCTCTGCATGGCAGTCAGCCCGGCGGACACCTCACGCCGGGGTGCCCTCATGAGCAGTAGCTGGTCATCCACCGGCAGGCAGCGCCACGGCCCTGGGCCTGCGGTTACCCGCTCAAGCATCGGCGTGTCAGGCACCGGCGATGTCGCGGGATCGGGCACGAGCGGTAGCACGCTGGACGCCGGCAATACCGCGGGAACGTGCTCAAGCGCACCGGCGTTGGCCACGACCCGCCAACCCTCCGTGTCCGCCACGATGAGCAGGACCGACATGCCGGGCGTCGCTAAGCAGATCTCCTTGACCGCTGTCCACGTGCGACGCCGGATCATGTCCGGGTCGGCGACACCGAGCAGCTGAGGACCGAGGGCTGCCAAGGCGGCAGCCCGCCGTCCACTCAGCTCCGCCGACTGCGAGACGGCACCCAGATACCGCCCGATCAGCACCGTGAGGATCATGGTTGGAAGCGCGGGCGCCATCTCTGCAGGGGGTAGGGCGGCGGGCTGCCCGGTCAGGCGGGTCTGCGCAATCACCGCCCCCACGACAGCAGCCGAGATCACCACGCATCGAGCGACGGCCCACCAGGCCGGCCCGTACTGGGAACGGAGCCACAGCGTGCCGAAAAGGAGCGCAAAAGTCGCGGGGGGAACGGGAGACACGACGAACGTCGCCGCGATGGCCAGCGCGTCGGCGACGTCGAGAGTCGGCGAGGTTCTCCCCTTGATGTAACCACGGGTCCACGAGGCGATGAGAACGAGCCCACTCAATCCCATCACCAGGGCCGCACGCGGTCCCGCCGTGATCATCAGTGGGAATGACAGCGCGAGGGACAGCAGGCAGAGGAGCAGGAACAGCCACCGCGTCCGCTCGGCGGCGCCATCCGGTGGCCGGACGACCCGCAGCAGCGGATCGAGCGCCGAGAACTGCATCCCCACCCCACCCTGGTGGCAGCCGTCCCCACCGAGAGGCAGGGAGTGGCGCCGTCCGCCCGCTCGCGTGCTCAACCTATGTCGAACCCGGCCGCCCGTGCCGCGATAGCCCACATGGCTGACCTGAGACTGCCGCGAAGCAATAGGTGATCACCAGGGCGGGACCTGTCCGGTTTACCGGGATAGGCTGCTGACGTACCTGAAGGCCGGGACGGGAGGCGGTCACACGTGAGCGGCGGCATCTTCGAGCCAAGTGCGCTGGACCTCGACACGACCGTGGCGCATCCCGCCCGCGTTTACGACTACTGGCTCGGGGGCAAGGACAACTTCGCCCCTGACCGCGAAGCGGCAGAACAGGTCATCGCGGTCAATCCGGGCATCGTTCCCGGAGTGCGCACCAATCGCGCGTTTCTTGTCCGCTGCGTCCGGCACCTGGCCGCGGAGGCGGGCATCCGCCAGTACCTCGACCTCGGGACGGGCCTACCCTCGGCGAACAACGTGCACGAGGTGGCATTGGCGACGGCGAGTGACTCCCGCGTGGTGTATGTGGACAACGATCCGATCGTGCTCGCGCACGCCCGCGCGCTGCTCACCGGCTCCGGAGGGAACGTCGCCTACATTCACGCGGATATTCGCGACCCGGGTCTCATCCTGGAGCAGGCCCGGCAGACGCTCGACTTCTCCCGGCCGGTCGCCGTCCTGCTGCTCATGGTGCTGCAGTTCATCTCCGACGACGAGGACCCGTACGGGCTCGTATCCAGTCTGCTCGACCCCTTGCCGTCGGGCAGCCACCTGGTGATTTCGCATCCGGCAAGCGACGCCTCGGAGGTCGCCAACGAGGCGACCAAGCGGTACAACGAGCGCGTCGCCACCAAGATGACACGGCGCAGCCACGCCGAGGTCAGCCGCTTCTTCGACGGCCTGGACCTGCTGCCGCCCGGCGTCGTACTCCTGCCGCAGTGGCGGCCCGAGCAGGACGACGAGGTCCCGGCGAACGTCTCGCCGGGGTACTGCGGGGTGGCCCGCAAGCCGTAGCCGGCGTCAGGGCCGGGGCGTGCCGAGACGCCGCATCGCCCGCGACTGGATCCGCCGCTGACGGCGCCGTTCGGCCAGCAGCCGGGCATCGCGCCGAATCTCCTGTCGACGGCCCTCCTCCACCAGCTGCCGCCACGCCTCGACCCGGCCTTCGTCGAGGTCACCGGCGTCCACCGCAGCCTGGACCGCGCACCCCGGTTCCCGGCCGTGGGAGCAGTCGCTGAAGCGGCAGCCCGAGGCCCAGTGCAGGACGTCGGCGAAGGTGAGGTCCAGGCCCGTCGCGTCGGCCAGGCCGACAGAGCGCAGCCCCGGGGAGTCGATGACCGCTCCCCCGGCGACCCGGTGCAGCTCCCGGGTCACGGTGGTGTGCCGTCCCTTGCCGTCGGCGCGCAACGAGTTGACCTGCATGACGTCGTCCCCGGCCAGAGCGTTGACCAGGCTCGACTTGCCGACCCCGGACGCCCCGAGCAGGGCCATCACCCGTCCGCCGTCGAGCAGCGCGCGCACCCCCTCCACGCCGTCACCGGTGATGGCGGACACGGGCAGCACCGGACACCCGGCGCCGATAGCGAGCTCGGCCGCCAGCTGCGCGACGTCCGGCACCAGGTCGGCCTTCGTGAGGAGCACGACCGGCTCTGCCCCGCTGGACCACGCGAGCGTGAGAAGCCGGGCGATCCTGCGCGCGTCCGGATCTGGTAGCAGGCCCTCGACGACGGCGACGACGTCGACGTTGGCGGCCAGGAGCTGACGGTGCGACGTACCTGCGACGTCGCCGCGAGTCAGCAGAGTGCGGCGCGGACGGACCGATTCGACGGTGACGCGGCCGTCACCCCAGCTTCGCCAGGTGACCACGTCACCGGTGCAGGGGGCGGCCTCGGGATCCGCTGCGACGGCGCTCAGGAGGGCACCGCCCCAGGTGGCGCGTACGGCGCCGGCCTGGCGCGGCGACTCGAGGAGCGCAGTGGCCCGGTCGACACGCACGACGACGCCCTCGGCCTCGCGGAACGGCGGGCGCGGGCCAGGGCGGGAGGTTGCGGGGAGCGAGTGCGGGGTTGGGTTGCTGGACACAGCGACCTCCAGGCGGGCGCGCGCGGCAGCCTGCTCCATCGCGGCGGGCCGCGGGCGCGTATGGGATGACGAGTCGGGCGGCCGGCGCCTGAACGGGGCGCTGCCGCGTCAGGTCAGGCGAGGACGGGGGCGGCGTGCGGCTCGGGTTCGCAGTGGCGCACGGACGCAGGGCGTTCAACGGACACGTCGCCACCTCCCTCGTCAGCCTGACGCTCGTCGGCGTCTCTGATCAGGACGGTACGTCCCGCCCGGCGCAGTTGTCGCCGCATTTATCCGCGGCCGCGCAGGCGACGGGCACAGATGGCGGTCCTAGGAAGGGTCTGCGGGGTTGGGGAACTCGCGGTCGGGTCGGTCGCCACCCTCACCCAGCCGGTCCCGGACCGGCGTCATCGGCGTCTCATCCGCGTGCGCTCCCCCGGCCTGCCGGGCCGCAACCCGCCGTGGGCTGGGATACCGCTCGTCGATCGCCGCGTTCAGCGCGGCCCCGATCAGGACGGCGATCGCCAGGAAGTACAGCCAGATCAGCACGACGATCGGCGTCGACAGTGGTCCGTAGATCGACGTCCCGCCGACCGACGCCGAGATCACCAGCCGCAGCAGGAAGCTGACCAGCACCCACAGCACCAGCGCGAGCACCGCGCCGGGCAGGTCCCAGCGCCACGGTGATCGCACCGGCGTCGCTATGTGATACAGCGTCGCCAGGCCGACGACGGCGAGCAGCGTCACGACCGGCCAGTACAGGACGCTCATCCAGCCGAGCCACGACAGCAAAGCCGTGCCGTCCGCCCCGAGGGTCTTCTCCAGCAAGCGTTCCAGCAGGTTGGGCCCGATCAGCACCAGCGGAATCACGACGACGCCCACAACCAGGGCCACGACGTACAACGAGAACGACAGAACCCGGGTCCGCACGATCCCGCGGTGACCGCCGAGCCCGTACATGATGGAGATCGTGTCGACGTAGACGTTCAGCGCACGGGAACCGGACCACAGCGACAGCACGAAGCCGATCGAGATGATGTCGACCCGGCCACCGCTGACCACCTGGTCGAACGTCGGCAGGATGACGTTCGCGACGCTCTCGGCGGTGAGGAAGGTCAGGGTGATCTCGCGCAACTGGTCGCGGAGGTCGCCCACCACCTGCGCGCCCATCTCGCGGCCGACGAAGCCCATGGACGCCACCAGCCCGAGCACGAGCGGCGGCAGCGACAGCAGGGCGAAGAACCCGGCCTCGGCCGCAAGCCCGGTCACCCGGTATCGCATGCAGTTACGGGTTGTCCCCACGGTGAGATCTCGGACGAACCCGACGAACTGGCGCACCCGCCTCACCCGCCGATCATGCGGGAGGCCGGCGAGGGTGGCCACCGCCCGCCGCTGCCGGTCCGTCTCCAACGCCACGATCACCACGGTATCCAGCCGCGATACGAGACGCGCTCGGATGCGGCGCGACGCGCTCACCGGTCAGCTTCGGTCACGGCCGGAGCAGGGCCCGTTTCCCCGGTCGCTGCCTGCGCGCCATGATCGACGCAACCGGCTCTGATACCCAGCGCATTCACCGCGTCACAGACTCGCGAGAGCGGCACGGCTCGAGCAGACCCCTGCCGATATGTACGGTGGCCTCCGTGGCCGATTCGGACGACGCGCTGAACCTGGTGCCGCCGCCCGTCGACCGCGACCTCTTCTCCGACGACGTCGCCCTCGTCGAGGCGGTCGAGCGGCACGACGCGAAGGCCCATCTGGCCCGCTTGCGCGATCTCGGCCGCCTGGCGGGCACCCCGCGTTCCGCGCGCTGGGCGGAGTTCGTGGACCGCTTCCCGCCGACGCTGCGTACCCACGACCCGTACGGCCGGCGCGTGGACGAGGTCGAGTACCACCCCGCATGGCATCGGCTGCTGCAGGCAGGCATCCAGGCCGGCCTCACCGCTGCGGCGTGGGAGAGCGGCGCCCCCGCGACGGCGCACACCGCCCGAGCGGCCGCGATGATCGTCTGGTCGCAGGTGGAGAGCGGGCACACCGCACCGCTGTCCACCAGCTATGCCGCCGTCCCCGCGCTACGCACCGATGGGACCTTGGAGGCGACCTGGGTTCCTCGCCTGGCATCCCGGGCGTATGAGTCCGCGCTGCGCATCCCGCGGAACAAGTTGGGCTGCCTGGCCGGACTCGCCGTCACGGAACGCCAAGGTGGTTCGGACCTGCGGGCCAGCACGACCGTCGCCCAGCCCGAGCCCGGCGGCCCGGTGGAGGGCGGCGAAACGTACCGGCTGACGGGTCAGAAATGGTACGTGTCGTCCCCGATGAGTGACGTCTTCCTGGTTCTCGCGCATGCCCCCGGCGGCCTGACCTGCTTCCTCGTGCCGCGCGTGCTGGAGGACGGCACGCGCAACACCTGGCGGCTGATGCGGCTGAAGAACGGCGTCGGCACGCGGTCCAACGCGCCGGCAGAGATCGAACTGGACGGCACCTGGGGAGTCCGACTCAGCGACGAGGGCCGCGGGTTGCGGACGCTGGCAGGAATGCAGTCGGCGACCCGACTGGACGCCGTGCTGCGCGCCACCGGCCAGATGCGCCAGGCGGTCGGTCGCGCCGTCCACCACGCCCGGCACCGCGAGGCCTTCGGCTCGCCCCTGGTGGAGAAGCCACTCATGCAGAACGTGCTGGCCGACCTGGCGCTGGAGAGCGAGGCAGCCACGGTTCTGGCGATGCGACTGGCGGCCGCCGTCGACGCCGGGGAGACCGAATTGCTGCGGGCCGCCGTTCCGGTGGCGAAGTTCTGGGTGTGCAAGCGGGTCAGCCCGATGGTCGCCGAAGCGCTGGAGTGCCTCGGCGGCAATGGCTACGCCGAGGAGCACGGGCTCGCCCGCGTCTATCGCGATTCCCTCGCCTGGGCGCTGTGGGAGGGCACCGGAAGCATCGGCGCCCTGGACGTCCTGCGCGCAATGTCGCTGCAGCCGCGCTCCATGGAGGTTCTGCTGGGTGAGATGGACCGCGGCCGCGGCGCGGACCAGCGGCTGGACCGGGCGATGGACGAGGTGGCCGGCTTCCTGCAGGCGGCGTCGCGGGAGGCGCGGCGGGATCCGGCGGCCGTCGAGGCCGGCGCCCGGTGGATGGTCGAGCGGCTCGCCGTCGTCCTCCAGGCGTCGCTGCTGGTCAGGTGCGCGCCCGGGCCCGTTTCGTCCACATTCCTGTCCACCCGGGTGGCCGGTGGCGGAGGTGTGCTCTTTGGCACACTGCCGGTCAGCCGGCGGGCTACCCGCGCGTTGGTGGACCGCTGTCTGCCAGGCTGAGGGAGGCAGCGGACATCACGGTTGGGCGGCTGCGGCGCACGAAAGGCGAAGATCGCCGGATTCGGCACGCCGAGTTACGACGGAACGCGCGCGCCGCCCACGAACCCGCGACAATGCCTGACACCTGTACCCAACCTGGGGGCGTTGCTCATTGGAGATCTGGCCGGGACATCCGTACCCGCTCGGGGCCAACTATGACGGGGCAGGGACGAACTTCGCCCTCTTCTCGGAGGTGGCCCAGGCTGTCGAACTGTGCCTGGTGGACGACGAGGGCAAGGAGGAGCGCTTCGTCCTGAGCGAGGTGGACGGCTTCGTCTGGCATGGCTACCTGCCGAACGTGGGCCCTGGCCAGCGGTACGGGTACCGGGTCTACGGACCGCACGATCCTCCGTCCGGATCGCGATGCAATCCCGCGAAACTCCTGCTCGACCCGTATGCCAAGGCCATCGAGGGTCAGATCGACGGCGACGAGTCGCTCTTCTCCTACCGCTTCAGCGACCCCACGGCGTTCAACGACCTGGACAGCCTGGGCCACACGATGCTCTCCGTCGTCGTGAACCCGTTCTTCGACTGGGCCAACGACCGTCCACCGCGCAAGGAGTACCACGAGACCGTCATCTACGAAGCCCATGTCAAGGGTCTGACGATGACCCATCCCGGCGTCCCCGAGCAGATCCGGGGCAGCTACGCCGCCATCGCCCATCCGGAGGTCATCGAGCACCTGACCGGGCTCGGTGTCACGGCGCTGGAACTGATGCCGGTCCACCAGTTCGTTCAGGACACCACGCTGCGGGCCAAGGGCCTGTCCAACTACTGGGGCTACAACACCATCGGCTTCTTCGCACCGCACAACGCGTACGCCTCCACCGGACAGCGTGGGCAGCAGGTGCAGGAGTTCAAGACAATGGTCAAGACCCTGCACGAGGCGGGGATCGAGGTGATCCTCGACGTCGTCTACAACCACACCGCCGAAGGGAACCACCTCGGGCCCACGCTGGCCTTCCGCGGCATCGACAACGCCTCGTACTACCGCCTGGTGGACGACGACAAGAGCCACTACTACGACACGACCGGCACGGGCAACAGCCTGCTCATGCGCAACCCGCACGTACTGCAGCTGATCATGGACTCGCTGCGGTACTGGGTACTGGACATGCACGTGGACGGGTTCCGGTTCGACCTGGCCGCCACCCTGGCCCGGCAGTTCCACGAGGTGGACCGGCTGTCGGCGTTCTTCGACATCGTCCAGCAGGACCCGGTCGTCTCCCAGGCCAAGCTCATTGCCGAGCCATGGGACGTCGGCGACGGCGGCTACCAGGTGGGCAACTTCCCCCCGCTCTGGACGGAGTGGAACGGCAAGTTCCGCGACACGGTGCGGGACTTCTGGCGCGGCGAGCCGTCCACGCTGGGCGAGTTCGCCTCACGGCTGACCGGCTCCAGCGACCTGTACCAGGACGACGGCAGGCACCCCATCGCGAGCATCAACTTCGTGACCGCCCACGACGGGTTCACGCTGCGCGACCTCGTCTCGTTCAACGAGAAGCACAACGAGGCGAACGGCGAGGGCAACCGGGACGGCGAGAGCCACAACCGGTCGTGGAACTGCGGGGTCGAGGGCGACTCGGACGACCCGGCGGTCCGTGCCCTTCGGGCGCGGCAGCTGCGCAACTTCCTCACCACGCTGCTGCTCTCCCAGGGCGTTCCGATGATCTCCCACGGGGACGAGCTCGGTCGCACGCAACGTGGCAACAACAACGTCTACTGCCAGGACAACGAGATCGCCTGGGTGGACTGGTCGTTGGAGGTATGGCAGAGCGAGCTGCTGACGTTCACCAAGCGCCTGGTTGCGCTGCGTCAGGAGCATCCCATCTTCCGGCGGCGGCGCTTCTTCATCGGCGAACCCGCGAAGGGCGGGGAGAGCGAAGTCGGGGACATCGGCTGGTTCACCCCTCTCGGCAAGCACATGACGGCTGAGGACTGGCAGAACGGGTACGGGCGCGCCGTGATGGTCTTCCTCAACGGCGATCGGATCCTCGCGCCGGACCGCCGCGGGCGGAAGGTGGTCGACGACTCCTTCCTCCTGATGCTGAATGCCCACCACGAGCCGCTGGACTTCACCATTCCACCGGCGGAGTACGGCGACTGGTGGAGCGTCGTCATCGACACCGCGGACGACGACGGGGGCATCGTCGAGGAGGGAGACACCTACGCTCCCGGTGAGGTCGTCGTCGTCGCGGCCCGCTCCGTCGTCGTCCTGCGGCGTCCCGAGGAAGGCGAGCCTGCGACCGCGCCGGGTCTCGCCATCGCGTCGCGGCGTCCGATCCCCGTCCGGCCACCGGCAAACCTGCCGGTCCGCCCGACCCCGGGCCCGACGTCGCGGCTGCGCGCATTCGACCTGATGCCCCGGCCGGCGCCGCGGGTCGGGCGCCGGCCGGTGCCGGTGTTCGAGCTGCCCGATCGGCCTGCGCCGTTGGTCGAGGTACTCGACGCCGACGTGTCCGAGAGCCCGGTGCCCGGCTCGGTCCCGTGACGAGCACGCCGCGAGCCATCGGCGCGCTCCCGGTTTCGACGTACCGACTGCAGGTGCGCGCGGAGTTCGGATTCGACGCTGTCGCCGAGCTCGCCGGGTACCTGCAGGCGCTGGGGGTCAGCCACGCCTACCTCTCCCCCGTGCTGGAGGCCGCCCCAGGCTCGACGCACGGGTACGACGTCGTCGACCACAGCAAGTTGTCCGAGCCGGCGGGCGGCCGGCCGGCGTTCGATCGCATGGTTGCGGCGCTGCGGTCCAACGGCCTGTCCGCCGTGGCCGACGTGGTGCCCAACCACATGGCAGTGCCGACACCGGTGCGGCTGAACGCCGCGCTCTGGTCGGTGCTGCGGGAGGGGCCGGGCTCGCCGTACGCGCGGTGGTTCGACGTCGACTGGACCGTCCCCGGCCAGGCGATCCTCATGCCGGTCCTGGGCCGGCGGATCGGGGAGGTGCTGCAGGCCGGCGAGATCCGGCTCGAGCGATCTTCGTCGTCCGCCTCATCCTCGGGCGAGGCCGTGCTGCGCTACTACGAGCACGAGTTCCCGGTCCGGCCCGGCACCGAGGACCTCTCGCTGGAAGAGCTGGTGGATCGGCAGTGGTACCGGCTGGCGTGGTGGCGGGTGGGTGACGACGAACTCAACTACCGCCGGTTCTTCGACGTCGACACGCTGGCCGCCGTCCGGGTGGAGGACCCGGAGGTCTTCGACGCGACACACGCGCTCCTGCTGCAGCTCGTGGCGGACGGCGCGCTGAGCGGACTGCGCATCGATCATCCGGACGGGCTGGCCGATCCGCGGGCGTACCTACGACGCCTGGCCGACACGACGCGCGGCACATGGGTCGTGGTGGAGAAGATCCTGGAGGGTGAGGAGGAGCTGCCGCCGGACTGGCCGTGCGCCGGAACTACCGGCTACGACGCGCTGGCGCGGGTGGACGGGCTGTTCCTCGACCCGGCGGGCGCGGCGCCGCTGTCCGATCTGCTGGCCGAGTACACCGGGGAGCGGCACGCGCTCGCCGAGATTGTCCGGGCGTCCAAGCGGGAGATCGTCGGCCACAGCCTCTACGCCGAGGTGCACCGGCTGGTGGACCTGCTGGTCGACATCACCGCGGCGCGGATCGCCCTGCGCGACCACACCCGCCGGGCGCTGCGGGCGGCCGTCGTCGAGCTGATGGTCGCGATGGACCGGTACCGGGCCTACGTGGTGCCGGGCGAGCCGGCCCCCGAGGAGTCGGTGCGAGTGCTGGATCAGGCCCATGGCGCCGCCCGGGAGCGGCTGCCTGAGGAGCACCATGCCACGCTGGACCTGGTGCGCGACCTGGTGCTCGGGCGGCCGGCCGGAGACGGGCCGGCGTCGGAGGCGGACGCCGCACGGCGTGCCGAGTTCGTCGTTCGCTTCCAGCAGACCTGCGGGCCGGTCATGGCGAAGGGTGTTGAGGACACGGCGTTCTACCGATGGAACCGGCTGATCTCGCTGAACGAGGTGGGCGGTGACCCAGAACGTTTCGGCGTCTCGCCGCAGGCGTTTCATGCGTTCGCGGCGCGGACCGCCCGGGAGCGGCCGGCCACGATGACGACGCTGTCGACACACGACACGAAGCGCTCGGAGGACGCGCGGGCGCGGTTGGCACCGCTGGCCGAGCTCACGCACGAATGGGCTGCCGCCGTCCGGGATTGGCGGGAGCTGGCTGCCCGGCATCGTCACTCGGCGGACGGGTGGCCCGACCCGCCCACCGAGTACCTGCTGTGGCAGGTCCTGGTGTCGACCTGGTCGTTCACCGACGGCGGTGATCCGCTTTCACCCTTTGGCGTCGATCAAGCAAACCGGGGTCGATCAAGCAAATGGGAGTCGATCAAGCAAACCGGGGACGAGCAACAGGGCGGCCCGCTGTCGGCCGATCGGCTGGTGGAGTACCTGCGCAAGGCAACGCGGGAGGCGAAGGTCCACACGTCGTGGACCGATCCGAACCCGGAGTACGACCGGGCGATCGAGGCGTTCGCCCGCGCGGTGCTCGCGGATGAGGAAGTGGTGGCTGCCGTCGGGGTGTTCTGCGCCGTCCTCGCCGGCCCGGCCCGAGTGGCGATCCTCGGGCAGAAGCTCGTGCAGCTCACGATGCCAGGCGTTCCCGACGTCTACCAGGGCACCGAGCTGGTGGACCTCTCGCTGGTGGACCCGGACAACCGTCGTCCGGTGGACTACTCGCGGCGCAGGACGCTGCTTGCCGAGCTGGACGGCGGCACCCGGCCGGCGGACCTGTCCCCCGGCCATCGACTGGACGCCGAGAAGCTGCTGGTGACCAGCCGGGCTTTGCGCCTGCGCCAGCAGCGTCCGGAGATCTTCCTCGGCCCCTCGGCCGGCTACACCCCGCTGGCGACGTCGTCGGAGAACGTCGTGGCGTTCCTGCGCGGCGGCGGCGCGGCGTCCGCCGTCACGCTGGCCACTCGGCTGCCGGTGGCGCTCGAGCGGACCGGCGGCTGGGGCGGCCACACCGTCACCCTTCCCGACGGCGAGTGGACCGACCTGCTGACCGGCCGGATCATGACAGGCGGTTCCGCCCGGCTGGC
>Ga0081539_10004111_pt1 | contig 16601 bp, 10 predicted proteins | sample TabmetS4T2R2_FD_71023 | JGI IMG/M metagenome (GOLD analysis project Ga0081539, IMG submission 71023) | Tabebuia heterophylla rhizosphere microbial communities from the University of Puerto Rico - S4T2R2 | ecosystem: Host-associated > Plants > Roots > Rhizosphere ...
GACATGCCGCTCGGGATATCGGTCGAACAGCAAGCTGCCGATGGCGGCGGCCGAGACGAGATTGTGGCCCGGCGCGACGAAATCAGGCTTGGCGCGGTAATCGAAACGGGTCGGCCCCCGCGAACTGTACGAGGGAACGAGGTCGTCCGATCGCGTGACCGTCCCGCGGATGTCGAGCGCCCCGACCGTGAGCGCCGACGGTGCGTTGGCCGGTGACATGATGCCGCCATACACCTGCGCACCGGCCGACGAGCGTCCGGCGTTTCCGGCGGCAATGACGACGATCAAGCCGGCGCGGGTTGCCGCTTCGACCGCTTCGACCAATGGATCATCGGTCGCCGGTTCGGTGATCGGATGTCCCAATGAGAGGTTCACGATATCGATGCCCAGCCGTCGCCGGTTCGCCACGACGAAGTCGAGGGCCTGGATCGCGGTGCTGGTCAACCCGCGTCCCTGACCGTCGAGGACACGCAGCGACACGAGCCGGACCAGCGGCGCGATTCCCTGCATCGCTCCGGGTGCTGCCGCACTCGCCGCGATCAATCCCGCTACATGCGTCCCGTGTCCGTATTCGTCCGACGGAGGCACCTGCTGGCCCCCTCGCGTGAAGTCGAACGACGCGACAGGTGACAGACCCGCCATCGACTGGATACCGGAGTCGATGACGGCAACGCCGGCGCCGTGACCGCCTGGCTCCTGCGAGCTCGCACCGAGCGTCGCCAGCAGCACCTGCGACGTCGCCGCGCCATCAGCCACCGTGACCGCCGCTGCGGCGACCGGAGCGTCGAGGGAAATGTGCTCGACGTCGGGATCGCTCTCGAGCGGTTTCAGGTCTTCCCGACTGATTTCGCCCGTAATGGTGTTGGGTAGAACATCGAGTTGCCATTCACGCGGATGCGTCAGGCGCGTTCGAACCGCGGCACCTGCCGAGCCTCGAGTGCGGACGATCACGGCCGTCCTGACGCCCGGGTCCGCCCTGGTGAGCGCGTCCCTCACCGCCGGATCGACAGTGGCGCGGGTTGTCGCCGTTGTAGGAGTGACGCCGACTCCCACGACAAACAGCGCGCACGTAAGATACAAACGCCCACCACGTGTGAGCTGACAGTAGTGGGCGTCATTTGCTGAAGTGAAGCGCACGTCGCATCTCCTGAACGAACGTTGCGACGAGGGCAAGGACTGGGCCTGGAACGTTGCGCACGAAAACACTCTTCGATGCGTTCGGCTTCACACGTGCGCGTGGGTCGATCTTCGGAGAACCGACCGTGCGAGAGTGCGCCGCGTCGGAATTCCGATATGGCGGCGGCTGATTGCCAGGGGTGAAGGACGTGGCAACCGACGCTTCCGCGCACGGCGCGCGTGCGCGGCGAATGCTCGCCGGTGTGCAGACCAGCCGCGCCGCGCGCGCCGCGTTCCTGTTCACGGTGATCGCGACAGGGCTCGCCGTTCTCGTCTGGTCCGCGGTGGATGTGGTGCGACGGCCGCCGGGAACGCTCTGGGTCCTGCTGCTCGTATTCACCGTCATCGCCGCGTCCATGCCCCTGCGCATGCCGGGGTTTCCCGTCAGCGTGTCTCTGGCGGAGACGTTCACGATGGTGTCTGCCGTGCTGCTTGGGCCAGCGTCCGCGGCGATCGCGGTGGCCTGTGATGCGCTGGTCATCTCGTACCGGCTGGTGCGGGAGAACCGGACTGCGGCGCGTGTTCTGTTCAACGTCTCCGCGTCCGCGTTGTCGATGTGGATAGCGGCGGTTGTCTTCCATCTCACATCCGCATCGGCGTCCCTGCATCGAGGTGGGTCGGCACTCTGGCTGTTCGCGCTCTGGGTGATCGCGTTTGCCGGCATCTATTTCGCGCTGAACAGCTCGCTGGTGGCGGGTGCCGTTGTCGTCGGCCGCAACGTGTCGTGGCTGCAGGTCTGGCGGCAACAGTTCCTGCCGTTATGGATCGTGTACGGCGTCGGAGCAGCGGTGGCCGCGCTGCTGATCATCGCCATCAGCCCGGCGACGCAGTTCGGTGTCCGGACGGCCATTCTCCCGCTGCTGCTGTTGTGTGTGCCTGCCTTCGCACATCTGCTCCGTCATCTCAAACGACGAAGCCAGGCATTGTCGGATCTGCGCACCTATGTGGCGGCACTGCGCAGTACCGCCGATGCCGTCGTTCTGACGAGTCGTGACGGCCTCCTTACCTTCATCAACCCGGCCGGCGAGCGGCTGACCGGCTGGACATCGAGCGAGGCCCTGGGGCGCCACTTCGACGAGGTCGTGCGCACACGACCGGTGGCCGGCGAACACACCGGGGAGACAACCGAAACCACACTAACCGCTCGCGATGGAACGACTCACGACGTCGAACAGACGCGCGCCACGATCCGCGACGAGGACGGGACGGTGATCGGCACCATCGCGACTCTCCGCGACATCGGCGGCCGAAAGCTCGTCGAAGCCGCTCGCGAGGAGGCGTTCCGCGGTGAGCAGGAAGCGCGAATGGCGGCCGATCGCGCCAACCGGACCAAAGACGAGTTCCTGGCGGCCCTTTCGCACGAACTGCGCACGCCTGCAGCCACGATCGCCGGATGGACGCGGTTGCTGACCAGCGGCCGGCTCGCTCCGTCGCAGACCGCCCAGGCGTTCGAAGCCATCGAGCGCAGCGCGCGCGCGCAGACCGCGACGCTGAATGATTTACTCGACGTATCGCGGATTGTCCGCGGCGCGCTGCGGCTGGAGATCCGGCGAGTCGACGTCGCCACGGTGCTGAAGGAGGCGCTCGAGACGATCGAGCCGGCGCGGGAGGGCAAACAGATCGCGCTCGCCCTGACGCTCGAAGGCGACTTGCTCATCGATGCCGATGCCAACCGCCTTCGCCAGGTGTTCTGGAACCTCTTGTCCAACGCCGTCAAGTTCACCGATGTCGGAGGATGGATTCGGGTCGAGGTCCGGCGGAGCGGCGACGCCCTCCGAGCCGAGGTCGCCGACGGCGGATGTGGGATCGAGCCGGCGTTTCTCCCGTATGTGTTCGATCGATTCCGGCAGGCGGATCAGTCACCGACGCGGGAGCACGGAGGGCTCGGTCTGGGTCTGGCGATCGTCCGTTCCATCGTCGAAGCGCACGGTGGAACGGTCAGCGTCACCAGCGAAGGATTGGGGAAAGGCGCGTGCTTCCAGATTGCGCTGCCGGCCAGCCCCAGGGACCAGCCGACCGACGCAGGCTGATCCTCGCCACGATCGAGACTGGTCCCCGCAGCATTCAGCTCAGACGATCTGATACTCCGGCGTGCTCATCACGAGATGGGCGGTCATGCGCAGCGCGTCTTCCATGTAGGACCGGGCGCGAGCGAGGGTGTCCGTCCCCAGCTCCTTCGTCAGGAACGCCACGAACGCATCGCGCGTCGCCGCTGACGCCGGCACGCGCAGCATGCGCCACAGCAGATAGTCGACCGCATGCGCCGTGGTCGTGGCGCCGCTGTCGAGCACCATGCGGGTCAGATCGAACTGGGCGGCGTGACGCGGTGTCGGAATCAGCTTGCGCGCCGCCTGTTCCCAGCCGATGTAGCCGGAGATACGTGTGTTGAATAACTCGTCGCGCTCCAGCGCCACCAGATCGAACGTGCTCATCTTCGAGGGGTCGTTCACCGCCGTGGCGGCGCCGATGTCCAGGCCGTCACGCAACCTTCGACCGAGCACGTCGTCGCTGCCGGCGGTGAAGTTCCAGTCGCGGAATCCAGTCATGTCCGGAATCAGCACGTCGCGCGCGATGTTGCTGCGCGCGATCAGCAGACCGGGCGTGATCCAGGCCTTGCCGCCCGCCCACCCCGCGACCGACGGTGGGTTCAGGAGATGCTGGCCCATCGCGATCGTCGATTGATTGAAGTCGGGCACGCCCGGGATGGCGTCGGTGCCCAGATGCTTCATCATCGCGACCATGTGCTCGACAGGCGACTTGATGTGGCCGCCGTAGCTCGCCTGGCTGTAGAAGTCCTTCGACGAGAAAATCACCGTGAGCAGCGGTTTGATCTCGTAGTGGTTGTCCCGCAGTACCGCACCCAGACGCCGGCGCAGGTCTGGAGACAGTTCGTCCCGCACGAGGAACCGATAGATCTTTCCGGCGAGGAATTCCGCGGTCGCCGGCTGCTCGAAGATGATCTTCACGACGTCGACGCCGTCGAAATTCCCCGTCCGACCGAGGAACGTCTTCATGCCCGCGTCGTGCTTGTCGGGATCGACCTTGAAGGCGAGGTCGTCGAAATACCACCCGGTGAACGCGCGGGCGCCTTCGCGCACGTCCTGCTCCGAGTAGTTGCCGACGCCCATCGTGAAGAGCTCCATCACCTCGCGCGCGAAGTTCTCGTTCGGCGCGCCCTTCACGTTGTACTGGGCGTCGAGGAAGTACAGCATCGCCGGATTCTGGGCGACCTTGATCGTCAGCTCGCGCGCGTTGCCGGTCGCTTCGCGCTCGAACAGATCGATCTGCTGCAGCATCTTGCGGTAATCGCGGACCTTGTTCTCGTGCGTCGCGAAGTGGCCGTGCCACAGCAGGGCCATCTTCTGCTCCACCGGATGCGTCGTCTGCAGCATCCGGTTCGCCCACCAGTATCCCAGCCGGCGCGTCTCGAGCATCGTCGCCCGCAGCCAGTAGAAGAAACGATCCGACACCGGCTGCAGCGGACGTTTCCCTTCCGGCTTGCTGTCGACACCCATCGCTGCGCCGTTTTTCGCCGCGCGGTCGGTCGCCTCGGGACGGCTTTCCGGAAACCGATCCAGCGTCGGGTCCCAGAGACCCGATTCCACGAACGGCTGCATGCGCGGGTTGGGAATCCGTTCGTAGTGCACGAGCGAACGTACGGTGCGCTCGAGCCCGCCTTCGGTCAGCTTCTCGATCTCGGACGGCGTGCCGCCGAAGCCGGCATGCGCCAGCAGATGCGCGGCGCGGTCCGCGTTCCATTCGCTCGCCGGGAGCGGCGACAGGTCGTCCTTCCATGCTGCCGGTCCCGGAGACCAGCTCGATCGAGTGGCCATGATGTTCTCCCTCCGGCGGGTCAGACTCGAAACACCGGAAGCGTGTCGAACCGCTGCCCCAGCACGCCGGCGGCGTCGGCACCGAGCCACCCTTGTATCAGCGTGGCGTAGACCTGACGGAAGTCGACGGTGGTTTCGAGGTTGTCGCCGAGCACCAGGTTCGCGAGGCTGGGCGCCTTGCCGTACAGGCCACCCTTCACGGCGTTGCCGATCACGAAGTTGACCTGCGCCGTCCCGTGATCGGTGCCGAGGCTGGTGTTCTCCGGCACGCGCCGGCCGAACTCGCTATGGACGTACATCACGATGTCGTCCGCCCGGCCGATGCGATGCATCTCCTGGAAGAAGCCGGCGATCGCGTCCGAGCAGTACTCCAGCTGTCGATCGTGCGGTGCCGCTTGATTGACGTGTGTATCGAACAGGCTTCCGCGCAAAGGTACGTAATAGAGCCTGGTCGGGAAATCCGCTTCGATGAGCGCCGCCACCTTGTCGAGGTCGAGCAGGCGGAGATCCGGATTGCTGCGGCCGGAATATCGATTCCACGCCGCACGCACCACTTCCGACGCCTGGGCGGCGCTGCGAGTGACTTCCAGCACGTATCTGTGTGCGTCGCCGACCGGCGCGTGCTGCGCCGCCAGTGCATCGAGCAGCGGCTTCTCCTGCGCGAACACCTCGCGCCGGAACTTCGCCGGATCGGTGAACACGAGCGGCACGTGCTTCTCCGCCTTGACCGCCAGCGTCTGGCTGTCGGAGATGTTGACGATCATGTTCTCGCGCCTGCCCGAGGGGTCGAGCGCCGACGCCGTCCGACCGATCCAGCCGTACTCGTTGCCGCTGTTCGGCGCCGCGGTGTGCCAGAACGACATCGACGTGAAGTGCGAGAACGACGGCCGGTCGTAGCCCACCCCCTGGACGATCGCGACCTTGCCTTCGTCGAACAGGTTCTTCATCCCGCGCATCGACTTGTGCCAGCCGAACTGCGGGTCGATCTTCAGCAGGTCCTTCTCTTTGATGCCAATCGTCGGCCGATGCTTGTAGTACAGCGCGTCGCCGTACGGCACGATCGTATTGAGTCCGTCGTTGCCGCCGAACCACTCGAAGACGACGAGGATTTTGTTCGACAGGGTCTGCGCGGCCGCGCGACTCGCCTGGCTGAACACGAACGGCACCGGACCGATGCCGCCGAGCAGACCAAAGCCCAGACCGCCGGCGCCCAGGCGCATCATGTCGCGCCGCGACACGCCGCTGTCGTTGTTCCTGTGTGGCATGACCGTCCGCCTCTCCGCGGTAACGCACGCCAAGGATACTGCCCCCGGGAGCCTGCGCTCAACGGCGGCAGCGCGAGACGGATCGCGCCGCCGCTGCGTCGATCGTTTTCAGAAATCGAGCTGGGCGCTGATTTTGGCGATCCGCGCGGCGGTGATTGACGTCGGGTTCAGGTACGTCGCGCCGAAGAACTGCTGGTACAACTCGGTCGTGTTGCTGTTGAACACGTTGAAGATGTCCAGCGCCACCAGCGCTCGCGTCGAGGCGAAGCGCAGTCGCTTGCCAAACCGCAGATCGACCTGATTCAGCCGGTCGCCGTACTTCTCGCCCGGCTTGACGAAGCTCAGGGTCGTCACGGCCGCCCCTCCGGCGAGAGGCCGTCCCAGGCTTGGCGCGATCACGGCGCTCGGCGTCACGTTATACGCCGGCAGGCTCTGTGACGCCACGTTCGGGAAATTGGCGCCGACGTATGGCTTGCTCTGGAGCGTCCCGCTGACGAGCACGTCGATCTTCGGCACGGTATAGGTCGCCAGGCCCTTGATCTGCGTCAGCCATCCCGACTCGCGATGACAGTAGGTCCGGGACCACTGCGCGATCGAATAGACCGCGGGCAGCGTGCCGCCGCCGCCGGCCGGAATGTAGATCTCCGGCAGCTTCTCGCCCACGTCGCAATCGTCCTCCATCACGCTGCCCGTGCTGAAGCCGCCCTGCGCGGTCAGCGAGAACGGCAGCCGCGCGGTGAGGCTCACGTCGACGCCGTTGTAGTGATTGCGCTGCTTGCCGTAGTTGCTGGCAAAGGTGATGAAGTTGTCGAACTGACCGAACTTCGACGGCGTGATGTCGTAGAACTGGAGCGAGTATCCCCCACCGTTCGGCAGCCGCGTGTCCTGCGGCACGACGATGGTGTACGGCTCGAAATCCGTCGGACCGACGGCGCGATTGTCGGTCACCTGGAAATTGCCCCACACGCGGCGCGTGTAGCTCACTTCGGCCGACACACGCGGCGCGAGCTGCTGGTCGACGGTCGCGCTCAAATCCCAGCTGTACTCGCGCTTGTTCCAGCCGTTGAGGATCTCGGGATCGTAGGTCGTGGCAAAGATCTCCTTGCCGAAATTCCGATTCGACCACGGACCACACTCGCCGTTCGCAGCCGCGTTCAACAGATCGCAGTCGGGTATGAAGTTGCGGTTCGTGTCGCCCCACGATCGATTGGTCGACGTCGCCATCCGGCTGATGGGATTCTGCAGGCCGGCATAGGCTTCGGTGGAGTTGGTCGGCGTGACGTAGCGCCCGAGTGACAGCTTGAACGCCGTCCTCCCGGTTCCGAACAGATCGTACGCCGCACCCATGCGCGGCATGAGGTCCTTCACGCCAACGCCTGCGTCGCGGGCGGCGAACCTGATCGCCACCGGAATGAACCGATCGGGGCCGATCTGCTGGTCCGGAAAGCTGGCATCGATGTGCTCGAACCGCAGGCCACCCTGAAGCGTCAGCCGGCCGCGCGTCCATCGATCCTGTGCGTACAGCGAGGACATGTCCTGCTTCGTCACGGTGCGCACGCCGTGCAGGCCATACATCGTGAGCTGCGTCGGATTGCCGTTGACGAACTGATAGCTCAAACGGCTGTCGTTGTAGAAGTTGGCGCCGATCGAGTTGTTGTGATGAAACTTGCCGCCGACCTTCATCGTGTGGGTGCCGGTCACGTACGACAGCGACCCCTGCCCCACGCGAGTCCTGCCGAACGGCCGCGACCAGAACGCCGCCCGATAATTCAGTCCGGGAATGGCCCCCGCCTGTTCCTGCACGCGAATCAGCGTGGCGTCGAACGGATTCTTCTGGACGCCGCCAAACTGCAGATCCGGCCCCAGACCGAAGCTCGCTTCCAGCAGCAGCCGGTTCGAGAGCGGAGAGGTCCAGGTCGCCTGAGCCATGCGCGCCGGGAAGCCTTCCGTTCGTCCGTGCGCCTCCGGCGACTGGATACCGCCGGCGAATACGGCACCCGACAACGAGCCGCCGCCGAGGCAGTGCTGACAGATCTGCTGCTCGTCCCACCAGAGGTTGATCTTGTTTCGCTCCGACGCCTGCCACGTCAGACGCATCGAGCCGTTTTTCCACGTCCCATCGTCGACAGCCTGCCGGCTGAAGTCCGGTTCGTAGGTCCACTTCGTCGGGTCGCCCGCGTTCTTGTTCGCGAACATGCCGGCGACCGTTTGCCGGTTGCCCTGATGACGGAACGTGCCATAGAACCAGAGACGGTCGGTCCGGATTGGACCGCCGAACGCGGCGTTCACGTCCCACAGCTTCTGCAGCTCGTTCGGCGCACGCAGCCCGGACTGCCGGATCTTCTCCGTGAAGTTGCTTCCCTGAAGCGACCCGTTGGACCCGTTCGCGAAGAAGCTTCCGCTGAAGCGATTCCCGCCCTGACGCGGCACGATATTCATCTGCGGTCCGCCGGTGGCCGCTTCACCGAGCCCTCCCGACAGGCTGAAGGTCACCTCTTGGGCCGTACCGACCTCGGGGACATAGAACGACACGCCCATTCCCTGGAACCCGGCGCTGAGACCGTCGACCAGGACCTGCCCCTCGTTGCGCCGCCCGCCGTGAATCTGGAACACGCTGAAGATCGGGCCCGAGGCGCCGCCGACGTCGTTGCCCTGGACGTTGAGCGCCGGGATCAGCGTCGTGAGGCTGAAGTACTGGCGACCCGACGGAATGGCCGCGATCACCTCGCCGCTCAGCGTCTGCTGGTTGCGTGTGCTCGTGACATCGACGACCGGCGACTCGCCGGTCACCGTGACGGTTTCCGCCACGCCGCCGACTCTCAATTCGGCGTTCACCGTGGCGACGAACGCCCCCGTCGGCTCGAGCCCTTCGCGTCTGACCGTGCTGAACCCCGGCAGCGTGAAGGTGACCGCGTACGTGCCGGGCCGCAAGTCGACGATCGTGTATTGGCCCGTCCCGCTGGTCACCACCGAGCGTGATTTTTCGATCAACGCGGGACTCGAGGCTTCAACCGTGACACCCGGCAGCACAGCTCCGGAGGCGTCCCTCACCAGACCGGCAATTGACGCTTGCGCGTAGAGAGACGTGGGCACGACGACCAAGGACAGGACCCCGACGATCGCGAACACAAATCGATGCATGTGATCCTCCGGGAACAACGGCGTCGATGCGGGGGAACTTCAGGCCATAAGGTGGTTTACAGACGGAAGAGAGCGGAACGCGATCGTCGCGCGCCGCGGATCATACATCCGACACGCCGAACCGACGCCGTTCGGGTCGTTCGGGTCGTTCGCGTTCGTCAAAACGCTGAACGTACGAACGATTCGAACGATCCGAACGATCTACCGGCTCCGGATGTATTGGCGATCGATGCGGAAGGCCAGCGCGCTCAAGCCGATCATCGACAGCCCAAACAGGACGAGCGCCAGCGGCCAGCCGAGCGAGTCGGCGAAATGCTGACCGGTGAACCATCCCGTGTAGCCCAGAATCGCCGCCGTCGCCACCAGCAGCAGCGTGCGGCTGTGAATCACGGCGCTGAGGTAGACGAGACCGCTCGCCGCGAGGATGAACAGCACTTCAGCCGGTGTGTCCTCCACCAGATCGAAGAGTCCGTACAGAAATCCCGCCGCGCCAAACAGATACCAGGTCGGCGTGATCGAGGCGTGTGGCGTTCGATCCGTGCCGATGGCCGCCAGCAGCAAGCTCGCACCGAGTACCAGTGCGCCTCCCGAGTCGTCGAAGCCGAGCAAGTCGAATGCGGTCCACCAGAACAGCGTTCCAAAGAACACCGCCAGGAAGAGCAGCATCGACTGACGGAGCACCGAGAAAATGACGGAGAACTGAAGGGCGACGACGCCGGCGGTCGCCAGAGCCGCCCAGCGCGCATCACCGCCGGATCCGAACTCGCTGAACGCGACGAGCATGCCCGTGGGCTCGAGCGCTGCCGCGATCAGGAACAATGGCGGCACCGCCTTCTCGTAACGCACATCACGATTGGCGAGCATCGCCAGCGCGCACGCCGCGATGCCGGAGCCGAGCGTGATCACCACGCGGGCAGCGCTGTTCATCGCATCCCATTGCAGCGCGATGAACGCCCCGACGCCGGCGAACACGAACGTCCCGCCCAGATATCCGAGGACGCGCACGATCGCGGCGCGCGCAAGGCCTTCCTGCACCGGTTTCGGTTCATCGGCGAGTGCGGCGCCAATCTCCGCGGCGGTCAACTGATGTTCACGGGCCAGTGAGGCGATCTGCGCTAACGCCCGCGTCCGCGGATCCACGTCACTTTCCATCGCTGGTCCAGCCGATCGTGGAAACCAGTCCGTACACCCCCCGATACGTTGCAGGAACCTCGAGCTCGATCGTCCGTCCGTCCTTGGCAATTGCCACACCCTGGCGGTACCGCCGGTTCATTCCGAACAGGTCACCGACGATGCCACCGTTGCCGTACGCGGAAAGGCTCGCGACCTTGTAACCGTCCGGCGCAGTGTCGCCCGGCGTGACGCGCCGTCCGGCGAGCGCCGCGATCGTGATGGTGCGTGTCTCCCCCTGTGGAAGCGACTTCGGCAGATCGAGTGGAACGTCGCGCAGCTGCAACGTCCTGTGGTCCAGCAGCAGCAACCCCCAACGCTGCTGGTAGGGAACGCCCATGGAGGGATTGTCGGGACGAACGATTGGCCGGACGGTCGCCTCGACCTGACCGTCGCGCACGCCGAGCTCGACGCTCACTTCCGGCGGCGGCGAACCGTACGGCTGTTCGACGCGCACCACGAGGTCGTGCTGAGGCGGCGGCACGGTCCACTTCGGAATCGCGGTCGCCAGAATGAACAGGACTGCGACGGCCATCGGCAAGGCGAAGGCCGCCACGAGCACGAGGTTCTCCCGCAGATATCGACGGATGTCAGTCATGGAGGCCCGACCGCGCGGAAATGCTACACGAAGAACCCAACTGGTGACCGGACCTCGGATCCTCTTGAATGCGCGGGGACGGACAACGATAATCGCGAGGCGGCTCGAGCGGCGCCGGCGCGGCCGGCGCACCCGCGTCTCCTTCACATGCGTGTCACATCTCGACGCTTCATTCGCGTTGCGCTCCTCGCGGCAGCTGTGTCGGCATGTACGGGCCGCTACGAATCGGACTTTCCGATCGTCGTCGTCAACCGGACGGCGAATGCCATTCAGGCGCTCGCCAATGGGAACAACGTCGGCCAGGTGGCCGCGGGCCAGACACAGTCGTTCACGTTGAACCTTCCCGAGTCCAACGGGAACGTCTACACCAACGGCACGGCGCCGACGCCGCAGGCGCAGGTGACGTTCACGGCGAAGGACACCCGCACCGGGTCTCTCTCCTCAGAGAAGCCCATGACGCTCACGCAGTCCACGCCGACCTACGTCGAATTCACCGCCGACGACTTCCCGAGCACCGGACCGACCATCGCACGCTTCACGTTCTCGCCGACCACCCCCACCATCAACCAGACGGTCTCGTTCAACGGCTCGTCGTCGACCGTGAGCAACGGCACGTTCGCGTGGGATTTTGGCGACGGCCAGAGCGGGACGGGTGTGACGACCACGCACGAGTACAACCGCGGCGGCACGTTCACGATCACGCTCACGGTCACGAGCGACACGCGGCAGACGTCCACCTCGTCGCGGACGGTGACGGTATCGGCGACGCTGCCGCCGACCGCGGCGATCTTCGTCTTCACGCCGACGAATCCTGCCGTGAATCAGGACGTCGTCTTTGCCGTGGCTGGAGGTCCGATCGTTTTCGGTGCGACCTACACGTGGGATTTCGGCGACAACACGTCCGGAACGGGCCCGTCAGTGTCACACCGCTACACGCGAGGCGGCAACTTCACCGTCACGCTCCGCGTGAGCGCCGACGGCTCCCTGAGCGCGACCTCGTCGCGCCAGATCACGGTGTCGACGCAACTGCCCGCGGGCTCCGCGAATTTCGTGTTCTCGCCCACCGATCCGCACGTCGGCGACACGGTGTTCTTCAACGCCACGAGCTCCAACGTCGCCAACGCATCGTACGCGTGGGACTTCGGCGATGGAACGACGGGATCGGGCGTGACGCCGACGCACGCCTACAGCGCGGCGAGAACCTACACGGTGACGTTGACCGTGCGGAACGAGCTCGGCCAGGCTGCGACGATCTCGAAGACGGTCACCGTTCAGTAGACCGTCAACCCGCATCACGCTCGGCGCTGAAACCAAGCCTTGCCCGCGTTGGAAGCTGGCTCGGACGCCGTCTACCCTCACAAAAACAAAACACGGAGTCACGGAGACACGGAGGACGCACGGAGCAAACAGTACTCAAGGTCCCAGTCGGCAGGTTGCTGGTGCAGCACACCGGTGACCGCGCTTCGCGCGGCGATGGAGAGAGAGGCATCGTCATCGCAAGCCATCGAGCGAAGTAATCCGGCTTACGATGGCGATGCCTCTCTCTCCATCGCGTCGGCCGGAGGCCGACGTCCACCGGTGTGTATCCTCCGCGCGTCTCCGTGCGCCTCCGCGCCTCCGTGTTTTTCTTTTTGGGGGGGGACAGGTCGAGAGTCACTGCGACCTGGCGTCGCGTGCGCGCAATGCCTTCAGACGAGACTCCGCCGGTGACCAGGCGGGATTTCCCTGCAGCGCTTCCACATAGTAGCGGCTCGCTTCGGCGAGTCGTCCCGACGCCTCCTCGATCAACCCGCGGTGATAGGCGACGCGCCACGCGGGAGCGCCGAGCGCTGCCGCCATGGTGAGCTCCTCGATCGCCTGCGGCATCTTGCCGTCCAGATAAAGTGCCGCCGCGTAGGCTTCGCGAAGACCGGGATTATCGGGAACCAGCTTGATCTGCTGTTCGAGCAGTCGCCGCGCAAACGGCAGATTACCTTCCTCGATGGCGATTCGCGCTCTCAGGGCAGCGGCATCCGGATACGTGCGCGGCTGGGAGAGGATTTCGTCCAGATACTGCTGCGACAGCGCCGGTCGATGATCGTCGTACGCGAGCACCGCGTTGGCCAGCAGCGTCGGCACGTGACCCGGACAAATGACGGCGAGCCGTTCGACTTCACGGTGTAGACGGGTACATTCGGCGCCCGTCACTCCGCTGCAACCATTCGCCCGCAGGTCTTCCAGCGGCTGCAGCACCGCAGCCAGCCGGTCATCCGGGTTGTTGCACTGCTGGTGGGCGAGCGGCGAGGTTGTCTTCGCGCAGGCGACAGAGACCACACTCACGGTGCAGGCGACCCATAGTCGCCGATTCAGCATCATCGACAGTCGCTCCGCCGGACCTCACAAGGTCCGGCCTACAGGATCTCAGCGCCCCGATCGCAGCACGCCGTTGGCTACTTCAACCATCTGGAACAGCACCGGCGCGAGCGTCGACGCGAAGATGCCAGGAAGGAAGCACACCACCAAGGGGAACACCAGCTTGACCGGCAGTGCCTGCGCCTGCAGGAGCGCGGCCTCGCGCCGCCGCTGCCGCAAATCGACCGCCTGATGCTGCAGGGTCTCGGCCATGCTGGCCCCTACCTGTTCGGCCTGAATCAGCGCCGACGTGAAGCTCGAAAGCGACGGCGCGTCGACGCGCCGCGCCAGCTGACGCAGCGCCTGCGTGCGCGACATGCCGGCCAGCATGTCGTGCTGGAAGTTGACCAGCTCCGCGACCAGTGGCCGCTCGCTCCGCTGCGAGCGCACGATCCTGGCGATCGCGGCGTCGAATCCCAACCCCGCTTCGGCCATCGTCGCCAGCAGCTCCAGCGCCAGCGGCAGATCCTCCTCGATGGCCCGGACGCGCGCGCGGCGCACGGCGCGAACGTAGAGCGTCGGCACCAGGGCACAGAGCCCGAAGACAATCCACGGTCCGGCCTGCAGCACCAGCGCCAGCACGTCGCCGGCGCCACCGGGCGCGCTCGCCACCATGTCGAGCAGCGAGCGTGACAACAGCACCCGATAGGCCTGGCCGACCACGGTCCCGCCAACCACGAATGCGGTGGTCACCCAGATGAACACCGTGGTCGCGTTGTCGTCGCGGTACCCGGCGCGTGCGAGCCATCGCGCCAGCCTGGTCTCGCGCGCCGACGCCTCGAGGCCCGCCATCGCTCCCTCGTCATCCTGCGCATACAGGCGTCGCAACGCCTGCTGCCGCACGCGCCATCCCTCGAGCAATCTGTAGCCGAGGACGGCAGCGACGGCCGCGATCACCAGGCTGATGGCTCCAACCAAGCCAATCTCCGTATCTCGGTCCGCTGAAGGCGGACCCTGCGCATTAAAACGTGCTGCGACTGAGCCTCGACATCCACACCAGACCAACGGCCTGCAGCACGATGACGCCCGCAACGACGAGCGTCCCGATATCGGATCCCACGAATGCTTCCAGGCGCTCCGGATTGGTACGCCACATCAGGAAACCGAGCACGTAGGCAATCGCGAGCACCACCGCCGTCGACGCGTGGGCCTCGACACCCTGCGCGCGCACGCGGCGTGACAGCTCGATCCGATCGCGAACGGTCTGGCCGACCGTCGACAGCGTCGTCGCCAGGCTGCCGCCCACTTCCCAGTGCACGGCCAGCGAGGTCGCGAACAGGCGGAACGTCTCGATCGGCACGTGCTCCTGCAGGTCGGCGACGGCCGACTGCGGATCGTCGCCCAGTCGAATGCGGCCGGCCACCTCCAGAAAATACGGACGCAGTGGCGGACCAATTTCCTCGAGCGCGGACTCGAACGCCGCCAGCAGACTCGCGCCGGCACGCAGCGACCCCACCATCAGATAGATCGCCGAGGCGAGCTGCGCTTCGATGAGCGCGGTCTTCTGCCCGCTCACGTAGTCTTCGATGAGATGTGCAAGGACGCCGATCAGCAGACCGGCGGCAGCAGCAATCTCCACGCGCAGTCCGACGGCCAGCCACAACAGCAACCCGGTGGCGACGCCGGCACCCGTGGCCGCGTAGCGATACCGCGGCGGAAAAGTCCGTATCGTTCGTCGCGGCGCTTCCTCGGCGCGGCCGATCTCGTCGACGGTCGCGATGAACGCATCCAGGCGTTGCAGCGTGAGCTGCCGGACATGGTGGCCGTACCACCAGTACACGGTGCCGCCGGCGAGCGCGATCACGATGGCGGTCGTGATCATTCCGCCTCCGGCGCACGTTGGAAGAGCGCCGCTGGAATCTGGATTACGCCCTCGTCGCGGAGCTCGTCCACCATGCGCGGCACGACGCCGGTCGCGACGAAGTCGCCGATGACGCGGCGACCGCTGCGGCCGCGACGCCGAAACGCGAAGATCTCCTGCATCTGCGGCGTGGTGCCTTCCAGCCCCGTGATCTCCGCCACCGACTCGATGCGGCGCACGCCGTCGTCGTAGCGGCGAATCTGCACGAGCAGGTGGATGGCGGATACGATCTGCTCGCGCACGGCGCGCGACGGCAGCTCGACGCCGGCCATCAGCACCATCGTCTCCAGGCGCGACAGCGCATCGCGCGTGGAATTGGCGTGAATCGTCCCGATGCCGCCGTCGTGGCCCGTATTCATCGCCTGCAGCATGTCGAGCGCTTCCGCGCCGCGCACCTCGCCGACGATGATGCGATCGGGACGCATGCGCAGTGCGTTGATCAGCAGGTCGCGCGCTGCAATCCGTCCCTTCCCCTCGATGTTCACCGGGCGCGTTTCCATCCGCACGACGTGCTCCTGATCGAGGCTCAGTTCGGCCGTGTCCTCGATCGTGACGATGCGCTCCGAATCAGGAATCGCTTCGGCCAGGACACCGAGCATCGTCGACTTGCCCGCGCCGGTGCCGCCGGAGATGAGGATGTTCTTGCGTGCGCGCACGGCGATGACGAGAAATTCGAGAATCGCCGGCGACAGCGTGCCGTTGGTCAACAGGTCGTCGCGGCGCAGGCGCCGGCGGCCGAATCGGCGAATGGAAATCGTCGGGCCGTCGATGGTCGCCGGAGGCAACGTCGCGTTCACACGGCTTCCGTCCGGAAGCCGCAGGTCGGCCATCGGTGACGCGGTGTCGATACGGCGGCCCACCCGGGCGGCGATCCGCTCGATGACACGGACGATGTGGTCCGCGTCGCGAAAGCGGATGTTCGTCCGTTCGATGCGTCCGAACCGCTCGACGTACACCTTGTCGGGCCCATTCACCAGGATGTCGCTCACGGCGGGATCGGCGAGCAGCGGCGCCAGCGGTCCCATGCCGATCGTCTCGTCGGTCAGCTCCTCGGCCAGGCGCACGCGCTCCTCTTCGTTGAGCGCGACTTCCTCGGAGGCGATGGTCCGCGCCGCGAAGTCCTGCACCGCCGCGGCAACGTCGGCATCCTCGTTCTCCAGCAGCCC
>Ga0081539_10004112_pt1 | contig 16596 bp, 12 predicted proteins | sample TabmetS4T2R2_FD_71023 | JGI IMG/M metagenome (GOLD analysis project Ga0081539, IMG submission 71023) | Tabebuia heterophylla rhizosphere microbial communities from the University of Puerto Rico - S4T2R2 | ecosystem: Host-associated > Plants > Roots > Rhizosphere ...
CGCACCCCCCTGCCACTCCTCCACTTCTTCGAAACAAGTTTCGGCCGCACCACTGAGCGCCGCATTGTGCTCGCTTGCGTACGCGACCGCGACGGCACTGAAGGTTGGGGCGAGTTCACCGCCGGTGAGGGGCCGTTCTACAGCGACGAGTGGACCGACACCGGCTGGGACACGCTCTCGCAGTTTCTGGCGCCGATGGTGTTGGGCAAAGAAGTTGACGGCGCGGCGAACGTGTTTGCGTTGATGAAATTGGTGCGCGGACACCGGATGGCGAAAGCAACGATCGAAACCGCTTGCTGGGACCTCGAAGCGAAAAAACTCGGCATGCCGTTGTGGAAACATCTCGGCGGTACGCGACGAGAGATCGCGGCAGGAGTTTCGATTGGCATCCAGGACACGCCGGAGATCCTGCTCGAAAAGATTCGCAAGGAAGTCAACGCCGGTTACCAGCGCATCAAGATCAAGATCAAACCGGGTTGGGACGTGCGTGTAATCGCGCGCGTGCGCCAGGATTTTCCCGACATTCGGTTGATGGGCGACGCAAACTCCGCTTACACACTCGCTGATGTTCCGCTCTTCAAAGAGCTGGACGGCTTCAACCTGATGATGCTGGAGCAGCCGCTCGCCCACGACGACATTTTCGATCACGCCAGGTTGCAGCAGCAGATTCAGACGCCGATCTGTCTGGACGAGTCGATTCGCAGCGCCGAAGATGCGACGCATGCAATCGCGCTTGGTTCGTGCCGGATCATCAATGTGAAACTCGGCCGGGTCGGCGGACACACGGAGGCGCAGCGCGTCGAAAAAGTCGCGCGCGAGAATGACATTCCGGTTTGGTGCGGCGGCATGTTGGAGGCGGGAGTCGGGCGCGCGCACAACATCGCGATGTCGACGCTCGCGGCTTTTAGTTTGCCGGGCGACGTTTCGGCCAGCGAACGTTATTGGGAAGAGGACATCATCGACCCGCCGGTAACGGTGAGCGCGCAAGGCACGATCGCCGCGCCCGACGCGCCGGGCATCGGTTTCAAACTCAACCTGCCGCGCATCGACGCTCTCACGGTGCGCCAGCAAACAATCAAGCTATGACGGGCCAATCTTTTTCACCTTCTCTCGCGCAGCAGATCCTGGAGAGATTTGAAACGAAGCAGAGCGAGATCGAGTCGTTCATTCGTGAGTTCGTGGAAATGGAGTCGCCTTCGGGTGACGTCGAGGGCAGCCGCGCGGTGGTTGATCTGCTGGCAAACGCAGCGAGTGGTTTGGCATGTGTCGATGCAATCGAGCGCGTCGACGTTCCGAACTTTGGGCAGCACCTGATCGTCAAGGCGTTTCAAAAACAGAATGAAGCCGGACAGGTTCTGCTCGTTGGCCACACAGACACGGTGCACTCGGTCGGTTCACTGGCGGAGCGTCCGTGGAGAAGGGATGAAGGCCGGATTTACGGGCCAGGAATTTTCGACATGAAAGCGAACGGAGCGCTGGCGATAGAAGTCCTGCGCACGTTGTCGGAAATGAATTTGAAGCCGCGGTTCGGCGTGTCGCTGGTGCTGACGTGCGATGAGGAAGTCGGAAGTGCGTCGGGCTGGCCGGTGATCGAGCGCGTCGCTCGCGAGCAGCGCACGAATTACGCGTTCGTGCTGGAACCGCCTGCGCCCGGCGGTCGAGTGAAGACCGGACGAAAGGGAACCGGCATGTACGCGATCAAGGTCGAAGGCAAGGCCGCGCACGCGGGACTGGAACCGGAAAAAGGCGCGAGCGCGATTCTCGAGTTGGCGCGACAGACCGAACGGCTGCACGCGCTGAATCTTTCGGGTTCGGGAATCACGTTGAATGTCGGCGTGGTGCATGGCGGCACGCGTTCGAATGTGGTGGCGGCGCAGGCCGAAGGTGAGATCGATGTGCGTTTCACGACGGAAGCTGAGTCAAGAGAGATCGATCGAATCCTCTCGACGCTGGCGCCGATCGACGAACGAACGAAAGTATTTGTTTCGGGCGGCGTCAACCGGCCGCCGTTGGAGCGAACCGCGGCCGTCGTGGAACTGTTTGAAAAGGCGCGCGACATCGCTGCGTCGCTAGGTTTCGAACTTGGCGAAACGCAGGTTGGTGGCGCGTCTGACGGGAACTTCATCGCCGCGATGGGAATTCCCGTGCTCGATGGACTCGGCATCAGCGGTGACGGCGCGCATGCTATTCACGAGCACATCGAAGCAGACGACATTCCGCGACGCGGCGCTTTGATCACGGGACTTTTGTTGTCAGTTTAATTGAATGCTAATCGCAACCTGGAACGTCAACTCAATCCTCGCGCGCATGCCGAGCATCATCCGCTGGCTGGACGCCGTGAAACCCGACGTCCTGTGCATGCAGGAAACAAAGTGCAGCGACGACAAGGTTCCAGTGGTGATATTTCAGGAGCGCGGTTATCACTGCCACCTGTTCGGCCAGCAGACGTATAACGGCGTCGCGATCCTCACACGCGGAGCGTGTGAGACGAGCCATCGCGGTTTTCGCAACGACGACGGCGAAGCCCAGTCGCGTCTGATCACGACGCATTTCAACGGCATTAGCATCGTCAACGTTTACATCCCAAACGGCCAGGCGGTCGGATCGGAGAAGTACGCGTTCAAGTTGGAATGGATGCGGCGCCTGCGCGAGTTCTTCGAAACTCAGTACGACAAAAGCTCGCCGGTGTTGTTGTGTGGTGACTTCAACGTCGCGCCCGAAGAGCGCGACGTGCACGATCCGCGGCTCTGGACGGGACGCATCATGTTCAGCGAACAGGAGCGCGCCACGTTGCAGTCGATAAAAGACTGGGGCTTCACGGATGCGTTTCGCTTACACACGGAAGCGGGTGGACAGTTTACCTGGTGGGATTACCGTGCGGGCGCGTTTCGGCGAAACCTGGGATTGAGGATCGATCACATCTGGATCACTGATTCGCTCGTGCCGCGCAGTGTGCGCGCCTGGATTGACATCGAGCCACGAAAGTGGGAACGCCCGTCGGATCATGCGCCGGTAATCGCTGAGTTCGCGTAGCGCAGAGCCGAAGGGGAGATTTCTTGAATCAGTTTGACGTGAGTTCCGCGGTTTTCTCGGTGATGTCTTTCTGTGCCCACTCGTTGTCGCGGCTCGCTTCGCCGGCTTTCGAGCGCTTCGCGGATTTCATCTTCTGCACCAGATCCATGTGCGTCGAGAAGTAAGGCAGGCTCTTACCGACCATCTCCTGCACCGACTCGAAGCCTTTGTCGACCATGAATTTCTCCACGCCTTCGCGCAGCTCGTCGATCATCTTCACGCCCTGCAACATCACGCCGGTGCAAATCTGCACCGTCGAAGCGCCGAGCAGCATGAACTCGAGGGCGTCGTGAGAATTTTCGATACCGCCGATGCCGCTGATGCTGATGCCTTCGGGCAAGCCCAGCGCAAGCTGACTCACCATGCGCAAAGCAATCGGCCGCACCGCCTGGGCTGAATAACCGCCGGGCACGCAGTGGCCTTCAACCGTCGGCATCGGCCGCAACGTGTCGAGGTCGACTCCGATCACCGAAAGAATCGTGTTGATTGCCGAGATGCCGACTGCGCCGCCCGCCACCGCGGCCAGCGCGGGTTCGCGAATGTTGGTGATGTTTGGCGTCATCTTCGCCCAGACCGGAATCTTCGCGACCTCGGTAACCCAACTCGTTACTTCTTCGGTGAGATCGGGATGCTCGCCCATTTCCGAACCCATCTTGCGTTCGGTCATTCCGTGCGGGCACGAGAAGTTGAGCTCGAAACCGTCGACGCCCGTGTCCTGCACCATCCGTGTGAGTTCCTGCCAGCGGCTCTTTTCGTACTCCTCCATGATCGACGCGATCAGGATGTGATTCGGGTACTCTTTTTTGACTTGGCGAAACTCGTCCAGCCAAACGTCGATCGGACGATCCGAGATCAGTTCGATGTTTTCAAACCCGATCACCTCGCCTGTTCGGCGCGAGCGAAGTTTGCCGTAACGCGGAACAACGTTCACGACCTTCGCCGACTCGAGACTCACAGTCTTCGCGACCGCGCCGCCCCAACCGGCGTCGAACGATTTGGCGAGCACGCGCGCGTTCGTTCCCGGCGGACCTGAACCCAGCACAAACGGGTTGGGGAACTTCATGCCGTTAACCGTGATGGATAGATCCATAAATCGCTCCGTTTAGCTTTTTATCCGCTTCCCTTAGTCGGCCACGAGCGCGCCATACGTGTCGGGTCGACGGTCGCGGAAGAACTGCCACGTGTTTCGCACTTCGCGGATCTTATCGAGATCGAGATCCGCAACTACCAGCGCGTCCTTGTCGCGCGGCGCTTCGGCGATGAACTGTCCACGCGGATCGCAGAAGTAGCTTTGACCGTAAAACTCGCCGATGTCCCACGGCTGCTCGTGACCGACGCGATTGATCGCCCCGATGAAGTAACCATTCGCGACCGCGTGCGCCGGCTGTTCGAGCCGCCAGAGATACTCAGACAGACCCGCCACTGTTGCCGACGGATTGAACACGATCTCCGCGCCGTTCAAGCCGAGTGCGCGCGCGCCTTCCGGGAAGTGGCGGTCGTAACAGATGTAGACGCCGATACGCGCGAACGCTGTGTCGAAACAAGGATAACCGAGATTGCCGGGCCGGAAATAAAACTTCTCCCAAAAACCGGGATTGACGTGCGGGATGTGGTTCTTCCGATACTTGCCGAGATATTTGCCGTCGGCATCAATCACCGCGGCAGTGTTGTAGTAGACGCCGGTGATCTCTTCTTCGTAAATCGGCACGATGATCACCATGCCGTGTGACTTGGCGACTTCCTGCATCAGCCGCACGGTCGGCCCATCGGGAATACGTTCGACTGCTTCATACCAGCGCGTCTGCTGTTCGGCACAGAAGTACGGCGTCGTGAAAACCTCCTGCATGCAGATGACCTGCACGCCCTGTTTGGCGGCGTCCTCGAGGTACCGCAGGTGCTTCTCGATGTTGAGCCGCTTGATCTCCTCGATCGGCAGATCGGTCGGCGCCGCGTTCGTACATTGAATCAGTCCGCATTTGACGGTGCGTGGCATGAGCGAGTCCTCGTCAGTTCAAAGTTGTGATCTTTATATCTTCATCAGCAGCAGATACGCAATCGCGGCTGTGCCAAATCCCACGAACCAGGCGTAGGCGTAGAGCGGCCGCAGGGCGGGAACGACGAGGCCGATCCACGCGAGGGTACAGCCGAGCAGCGTGGCCACGACGGCGCGCCAGTTCCAACCGCCGCTGTAGGTGTAGTCGCCGTCTCGTCGATACAGATCGCCGAGCGCCAGACGCTTCTTGCGCACGAACCAGTAGTCTGTGATCAGCACGCCGGCGATCGAGCCGAGACCGCCCGAATAGCCAACTAACCAGGCAAAGATGTAACCCGAAGGATCGGCAAGCAGTCGCCACGGTTGCATCAGGATGCCGATGATGCCCGTGATCAGGCCACCGGTGCGAAACGAGATCCACTTGGGAAATGCGTTGGCGAAGTCGTTGGCCGGCGACACGACGTTCGCCGCGATGTTTACGGCAAGGGTCGCGACCACGACGGTGAACATCGAGATCGCGATCACGGCGACGCTTTGAAACTGGCCGACGAGTTTCATCGGATCCCAGAGTTCTTCGGGTTTCATGTGCGGGTAAATAACAACGGCGGCGGACGTGATCATGACGCCCATCGCCGCGAAGACCGTCATCGTGGTCGGCAGTGCGACGACTTGCCCGACGACTTGGTCGCGTTGACTCTTACCGAAGCGGGTGAAGTCCGGCATGTTCAACGACAGCGTCGCCCAGAAGCCGATCATCCCGGTGAGCGAAAGAATGAAGACGGGCCAAAACTCTCCGAGCGTGTGAAACTTTCCTTGCTGGTTGAGCAGGTAACCTAATCCGTTTGCTTTCCAGATCGCCCATCCAAGCAACAGTGCCGTCATGATCAGCACGAACGGCGCCGCCCAGTTTTCGACTTTCCGCAGCAGGTCCATGCCGCGATAGATGATGTAGATATTGAGTCCCCAGAACAGCAGGAACGACAACCACTCGGTTGGCGTGTGTCCGCCGATTGCGCCGCCGAGCAATGTTGGCCAGCCCGGTATGAGCGCTCTGAAAAAGGTGTTCAGTGCTTCGCCGCCGATCCACGCCTGGATGCCGAACCAACCGCAGGCGACGATCGCGCGCATCAGCGCGGGCAGGTTCGAGCCTAGCGTGCCGTATGCGGCGCGCGCAAAAACGGGGAAGGGAATGCCGTACTTCGTGCCCGGATGTGAGTTGAGCAGGATCGGAATCAGCACGATCGTGTTGCCGAGCAGAATCGTAAACAACGCCTGCCACCAGTTCATCCCCTCGCTGATCAGGCCCGACGAAAGCATGTAGGTGGGAATGCAGTGCGCCATGCTGATCCAGAGCGCGGCGTAGTTGTACGTGGTCCAGTTGCGCTCGGCGATCGGTACCGGCGCCAGGTCGCGATTGTAGAAGGGACTTTTGCTGATTTCGTCTAACACTTGCGGACGCAGCTCAACGCGTCCGTCGGGGTGTTCGATGAGTTCAGCTCGGTCGGTCGTCAATCGGTTTTCTCCAGTGAGATCGTCGTTGGGGGTTAAATTGCGACGCACGTTCCGCGCTTCAGAAACTGTCCGTCGCCGGGTTTACCTTTGAAATCGCCGTTGTCCACGACGACTCGGCCGCGCGACAGCACCGTCTCGACGACGCCTTTGATCTTCTTGCCTTCATACGCGTTGTAGTCGACGTTCATGTGACTCGTTTTCAGGCCGAGTGTTTGTTCCTTGTTCGGATCGAAGATCACGATGTCAGCGTCAGAGCCGACGGCGATCGTTCCCTTCCTGGGAAACAGGCCAAACATCTTTGCGGCCGCGGTCGAGGTCAGTTCGACGAAGCGATTCAGGCTGATGCGGTTCTCGACCACGCCGCCGTTGTAAATCAGCGGCACCCGGTTCTCGACGCCGGGCGCGCCGTTCGGAATCTTGGTGAAATCGTCTTTGCCGAGCTCCTTTTGTTCTTTCATGCAGAACGGGCAGTGGTCGGTGGAGATCACCTGCAGGTCATCCATCTTCAAACCCTTCCACAATTCGGCCTGGTTTGACTGCTCGCGTAGCGGCGGCGTCATCACATATTTCGCGCCGTCGAAGCCCGGTTCGTCGTAGTTGTCGAGGGAAAGGAAGAGATACTGCGGACAGGTTTCGGCGAACGCCGGAATGCCGCGATCGCGCGCCTGCCGCACCTGGTTCAACGCGTCGGCGCAAGAAAGATGAACGATGTAGACTGGCGACTCCGCCATCTCGGCGATCGCGATCGCGCGATGCACGCCTTCGGCTTCGGCGATGGTGGGACGTGTCAGCGCGTGATATTTCGGCGCGGTGTGGCCTTTCTCGAGTGCGCGTTTGATGATCTCGTTGATGACGATGCCGTTCTCTGCGTGCATGCAGATCAGGCCGCCGCGCTGGCCGGCCGCGGACATCGCGCGAAAGATCGTCGCGTCGTCGACGAGGAACACGCCCGGATAGGCCATGAACATTTTGAAACTGGTCACGCCTTCGTCCATCGCCGTGTAGAGCTCTTCGATCTGCTTGTCTTCGAGTTCGGTGGTAATGAGGTGAAAGCCGTAGTCGATGACGGTCTTGCCTTCGGCTTTCTTGTGCCAGTTGTCGATGCCTTCGATCAGCGACTGGCCTTTGTACTGCACGGCGAAGTCGATGATGGTGGTCGTGCCGCCGTGCGCGGCCGCGATCGTGCCAGTGCGGAAGTCGTCGGACGACTCGGTGCCGCCGAACGGGAGTTCCATGTGCGTGTGCGGATCGATCCCGCCGGGAATCACGAGCTTGCCGCCGGCGTCGATCTTGTTGTCGGCGTCCATGTCGAGGCTTTTGCCGATGACGGAGACGCGCTCGTTTTCGATCAGGATGTCAGCGTTGTAATCGTCGACGGCGGTGACGATGCGACCATTCTTGATGAGAGTTTTCATAGGTTGGTCAAAGAGATGATGTGATTAGTAGAGATTGCCCTCGCGTTTGCGGCCGGTGTAGTCGACGTAGACGACCTTTAGATCCGTGTAAAAATCCAAAGCAGTTGATCCCTGCTCGCGATCGCCGATGCCGGTGCCTTTGATGCCGCCGAAAGGAACGTGCGCTTCGCCGCCGGTCGTCGGCGAGTTGATGTGCGTCATGCCGGTCTCAATCTCATCGACGAAGCGAAAGATGCGCGCCGCGTCGTTAGTGAAGATGGACGACGACAGCCCGTACTCACAATCGTTTGCCACTTCCATCGCCTGCTCGAAATCTCGCACGCGCAGCACCGACAACACCGGCCCGAAAATCTCCTCGCGCGCGATGCGCATGTCAGGCGTGACGTTGTCGAAAACCGTCGGCCGCACGAAGTAGCCTCGGTCTAGTCCATCACCGCTGGCGCGCTCGCCACCGCACACGAGCGTGGCGCCGTCTTCGCGGCCAATGTCGATGTACTGCAGCACGGTCTTGAACTGGTTCTCGTCAACACTCGGACCCATCTCCGTTTTCGGATCAGCTCCGGCGCCGAGACGCATCGACTCCGCCCGCTTCGCGACGCGCTGCACGAACTCGTCGGCGATTTCATTTACGACGACGGCGCGGCTCGTTGCCGTGCAACGCTGACCGGAAGAACCGAACGCGCCTTGCGCGGTGGATTCGACAGCGAGATCCATGTCGGCGTCTTCGAGCACGACGACGGGGTTCTTGCCGCCCATCTCACACTGCACTTTCGCGCCGCGCCGCGAGGCCTGTTCGTAGAGCCGAATGCCGACGCCATTCGAGCCGGTGAAAGAGATTGCCTTGACCGCGGGATGATTGATGATCTCGTCACCCGCTTCCGACCCGGAGCCGAGGACGAGATTCAAAACGCCCGGCGGCAAACCCGCGGATTCGAAAATCTCGGTGATGCGAACGGCTGTTGCCGGTGTGATCGAAGCGGGTTTGAAGACGACAGTGTTGCCGGCTACCAGCGCCGGCGCGATCTTCCAGATCGGAATCGCGACCGGAAAATTCCAAGGCGTCACGCAGGCGACGACGCCGATCGGCTGCTTGATGGTGTAAGCAAAGTTCAGCGGTAACTCGGAAGGGATCGTCTCGCCATTCAGCCGCCGTGACTCGCCCGCGCAAAATTCAGCGACGTTGATTGAGCGTTGCAGTTCGCCGCGAGATTCAGCAATCGTTTTGCCTTCTTCACGAGTGAGCAGTTGAGCGACTTCTTCTTTGTTCTCCTCGAGCAGTCGAGCGGCCTTGGCGACGATGCGGCCGCGCGTGGGCGCGGGCGTCGCGCGCCAGTCGCGAAACGCATTTGCGGCCGCCTCGACGGCGGCGCGCGCTTCGTCGCGCGTGGCCTGGCGCACAGTTCCCAACACGTCTTCGGTGTTCGCCGGATTGATGTTTTCGGCCGTCCGCGTCGACGCCGATTCCACCCATTTGCCATTGATAAAATTGCGGTAGGTATTCATAAGAGTGCTGGAATATATCATGTGATATAAGAGTTTGCATGACTGCGGAACCCGGGAATATTCCCGAACTTTTGCGGCAGCGGGCCGCCGCCGCGCCCGACAAAATCTTTTTGTTTTCGGAAGCGGACGGGCGGGAGTTCAGCTATCGCGAGTTTCAGGCGGCAGTGGGACGAACTGCGGGAATGTTGGCGGCGAAGGGGATTCGCAAGGGCGACGTCGTGAGTCTGTTGCTGCCGAACAGCGTGGAGTACATCGTCGCGTATTTCGCCTGCTGGCAGTTGGGTGCGCTGGCGGGACCGGTGAACGGGCACCTGAAGTCGCAGGAGATCGCTTACGTCGTCTCGAATTCCGAGTCGAAGTTGATGCTGGTGCATTCGGAGTTTGTGCAGAAGGTGGAGGACATCAGAGTTGCCTTCGAAGTCTTTGATAATGAGAGACAGACAACGGGGGGATTTGAGGGAGAAAAGACAGAGCAAATAAACCCGGAGGACGAGGCCATAATCATCTACACGTCAGGAACCACGGGGAAACCGAAAGGCTGTTTGCTGACGCACGGCAACGTGATCGCAAACGCGCGGCAGATAGCGTCGTGGCTCGGGTTCACCGAGAAAGATCGACTGCTCACGATCATGCCGCTGTTTCACATGAACGCCGTTTCCGTGACCACGATGTCGGCGCTGTACGCCGGCGGCTCGACCGTCGTCGGTCAGAAGTTTTCCGCATCGCGGTTCTGGAACATCATCTCGGAATACCAGGTCACTTCGTTTGGGTCGGTAGCGACTATGCTCAGCATGTTGCTGAGTACCTATCCGGATGGAGTGCCAGCGGGATTGAAAACCGATCAGTTGCGCTTTGCGATGTGCGGTTCGGCGCCGGTGCCGGCCGAGGTGTTGCGACGCTTCGAAAAGACATTCAACTGCCTCGTCGTGGAAGGCTACGGCTTGTCCGAATCGACCTGTCGCTCGACATTCAATCCGCCTGACGAGCGCCGCCGCCCGGGTTCGTGTGGGCTACCGATCGGCAACGAAATGCGCGTCGTCGATGAAGACGATCGGGAAGTGCCCGATGGCAAACTCGGCGAGATCGTGTTGCGCGGCGAAAACATCCTCAAGGGTTATTTCAAAAACGAAGCCGCGACTGCCACGGCGTTTCGCAACGGCTGGTTTCACACGGGCGACATCGGTTATCGCGACCACGACGGTTTCTTCTACATCGTCGATCGCAAGTCAGACATGATCATTCGCGGCGGCGAAAACATCTACCCGCGCGAGATCGACGAAGTGCTGTACCAACATCCGCAAATCGCGGCGGCGGCGGTGATTGGAATTCCGGATGAGCTTTACGGTGAAGACGTCGCGGCGGTGGTCGTGTTGAAGCCGGAGGCGAAAGTTTCAGCAGCAGAAGTGATCGAATTCTGCAAAGCGAGACTCGCGGACTACAAGTGTCCAAAGACCGTCCGCTTCGTCGACGATATTCCGAAAGGACCTACCGGGAAGTTGCTGAAGAGGGAACTGGCGCAGATGTTTCGCTAAGCGTTCCGTGGTATCTGTGTTTCGTTCGATCGACCAGCCAGGCACCCAATAACCACAACGCAGAGATCCCCACGATGATTGGCGAGAACCATTTGCCGTACAGGCCGTCAGGCGAAAACTTTTCCGTCGCTTCGTGCAGGAACTCGCTGTTTGGCAGCAGGCCCGCCTCGGCAAACTCGTGGAACGAGTAGACGGCGACCTGAATCATGAAGAGCAGCAGAAAAAGTCCGGTGACTTGAAAGAAGCGTCGCACGTTGATGAGGTGACCAAAGCGGGCCCAACCCCAGGCGAAAGCGACTGCGGCACCGAGACCGAGCAAGGCCCCGCCGATCAGGTTCGAGTCTTTCACCTGCATCAGCATCAGCGCGGTTTCCATTCCCTCGCGCGTGATCATCAGGAAAGTGAAAAGAAACACGCCGAGCACGGCTACCACCCGCGAACGCTTCGACGAGAGCGCCGTCAGTCGTTCCCGCATGTGCTGTTGGATCTTGGGACCAGTGCGCCACATGTGAATTATGAGCGTGCCGACCATCACCACTGCCGCGGCCCCGAGCACCGCCTCGCGTAACGCTTCATTGCCGAAAAACTGGTTGACGTAAGCACCGAGCGTCTCGCCAAACATGCGGGTCGCGGTGTTTTCGTCCATGCCGTTGTTGAGCACGTAGGCCAGGCCGGCGCTGGCGGAAAGAGCGAGCGCGATGGCGACGTAGACGGACGAGCTGAGCCATTTCTGGCCTGATTTACGAAGATAAGCGAGGATAACGGCGACGAGGAGGAAGGATTCAAAGCCTTCACGCATGACGATGATGAATGAGTTCAGCATGACGCGCGGCAGTATACCTTAGTTGAAAACGGTTTTCAATTTCGTCTGTAAAAAGCGGCCGCCCTCGCCAAAAAGGCAGCCGCTCAAATTTTAGACTAGCGCTGGTTCTGCATCGTGCCGGTCATGCTCTTCATCGGCATCGGCAGCTTGCCGTCGGCGCCGCTCGTCAGCGTGAGGAACTGCGAGTCCTGACGAAGCGAATCAAACACCGCATCGACACGCGCTTCCATCATCTCCTTCGTGCGCACCGCCTGGTAACGTTCGTAACGGAAGAAGTGACGTTGCAGCAGCGCGAGTGCTTCGCGTTTGTGTCCCGTCTGCGCGAAGATGGCCGCCAGGTTGTAGGAGGCAGGAAGCAGATTGCGATTCGCCTGCGCGATCTTCAACGCTTCATCGCCGTGTCCCGCAGCCGCCATGAACACCGCCGCAAACACGAGGTTGTAAGAATCCCTAGGATCGAGTGCGAGCGCTTTCTGCGTGTAAGCACTGCCTTGTTCGAGATCGCCTTCGGAGTTCCAGTAGACGGCGAGATTGCGATACGCGAGTGGGAGCGGAAATACCGCCACCGACTGCTCCATCAAATGAAGTCCTTTTTTGAATTCGCCATCGTGAATCGTCATCTTGCCTAGTCCGTGCAAGGCAACCGCACGCGCGATCGGATCGGCCGGCATGTCGAGGATCTGATTGAACACACCGCGTGCTTTGTTCCACTCACCGGTGTGGTGGCGATAGAGTTCGCCCAGATAGCGCAACGGCGTCGGATCGGCCGGATCCATCTGGTTTGCTTGTTTGTAAAACTTCTCAGCCAAGACGTAGCGCTCGGCGATCTCCGCACGCAAGCCGTTTTGCATCACAGCCTCGATACGGGCGCTCTGAACGCGATCGAATACCGGCGACTCGTGCAGGCTGCCGATCTGGTCGACGCCGAGTTTCTTCAATTCCTTCGTTGCTTCTTTTGCCTTTTTCGGGAACAGGCAGTCTTCGGCGACGGGCTTCAGCAGCGCGGTCGCGCCGTCTTTGTCACCAGCCTTCGCCTTCTCCTTGCCGCCTTTCAGTTGTTCGTCGAGCGCGGCTTCGCGTTGCTTCATCTCGGCGTCGACGATTTTCTCGACGTCTTCCGCCTTGAGCTTGCCGCCGGTGTTCTCCACTTTCTTGATCGGTGAACCGTCGCTGGTGGCGAGAATTGCGACCGGCACCGCGGAGTCGCCGATAATCTTTTGCAACTCGGGCGTCTTCGCGTCAGCCACCGTCATCGTTACGCATTGCGCGGCGTACAGCGTGAGAATGCGCGAGCGGCGCAGGCTCGATTTCTCGACTTCGTTGTTGCTGGCAGGGAACCAGTAAAGGACCAGACCTTTTTGCGGCGCCTTGTGTGCGTCCCACATGCTCCACGGCACGTTATAAACCACCGGGTCCGGGCCGGCGCTTCTGCCGCCGCCACCGACACCGCCGGTGCCGCCGCCACCGCCGCCACCGCAAGTGGCCCAGGCGGGCGAGAGTGCGAAGAGAGCGATCAGGATGGTGGCGAGTGCGCGTGAAACGGGTGAATTCATGGTGCAATTTACCTTTCGTAAGTTAGGTCGTGTGAGACGAGTGGCGATTCTATAACAGAAGCGCACTCAAACGACAGTTAACCAACATAGATTTGCGCGATGTGATCGGTTACAGTATTTTTATCCGCCAATGAAAATCCTACTCGTTAACCCGGAGTTTCCCGACACCTACTGGAGTTTCCGTTACGCGCTGCCGTTTGAAGGGAAGCGCTCAGTATTTCCACCGCTGGGACTGTTGACGGTTTCAAGCCTGTTGCCGCGTTCGTGCGAGCGTCGTTTGGTGGACCTGAACATCGAACGATTAAAGACCTCGCAGCTCGAGTGGGCGGACATGGTTTTCGTGACAGGGATGCTGGCGCAGAAAGAGTCGTTGCACGAAGTGGCGGCGCGGGCAAAGAAACTCGGCAAGCGAATCGTGCTTGGTGGGCCATACGTGACCAGCACCATCGAAGAATTGCCGGACGCCGACCACATTTTCCAGGGCGAAGCGGAAACGACGCTGCCGCAGTTTTTCGAAGATCTCGAACGCGGCGAGACCAGGCGCATTTACAAAGCGCCGCAACGTCCGCCGATGTCGATCACGCCCATCCCGGATTTCGGCCTTGTCAATTTAAAGAAATACAGTTGCATGTCGGTGCAGTACTCGCGCGGCTGTCCGTTCTCGTGCGAGTTTTGCGACATCATCGAGATCTACGGACGCATCCCGCGCACGAAGAGTAATCAACAGATGCTCGCCGAGTTTGACGCATTGAAGCGGCTCGGCTGGCGCGGTCCGTTGTTCATCGTCGACGACAATTTCATCGGCAACAAGAAGAACGTGCGACAACTGCTGCCCGACATGATCGCCTGGCAAAAAAACAACGACATGCCGTTTTCGCTGCTCACGGAAGCAAGCGTGAATCTTGCCGATGACGACGACCTGCTCAAAGCGATGAGAGATGCCGGTTTTCGCCGCGTGTTTCTCGGCATCGAGACGCCGGTCGAAGAGAGTCTGAAAGAAGCACAGAAAACTCAGAACCGCGGCAACCTGCTCGACTCCGTCCGCCGCATTCAGAGCCACGGCATGGAAGTGATGGCCGGTTTCATTGTCGGCTTCGACAACGATCCGGAAGACATCTTCGAGCGGCAGATCGAGTTCATTCGCCAGAGCGCAATCCCGATGGCCATGGTGGGAATGCTCAACGCGCTGCCCGACACGCAACTGTGGAAGCGTCTCGAGCGCGAAGGTCGTTTGCTCGGCAACGACGCCACCGGCAACAACACGCTCTCGTCGTTGAACTTCATTCCGCGCATGGACGCGGAAACACTCCAGGCTGGTTACCGGCAAATCATGCGCACGATCTACAAGCCCAGCGAGTATTACCGGCGCGCGCTCGACTCCCTGCAACGCACGCCTCAGGACGTGCCCGAAGCACACCAGTATCACGGGCTGAAAGCAGTCAGCGCTTTCTTGCGCATCGCGATCCGGCTCGGCGTGCTCGACGGCGAGCGGCGCGAGTTTTGGCGTTTCTTCCTCGAGGCCTGGCGCACTCACCACGATCGCATGACCGAGCTACTGCGTCACGCAGCCATGGCCTACCACTTCCGCAAGTTGACTGAATCTCACTGCTATTCGTGATTCAAAGAAACTCTGCGTTCGCAGCTCTCCGGCATCGCGACTTTCGTCTCCTCTGGCTCGGCCTGATTGTGTCCGTTACCGGATCGCAGATGCAGACCGTCGCGATTAACTGGCACGTTTATGTGTTGACGAAATCGGCGGTAGCGTTAGGCCTGGTCGGCCTGTTCCGCGGTGTACCCGTGATTCTTTGTTCTCTCGTCGGCGGTGTAGTCGCTGATGCGGTGAACAGAAGACGACTGCTGATCGTCACGCAGACGGTAATGCTCGTCAGCGCTGGACTGTTGACGGCGACCACGCTTGCGGGAATCAAAAACGTCTGGCCGATCTATTTGTTGAGCGCGCTGGCGTCGACGGCGACCGCGTTTGACATTCCGGCACGCCAGGCACTGATGCCGGCGCTGGTGCCGCTCGAAGATTTTCCGAACGCCGTCAGTTTGGCGATGGTGGTTTTCAACGTCGCGACGATCAGCGGTCCGGCGATCGCGGGCGTGTTGCTGGCGCAGAGCGGGCCGGCGTTGATCTACGGCATCAACGCGATTTCATTCGTGGCCGTGATCGTCGCGTTGCTGGCGATGCGCGCGAGCGGCAGTCCCGAATTGCAAAGCGGTCGCCGGCAGGCGCTGAGCTTCGCAGCGATGAAGGAAGGCTTACAGTTCGTCTGGCGCACGCCGATCATGGTGCAGACGATGACGCTCGACTTCGTTGCGACGTTCTTTGCTTCGGCAACTCTGCTGCTGCCAATTTTCGCGCGCGAGTATTTGCACGTCGGACCGCACGGCTACGGATTACTCGCAGCGGCGCCGGCAATCGGCTCGGTGATCACGGCGTTCTTCATGGCGCGGCTCGGAACGTTTCAGCGGGAGGGACGTCTGGTGGTCTGGTCCGTGGCCGTGTACGGCGTCGCGACAGCGGCGTTCGGCGTTTCGCGAGTCTTCTGGTTTTCATTGTTGATGCTGGCGCTCACCGGCGCGGCCGATACGGTCAGCACGGTGCTACGGCAAACGATTCGCCAACTCGTCACGCCGAACTACCTGCGCGGGCGGATGACGTCAATCAACATGATGTTCTTCATGGGCGGACCACAGCTCGGTGAATTGGAGGCGGGACTGTTAGCGGCGCTCATCGGAGCGCCGCTGTCAGTAGTGGTTGGTGGATTGGGTTCGACTGCCGCCGCGGGTCTCGCGGCGGTGAAGTCGAAGAGTTTGATGGAATTCGAGATCTCGCAAGCGAGCTCGGAGATCACAGTACAGTGATCTGGTTGTCGACGGACTTCACGCCTTTGATCTGCTTGGCCATCCGCTCGACCTGATCCTTCAAGTCCTGGCTCTTCACTGTTCCGAGCAGCGTAACTTTGCCGTCCAGCACTGTCGCCGTGATGCCGAGAGTCGAGAACGCCGGATCGTCCGTCAAGCGCTTGTCGATGGCGGTTTGGATGTTGGCGTCGATGTTCAGCGACCGCTGCGTGTCGCTGGTTGCCGGCGCGGTGCCGCCCGCCGGCGGAGTGACGATGATCGGCGCCGGCTGCGTCGTTACCGGGGCCGGTTGTTGAATAATCAACGGAGGCTGTTGCGCCGG
>Ga0081539_10004113_pt1 | contig 16590 bp, 14 predicted proteins | sample TabmetS4T2R2_FD_71023 | JGI IMG/M metagenome (GOLD analysis project Ga0081539, IMG submission 71023) | Tabebuia heterophylla rhizosphere microbial communities from the University of Puerto Rico - S4T2R2 | ecosystem: Host-associated > Plants > Roots > Rhizosphere ...
TGCACGGCACCAAGCTGGAGCTGCCGTACCCGAGCGTCGGCGCGACCGAGCAGGGGCTGCTCACCGCCGTACGCGCGGAGGGCGTGACCGAGTTGCGCAACGCCGCGATCGAGCCGGAGATCATCGACCTGATCTGCGTCCTGCAGAAGATGGGCGCGATCATCACCGTGCACACCGACCGGGTGATCGAGATCCAGGGCGTGCCGCGGCTGTACGGCTACCGGCACCGCCCGATCCCGGACCGGATCGAGGCCGCCAGCTGGGCCGCCGCCGCGCTGGCCACCCGCGGGGACGTCGAGGTGATCGGCGCACGGCAGGCGGACATGATGACGTTCCTGAACGTCTTCCGGTCGATCGGCGGCGAGTTCGAGATCACCGACGAGCGCGTGATGCGGTTGGCGGGCGGCATGGTCACCGGTGTCGAGGGGGGCATCCGGTTCTGGCATCCCGGAAGCGAGCTGCGGGCCGTGGCGCTGGAGACCGACGTACACCCGGGCTTCATGACCGACTGGCAGCAGCCGCTGGTGGTCGCCCTCACCCAGGCCCGCGGCCTGTCGATCATGCACGAGACGGTGTACGAGCAGCGCCTGGGCTACACCGACGCGCTGAACTCGATGGGCGCCACGATTCAGGTCTACCGGGACTGCCTCGGCGGTACGCCGTGCCGCTTCGGCCGGCGCAACTTCAAGCACTCCGCGGTGATCGCGGGGCCGTCCAAGCTGCACGCCGCCGAACTGGAAATCCCGGACCTGCGCGCGGGTTTCAGCCACCTGATCGCGGCGCTGGCCGCCGAGGGCACGTCGCGCGTCTACGGGGTAGATCTGATCAACCGGGGGTACGAGGACTTCGAGGGCAAGCTGGCAGCCCTCGGCGCCCACGTCGAGCGCCCCTGACCGCGGGGCCAGCGAGGGCGGCCAGCACCATGTCGCCGCCCTTGGCTACCCTTTCTGACGTGCCCTCGCTCTTTCGCCGTAAGCCCGCCGCCGACGTCGCCGAGCCCGTGACCCCCGAACCGGAGACGTCGGAAGAACGGCCGCGCCCGAAGAGCTACACGCCGAGCAAGAAGGACCTCGGCGTGGTCACACCGAAGCGGGCGGCCGCCGGGCGCCGGGCCGGCGAGCCCGCACCGGCCAACCGCCGCGAGGCGTACAAGCAGATGCGGGACCGGCAGCGTGCCGAGCGGGCCGAGGCGTCCGCCGGCATGCGGGCCGGCGACGAGCGCTACCTGCTCCCCCGCGACAAGGGACCCGAGCGCCGCCTGGTCCGCGACATCGTGGACTCCCGGCGGACGGCCGGTACCTGGTTCTTCGGCGGCGCGCTCATCGTCCTGATCGGCTCCTCCGCGGCGATGCCGCCCGCGGTCCAGATGGGCGCGACGGCGCTGTGGGCGCTGCTCGCCATCGCGGTGGTGGTGGACAGCATGCTGATCGCGCGCCGGATCAAGAAGCTGGTCAGCGAGCGGTTCCCGAAGACGACCCAGCGGATGGGGTCGCTCTACATGTACGGCATCATGCGCGGTTTGACGTTCCGCCGCATGCGGGTCCCCAAGCCGCAGATCGAGCTCGGCGACAAGCCGTAGCGGTTGCGTTAGCCTTTGCCTTTGCGCCTGTATTGCGCCGATCTTGGAATTGTGGCGCCGGAATTAAGATATATGCGCTTATTGTGACGGGTCATAGGTCCAAGATCGGCCCATGAGCCGGCTTAGCTGATGCCCGCCAGGCGAAGCAGCGCGGCCGATGCCGCAGCCGCGACCACCACGACGACGAACGGGGCGCGCCGCCAGGCGAGGACTGCCCCTACCGCGACGCCCGCCGGGCGGGCCATTCCGGCGAACCCCCCGTCCTCGGTCAGCGTGGCGGTCGCGGCCAACGCGGCCAACAGCGCGCAGGCGGCCATGGGGAGCAGTCGCTGCAGCGAATCGGAGAGTTCCAGCCGGTCGCGCAGCAGAACCCCGGACAGGCGCATCGTGTACGTCCCGACGGCGAGCGCCAGGATGGCCGCGATCAGCACGACGCCTCCTCGGTCTCCACCGGCCGCGTGCCCGGCCCGCCGGCAATCCGCGCCGGATCCGCACCGAGGCCCTGCCGGCGGGCTCGCTTCCGGCGCGGGATGAACAGGACCAACAGGCCCAGCAGCGCGCACAGGATCGGCAGGCCGGCGGGCACGATCGGGGTCAGCAGTACGGCGATCGCGGCCCCGCTGAGCGCCACGAGCCGGGTGTCGCGGTCGCGCAGGCTCGGCATGATCAGCGCGATGAGCCCGGCCGGGAACGCCGCGTCGAGGCCCAGCGTGCCCGGGTCGCCGGTGGCGCCGCCGAGCAGGACACCGAGGGCGGTGCCGGCGTTCCACGACGTGAAGAGCGTGATGCCGATCAACCAGTAGGTCCGCCGCCGCCGTACCGGATCGGTCTCCCGCAGCGTGAAGGCGACCACCTCGTCGGTCATCAGGTGGCTGCCGATCAGCTTGTTCCGCAGGCGCGGCCCGATGGTGCCGGACACGGCCAGCCCGAACGGCAGGTGCCGGGCGTTCAGCAACAGGCCGGCTAGCACGCCGGCGATCGGGTTCCCGGCGGCGATCAGGCCGACCGCGAGGAACTGGGCGCCGCCCGCGAACACGACCGTCGACATCAGGAACGGCACCCAGGTCGGCAGGCCGTACGTGACGGTGATCGCGCCGAACGATCCACCCACCGCGATCATCGCCGCGGCGATCGCGACGGCGTCACGAAGAAGCGCGCGGTCCGTCGGCGACCGGCGAGGCGTTCGAGATAACGTACGCACAGTTTGAAATACTGAACGATACGCCTACCGTTCGTCAAACCGAACGACATGATCGATGGAGCGAACGATGCACCAGCCGTCACCCCCGCTGGCCACCATCGCCGCCGCGCTGCGCCGGGAACGGGAACGCGTTGGCGTCTCGATCGCCGAACTGGCGCGGCGGGCCGGTGTGGCCAAGTCCACGCTGTCGCAGCTGGAGGCCGGTACCGGCAACCCGAGCATCGAGACGCTCTGGTCGATCGGGGTCGCCCTCGGGGTGCCGTTCAGCCGCCTGGTCGAGCCGCCCACCACGCCGGTACGCGTCATCCGCGCTGGGGAGGGACCCCGGCTGAGCTCGGAGCACGCGGACTTCGTCGCCGCTCTGCTCGCGGCCGGTTCGTCGCACGCCCGGCGGGACATCTACGTGATGGAGCTGGAACCGGGCAAGCCCCGCGAGGCCCAGGCGCACATACCGGGCAGCATCGAGCACCTGGTGGTCGCGGCCGGCCGGGTGAAGGCGGGCCCGGCGGCCGAGCTGGTGGAGTTGGGACCGGGCGACTACGTGTCGTTCCCGGGCGACGTGCCGCATCACTACGAGGCACTCCAACCCGGCACCTGGGCAGTCCTGGTCATGGAACACCCCGGCTGAGCCCCACCCCCGGCAGAGCAAAGGGCGTCAAGGGGGCGCTACGTGGCGGCGTAGAGGCGCCGCACCACGTCCTCGATGTCCGGCTCCACCAGCGACAAATCCCGCACCGCAGTGACCGCCATCAACCTGGCGACCGCGGCGCTCGCGGACACCGAGTCCAGCGCGAACGTGGCCCGGTACCGGTCCGCAGACACCGTGGTCACCGTGGCCCCGGGCAGCGTGAAGTCCGGTGCCAGCGGGCTGTCCAAGTCGACCACCAGGCTCCGCCGCGACCCGTACCGGGCATGCAGGTCCTCGATCGTGCCGTCGTGCACGACCCGGCCGTGGTCGATCACCACCAGGCGCCGGCACAGGCGTTCGATGTCCGCGAGGTCGTGTGTGGTCAGCACCAGCGTGACGTCGCCGGAGGCACCGAGCTCCGCCAGGAACGAGCGCACCGCTTGCTTGCTCACCACGTCCAGCCCGATCGTCGGCTCGTCCAGGAACAGCACCTCGGGGCCGTGCAGCAGGGCGGCGGTCAGCTCCCCGCGCATGCGCTGGCCGAGCGAGAGCTGGCGTACCGGAATGTCCAGAAATGGGCCCAGATCGAGGAGGTCGACACAGCGGCGCAACCGCGCGGCGTGGTCCGCGGCCGGTACCCGGTAGATGTGCCGGAGCAGCGCGAACGACTCGTGCAGCGGCAGATCCCACCAGAGCTGCGAACGCTGGCCGAACACCACGCCGATGCGCAGCGCCAGCTTCGTCCGCTGCGGCACCGGCGACAGGCCGCAGACCGCGACGTGCCCGGATGACGGGGTCAGCACGCCGGTGAGCATCTTCAGCGTGGTGGACTTACCGGCGCCGTTCGGTCCGATGTAGCCGACCATCTCGCCCGCGCGGATGGCCAGGTCGATGCCGTCGACCGCGGACACGGTCCGTTTGGCGCGACGCAGACGGCCGGCGCGTACCCGTACCGTGAAATCCTTGCGCAGGTCCCGCATCTCGATGATGGTCACGATCCCGTGCTCCGGTAGTGGCGGATGCCGGTCCGCCACACGGCGGCGGCGACGCCGGCCGCGACCAGCGCGACCAGCGGGGACAGATATCCGGCGACTGGCGGCAGGCCCACCGGGTCGGTCCGGCCGAGCAGGGCGAGCGCCGGCTGATAGGCGACGAATCCGAAGCCCAGACCGTACGCGAAGACGGCCCGGAACCAGCCGCCGTAGAGCGGGACCGGGTACGACGTGAAGTCCCGCCCGCCGTAGGTGAACGACGAGCCGATCTCCCCCGACTCCACCCACCAGAAGGCCAGACTGGCACTCATCACGAAGATGGCACCGAAGAACACCGCCCCGGCCAGCGGCGTCACGAGGACGAGCACCACCCGGCCCGGCGTCCACCCGATGTGGTTGACCCGCAATGCCAACACCAGCACCGTGGCACCGAGGAGAAGACGGAGCCCCTTGCGCAGCGGCAGGTCCATGAGGACGAGCTGGCCCAGCGTGCTCAGTGGACGCACCAGTACGGCGTCCAGCCGGCCGGTGCGCACGTACGTCTTGAGCTGGTCGATGTTGCCCACGGTGAAGTCGGCCATCGCGAAACCGCAGGCGGACAGCGAGACGATCAGCACCGCCTCGGCGAGCGTGAACCCGCCGACCACCCGCCCCGCCTGGAACAGAACGAGCACCGTGACGATGTCGAGTCCGGTACTGCCCACGTTGGAGAGCAGTTCGACCACGAACGACGCCCGGTACGAGGTGACGGACCGGATCTGCGCACCGAGCAACGCGCCGTACCCGCGGAATTCACCCACCTTGGACCACCAGCTTGCGTTCCGCCCGCCGCTGCACCACCCGGCACACGAGCAGCATCACCACCGCCCACCCGGCCTGCAGCGCCACCAGGCCCGCCTGTAACCCCGGCGGATCGCGTTCGACCAGCACGTCCAGCGGCGTCTGCAGCAGCCCGGGAAGCGGTGTGGCGATCCACAACGCGACCGCGAGCCACTCGGGCAGCAGGCGCAGCGGGAAGTACAGCCCGGCCAGCACGCCGGACGACAGCGTCCAGAACATGATCGGACCGCGGGCGTCGTGCAGCCAGTACGCGGTGGCGTTCACCAGGTACCGGCACCCGAAGCTGCCGATGACGGCGAGCAGCACGGACGCCAGGAAAAGCGGCACAGTCTGCCATCGCGCGGGAACGGACAGTGGGAAGAAAACCGCCCCGATCAGCAGCGGTGGGATGAACCGGGCCAGCATGCCGTGGCCGGCCCGTCCGAGGTCCGTGGCGAGATAGCTGAATATCGGGGAGACGGGACGTAACAGGTCGGCCGCAACGTCCCCGGTCCGGATACGATCCGACAATTCCGTCCAGCCCCACAATGCGACTACGGTCAGTAGCCCCTGGCCGACCCAGACGTACGTGGCGAGCTGCCGCGCGTCGTATCCCGCGGCACGTCCCCCGACCCCGCTCCGGGCCACCGCGAGCAGCACATAACACCGCAGGAACCCAAAGACGATATTGGTGAACGAACCGGCTACAGTGGCCTGCCGGTAAGTTGCGTATCTTCGGAAACCCGACCCCGCAAGTACACCGAACGTAGTGGTCATTCCGCAGATCGGGCGGATCGGAGAGATCGTCGGCACCCTGGCGTCGAGCCCGTCCACGCCGCTAATCTCCTTCCCGAACCCCCCGCAGTGGAGCCGGGCGACTCTACCCGGTGCCCCGGCCAGCCACCGCGCATTTTCCGACGAGGTGGAAGAGGCTGTGCCGGAGCGTCGCCAACCATCGGGCTGTCCCCGATGAACGGCTGGAGCTCCCGCGTGGGCGCCGACTGGTGGGACGACGAACCCGCCTGGGTCTACGAGATCACCTGGGAGTGGGAGCCCACCGAGGGCCAGCGCTACCCGGGCGATCCGGGACGGCGCCGGGCCGTACACACCCCGGTCTACGAGGCGTCGCGCGGCGACAACGTTCAGGGCATCGGTCGCGCGCCGGTCGCGCCACAGCCGGCTTCGTCGTGGTCCGGCCCCGAGGAGCAGAGGGGGTACGCTCCCCGCGACGAACTCGGCCGGCCCGCTTCCGCCCCGCCCTACCCCTCGGCACAGCGCCCGCAGCGCGAATCCAACGCCCAGTACATTCCCGGCCAGCCGGAGGGCCGCGTCCCCGGCCAGCCGGACGCCCGCGACTATGGGCGCGCTTCGGCGCCGCCGCGCCCGGCCGGGCCGCCGCCCACCCAGCGGGCCGAGCCGTCCTGGAACCGTCCCGTCCCGCTCCCCGAGCGCCTGCCGGGATCCCGCGCACCCGAGCCGAGGTCCCCCAGCCGGCCGCCGGAGATGCTCGCGCCCCGGCCGACCGAGCCGATGTCCCCCGGGCGGCCACCGGAGCCGCGCCGGGCCGCGCCCGACGGCCGTCCCCAGCCGGTCGACCGCCGCATGCAGCCGCCGGCTACCGACGTGCCGCATTTCGACCTGCCCGGTGACCAGCGCCAGACCGGCGACCAGCGCCAGACCGGCGACCGGCGTCCGCCGAACGGCTCGACATACCGCCCCCGGCTCCCCGACCCCCGCCGGGACCAACCCCCGGCGGCGCCGCAACCCGGCCCCCGCCGAGAGCAGCCGCCGGCATCCTCACAGTCCGGCCCGCGGCCCGCGCCGACTCCGATCTCCCCGCTGCGCGGCCCACGGCCCGCCTCGTCCGCCCCTCGGCCTAGTTCATCCAGCCCTCGGCCAACCTCGTCCGCCGCCTGGCCCGCGTCGTCGGATCCCCTGCCCACCTCGTCCGGCCCCTGGCCTGCCTCGCCGGATCCCCCACCTGCCCCGTCGGGCCCCAGGCCGCCGTCGTCCGGCCCCCGGCCGGTGAGTTGGGAGCCGTCACCCGGGTCACCGCTGAGCGCGGACGAGCGGCCCTACGAGCCCACCCGGGAGGAGCGGTCCTACGACCCCACGCCCTACGAGCGATACGACCCGCTCGCCGGCCGCCCGCCGTTCCCCGACTACCGGCCGCGCAGGTCACGCCCGGACACCGACCCGTACGGCTTCGCCTGGCCCCCGCCCACTCAGCCGGGTGCTCAGCCCGGCACCCAGCCGACCGCGCAGCCCGACCCGAGAGCAGCCGACCGCTCGGGTGGCCGCCGGTCGGCCGAGCCGGTGACCGCACCGCCCTACGAGGCGCGACCCCCGTATCCGGTCACGCCGGCCCCCGCGGCACCGGCTTCCGCGGCCGCGCCCACCTCGTCGGGCCTGCCCAGCGGCTGGTTCGACACGCCCCGTCCGGAGTCGGCGCCGCCGGGCTCGGCCGCCGACCGGCCGGACGACCGGTACCCGGGCGGCTCCCACGTCGACGACCGGTACCGCAGCGACCCCGACGAGGACTACGACGACCCCTGCCGGACGTCGTGGTCCCGGCCGTCCGATCCCTACGCGGTGCCCGCGGGGCGGTTCCCGGACCACGGCACGATCGAACGCGCGACACCCGATCACGAGGACGGCGACCCGAGAGAGCCGGCCCACACCCGGGACGACGACGGCTCACCGACCTGGATCATCAGCCCGGGCCCGCCAGGCGCGGTCAGCGGGGAAATCGTCACCGGCGAGATCGTGCTCGGCGATGTCAGCGGCGAGATCATCCGCGCCGAGGTGGTACCGCCCGGTACGGCGCCCAGCAAGCCGAAGCCGCCGACCGAGATCGGCGCCACGGAGTTCGCCGACACCCAGCCGCTTGACGGGTGGCCCGCAGCGCCGCCCGAGACGGTCGGACCGGAACGGGTGGCCGACGCGAGAGCCACGGCCGCGTCGGAGCGGCTGGATCGGGAGGACACCACCGAGCCGGAACCGGCCGCCAGCGTCGAACTGCATGGGCTCGGCTGGCTGCTGGAGATGAGCGGCCTCGGCGCGCCAACGCCGACCGTCGAGCCGGACACCGCCGGGTCGGCACCGGACGATGAGCAGGTTCGGGGAGACCTGTATGACGACCATGGGGACGAGGCGGCGCGGATCTGGGGGGAGCCGCCAACTCAGGAAGACCCGTCGCCGTCGGTGAGCGCGCCGCCCGCCTCGGGCACGTGGTTGGAGGCGCCCCCCGAGCCCGAGGCGACCGGCCACGAGACCGCCGTCCAGGCGACCGAGCCGGAGCTGGCCCAGCCCGGACCGGCCGACCAGGAAAGGACCCAGCCGGAGCCGGCCGACCACGAAGGGGCCCGCCCCGAGCCGGCCGGCCACGAAGGGGCCGAACCCGGCGCGACGAACACGACCACGGCGGCCGAGACCACACCGGCCAACGGCACCGGGAACGCCGGCCGCACGGCTGAATACACCGCGGACAACGGCGCCCAGGAGAACGCCCCGCAGGCGAAGGACACCGCGGACAACGCCGCCACGGAGAACGGCACAGGCGGATCACCGGAGCGGGCAACCCCAACGACCGGCGCGGCCGAGCCGGCGCGGCCAACGACCGGCGCGGCCGAGCGGGCAACGCCGACGGCCGACCCGGCGGAGACGGCCAGGCTGATCGCGCCGAGCGCTGAGCCGGCGGTCGACGAGGCGAAGCCGGACGCCGGGAACGCCCCGGACACACGGCCGGATGACCCTGAACCGGAGATCGAGCCGCGCCTGGTCGACCCGGAACAGATTCTGGCGGCGTACCACTGGGAATTTGATCCGAAGACGCTGCGTGAGCAGGTCGACGACCGGGACAAGCTCCGTGCGGTCCGGGATCGGTTGACCGACAAGCTGGAATACGCCGAGCGCGACGCGGTCCGTGCCCGGCTGCTGAGCCTGCGCGCGGTGGTCTCGCGGATCCTCGGCGACCTCGGGCGGGCCCTCGCGGACGGCCGCCAGGCGCTGCAACACGCGGAGGCGACCGGCGAGCTGCGCCGGACCGCGATCGCCGCCGCCCGCCTGGCGCACGTCCTGCAGTGGCGCGGCGAGTACTCGGAGGCGGACCGCCTGTTCGCGGAGGCGAACTCGGTCGAGCTGCCGGACCGGCTGCGCGCCGAGATGTACGAGCATGCCGGCCGGTCCGCCTACGACCAGGGCCGCTTCTTCGAGGCGATGACGCTCTTCGAGCTGGGGCTCAACGTGCGCCAGGGCGAGGACCTGGGGATGGTCGCGCGGGTCGAGGTGGCGCTGGACGCCGTGTACAAGAAGGTCCGCGAGAGCGGGAACTGGGGCCCCTACTCCCGGACGCGGGAGGAGATTCTGCAGCTGCGCACGGCGCCCGAGCCGACGTACGACGACCGGAGCCAGCTGTGGGGATTCGCCGCCACGGTGCCGCCGAGATACCGCGAGGTGCAGCCGTTCCACGAGGGCGTCGCCTGGGTACGCCGGCCGGATGCGCCGGCCTGGGAACTGATCGACGAGTCCGGGGATGTGCTGGTCGGCGCGTCCGCCGGGTACGTCGGCGTCACCGACTTCGCGGAGGGCCTGGCTTGGGTGTCGCGCTCGGGCACCGGCGACTGGTTCGCGATCGATCGGGGTAACCGGGAGGTCATCAGCGGCCGGTTCGACGGGGTGCGGCCGTTCCGGCGGGGCGTCGCGGCGGTCCGGCGCGGCGGCTGGGGCGCGGTCGACCGGCACGGCGGGGTGGTCGTGCAGCCGAAGTACCGGGCGTTCGCCACGCAGCTGTCCGGCGGCCAGCGGATCGACGGGTTCACCGACGAGGGGCTGGCGGTGATCGACGCGGGCGACCGGCTCGGCGCGGTGGACCGGACCGGCCGGGTCATCGTGGCGCCGGTGCACGCCGCCCTGATGATCCACCCGGTGGCGTACCTGATCGGCGACGCCGAGGGCCGGTGGGGCGCGCTGGATCGGCGGGGTGACCCGCTCATCGACGTGGTACACCCCACTCCGGCGGACGTGACGCAGGAGATAGATCGACTGCTGGCCGACACCCGGCCGGTTCTGTGAGGCACCGATAGGGTCGGCGTATGGAGTTCCGTCACCTCGGCCGTTCCGGCCTGATGATCAGCGAGATCGCCTACGGCAACTGGATCACCCACGGCTCCCAGGTCGAGGAGGAGGCCGCCGCCGCGTGCGTCCGTGCCGCCCTCGATGTAGGCATCACCACCTTCGACACCGCCGACGCGTACGCCGGCACCAAGGCCGAGGAGGTGCTGGGCCGCGCGCTCAAGGGCGAACGCCGTGAGGGCCTGGAGATCCTGACCAAGGTCTTCTGGCCGACCGGCCCCGGCCCGAACGACCGCAGCTTGTCCCGCAAGCACATCATGGAGTCGATCAACGGCTCGCTGCGCCGCCTCCAGCTCGACTACGTGGACGTCTACCAGGCCCACCGGTACGACTACTCGAGCCCGCTCGAGGAGACCATGCAGGCGTTCGCCGACGTGGTCCGCCAGGGCAAGGCGCTCTACATCGGCGTCTCCGAGTGGACCGCCTCGGAGATCCGGGCCGGCTGGGAGATGGCTCAGGACCTCAAGATCCAGCTCGTGTCCAACCAGCCGCAGTACTCGATGCTCTGGCGGGTCATCGAGGCCGAGGTGGTGCCCACGTCCGAGGAGCTCGGCATCGGCCAGGTGGTCTTCTCCCCGATCGCCCAGGGCGTGCTGACCGGCAAGTACCAGCCGGGTCAGCAGCCACCGACCGGCTCGCGTGCCACCGACGACAAGTCCGGCGCCCGGTTCATCTCCCGGTGGATGAGCGACGAGGTGCTGTCGACGGTGCAGGGGCTCAAGCCGCTGGCCGAGCAGGCCGGCCTGTCGACGGCTCAGCTCGCGGTGGCCTGGGTGCTGCAGAACCCGAACGTGTCCGCGGCGATCATCGGCGCGTCCCGGCCGGAGCAGGTGCGGGACAATGCCCGGGCGTCCGGGGTACGGCTGGACGCCGACCTGCTCAAGGCGATCGACGAGATCACCAACCCGATCGCCGAGCGCGATCCGGCGCAGACCGTCAGCCCGGCCCGCCGGCCGTGATCTAGCCCCAGAAGCGCATCCAGTAGAGGCCGACCTCGCCGGCCGCCGCGGGAATCCCGATCAGGTCGGCGAGGCGGCTCACCACCGCGAAGAACCAGTAGTTCAGGCGCGACTGCCAGAGCAGGACGAAGAGCAGGATGAATCCGTACGGCGCGAACAGCGCGTAGGCCCGCTGGTACTGCGCGTTGAGCCACGGCCGGATGATGTTCCCGCCGTCCAGGCCGGGCACCGGAAGGAAGTTCAGCAGGCTCGCGGTGACCTGCAGGAAGCCCAGTGCCGCCAGCGCTACCCAGAAGTCGGCGTGCGCTCCGGTCAGGCTCGTGCCGGTGAACGTGAGCCGGCCGGGACCGCCGAGCCAGAACGGCACCGCGACGACGATCGCGAGCAGCACGTTGGTGGCCGGTCCGGCCAAGCTGATCAGCGATTCCCGTGCCTTGCCCCGGATGTACGCGTGATCCACCCAGACCGCACCGCCGGGCAGGCCGATACCGCCCAGCGCGACCGCGATGATCGGCAGGACGATGCTGAGGATCGGGCTGGTGTACTTCAGCGGGTTCAGCCGCAGGTAGCCCCGCTCGGCCACGCCCTTGTCGCCGAAGTGGTACGCGACCAGCGCGTGCGCGTACTCATGCAGGCACAACGACAGCAGCCACCCGCAGATGATGAACAGGAACACGTCCACCCGGACGTTCCCGAAGCCGGTCCACGCCATCCACCCGCTCGCCGCGGTGAGCCCGGCGATCCCGGCGAAGACCGGACTGGGTACGAACGCCTTCTCCGGCCGCCCGACCGACACGCCACCCGAGTAGTTCATTCCGGCGGCTGCAGACTCATTTTGTAGTCGACCCGGTCGTCTTCGGTCAGGGTGACGTGGGTGATCCCGGCGGCGGCGAGTTCCCGCCACGCCTGACCGATCCACGACTCGGCGTCGGCCTGGCTGCTGAACGTCTCGGTGGGGCCGGCGACCGGCTTTCCGTCGACGCCCTCGTACCGCCAACTCCACGGCATTCCCGTGGCCTCCCTCGCTGTTTTCCGTGCTTCCTGCTCTTGGGGTGCGACCCGTACAACCCTACGGCGTCGGCGGGATGCGTCCGGGGGTGCCCGCGCCGACACAGCGGGCGGCCTTAAGGTACGGGCATGTCGGTTGATCGGTGGAACAGCGTCCTGGTGCTCGGCGGGATCCGCTCCGGCAAATCCGCGTTCGCCGAGTCGCTGGTCGCCGACGCGCCGTCGGTCCGGTACATCGCCACCTCGGCGGTCGGTGAGGACGACGCCGAGTGGCGGCAGCGCATCGAGGAGCACCGGCGCCACCGGCCGCAGTCCTGGTCCACCGAGGAGGCCGGGGCGGATCCGACCCGGCTGGCCGCCGTACTGGCCGAGGCGAAACCGGACGACACGCTGCTGGTGGACGACCTGGGCGGCTGGGTGAGCGCCCTGGTGGACCCGGCTCTGCAGCCCAACGACGACGTGGCCACCCTTGAGGCGCTGGCCGACGCGGTCCGCATCTGCACCGCCCGGCTGGTGCTGGTCAGCCCGGAGGTGGGCCTGGCGCCGGTGCCGTCGACGCCGCTCGGGCGAGCGTTCGCGGACGCGCTGGGCTCGGTGAACCAGGCGGTCGCCGCGGCGGTCGACCGGGTGGCGCTGGTGGTGGCCGGGCGGGCGCTCTGGCTCTCCGGTACGCCGATCCCGGCCGCGGTCCCCGGGACGGTCCCCCCGACCCCGGCGCCGGCCGAGTACGCCGCCGTCGAGCCCGCAGTCGTCGAAGCTCCGGCTCCGGCGGCGGTGCCGGAAGCCGCGGCGCTGGTCAGCCCAGCGATGCCGGACGCTGACGTCGCGCTACCGGGCATCGACGACCTGCCCGTGCCGGATCCGGACGCCGGCCCGGACGCCCGCGACCGGCTCGCCACCATCGACCTGGCCGGACGCGGCATCGGCGCGCTCACCGGGGCGGTCGAGTTCGCCGCGGCGACGCAGGGCACGACGGTGCCCCGGCCGTGGGGCGCGGTACGGCTGCTGCTCATCGCCGGTGTGCACGCGGGCGGCGCGTCCGCGGGCGCCGACCCGGCCGGTACAGAGCGGCGGGTGGCCGAGGTCGAGGCCGGCGAGGGCGCGCTCAGCCGGCTGGCCGGCGAGGCGGGCGCGGACGTTGCGGTGCTGCGGGTCTCCGGGTCCGGTGCGATGGAGGACGGCCCGGTGCTGACCGCCGAGGCGGTCGACGCGGCGCTCCGGCACGGCCGGCGGATCGCCGACCAGGCCGCCGAGGCCGGCAAGGACGCCCTGGTCATCGGCTCCCTCGGCGCGGGAACGGAAGCCGCGGCGACCGCTGTGCTGGCCGCCATCACGGCCGCCGAGCCGGCGGCGATCCTGCCCCGGGTGCTCGCCCCCGGCGGCCGGTACGACGACGACGCCTGGATGGTTCGGTGCGCGGCGGTACGCGACGCCCTGCATCGCGTGCGGTACCAGTCCCGCGAGGCCCGGGACGTCCTCGCCCAGTTGGGCGGCGCGGATCTCGCGGTGGCCACCGGCGCGGTGCTGGGCGCCGCGGCACACCGGATCCCGGTGCTGCTGGACGGCCCGCTCGGCGTGGCGGCCGCCCTGCTCGCCCGGGAGGTGGCACCGCAGGCCCGGCTGTGGTGCACGATCCCCGACGCGGGCATCCATCCGCTGGTCAAGCAGGGTGCCGACGTGCTCGGCGTGGTCCCGGTGACCGAGCTGAAACTGGACCTCGGCGAGGGCGCGAACGCCCTGGCGGTCCTGCCGATGCTGCGCGCGGCGATCGGCCTCGCGGGCGCGCTGCCGCCGCATCCCGGCCTGCCGGCCGAAAACGGCGACCAGGACCCGGGCGCCCCGGCCACGTCGGAGACCAGCGCCCCGGACCCGGGCGCCCCAGCCGGTTCCTGACCCCGGCATGCGGGCCGCCACGGTCGCGGCCGGCGTCCGGCTTTCCCTGACCACGCTGACCGTCCTGCCGGTACGCGCGACCCGCGCCGACCGGGACGCCGGCGGCGTGGCGATGACCGTCGCACCGGCCGTCGGCGCGCTGCTCGGCCTCGTCCTCGGCGGCGTCCTGGAAGGCTTGGGTGCGCTCGGCGCACCCCGGGCGGTCGCGGCCGCCCTGACGGTTGGTGTGGCCGCCCTGCTCACCCGGGGGCTGCACCTCGACGGGCTCGCGGACACGGTGGACGCGCTCGGCTCGTACCGCCGGGGGGCCGAGGGCCTCGCGGTGATGAAGAAGCCGGACATCGGGCCGTTCGGGGTGGCGGCGATCGTGGTCGCCCTGCTGGTCCAGGCCGCGGCGTTGGCGTCGGCCGGCTTCGGCGCCGTGGTCGCGGCGTGGGCCGCGGGGCGGCTCGGTGCCACGGTCGCCTGCCGGCGCGGCGTACCGGCGGCCCGTCCCGAAGGGCTGGGCGCGCTGGTGGCCGGCACGGTCCCGGCGCCCGTTGCGGTGCTGGCCACGCTGGTCGTGGCGGCCGGTGCGGCGTTCGCGGTGCCCGGCCGGCCGTGGCAGGGTCCGGTCGCGGTGGCGGTCGCGCTGCTGGCCGGGTACGGGCTGGTGCGGCACGCGGTGCGCCGGTTCGGTGGGATCACCGGCGACGTGCTGGGCGCCGTGATCGAAGTCGGCACGACGCTTGCGCTGGTCGTGTTGACCCTGAGCTAGATGGCCTCGCTTCGCTCGGCGGGCTCCCGAACTCATCGGCGGCGCTCGCGGATTAGGCCCGCACTGATGGCGTCACGAACGGCGGCCGGACCAGCTTGGCCTCGGTACGCCGGCCCCGGATGTCCACCTCCACCAGGTCGCCGTCGGGCAGCCCGGCGGATGTGACGATCAGCGCGAGCGCGATGCCCACCTTCTTCGTCGGCGAGAACGTGCCGCTGGTCGTCTCGCCCACTTGGCGCTCCCCCTCGTACACCGGCATGTGTCCCCGGGGAATCCCGCGGCCGGTCAGCTCCAATCCGCGCAGGACCCGGCGTGGACCCTCGGTCTTCTCCCGCAGCAGCACGTCGCGGCCCCAGAACGCGGGCTTCGACCAGCCCACCGCCCAGCCCGCGCGGGCCTGCACCGGGGTGATGTCCAGCGACAGGTCCTGACCATGCAGCGGGTACCCCATCTCGGTGCGCAGCGTGTCCCGCGCGCCGAGCCCGCACGGCTGCGCGCCGCCGGCGATCAGCGCGTCCCACACCGGCCCGGCCTTGTCCCACGGGATGACCAGCTCGTAGCCGTGCTCGCCGGTGTAGCCGGTGCGGCACACCACCAGGTCCGGCGACGCGGTGAACGCCATGTAGTCCATCTCGGTCGGCAGGCCCAGCTTGTTCAGCAGCGCGGCCGAGTCGGGTCCCTGCACCGCGAGGATCGCGTAGTTCCGGTGCTCGTTGCGCACCTCGACGCCGGCCGGCGCGGCCTCCGACAGCCGCCGGACCACCTCGGCGGTGTTCGCCGCGTTCGGCACCAGGAAGACGTCGTCCGGCGAGAAGAGGTACGCGATCAGGTCGTCGACCACGCCGCCGGTCGCGTCGTCGCAGCACATCGTGTACTGCGCGCGGCCCGTGCCGATGCGCCCGAGGTCGTTGGTCAGGCAGGAGTTCACGAAGTCGGCGGCGCCCGGCCCGAGCACCGCCGCCTTGCCCAGGTGGGACACGTCGAACACGCCGACGGCGGTACGCACCGCGGTGTGCTCCTTCAGGACGCCGCCGCCGGGGTACTCCAGTGGCATCTCCCAGCCGCCGAATGCGGCGAACTTCGCGCCAAGTGCCTCGTGTCGGTCGTGGAGCGGGGAGCGCAGCAGCATGGGTGTCAACTTACCCATGACCTGGGGACTGGTTAGAGTCGCGGAGACATCACTGCCGGTTGGTACGACCCGCACCGGCCGATCCAGACCGCCGGAACCGCCCAAGAGGCGACTTCCGGCCCATACGTCCGCGGAGTGCCCGAGTGACCCAGCCTGACATCAGCCTCGTCGACAGCGACCCGGCCGAGCTGGCCGTCGACGCCATCGTCATCGGCCTGCACAGCCAGCCCGACGAGGACGGCGCCCTGCTGCCGGCGGCCGGGGCGGAGAGTATCGCCGCGGCGTTCGACGGCCGGCTGACCTCGACGCTCGCGCTGCTCGGCGCGACCGGCGCGACCGGCGAGGTGACCAAGCTGGCCACGCTCGGCACGATCACCGCGCCGCTGGTGGTCGCGGTGGGGCTGGGCAACGAGCCGTCCGGCGCGGCGCCCGCGACCGAGACGCTCCGGCGGGGCGCGGGCGCGGCGGTACGCGCGCTGGCCGGTGCGGGCA
>Ga0081539_10004114_pt1 | contig 16577 bp, 12 predicted proteins | sample TabmetS4T2R2_FD_71023 | JGI IMG/M metagenome (GOLD analysis project Ga0081539, IMG submission 71023) | Tabebuia heterophylla rhizosphere microbial communities from the University of Puerto Rico - S4T2R2 | ecosystem: Host-associated > Plants > Roots > Rhizosphere ...
GCCCGCGCGCGCACACGCACATCGGGGCCGTTCGCGCGCTTCGGAGAACCCGCGCGCGGGGTCATCGCATGAACGTCCTCTTCTTCCTCCAGCCCGGCACCAACAGCCGCGGCGTGATGATCGACATCATCGCCGGTTTCCGCGCGGCCGGGCACAACCCGGTGATCTGGGAGTGCGGCGAGGCGATGCAGTTGCTCAACACGCAGAAGGAGCAGGCGCCGGCGATCCGCCGACAAGTGTCCGAGGCGATCGCGTCGCTGATCCGGCAGCGCGAGATCGGCCTGAGCGTCGCGATGTGGGCCAACGCGCTGACGCTCGTCGAGAACCCGAACGTCAACGGGCGGCTTCAGACGTTCTTCGAAACCCAGCGCGTGCCGCACCTGTTGTTCTGGTACGACTCGCCGGAGCGCGCGCACAGCGAATCGTTGCGCGGCGATTTCCGCCGGCGGGCGTTCGACAGCCCGTACCTCTTTCATTTCATCAACAACGCCGCGACGGCGCGGGAGATGGAGCGTGCGTACGGGTTCAGCAACGTGTTGCCGCGCGGGTACGGCATCAACCCGGAGATCTTCAAGCCCGAGCCCGGCGTCGCGAAGGAGTACGACCTGAGCTTCAGCGCCAACTTCGGCGAGATGCCGCATCCGCCGCAGGTCGTACTCGATGAGTTGAGCAAGGATGAGCCCGATTCTCGCGTCCTGCGGACCGAGGCGGCGAAGCTGCACTGGCCGACGTTCGAGAAGCTCGTTGGCCAACTGCCGGAGTCGTTCGGCGACGCGCGGGCGGAGTTCCTGCGCGAGCTGCACCGCGGGCAGTTCGAGCACCGCGACGTACCGGTACTCGATCGTGTCGAGCATCTCGCTTCGACCGCTTCCGGCGCGATCAAAAACGCCGCGAACGTTATGCTCGGCGACCCGGTCGTCTTCGCGGCGATCGCGACGGAGCTGCGTAAGCTCGAGACGTGGGAGCGCGCGTTCGCCTTCTGCTACCTAGCGCGATTCTTCAAGTGCAAGCTGTTCGGCAAGGTCGATTACCGCTCGATGGGCTGCCACGTGCCGTGTGAGGGCGCGGTTCGCTACGACCAGCAGCGATTCGCATATTCGACCGCGCACATCGGCCTGAGCGTCATGCGCTGGCAGGACGAGCGCGGGCTGCACGCCAAGCCCTACGAGATGATGGCCTGCGGCCTGCCGTGCGTCGCGCAGCACCGGCCGGGGATCGAAGACCACTACACGCCGGGCGAGGAGATCGAAGTCTTCCACACGCTCGGGGAGGCGCGGCGCAAGATCGAGGCGTTGCTTCGCGATCCTGAGAGACGAGCAGAGCTCGCCCGCAGCGGTTACGAGCGGACGCTACGCGATCACACGTGGGCCAACTGGGCGAACGACATGGTTTCGCGGATCCAAGTACGGCTCAGCGCACCGCCGGCTCGATGCGCCGCTTAGGTTCGCATTTTAGCGCACCGCTTCGACGTGACACGGGCGTCTCGCCCGTGCGCGTGGACCGCTCGCACGGGCGGGACGCCCGTGTCACACAGGGAGTCAGCTCGCTGTCCGCACGCGGAGGAACGCGGGCGGGAGCGTGAGAGCCCTCCCCTGGTCGCGACGAGGTCGACCGCTGTGACACGACCGGCTCGTCCGAGCAGGAACATTTTGCTCCGAGCCCCGTCACCGCGTTCCCCCGCGGGCGGCACTGACGACAGCGAGCGCACGCGCATCAGCGCCTGTCCGGTCGGACGTTGATTCTACCCGATATCTGCCTTGGCCGTCTTCGCGGCGACGGGCGACAGGTTGCGTTCCGCGAACATCGACTGGTGCCAGTACGGATACGCCGGCGTGACCGCGCTGGCGGCGTCGAGTGTCGCGACCTGTTCGCGGCTCAGGTTCCATCCGACGGCGCCGAGGTTCTGCTTGAGTTGCTCCTCGTTCCGCGCGCCGACGATCACGTTCGCAACCGTCGGCCGTTGCAAGAGCCAGTTCAGCGCGATCTGCGGGACGGTCTTGCCCGTTTCCTTCGCGACCTCGTCGATCGCGTCGACCACGCGGTAGACGTATTCGTCCGACACCTGCGGCCCGGCGTCGACGACCTTCTTCGACTTCAGCCGGCTTGTCTGCGGCATCGGCGCGCCGCGGCGGATCTTTCCGGTGAGCCTGCCCCAACCGAGCGGGCTCCACACGACGCAGCCGACGCCCTGGTTCAGGCCGAGCGGCATCAGCTCCCACTCGTAATCGCGGCCGATCATCGAGTAGTACGCCTGGTGCGCCACGTACCGCGGCAGGCCGTAACGGTCGGCGATCGCCAGCGACTTCATCAGGTGCCAACCGGAGAAGTTCGAGCAGCCGACGTAGCGGATCTTCCCGGCGCGGACGAAATCGTCGAGCGTGCGCAGCGTCTCCTCGATCGGCGTGATCGCGTCGAACGCGTGCAGTTGATACAGGTCGATGTAGTCGGTGCCGAGTCGCTTGAGGCTGCCGTGGATCGCGTCGGTGAGGTGCTGCCGCGACGAGCCGACGTCGTTCGGCCCCTTGCCGGAACGGAACGTGCCCTTGGTGGAGATGAGCACGCGGTCGCGCCGACCCTTGATCGCCTGCCCGAGGATCTGCTCGGCCGCCCCACCGGAGTACACGTCGGCCGAGTCGAACATGTTCAAGCCCGCTTCGAGGCAGACGTCGACGAGCCGCGTCGCTTCCGCGACGTCGCTCGATCCCCAAGCTTCGAAGAACTCGCCCTTGCCGCCGAAGGTTCCGGTGCCGAAGCTGAGGACGGGGACTTGCAGGCCGGATGAGCCGAGAGTGCGGTAGTCCAAGTGTGACCTCCAGTTCTGTTGAAGGAGCGTCGTTCGGCTGCCAGCGGCAGTCCATTCAGAAGGTGGGTCCTCAGCCGCACGTTTGCCATTTTGCGTGGGCCAGGCGAGGCCATCACTGAGAAACGTCCTGGATGAGCCGAAACGCGCCCGCACCTAACTGGTTTTCCAGTGCAGATGAAGTCGCGGCGTCCTGCCACACGCGCTCGTAGAAGAACTCGCAGCCGTGGTGCGCTGCCCACCCCGCCATGTGCGACCACGCGAATGACTTATGAAACCACGGCATGGCCGGAGCGGGTGTCCGATCTAGCCATTCGCGAACGATTGTGGCGCGCGATCGATCGACCTGCGACAATGCCGCGACAACAATTCTCTCAAGAGACTGTTTGTCCGGCACGAGGCGATCAACTGGGTTTGCACATTCCCAAACGAGCAAGCCAAGCTTCACGCGCCCCCAGGATGTTGGCATGCATACGTAGCCCGAAGTATCGGTGGCGCTTGCCCCCTCGATCTGTTTCGCTTCGCGCTCAAGATCTGCGATGGAGAATCCACCGCTGCCGACACCCGTCGCAGTTGCCAGGCAATCGCGATCGCAATTGAGAATAACGACTTCAGGACACGGATCTTGCTCGCGCGCTTGTAGAAGTCTCCGCCACTCAGGGAGCAGGAGTGACGTGTCCCCGCGCATTGGCACCACTCGGACGAATCGCCCGGTTGGGGTGCAATATCCGAACTGGCCCTCTCGAACCGAGCGCCCTATCGGATCGGTGCGCATCTCCGCGCATCGAAAACGGTGCAGGAGCATCCCCTTCCAAAACGCGCGGTCGTGAAAGCCTTCGCAGAGAATCACCCTTTGGAATTCCATCATTCACCGAAGATCATCGTTAATCTTTTCGCGGGCATCGACGATTTCCTTTCCTGGCACGTCGACGGCGAGCAGCTTTCCTTTCCGAAGCTGCACGCGAAACAGCGCCATGCTCGAATACTCTGCGGGCTTCGCTTGCTCGATCAGTCCGTCAATGAGTTCCAAGCTGTGCGTCGTCAGTACGACTTGGATTCCGCGGCGAACGGCTTCCAGAATCGCTTGGGTCGTCTGCCGAATTGCGCGCGGATGCTGATGAGCTTCTGGCTCTTCCAATAGCGCAATCCCGCCTCGTCGGGCCGCGAGCTCGAGGCTCAAGCGGACTAACGAGTGTATTCCATCGCCCGCGAGCGCGACGGGAACGCTTCCATCCGCGAACACCAGATGCACGACCGGAACGTCCTGCTCTGAGAGGATCTCAATGTCCTCCAAATCTTCGACGACATTGGTCACAATGTCTCGCGCCTGGCGGCGCCGTCCCGTCTCGACCGCATCAGAGTAGATGGCATGGAGCGGAGCCTGCCCAGAGCGCGCTGACACGTCCACAAATCTGACTTCCGGAACGCCCCTGAGCTCATACCGACCGATGCGACCATAGTCGTACTCATTCCGGTCCGTGAAGCGAATCTCATGGGAAATGTCGGCGACAACCGACCCCTTCTGTGACATGGACACCTGCACGCGATCCTCGGTCTGCTCCGTTCTTGGAATGAACTGGAGTGTCGTTTTGCGGGAGTCGCCATTATCACATGTCACTTCAATCGTCGCTGGCCTCTGATCATCTGCTCTCCAGACGAGCCATCTGGCGGCCCTAGCCACGAATTGCCTCCTCAAGATGCTCCGTCCAAGTCCCTCCCACGGAACGGGCGACGTGCCGATGAGGATCGCATCTAGCAACGTACTCTTTCCAGCGCCGTTCGGCCCTACGATGACGGTAAGGGCTGCGAACGGTCCGATGTCACCGAACTCGATGCCCCGAAGAGCGGTAATATTGAGTTGCCTAATCATGCTTGAACCTTGCCAAACGACTAGACTTCCAGCATCAACCGCGCCGGATCCTCGAGGTACTCCTTCACCCGCACCAGGAAGCTCACGCTCTCTCGCCCGTCGACCAGCCGGTGGTCGTAGCTGAGCGCGACGTACATCATCGGCCGGACCTCGACCTTGCCGGCGATGGCGACGGGGCGTTCCTGGATCTTGTGCATGCCGAGGATGCCGGACTGCGGGGGGTTGAGGATGGGCGTCGAAAGGAGCGAGCCGAACACGCCGCCGTTGGTGATCGTGAACGTGCCGCCGCTGAGCTCCTGAAGGCTGAGCTTCCCGTCGCGCGTGGCGGCGGCGAGACGCTTGATCTCGCTCTCGATCTTCGCGAACGACATCGCGTGCGCGTTGCGAAGGACGGGGACCGCCAGGCCGCGGTCGGTGCTGACCGCGATGCCCAGGTGCACGTAATCGTGGTAGACGACGTCGTCGCCGTCGATGACCGCGTTCACGCGCTCGAACTCCTTCAGCGCGAGCACGACGGCCTTGGCGAAGAAGCTCATGAAACCGAGGCCCACGCCGTGCTTCTTCTCGAACGTCTCCTTGTACTTGGCGCGCAGGGCCATGACGTTCGAGAGGTCGACCTCGTTGAAGGTCGTGAGGATGGCGGCGGTCTGTTGCGCGTGGACGAGGCGCTCGGCGATCTTCTTGCGGATCTTGCTCATCGCCACGCGACGGACCGGGCCGTCGGCGCCTTGAACGGTGGGCGTGACGATCGTCGCGGCTTCCGCAGGATCGGCATCGATCGCGGGGCGCGAGGGCTGCGCCGGCTTATCGTTCGATTCGGCGCGGCGTTTCTCGATGAAGCTCATCACGTCCTGCTTGGTGATGCGTCCGCCGGGGCCGGTGGCGGCGATCGAGGCGGGGTCGAGCTTGTTTTCTTCGACCAGGCGACGCACGGCGGGGGAGAGCGCGTCGGTGCGCGCCGCGGACGCGGGTTCAGGCGCGGCTTTCGGAGGCGGGACGCGCGTCGGCGCGGGAGCGGGAGCGGGTGCTGACCCGGCCGCTGAAGCGGACCTCGCCGGCGCCGCGGACTTCGTCGGCGTACCGTTCGGGTCGATCGTCGCGATCGTTTCGCCGATGCGCACCTTCGCGCCTTCGGGCTTGAGCGACTTGATGACGCCCGAAGCAGGGGACGGAACGTCCACGTTCGCCTTGTCCGTCTCGAGCTCGGCGATTGGCTCATCCTGATGCACGGCCTCGCCGTCGGCCTTGTGCCATTTGACGAGGACGGCTTCCGAAACGGATTCGCCGAGGCCGGGAACTTGGACGTTGGTGGGCATGGGTGCCAACTTTCGAAAGGCAGAAGGAAATGTCAATTCCAACTCACAACGTCACAACTCACAACGTCACAAAGAAGCGCCAAATACAGCAAGAGCTCAAACGCTCAAAGGGCGGTTTGAAGCTTTCGCCGTTTTTGTGTTCATTGGAGCTTGTTTGTGAGTTGTGACGTTGTGTGTTGTGAGTTCGCGGCCCTAGCCGCTCACCGGCGTCGCGCTCTTGGCCGTCGCCGCGGTCGCGGGGGCCGTTACTTCCTGCACGACCTTCGACCTCGGCGACAGCTCCAACGCCGCGCTCACGATGTCTCGCTCCTCGTGCTGGTGCACCTTCATCGAGCCGGTCGCGGGGCTGGCGGCCTCGTCGCGGCCGACATAGCTGAGGACGACGTTGTCGGGCAGCATGTCCGCCAGGTGCGGCGCGATGAAGCTCCAGGCGCCGCGGTTCTTCGGCTCCTCCTGAACCCAGAGCACTTCCTGTCGGCGGCTGTACTTCGCCAGCGCCGCGGCGATCTCCTTCTGCGGGAACGGGTAGAGCTGTTCGACGCGAACGATCGCGACGTCGCGTTGCTTGTCGGCCGGGCGCTTCTGGTTGGCGTGCAGGAGCGTGTAGAAGACCTTGCCGCTGCACAGGATCAGCCGTCGCACCGCGTGCGGATCGGTCACGCTCGAGTCGTCGATCACGTTCTGGAACGAGTTACCGGTGAACTCCTCGATGCGGCTGCTGCTGGGCTCGAAGCGCAACAGCGACTTGGGCATCATCGCCACCAGCGGCTTGCGGAACTTGCGGTGAATCTGCCGGCGCAACGCGTGGAAGTATTGCGCCGGGGTGCTCGGCACGATCACCTGCATGTTCTCTTCCGCGCACAGGTGCAGGAAACGTTCGACGTACGCGTTGGAATGTTCGGGCCCCTGCCCTTCGTAACCGTGGGGAAGGAGCATGACCAAACCATTCATGTAGTTCCACTTGCTCTCGGACGCGGCCAGGATCTGGTCGATGATCGGCTGCGCGCCGTTGACGAAGTCGCCGAACTGCGCTTCCCACACGACGAGGTTGCGCGGGTCGGCCGAGGCGAAGCCCCACTCGAAGCCAAGCACCGCGAACTCGCTGAGCATCGAGTTGCAGATCGTGAACTTGGCCTGCTTGTCGTCGAGCCGCTGGAGCGGGATGTAAACCGAACCGTTCTCGTGGTCGTGCAGGACCGCGTGGCGGTGGCTGAACGTGCCGCGCTCGACGTCCTGGCCGGTGAAGCGGACGGGCACGCCTTCCAGGAGCAGCGCGCCGATCGCGAGCATCTCGCCGCAGCCCCAGTCGATGCCGAAGCCCTGCTTTACGGCCTGCTGTCGGCCGGTGAGAACTCGCGCAAGCTTGGGATGGACGTTGAAGCCGTCGGGCGTCTTCGCCTGCGAGTCGGCGATGCGCTGGAGCACCTCGCGCGGGACGGCCGTCTTGGCGCTCCAGTCGCTTCCAGCGCGACCAAGCCCTTTCCACACGCCGCTGAACCGCGGGACCTTCGCGCGCGGGCGAACCTCTTCGGCGAGCTTGCGCGCGTTGCTCAGCCGCGCGATGACCGTTTGCTTCATCTGTTCCAGTTCAGCTTCGGTGACGACACCTTCAGCCACCAGTCGCTCGGCATAGAGCTGCCGCGTCGTCCTGTGCGAGCGGATCTGCTTGTACATCACCGGCTGCGTGAAATCCGGCTCGTCCTGTTCGTTGTGGCCGTGGCGGCGGTAGCACCACAGGTCGATCATCACGTCGCACTTGAACTCCTGGCGGAACCCGATCGCCAGCATCGCCGCGTGCACGCACGCCTCGGGGTCGTCGCCGTTCACGTGGAAGATCGGCGCCTGGATCGCCTTGGCCATGTCGGTCGGGTAAGGCGTGAACCGCTCCTGCTGCGGCGGGGTCGTGAAGCCGATCTGGTTGTTGATGATGATGTGGATCGTGCCGCCCGTGCGCCAGCCTGGGAGTTCCGACAGGTTGAGCGTCTCGGCGACGATGCCCTGCCCGGTGAACGACGCGTCGCCGTGCATGCTGATCGGCACGACGCGGTTGCGCCCGGCGTCGCCGAAGATGAGCTGCTTGGCACGCACGATGCCCTGCATGATCGGGTTGATCAGTTCCAGGTGCGACGGGTTCGGGACCAGCGACACCTTTACCTTCATCCCGTGTTCCAGCGACCGCTCGTTCGCGTAGCCGAGGTGGTACTTCACGTCGCCGTCGCCCATCTCCGGCGTCTGCTGCGTCGTGCCCATGAACTCGGCCAGCATCGATTCGTACGGCTTGTTCAGCACGTGCGCCAGCACGTTCAGCCGCCCGCGGTGGGCCATGTTCATAATGAGCTGCTCGGCGCCGACCGTCGCGCCGAAATCGATCAGCGTGTTGGTCAGCGGGATCAGCGACTCCGCCCCTTCGAGGCTGAAGCGCTTGGCGCCGATGAACACGCGGTGCAGGTACTGCTCGAACTCCTCGGCCGCGATGAGCTGGTAGAGGATCTCCGTCTTCTCTTCCGGCGAGAACTGCGGCTTGTTGAGGATCGGCTCCATCCGGGCCAGCAGCCAGTCGCGCTGCACGCGGTCGGAGATGTTGATGAACTCGACGCCGAGGTGGCCGCAGTAGGTCTCGCGGAGTTTCTCGATCAGGTCGCGGAGCGTGCCGTTGCTCGGGCCGGTGAACGAACCCTTGCCGACGACACGATCCAGGTCCGCCTCGGTCATGCCAAAGTTGTCCAGGTGCAGCAGCGGGTGGTCCCCGCGGTCGTGGCCGAGCGGGTCGAGCCTGGCGACGAAGTGGCCGATTTCGCGATAGCTGTGGACGATGTCGAACACGCCGATGGTCAACGGCACGGCGGTGGGGATGTCGGCGTGGGAAAGATACTCGCCGTTATCGCTCACCGAAGGCGGCACGCCGACCGGTCCGGCCGTGGTGTCCGAGCGAGTCAGCCCCGCCTCGAACCCGGCGAAAAAGGCCTGCCAGTTCTCACTGACCGACCGGGGGTCCTTGCGGTACTTCTCGTAGACGCGGTCGATGTACTCGGCGTTGGCTCGGTTAACGAAGTCGAAAGGCTCCATGAATCACGCACTCCACAAGGCTTACGGAAACGACACGGTCAGGCCATTCTAGCGCGCCGGGGAGGGATTCTAGCGTGCGGCGCGACGGGTGCGATACCCTTTGAAACGCGGGCAAAGACCGGCAGGTCGCGCGTTCTGTGCTGGAAGCTCCTCTTCCCCTCGCGTAACGTGGCCGACTCCCATGCCCAACACGATCAACCTCTACTCCGATACGCAGACCAAGCCGACCCTCGCGATGCGCCGCGCGATCGTGGAGGCGCGCGTCTCCGAGTTCGCTACAATCGATCATGAGGGTGACGATCCGAAAGGGTAGTGTGATGACTTCAATTCACACCCGCTCAAGAGTAGGCCAGGACGGCAAAGTCGTCGTATCCGTGGGCGCAAACGAAGCCGGGAAGGAAGTCTTCGTGACGATCATCCCCGCGCCACCACCCATGTCGCGGCAAGAGTGGTCCCGATTCGTAGAGCGGACCGCCGGAAGTATTCCGGACCCCACCTTTGCGCGCCCCGACCAGGGCTCGTTCGAGTCGCGCGAGTCGCTTGATCAATGACATACCTGCTCGACACGAACACCTGCATCGTGCACCTTCGTACGTTGGGAAAGGGCCCCGTCTCCACTCGACTCGTCGCGGCGCATGGCGAAGTCGCGCTTTGTTCGATCATTCTCGCGGAGTTGCTCTTCGGCGCGTTGCGGAGCCGAGACGTCGCGAAAAACCTTGCAGAGTTGAACACGTTTTCCGCGGGCTTTCCCGTTCTCCCGTTCGATGACGCCGTAGCGAACGCGCATGCGCGAACCCGAGCGGATCTTGCGGCGCGGGGCTTGCCGATCGGCCCGTACGATTCCATCATCGCTGCAACTGCCATCCATTACGACCTGACGCTGGTGACCCACGACACGCGGTAGTTCTCGCACGTGAGCGGACTTCGGATGGAAGACTGGCAAGCACCGTGACCAACGCGGTCGGCCCGGCGCCACCCCCGACCGCGCGAACCTAACCTGGATTGCCTCGAAGCGATTCCATAACCCGCCGAGCACTGGAGGCGGCCCCGGACAGCACCATGATCAACCTCTACTCCGACACTCAGACCAAACCCACCCCCGCCATGCGCCGCGCGATGGCCGAAGCGGAGGTCGGCGACGAGCAGCGCGACCAGGATCCGACCGTCATCAAGCTCCAGGAGATGGTCGCCGAGCTGCTCGGCAAGGAAGCCGGGCTGTTCCTGCCGAGCGGGACGATGTGCAACATGATCGCGATCAAGGCGCACACCCAGCCGGGCGACGCGATCCTCGGTGACCGGATGTGTCACATCCTGCGCGCCGAGCTCGGTGGGGCCGCGTTCCACGCGGGAGTGACCGTCGACCAGCTCGACGGAAAGCACGGCATCTTCACGCCCGAGCAGGTGACCGAGGGCTTGAAGCGCGTGTCGTACTACAGCCCGCCGGTCACGCTCGTGTGCGTCGAGAACACGCACAACTACGGCGGCGGTACGGTCTGGCCGATCGAGCAGCTCCGAGCGGTGTGCAAGGTGGCGCACGACGTGAATCGCAAGACGCACATGGACGGCGCACGTTTGCTCAACGCGTGCGTGGCGACGGGCATCAGCGCGAAAGAGTATTCCGCGCCGCTCGATTCGTCGTGGATCGACCTGAGCAAGGGGCTCGGCTGCCCCGTGGGCGCGGTGCTGGCGGGCAGCAAGGAGTTCATCACGAAATCGCGGCGGTTGAAGCACGTCTTCGGCGGCGCAATGCGCCAGGCCGGCATCATCGCGGCCGCGGGGGTCTACGCGCTGGAGCATCACGTCGAGCGGTTGGCCGAGGACCACGCGAACGCGAAGCTGCTGGCGCGCGGCCTGTCGGACATCCGCGGCATCAAGCTCGGCGCGGCCGGCGAGCCGCAGACGAACATCCTCTACTTCGACGTCAGCGGCACGGGCCTCAGCAACGTCGAGTTCACCAAGCGCCTCGAACAGCGCGGCGTAAGCATGAGCGCGATCGCGGGGATGGTGCGCGCGGTCACGCACCTGGACGTGAGCCGCGCCGATTGCGAGCGGGCGGTCGAGCTTTGTCGCGAGGTCGCGGCCGCGCGATAGCGCGCGAACTCACAACTCACAACGTCACAAATCACAAAGAATCTCCAAGCTCAAAACGTTCAATCCGCAAATGGAGAGAGGCGGAACGCGACCTCTACCGAGGTTTGGAGCTTCTGCCTTTCTTTGGTATTTGGAGCTTCTTTGTGATGTTGTGAGTTGTGACGTTGTGAGTTCGTCGCACGAATGGTTCGATTCCTGCTTCAACCCTTCCGCACCGCGCGCGGCCGGATCTTCTGGCCGCTGGTGCTGCTTTACCTGGTCATCAACCTCATCGTCGTCGCGAACCTGCGGCACGAGGTGATCGTCGGCTACGACTCGGGCGCGCACATGGCCTACGTCGAGGCGGTGTCGCACGGGCACCTGCCGGGGCCGAAGGACTCGAACGAGTTCTTCTCGGCGCCGCTGTCGTACGTCGGGCCGGCGATCCTGCGGGCGCGTGGGTTCTCGCTCAACACGTCCGTGCGTCTCGGCCGTGATCTTCAGGTGATCTATTCGCTCGTGATCACGTTCGTGATGCTGCGGCTGTGCCTGCGCGTCACGCCGAACCACTGGGCGCGGTTCGTTGCGCTGCTGATGCTCGGCATGCTGCCGGCGTACTACCGCACGATGGGCCTGTGGCGCGCAGAGACGATGCTGACGATGTTCGCGGTGATCGCGGCGGACGTGTCGTTGAGCCTTGCGAGTGGCCCGCAGCAACGTCACGCGAAGCTGAAGGTCGTCGCGCTCGGTGTACTGATGGGCTTGATCATCCTCACGCGCCAGTGGGGCTTGATGCTGTTCCCGGCGATCCTGCTGCCGCAGGCGCTGGCGATACTGACGATCCTGCGCGGCCGGTTCCCGCGCAGCGCGTTCGCACAACTCGCGGCGGTGCTCGCGATCGCGTTCGTCTTGGGCGGGTGGTTTTACGTCTCGCTGTTCGTGCGCTTCGGCTCGGCCACCGCGTTCAACCGCCCGCCGCAGCCGGGGCCGTATCTGCTGCGTCAGCCGGCGTCGTTCTATACGAGCTTCCCGATCCGGACGATCACGCGCCGGCCGATCGTGCACGAGCTGGCGCGGCGGCTCGTGCCGCAGTTCTACTCCGACCTGTGGGGTGACTATTACCTGATCTTCGCCGTCTACGGCCAGGACGGCCGCGGCCGCCTGATCCACGGCCGGCCGCTGCTGACCCGCCTGCGCAGCGGCGAGCGGATCTACAACAACCTGGACTTCATGGTCCGGCACATGGCGCGGAACAACGTGGTGTCGATCGTGCCGACGGTCGTGTCTCTCGTCGGCATCGGCTACGGGACGTTTTTGCTCGCGCGCATCATCGTCGGTGCGATCGGGGGCGTTCCTCCCTCTCCCTGTACCCAGGGAGAGGGCGGGGGAGAGGGTACGTCCCCGAGTCAACGAACTACCCTCTCCCCAACCCTCTCCCTGAGTACAGGGCGAGGGAGTGAGGCGCTCGCGCTCGCAATGTTCACGACCGCGATCCTCGCGACTGCCGCCGGATACTTGTGGTTCCTCATCGGCTACACCGACGGCACCGGCGACACGATCAAGGCGACGTACATGCTCCAGGTCTTCCCGTTCGGCGCGATCCTTAGCGCGGCGGTGTTCGACCTCTTACTTCGCGCGGGGCGATCGAGCTGGATGTATTGGACGATGCTCGTCGCGATGCTCGCCGTCGCGACGCACAACTCGCCCGCATACTTCTCGCGGTACTTCGGCCTGCCCGATCCCAACGCGCCGACGACTGCCCCGAAGATCGCCCGCGGACCGAGGATGCCGCCCTCGCGGCCGCAGCTTGGCAGAAGATCGGCAACAACGATGAAAAAGCAGCCAGCGACGACGAAGCCCAAAAGGCCCGCGCGAAAAAAGCGCCCTGCCGCAACGACGACGACCACCACCCGTCCGGCGACCGTCGTGCCCAACTCGCCATTTCCCGCAACGCGCGTAGAATCGCGCGACCCATGAGCGATACGAACTTCGACCTGATCGTCATCGGCGCCGGGCCCGGCGGGTACGTGGCGGCCATCCGCGCGGCGCAGCTCGGCATGAAGACCGCCTGCGTCGAACGCGAGTTCCTCGGCGGCACGTGCCTAAACATCGGCTGCATCCCGAGCAAGGCCCTGCTTGACAGCTCCGAGCGCTACTACACGGCCAAGAAGTCGTTCGCGAAGCACGGCATCTTGATCGACGGGCAGCTCAAGCTGGACCTGGCGCAGATGCTTAAGCGCAAGGACGAGGTCGTGAAGTCGCTGACGGGCGGCGTGGGGATGCTGTTCCGCAAGAACAAGGTCGAGCACCTTAAGGGCACGGGCAAGATCGTCTTGCCCAACACGGTCGAGGTGCGCGGCGCAGATGGCGCGACCAACCGCTACACGGCCAAGCGCATCCTGATCGCGACGGGCTCCGCTCCGATCGAGCTGCCGGGATTGAAGTTCGACGAGAAGTTCGTGCTCTCGTCGACCGGCGCGCTCGCGATCGACCGCGTGCCCGAGAAGATGGTCCTCGTCGGAGCCGGCTATATCGGGCTGGAACTCGGCAGCGTGTGGGCGCGACTGGGCGCGGACGTGACGGTGCTCGAGTTCCTCGACCGCTGCCTGCCGCCAAGCGACAAGGAGATGGCGGCCGCGCTTCAGAAGTCGCTCGAGAAGCAGGGACTGAAATTCCGCTTCAAGACGGTGGCCGAGAGCGCGACGGTCGAGGGCGACAAGGTGAAGGTCGCGTGGAAGAGCGGCGACGAGCGCGGGACCGAAGTCGTGGACAAGGTGCTCGTGTGCGTCGGCCGGCGACCCGTGACCGATGGATTGGGTTTGCAAGAGGTCGGCGTGCAGGTGGACAAGAAGGGCTACGTCACGGTGGACGAGACGTACGAGACGAACGTCGGCGGCGTCTACGCGATCGGCGACGTGATCGGCGGCGTGATGCTCGCGCACAAGGCCGAGGAGGAGGGCGTCGCCGCGGTGGAAATCATGGCCGGCAAGGCGGGTCACGTGAACTACCACGCGTGCCCGAGCGTCGTGTACACGCACCCGGAACTGGCGCAGGTCGGGCTGACCGAAGAGGACGCCGCCGCGCGCGGGCCGATCAAGATCGGCAAGTTCCCGTTCCTCGCCAACGGCCGCGCCAAGGGGATGGACGAAACCGAAGGCTTCGTGAAGGTCATCGGCGACGCGCGGACGGACAAGATCCTGGGCGTGCACATCCTGGCCGCCCACGCGAGCGACATGATCGCCGAGGCCGTCGTCGCGGTGGAGTTCGCCGCGAGCTGCGAGGACCTTGCCAGAACGTTCCACGCGCACCCGACGCTGCCGGAGGCCGTGAAGGAAGCGGCGCTGGCGGTGGAGAAGATGGCGATACACATCTGAGGAGAAACCCGAATGACGAAACCAGAAACCCGAAAGAATGACGAATGACGAAATCCGAATGACGAGGTGCGCGAAGCTTGGTCATTCGTCATTCGGGCTTGGTCATTGATTCGTCATTCTGGTTTCGGGCTTCGGGCCTTATTCCCCGGTATTCGAAGAACCGCTTCAGCGCCAGAAAGTGCCGCTCGAACAGGTGGTAGCTGAGCCACGCGACGGTGTAGGTGAAGGCGAGCAGCCAGATTGCCGTCAGCGGCTTGGCGATCAGTGGACTGCTCTGCTCAAAATTGGGGATGAGCTTTCGGCCGAGGATGAGCGACACGCCTAGCAGCAACTCGTGGAAGACGTACATGCCGTAGCTGTAGGCGCCGATGGACCTGAGTGGTGGCCATTCCATCGCGCGGCGGACGGGACCGGTCGTGGTGGCGTTTACGAGGATCGCAAGGAACGATGCGAAGAAGAGGGCCAGCGCGGTGATGCCGGGGCCGATGACGAGCGTCGAGTCGCGGCGCGTCGGTTCGTGACCGGCGAAGCGGAAGTCGATCGCGTCGGAGAAATGGCCGCTGAGGATCGCGATGAGCAGGATGTCCAGTGCCGAGATCAGCAGCATTGGCCGCGCGAGGCGGACGAGCCGGGCGCAATCAATCGGGTCGCGCGTCGCCGCGGCGACGAGCGCCCCGGCGGCGAGCCCGTCCATCCGGCAGGGGGTGATCAGGTAAGCGACCTGGAGCGAACTCGCGTAACGCATCACGATGATCCGAAGCGCCAGTGACAAGGCCATGATCGTCACGCACAGGCCCATCAGTTTCCGCCGCGAGAGCAACCACACCAGTAGCGGCCAGAAGAGGTAGAAATGCTCCTCGATTGCCAGCGACCAGAAGATGTGGAAGTTCGCGAGCGGCCGCTGCGTGAGCGCGACGCGGAAGTTGTAGAAGTAGGCGAGCAGTGACGCGCGGTCCGCGGCGCTAACCTGATCGAAGGCTTTGAACAACGCGGCGCTCACGCGCGGCAAAGAGAAAAGGCAGACGATCAGGAAGCCGTAGTAAAGCGGAAAGATGCGGAGCACACGACGGGCGTAGAAGTTTCGGAAGTAGCCGGTCGCACTATCGCTCGTGTCGCGCGCGTCGAGCAGGATGCGCGTGATGAGGAAACCGGAGAGGACGAAGAACAGGTCCACGCCGACCCAGCCTGCGTTCATCACGACGCCAGCGAGCCGCGTGAAGCCGGAGCCTGCGAACGCGCCGCCGAACAAGTTGTTGGCGTGCGTGACCAGCACGAACAGGATCGCGCATCCGCGCAACCCGTCCAGCGCGGGCAGATGACGTGGGCCGCCGACGGTGTGCGTGGTCAGCGGCTCGGGCGCGGGAGTTAGGGCGGCATTCGCCACGGACATCGTCGGGAGGATACCCGCGAAGACGATGGTGGCGGCATTATCGGGCGTTCGGAATAATTGCCGGTCGGCGTCGCTCTATAGGTAGAATGCCTGCACGCGGCCGCCGTGCGCGCGGGGCACTTCGGAGGGCAGGACTGTGGTCGGGGCGAACGGGAACCAACGGACATCTTCACCGGCGCGACGACGAGGGTTCACGTTGGTGGAACTCCTCGTCGTCATCGGCATCATCGCCGTGCTGATCGGGATCCTCCTGCCGTCGCTCAACAGCGCCCGCAAGCGAGCCCGCACCACCGCGTGCCTCTCCAACCTCCGTCAGTTCGCCAACGCGTACGCGATGTACTGCGATTACAACAAGGGGAAGTCGTTCGCGTACAACCTGTTCGAAACCAACGCCGACAAACAGGGCTGGCTCGAGTTCCTCCGCCCCTACTACGGACAGAAGGGACCGATCGTGCAGGGTGAGGGCGTGCGGTTCTGCCCAGATGCCACTGAGATTCGCGAGGCCAATCAGTTCTACGGCAACGCGTTCACGACCTACGACCTGGACGACAAGAAGAACTCGAGCTACGGGATCAACGGCTGGGTCTACCGGCTCGCGCCGGAGATGGCGCCGTCCCCGATCAACCCGATCGGGAAGGGGGGGGCGGGCGGGTTTCTCGCGGACATGACGATGACGGCAGACCAGGAGCGC